>WNFV01008913.1_pt1 | contig 11228 bp, 9 predicted proteins | sample 5400101 | NCBI WGS metagenome assembly WNFV01 (sample SAMN13153361, study PRJNA577476) | soil metagenome | isolation source: 115 cm soil or saprolite under grassland replicate 1 | place: USA:California | collected 2016-06-15
CCTTCGGGGACCTCCCACTCGGGGAATTGGACGCCAGCACGATCGGGGCCTAGAAGGCGGCGATGGTCACCGAGCGGCTGTCGCCCCAGACCGTCAACACCTACCTGTCGCTGCTCGGCACCATCCTCAACGCCGCCGTCGACGACGACTACCTGCCGCGCTCGCCGCTCATGCGCAAGAGCGGCGCGGGCCGGACCGCGGCCACCCGCAACCAGCCTGTGCCGCGGCGGGAGGTGTGGCTGGGTCGCGAGCAGCTCGACCGGCTGGTGGAGGCGATCGACCCGCGTTACCGGGCGCTGGTCCTGGTGGCCGCGCTGACCGGGATGCGCTGGGGCGAGCTGGTCGCGCTGCGCTGGGACGACCCACGATTCGACGCGCCGCTGAACGATGGCGCGGTCGCCGGGCCCGGGCGGCTGCGGATCGCCCGGGCGATCAGCGACCCGCGCCGGTCGGGCCGTGGGCTGGAGAAGGCGCCGAAGACCGAGGCCGGCAAGCGGGTGATCGCCCTGGACCAGGAGACGGTCCAGGCGTTCCTGGCCCACCGGGAGCTGGTCGGCGGCGGCTCGTATGACCGCATCTTCACCACCCCGGGCGGCCCTCGTGGTGGTGGTGGGATGCTTGCAGGCAACAACTTCGCCCGTGTCTGGAAGCGGGCGCTGGCCAAGGCCGAGCTGGCGCACCTGTGGCCCGAGTACGGCGGGCTGCACTTCCACGATCTGCGGCACACCCACGCGACCTGGCTGATCACCCAGCGGGTGCCGATGATCGCCATCGCTGGTCGCCTGGGGCATGCCAACGCGGTCGTGACCATGATGGTGTACGCCCATGTCGACAAGCTGGTCGACCGAGGGCTGCTGACCACCGGGGAGCTGGGCCTCACACTGTCGGCGCCGGTGGTGGCGCTGACGCCCCGGGCGGGCTAGTCCCAGCGCCAAATGCCAGTCGGACCCAGGCGACGAAGCCGGTCGACCACGGTGAAATGAGCCTGCCATGGGTGCGCCACCCGCTTCCTCGTGGCTCTCCACGGGTTCGACCAGCCGACGAGCGTATCCGAGCACTCGCCTTTGAGGTAGACAGCCTACGCACAAAGGTCGCCCGATCCGAAGATTCTGAAACGGGCAAGCAGGCCCATGACGAACTGCTGAAGAAGTACATCGCAGCGAATAAGAGGTCGCGGTAGTAGGAGGTAGGGGACGTCAAGCCGCTACACCTGACAGAAGGTGATCAGGACAGAGGCGTCAAAGCCAATCGGGCTCGGCGGCGGGGGCACGGGCTGGCCTCGGTTTAGGACGTTCCGGTCGGCTCAGGACGATACGCAGTTGGTGCTCTGAAATCCCAAGCAGTTCCGAGAGCTTCCCGAGCGAGATCTCGCCGTCGCGCCAAGCCTCGATAGCGATGGTCCGCCAGCGGTCGGGTTCAGGCTCGCCCTCTCCGGGCTCGCCGTCGTACCCGAGCGCGCGCGCAAGACCGGTCGGGGAGATCCTGGCTAGCTCGTCACGCCGATCGCTGGTGATCCAGCCCAGATTGAGCAGGCGCCAGAGAACGGCGTCGTAACTGACGCCGAAGTGGTACATGAGATGGACGGCGTGCTCGGGCTCGACTCGGAGCCGTTCCGCGCCGAGATCGTTGAGCGACGAGGTCACCCCAGTAGCCGGAAGCAGAAGCGAAGCGGCGAAGGCGTTCGCGCGCATCTCGAATGGCTCTCGTCGTCGCACCGTGTCGCAGATCTCACCGCGGCGCTCGTCCCTGTCGACGAGAAAGTGCGCATACTCATGCGCAGCGGTGAACCTCTGCCGACTCGGGCTCTCGCTGGCGTTGATAACGGCGCAGGGTCCGAGGTCTGACGCGAAGAAGAAGAAGCCTGAGATACTCGAGTTCGATGGGAACTCGCGGAGTAGCACTTTGACGCCCTCATGCTCAAGAAGGTCGATTACCGAGGGAACAGGTGCATCTCCAAGACCTAGTCGCCGACGCTCCTGCTCGGCAAGGTACGCGCCCTGATCAATCGCCAGCCCACGAGGGACCGGGTACGTTGGCAGGTCGTGCCGCTGCTCGCCATAAATGCTCTCTTCGAGCATCGCGTAGTAGCGACACCATTCGACGGCCTCGCCGACGACAGCCTGGTCGGGCTCCGCGAGGGGTGCTTCTGCGCGGAAGTACTGGAGGATCTCCTCTTCCTCCGGCTCGAAGAGGAACGCGCTCGCCGGCCTCCCATACAAACGGGCCAGCCTTGCAAGTTCGACGGAGCTCACCGACCGATGCCCCGCCTCGATGAGCGAGACAGCAGGCCTCGGAATCTCAAGCGTGGTGGCCACCTCCGCCTGGGAGAGCCCGGCTGCGAGACGGGCACGCCGGAGCCGGCGGCCGATGGTCGCCTCATCCGGACCGGGCACGTCGCCACCTCCTGACCGCGGTCGCCTCCGATCATACACACCTGTGCTAGAGTGTTCGAAAATCGAACAACGCTGGCGCACGAGCCACGACCCATCTATGGCCGACCTCTACATCTCTGCCGACATCGAGGCCGACGGGCCGATCCCCGGCCCCTACTCGATGCTCGCCTTTGGCCTGGCCGTCGCCGCGACGTTCGACGGTGAGACCTTCGCACCGCGCGAGCCGGCCGCAGCGACCCTCTATCGCGAGCTGAAGCCGATCAGCGACGAGTTTGACGCCGCAGCACTTGCGGTTTCCGGGCTCGATCGCGACGGCCTCACTCGGGTGGGTGCCGACCCTGCCGTGGCGATGCGCGACGCGGCGGCGTGGCTGCAGACGCAGGCGGCTGGGGCGCGACTGGTCATGGTCGGCTACCCGGTCGTGTTCGACTGGATGTTCATCTACTGGTACTTCGTCCGCTTCGTCGGTGAGTCGCCCTTCGGTTTCTCGGGCGCGCTCGACATGAAGACGATCTACCAGCAGAAGGCGCGCGTGACCCTCGACCGCGCCGGGCGGAGCGACCTGCCGCCGGAGCTCGCGTCGCGGCAGCGGCACACGCACAACGCCCTCGACGACGCCGTCGGGCAGGCCGAGATCTTCAACCAGTTGTTCGCGTGGGAGGGGGCCGCGCGGTGAGGCTGACCGACAAGGAGCTCGGCAACTACGTCACGAACAAGCTCGCGCTTCCAGGCGACGAGCGGAACGAATACAGGCAGCAGGTCAACCGCTTGCTCGAGAACCTCGAGGAGGTCCTTGCCGAGGATGGCTCGTACCGGATCCAGACGTTCCGCCGCGCGGGCTCGCTGGAGAAGGGTACGAGCAACCGTCCCCGCGCCGGGAAGCCCGTCGACGCGGACGTCGGGGTCTACTTCGACGTCGACGACCCGTCCGCGTTCGACATCGCCGAGCTGCAGCGACTGATCAAGAAGCTGCTGGTGGCCGCCTATCCGCAGAAGAGCGAGGACGACTTCGACGACTCCGGTGCGCGCATCTTTGGCGTCGTCTTCAAGGGGACCGGCCTTGAGGTCGACCTCGTCCCGATCGTCTCCCTCGATGACGACGCGAACTACGGCCTCCAGTACTCGCGCGCGGGCGACTGCGTCAAGACCAGCGTGAAGGTTCATATCGACCACTACCGCGAGCATGCCGCCCTTGACGCGTTCCTGGCGCCGACGCTGCGGCTGGCCAAGCGGTGGCGCTACTGGCAGGAGCTTGACGGCATCCAGTCCTTCCAGCTCGAGCTGATGCTCAGCTACCTCGTCGACCGCGACGGGCCGGCCACGGGCCTGGAGGAGAGCCTCCGCCGCCTGCTTCTCTTCATCATGCGCGACCTCGGCCGCGGCGTCGCCTTCGACAGCGCCGACCCGTCGAAATTCACCGACCCGGTCGTCATCGTCGACCCCGCGAACAGCGAGAACAACGTCGCCTCGCGGATCGAGGTCGCCGAGCGCGACGCGCTCGTGACGGGTGCACGCCAGGCGTACGAGACGATCACGTGGGCGCAAGGCCTTCCCGGCAAGGGGGAGACGATCGCCGCCTGGAAGGAACTCTTCGGCGACACCTTCTCGATCAACTGAGATGACGACCACGCTGACGCAGACCTTCAACCGCGACGACATCCGGCGCGTCTACGCCTCGTTCGCTGCTGACTACCGCATCGTCGCGGAGTGGACGGAGCTCCACTCGTCCGCGTTCGTCCACGAGACGATCAAGCAGATCAAGGCGATCGCGGAGGAGCAGTACCTGCGGGAGGTGCACCTCCAGCTGAAGTCGTCATCAGGCGCGATCCGCGAGGCGGCTGTCTACCGTGTCTCGACCAACGCCTCGGGCTGGTCCTCGGACAGACCCGGCGACCTCTACTGGGACAGCTACGACGGCGACCGCCTGGACTTGATCGTCTACTTCAGCGACAAGTGGTGGTCGCTCTCGCAGGACGAGCGCGACGCGTTCGCTGCCGTCTATATGCCGGACTGGGGGACGAGCGACTTCGACGGCAACTACGGGCCGATGTCGAGGTCGTCGGATCGCCGCTACGCAAGTCGCGCCTACGGGATGGACAGGACGCGTTACTCGGCATGAGCGCATCGGTGGAGACTGCCTTCGAGTCGCGCCGGGAACTACCCGACGAGGCGCTTCGCGAGCAGGCGGAGCGCTTGGTTGGCTTCGGACGGCGCTTCGAGCGGCTGCGCGGGCAGATGCGCCTCCTTACCGACGTCGACGGCGTGAGACGGTGGGCCGATCGCCATCACGGTGGTGGTGCAGGCCTTGTCGCCGCGCTCGGCGACCGCTACCCGCTCATCGTCTTTCACGGCGATGTCGGCACCGGGAAGACGGCGACCGCCGAGGCGGCCGCCGATGCGCTGGCACGCATGCTCGACACGGATGGTTTCCTGCTCAAACTGAGCACGCGGGTGCGCGGCATCGGCCACGTCGGTGAGATGGGCACCCTGATCGGGGATGCGTTCGTCGAGGCTGTCAACCTCGCCGGGCGCAAGCGCTTCGTCGCCTTGATCATCGACGAGGGCGACGCGCTGGCCTTCAACCGCGCCGCCGAGCGTGCCCACCACGAGGACCGCGTCGGCGTCAACACGCTGATCCAGAAGATCGACGACGCGCGGCAACTCGGCGGGCGTCTCCTGATCTTCCTCTGCACCAACCGCTTCGCAGCGCTCGATCCGGCCGTCCTGCGGCGAGCTGGGCTGATCGACGAGTTCCGGCGGCCTAACGATTACGAGCGGCGCGAACTGTTCGAGATGACGCTGGCGGGGGTCGACGTCGCGCCCGAGCTGATCGATGAGCTCGTGACGATCACCGGTGCACGCGACGGGCGGCCGAGCTTCACCTTCTCCGACATCCAGACGCGGCTTATCCCCGCCGCCGTCGCGCGCGCCTATCCCGACCGCGCATTGACGGCCGACGACCTACTCATCGCCGCCGCCGAGCTTGAGCCGACTCCGGTGATCCGCGAGGCGACCGAGTGATACGCGGGCTGCGCGTACATCTCACTGGTAGCGCCGCCGAGAGCTGCGACGGGGCTCTTCTCGCCACTGCTCACTTGTTCGTCCGCTCGCTTGTCGAGGAAGTCGTCACCGACCGCGGGGGTCTTGTGGTTGGCGCTGGCGGTGAGCCCCGCAGCGACAGCGGCCAGCCCTGTATCTTCGACTGGACGGGGCTCGGCGTCGTCGCCGAGGCTCCCGACCCGGCCCCCGAATGGCGGGCGCTACGGCCGGAACGGTTCGTGGCAGTCGCCAGCCAGCGCGGCCTAGAGAAGGTACCGGACGACCGGGCCGAGATCTGGGAGCGGTGCCGCAACCGCTCGGACTTCGAGCTCGACGTCGCGCCGCCCGGCTGGCGGATGGCCGGGATCATTCGCCAGCGCCAGGTGCTCCGCGGCGACATCCTGGTCGCGCTCGGCGGCGGCGCCGGCGCCGAGCACCTTGCCGAGCTCTACCGTGACGACGGTAAGCCGGTCATCCCGATCTACGCGGAACTCGGCGCGCTGAACAACGACGGCAACGGTGGGAGTCGCTTCCTGCACGAGCGTGCCTTGGCCGACCCGGACGCCTTCTTCCGGCTCCGAGACGGCGCTGGTAGTGCAGCCGGACGGCTTTCGTCACTGCGCCTGCGGGCGGATGCCGATGCTGCCGCGCTGACCAAGGAGGTAGTGCAGGTCTTGGCCGATCTGCGCCCGCCGTCGGCCTTCTACGTTCGTCTGCTCGCCACGGACCATCCGGACTACCCGGAGGTCGAGCGCTTCTTCCGCGACGTCGTCGATGCGGTGGCTGAAGAGCGTGGCTTCACGCCGCGGGAGATGGGGCGCGGGCACCCGGAGTGGGCCTTCATGAACGTCGAGATCTTCGAGGCTCTGCACCGCGCTGGAGTCGTCGTGGTCGATCTCACCGGCGTCCGCCCCAACTGCATGATGGAACTCGGCTACGCCCTCGCCCGACGGCGGCGGGTCGTCATCGGCGCGAAGAAGGGGACGACGCTGCCGTTCGACGAGGACAAGTTGCCGACGTACTTCTGGGAGGCCGCCAGGGCGCGTGAGGACCGCATTCGCGCCTACCGCGACTGGTTCGACCGCTACAGCGAGCTTCCATCGATCGTCGAATAATCCGTCGGCAGCGACTTCCATGTCGAAGTCACGTTCGCGAGCGTCGACTGGGATAGTGGCCGGGAAGGCTACGGCCTGTGACTGAGATTTCATCAACGGACTCGACGCCGGCTCAAACGAACGACGCTGGCTCGGTTTCCATCGCAAGCGGGCCCGGCTGCCCTCCAACGCCGCGCCGGTGGTCGCCCAAGACGCTGGGCACATCATTCAGCCGGATCAGCCGGCCATCGTGGGTGGAGGCCATTCGCTAGGTGGTCAAGGTGGCTCCGCACCGGATCGCGTTGCCGCCCTGCCAGGCCTCCTTTGTCTACGAATACGCCGCGAGCGTCCCGAGGCGGCAAGGTAGGTAACGTTGCTTGCTGGCACCAGGGGGGAGATCCACGACGCGGACCGGCCGCAGTGGGACCGCGGCGACGAGCCCGTCCTCGCTTCCGCCCAGTGCATCGTCTTGGCGACCCACCCCGACCTTGAGGGGCCAGTCGAGATCGAGGTCCGACTCGACTCAGCCTAGCACTGGCCGGCCGGGCATCTGCTGCTCGATAGCGAGCTGCTCGCTACCGGCAGGGGAGCTCTGGTCGGCAGCTCGCTGACTCCTCAGCTCATCTCAACACGGACGATCGACGGAGCATGACCTATTCTGTCCGTCCGGCGTCCTATGGTCCTCCGCCGACGCCGGAACTGAAGGGCGGCTCAGCGGCAGCCGATCGAGTTGCGGGGTGCGCAAATGACTGGAACGCAGGCGCGAGAGACGGCGGCCGACCGCGTCCGCTTGTGGGCACAGGAACTGCTGGAAGAGCTGCTTCCGCTTCAGTCTGAGCGGGGGACTCCGGTGCTGCTGGCTTGCGACGACGAGACGATGCGGGTCGTGGGCGAGCGGCTTGGCCACGAGGGCACCGAGGCGGCCGCTTGCTTCGCGAACGACGTCAAGCTCGTCTTCCGCATCGACCAGGCAACCGGGCTGGGGCGTGTGCTCGCCGGGCCCTTCAGGCAGGCGCCGCGCCCGCGCCCGTTGCCCGACTTCTTTCCGGTCCTCTGCCTGCTTGTGCTCGCGGCCTCCCGCATGGCGCCCGACGAGCGCGGCGCAACCCACGCTTACTACCCACGCTTGCGCGAGCTTCTCGGGATGAGCGGCCGTGGCGAGCTTGCGCACATTGAGTTCGTCCCGCGCCTCTTCGATGGCTTCGCCGACTGGCTCGCAAGCGACCTTGAGGGCGCGCGCGGCCGACCCCTACTGCCCGGGCAGCCCTGGCCTCCCTATGTCGGCACGATCGTCTCGCAGACCGTGTTCCGTCGCCGCGACCGCCAGGTGCTCTCGGGCTTCTTCAGCGACCGCGCCCGTGCCGGTCTCGAGGGGTACGACCCGCTGCGCCGGCTGCGCCGCTGGCCGGGCCGCCACGACCTGACGGCGCATGCGCTGCAGCTGCTCGACGACGACGCGGTCGCCGAGCAGGTACGGGCGGCCATCATGGCCGCCTACCGCTCATGGGACGGGTCGGTCCTTGTCGAGATGCCGGGCGGCGTCGGGCGCCACTGGCCGGCCCGGCTTCACCTCCTTCCCCACCCGCTCCGCCTCCACCTTGGAGCCCAGAACACCAAGAAGGTCGTCTTCCGCCTCGACGGCCTGCCGGTCATGCTTGATCCCGGAAGCGAGGTCGAGGTCTCGTTCTCGCTGCTTGAGCAGGCGCGCTCGCGGGCGCTCGTGCTCGGCGACCCGCGCTCCTCCTCGGGCGCGCTGCGGTTGCCTGCACTCGGCGATGTCGTGCTCTTCGAACTCGCGCCCGAGGGGCTTTTGCGTGTGGAGCACCCGAGCGTCGAGACGGTCTGGGTGCTGACGCGCGAGCGTGAGCTCCAGGCCCGGTTTGCCCAGCAACGCTTCCGCGAGAACGTCCTGCCCGAGCGATGGCAGCTGCTTCGCGACGTGGCCGTCTCCGAGCTTCCGGGCGTTGACCGTGTCGCCGCGCCGCACGCCGCGGAGAAGGAGTTTCGCGTCGAGGGCGGGCTTCCACTGGAGCGCGGCGTCTACCTTGCCGGCCGTGGCCCGGTCCTCGCCGCTGGCGAGATCGACGCCGAGGAGCGGCTGCCTGTGCTCGTGAATGGGGAGCCGAAAGCCACGATCGGCTCGGGCGAGCGCATCCGCCTCCTCGGCGAGCCCGGCTCCCATCGTGTCGCAGTCGGCGAGGAGTGGGAAGCGTGCTACGACGTCGAGGAGCGCGGTGCACCGAGGGCCTACGGCGCGCTCGCGCACCTGCTCGCGGGGGAGCGGGCGCTTCGCTCCGGGGCGCGACCGCGGGTGGAGGGCGATGGGGGCACGAGCGTCTGCGGGGCGACGTTCTCCGTCCCCTACGGGCGCGACCTGCCGATCCTCACGCGCGTGTCGGCGGAGCTGCAGACCATCGATGGGGAAGGCGAGCTCGCCCGCCACCGCCGCCCGCCCACGCCTGCCTGGCTGGGCAAGGTCGGGTTCGGCGAGACGGTACGCTGGGAGATCGTACGGGACGGGGTCGTCTGGCTCCTCTGCGCGCGGCCGTCCTTCGGCAGCCCCTGGGTGCAGCTTCAGCGCGACGGGATGCCCGAGCGGCTCACGGCTGAGGCGGCGACGCTGGTACTCGCGGTCGCGGAGCGCGGAGCGCGCGTCTCCTCGCGCCGCGGCGGCGACCTCCCCGCCGAGGACGCCTGGCGGTCGCTTGTCGCGCTTGCCCGGAGGTCTGTGTGAACGCCTACGACGCGCTGCTGGAGTGGGCGTCGGAACTCGGCGAGGGGCCCTGGGAGAGTTGGAAGGCCGCCTCTGCTGACCTCGGCGTCGAGCCGAACCAGGCGGCGCGCGGCCTGTCGTCCCTCGGTCACGTTGAGTTCGATTGGGTCGTAAGCCGGTTCAACTGCGCCCCGCCGACGGCCGTGCTCACGCTTCACTCCTCAGGCTGTGTCCTCATCACCGGCGCGCGCCGACGCGGCCAGCGCAAGGCGCTCGAGCAGCTCTATGAGCAGAACTCCGACATCAGCGTCGAACTGCTCCCGCCCGTCTCCCAGCCGACCGGGCCGGCGACGTGGCTGGTCGAGGCCGACCTCGCCGACGTGGGACGATTCTGTGGGCTGGCCGGTATGCGCTTTGAGATCGACTCGGGCAGGCGGATCGCGCAGGCGATGCCGCAGGCGACACTTGAGGCGGTCGGTGAGCGCGAGCACCCAGACGGGCGCTTCCCACGCCGCTGGTTCGACCCTCGCCTCCGCGCCTTCTGCCCGGAGCGTCCAGGGGGTGGAGAGGAGGGCCTCTGGTGGGTTGAGGAGTATCGGCGCGAGGCGGCCTTCGTCCGCCGCCGCGGTGAGTGGTTCCGGGTGCCCACGCGCGAGTACGGTCCCTTCGTCGCCTATCCTGAGATGCCCTTCATGACCTACCAGTCAAGGCTCGGCTTCCTCACGGTCGACAACAAGACGCCGCTGCCGCCGCTGCTTGCTCGCGCGGCGACGCTCCAGTCCGGCCGCCTGCCCTCCCCGGAGGGTGCCGCACGCCACACGTACGTCAACGTCGACGAGGAGCTGGCCAAGCTGATCCGGGACCGGCTCGACAGCTCGATGGATTGGCGCTAGCGATGGCGGCCGTGACGCCGACAGCCGCCTTGGCGCCGCGCACCGCCGCCCGCGCGGTCAACCCGCTGCGGCTCCAGCACCAGCTCGAGGGCCAGTACCGGCGCTTCTACGACTCCGTCTACGCCTTCGCTGATCCGCTGCTCGCGGCGGAGCGGCGGGCGCTCATGCTGGAAAGCGGGCTCTCAACCGACCTCATCCTTGAGCCCGTGCCCGGCTACGCAGGCTCAGGGCTCCGCTTCGCGGCGCTTGCCGCCGAGCTGGCCCTCGGCAAGGACGTCAGCCAGTTCGTCTCGCCGCTGTTCAACGGCAGCGAACTCTACGTCCACCAGGCGGACGCGGTCCGTGCCTACGAGCGCGGTCAGCACCCGGTCGTCACCGCCGGCACCGGCTCGGGCAAGACCGAAGCGTTCCTCGTCCCGGTCCTGACCGCGCTGGTGCGCGAGTCGCGTAACTGGGTCGGTCAGGGTGCAGACGCTGAGCCCTGGTGGGAGCAGGGGCGAAGGCTGGTGCCGGTGCGCGCAGGGGAGACCGGGCGGCCGGTTGGGATGCGGGCCCTTGTGCTCTATCCCATGAACGCGCTCGTCGAGGACCAGCTGGTGCGCCTGCGGCGGATCCTCGACGGGCCCGAGCAGCTCGCGTGGCTTGATCGCAACCGCCGTGGCCACCGCTTCTACTTCGGCCGCTACACCGGCCAGACGCCCTACCTGGAGCGCGAGCTCCCGGGCGTGTTGCGGGCACTTGCCCGTCGGGCCCAGGTCGCCGAGCGGCTCGGGCCCACCTACCGGCCCTTCGTCGCCCGTCCGCTTGGGGCCGAGCTGGTCACGCGGCCGGATATGCAGCGCTACCCGCCGGACATCCTGATCACGAACTTCTCGATGCTCAACGTGATGCTGAACCGCCCGGACGAGGCGGGGATCTTTGCGCGGACGGCGGACGACCTTGAGCGCGACGACGCTTTCTTTCATCTGGTCGTCGATGAGCTCCACTCCTACAAGGGGACGGCCGGCACCGAGGTCGCGATGCTGCTGCGGCGGCTGTTGCACCGTCTGCGGCTGGAGCCGGGCTCGCCGAAGCTGCGCCTGCTCGCTGCCTCGGC
>WNFV01008916.1_pt1 | contig 11226 bp, 10 predicted proteins | sample 5400101 | NCBI WGS metagenome assembly WNFV01 (sample SAMN13153361, study PRJNA577476) | soil metagenome | isolation source: 115 cm soil or saprolite under grassland replicate 1 | place: USA:California | collected 2016-06-15
CTCGGCCAGGCCCTTGAACCGCTGGATCTCCATCTTCCGGTGGCCGTTCTGCTGGCGGAACCGGTCAAGCTCCTTGTCGTCGAGCAGGTAGTGGTACTTCCCGTCCGACCGGACCCGGTACAGCGGCGGCTGGGCGACGTAGACGTGGCCGGCGTCGATCAGCTGCTGCATGTGCCGGAAGAAGAACGTCAGCAACAGGGTCCGGATGTGCGCCCCGTCCACGTCGGCGTCGGCCAGGATGGCGATCTTGCCGTATCGGGCCTTGGTGATGTCGAACTCGTCGCCGATGCCGGTCCCGATGGCGCTGATCAGGGCCTGGATCTCCAGGTTCTCCAGGATCTTGTGGAGTCGGGCCTTCTCGACGTTCAGGATCTTCCCTCGGATCGGGAGGATCGCCTGGAACGAGCGCTCCCGGGCCTGCTTCGCGCTGCCTCCGGCCGAGTTCCCCTCGACGATGAAGATCTCGCACACGTCGGGGTCGGTGAGCTGGCAGTCGGCCAGTTTTCCGGGCAGCGAGGTCGACTCGAGGAGTCCCTTCCGCCGCGTGAGGTCCCGGGCCTGCCGCGCGGCCATACGGGCCCGCGCGGCCTGCTGGCACTTCGCCACGATCCGCTTGGCGTCCCCGGGATGCTCCTCGAGCCACGTCATCAGGTGCTCGTTCACGCTGGTCTCGACGAACGAGCGCATCTCGGTGTTGCCGAGCTTGGTCTTGGTCTGGCCTTCGAACTGGGGGTCCTGGAGCTTGACGGCGACGATGGCGGTGAGCCCCTCGCGGATGTCCTCCCCGATCAGGTTCTCTTCCTTCTCCTTGAGGAGGCCCTTCGCGCGGGCGTACCGGTTGATCACGTTCGACAGGGCCTTCTTGAAACCCTCCTCGTGCATCCCGCCCTCGTGAGTGTTAATAGTATTAGCAAATGTGTGGATCGATTCCGCGTAGCCGCCGTTCCACTGCATCGCCACGTCCACCTCGCTGGTCTCCCGCTCGACGGTGAAGTGGATGATGCGCGGGTGAAGGGCCTCCTTGCCCTGAGCGAGGTGCTTGACGAAGTCGGCCAGCCCCCCGCTCGCCTTGTAGACGGACCGGACGGTGGGGTCCTTCCGCTCGTCGGCCAGGGCGATCTCGACCCCCCGGGTCAGGAAGGCCTGCTCCTGAAGGCGTTCGGCGAGGATCCGCCGATCGAAGTGGACGGTCTCCTCGAAGACCTCGGGATCGGGCCAGAACGTGATGATCGTCCCGGTCTTGTTCGTGGGCTTGGTCTTGACGAGCTTGGTCACCGGGCGGCCCCGTTCGAACTCCTGCCGCCACACGAAGCCGTCCCTGGCCACCTCGGCCACGAGACGCCGGGAAAGGGCGTTGACCACGGAAACTCCCACCCCATGCAGGCCGCCAGAGACCACGTACGACTTCCCCTCGAACTTCCCCCCGGCGTGCAGGGTGGTCAGGACGACCTCGACCGCGGGGCGCCGGTCCTTCGCCCCCGGGATCGGCTGGACGGGGATCCCGCGGCCGTTATCGACCACTCGGCAGCCGCCGTCGGGGAGCAGCTGCACCACGATGCGCGAGCAGAACCCGGCCAGGGCCTCGTCGATCGAGTTGTCGACGACTTCGTAGACCAGGTGATGAAGGCCCCGGGCGCCGGTGCTTCCGACATACATCCCGGGCCGCTTTCGGACCGGTTCCAGTCCTTCGAGGATGGTGATGTCCGCAGCCGTATAGCTGGCTGCAGCAGGTCTGGTCGCCACGCTACCTCCTCCGGACGGTACCCGCCCGGCTCGAGCTCATGCTGGGAAAAGTCTCCCTGAGGGGGGTTTCAAAGCCAATGAAATTATACCATAGGATATACCATCCAGCTGCCGTCAGGTCGGGGTGTCATTCCCGCTCAGCGGTCACCACCCGGTAACCCAGATTCCCCTCCGCCTCCATCATGAAGCCTCCCACCGACAGCCTCATCGGCCTCGTCGGCGGTCCCCCTCGCGCGGCGTGATCTGTCCCACCACCACCTTGACCTCTCGGATGGGCTCGCCCCCCAGAACCCCATTGGCCCTCGTCCGGACCTCGCCGGACAGGAACGACAGCTGAGTGGCCCAGGCGGACGACGAAGCCCGGATGAACAGGACCCCGGACTCCAGCCGGATCGGGCGGCACTCCGCGGACAAGCGGTCCCCCACCACCGAGGACCACCGCCGGCCCAGCTCCCCCAGGACCAAGCCCGACGCCCAGGGCCGCCCTCGTAGCAGCGCCTGGAGTACGCGGCCCAGGCCCTCCGGCTCGGCCGAACGCTCAGGACCGCGCATCGACCCACTCGCCCACGTGCCACACGGACGCTCCCGCGGGCACCTGCTCTTCGTCCGGCACCGCCAGCAGCGCCTGGCCCCGCCCGTGGAGATCGCCGGCCAGGCGACCCCGCCGTTCGGGATCCAGCCCCGAGAACGGGTCGTCCAGGAGCAGGACCGGCGGCTCCCCAACCTCATCGGTCACCGCGGCCGCCAGGGCCAGGCGAAGGGCGATCGAACCACCCCACGCCTCTCCATGGGAGGCGAACCCTCGGGCGGTGAGCCCCTCGACGATGAGGGCGAGGTCGTCGCGATGGGGGCCGACCAGGGTGGTCCGACGGATCAACTCATCCTCGAGGCGGTCGGCGAGCCGGCGGCGAAACGCCTCGTCGATCGGCTCTCCCTCCACGGAAGGCCGGTACCGAACCACCAGGGCCTCCTCGGTCCCCGCCGATATCTTCCGGAACTCCTCACCCGCCCGGGCCTGGATGCGAGCTACCGCGTCGGCGCGCGCTCGGGTCAGCGCGATGCCGTGGGCGATGAGCTCCTCGTTCCACGCGCCGAGGCCAGAGGGGGGATCCGATCCGTCCCAGTCCTTCAGCAATCGGTTGCGCTGCCTGAGGACCCGCTCGTAATGGGTTCCAAGGGTGTCCTTCTGGGGCCACAGGGCGACCATCGCCTCATCCATGAACCGCCGGCGCTCCGAGGGGTCCCCATGGACGACCCGGAGGTCGTCGGGGCCCGAGAACACCACCCGGACATGGCGCCGGAGGTCCCGCTTCCGCCGTATCGGGGAGCGATTCGCCTGGACCCGGTTCTGGCCACTCGCCCGGATCTCGACCTCGATCAGGAAGCGCCCTCCCGCCTCGGTCACCACCTCCCCCCGGATGAACGCGGCGTCGGCCCCCCATCTCACCAACGGCAGGTCCGAGCTGATCCGTGGCGAACCGAGCGCACAGAGGTAGTTGATCGCCTCGAGGAGGTTCGTCTTGCCGCGGCCGTTCGGTCCGACCACGGCGGTCAGGCCCGGCGGGACCTCGAGGGCGACCTCCCGATGGTTACGGAAGTCGCGAGCCTCCAGCCACGTCAGGCGCACGCACCCAGGCTAGCCCACCGGTGCCGGCAACCGAACCGGCATCACCAGATACACGAAGGCCTCCGTCTCGCCCCGGACCACGGCCGGCTTCAAGCCGTCCCGAACCTCGACCCAGACCTGGTCCCCGGTCGAGGCCGTGAGCCCGTCCACCAGGTATCCGGGGTTGAACGCCGCGGTGAGGTCCTCCCCCTCGTACTTCGCCTCGACCACCTCGACCGCGCCCCCGAGATCCGGGGACGAGGACGTCAGCCGAACCCCCAGGGCATTGAACTCCATCTTCACGGGAGAGCTCTCCCGAGCCAGCAGGCCCACCCGGCGAACGGCGTCCAGGAGCTGCTGCCGGGAGACCGCCAGCCGGTTCTCATATCGCTCCGGAAGGAGCTGGCGGTAGTTCGGGAACTCCCCCTCCACCAGCCTGGACGTCAGCGTGAACTCACCGATCCGGAAGGCGGCCTGCCCCTGGTCGATGTAGAGCTCCGCCTCGCCCTTCTCCATGCCGCTCGCGGCCCGGCCGACCTCCAGCATGGCCCGCTCGGGGACGAGCGCCTTGGCCTCCTCGTCGGCGGTCGCCGTGAGCTCGCGGACGGCGAGCCGGTACGAGTCGGTCGCCACCATGGTCAACCCCTCGCGGCTGATCTCCAGGAGTACACCCGTCAGGATGGGCCGCGCCTCGTCCTTCGACGCCGCCCGGGTGACCTGGCCCACGCCCTCCGCGAACTCAGACGCCGAGACCCGCACCCGGATCCCCGAGGGATCCTGCAATGCGGGGAAGTCTTCCGCCGGCAGGCAGCGCAGGGTGCCCTGGTAGTTGTTGCATGCGATCCGGGCCTGCCCTCCCTCCGCCTCGAAGTCGACCGGTGCCGGGTCGAAGCTCTTCACCATGTCCGCCAGCAGCCGGGCCGGCACGAGGGCCACACCCTCCTCCGCGACCTGGACCGGAAGCTGACGCCGGGCAGAGACCTCCAGATCGGTGGTGGCCAGGATCAGCTCGCTCCCGGTCGCGTTCATCAGGACACCGGTGAGCGCCGGGATCCCCGGCCTGGAGGAGACGGCTCGCTGGACGAGCTGCAGGGCTTCGGACAGGTCGTCTCGGTCACATCTGAACTTCACGCGGTACCTCCTCCGCTTCCTCTACGGGTTGTTGGATCCTTCTCTTCGAGAGTGGTAGTAGGGGGTGTGGACAAGTGGAAAACGGTGCCCTCGTCCAGCGTAGCGCGGAGGTACGACATCCATGTCCTGGGGACTGGCGGGGGGACGGTCGCAACGAGGGCGAGGAGACACCGAGGGGGTGTCGAGCAAGCGCACGCCGTGTCCACCGGGTTTCCCTGAGGCATTGCACAGAACGACGTGGCCCGCGGGAGCGCCTCATCGTGACCCTCGGGCACGGATCTTCTTGGTCAGGTCCTGGACCTGCCGGTAGATGCCACCGCGGGCTGGAAGCAACGCCTCGATCTTCTTGATGCCGTGCAGGGCCGTCGTATGGTCACGCTCGAAGAGCTCGCCGATACGGATCAGTGACAGCCCCGTCAACTCCCGGAGGAGGTACATCGCGACGTGGCGGGCCGTGGTGAGCGGCCGGGACCGGCTCTTCGACACCAGGTCGTCCGTGGTGAGGGCGTAGAAGGTCGCCGTCTCCTCCATGATCACGGTTGCCGGGATGTCCTGGCCCGTCTCGGGGATCAGGTCCTCGAGGGCCCGCTCGGCCAGGGGGAGGTCGGGAGGCTGCCCGCTGAGGGAAGCGTATGCGGTGACCCGGTGCAGAGCCCCCTCGAGCTGGCGGATGTTGTCCTCGAACTTGGAGGCGATGTAGTGCAGGACGCTGTCCGGGACCGCCAGGTTGTCACGGATCGCCTTCATCTGCAGGATCGCCACCCGCGTCTCCAGGTCCGGCGGCTGGACGTCGGCGACCAGCCCCGAGGAGAACCGGCTGCGCAGGCGCTCGGCGATCCCGCCCAGCTCGTGGGGAGGGCGGTCGCTGGCGATCACGATCTGGCCTTCGCTCTGGTAGAGATGGTTGAACGTGTGGAAGAGCTCGTTCTGGGTCTCCTCTGCCGGCGCCAGGAACTGGACGTCATCGAAGAGCAGGACGTCGACGTCGCGAAACTGGCGAGCGAACGCGTAGCCCTTGCGGTCGCGGAGCGACCGGATGAACTCGCTGATGAACGTCTCCGAGGTCACATAGCGGACCCGGCTCCGTGGCGAGATCCGCCAGAAGTGGTTGGCGATGGCGTACAGCAGGTGGGTCTTCCCGAGACCCACGCCGCCGTAGATGAATAGCGGGTTGTAGGCCTTGGACGGCGGCGCTTCGGCCACGGCCAGGGCGGCGGCGTGGGCGAACTTGTTGCTGGGGCCAGGGACGAAGGAGTCGAACGTGTATCGGTCCGGGAAGGGCGACGCGTGGAGCGCCTGATCGAGCGTCGGCTGGGCCGGATCGGGACTCCTGGCGCGCGCAGCGTTCGATGGATGGACGGCGGGTCCGCTGCCACCGGCCGCCGGTTCCGCGGCGGCCCTCACCTTGACCCGGGCGCCCGTCCCGAGCGCTTCTCGGACCGCCACCGAGATGAGGTCCATGTAGTGCCCGACCAGCCACGAGCGCACGTAGCCGCTCGGGGCGATCAAGTCGACGACCTGGCCCCTCATCTTGCCTGGCTGGAGGTCAGCGAACCACAATCGATACGCCGCTTCGGACAGGTCGCGACGGGCTCGTTCCTGCACAGCTTCGCAGGCAGTTCGAACCGGAGCAAGGCCGGACGGGCCAGCCTCGTTCGATTTGGGCTTCATAATCCACAACCTCTTTCCACAGTTGTGGAAACCGCTATTCGATTCCCAGGGGGAAGGGATGTCCGACGGGGCGCCCGAGCGCGGCGGATTATAGCGCCGGGCCCTATGGGCTCAAACCGGCGGGCAGGGGTCTTGACGACCTTTTTGGATCAGGCCAGGTCGAGGTCGGAAGGAGGTCGGATGGTGGCTATACTCGGTGAGGTTCCTCTGCCGCCGGCTCGACCAGGTCGGCCGAGGACCTCGTGTATGTGAGCGTCCACCGATCGAGAGCACGTCGTGAAGCGTACGTACCAGCCGAACAATCGTAAGCGGAAGAAGACCCACGGGTTCCGGATCCGGATGCGGACCCGGGCGGGACGGGCCATCCTGGCTCGGCGCCGCTCCAAGGGTCGAAGCCGCCTGTCCGCCTGAGCTCTGGCCCCGGTCGGCACATCGACGTCCATCCAGCCCATGAGCGTTTCGCCCACCACCCATGATGCCCGTGACCTGCGGATCCGCACCGATGGAGAGATCCGCGCGGTGCTGGTGGGAGGGATCCGTCGGGCCGAGAGGGGGATGGTAGTGTACGTCCTGCCCATGGGCGGGCCGACCCGCGCCGCCTTCGTGTGCGGGCGGAAGGTCGGCGGCGCTGTCCAGCGGAACCGGGCGCGCCGGATCCTTCGGGAAGCGTGGAGGGCGCTCGCGGACCGGGTCCGATCGGGATACGACGTGGTGTTCGTGGCCCGCCCCGAGATCGGCGGCGCCAAGACGGAGGAGATGGCCGAGCAGATGGCCCGGGCGCTCATGGGTCTTGGGGTGATCGAGACATGATCCGCGTGCGGGCGATCGCGTGGCGTCTCGGCGCACCGGTGCGGTGGGCGCTGATCGGTCTCGTCCGGCTGTACCGCCTGACGCTGTCGGGCGTGCTGGGCGGCCAGTGCCGCTTCTTCCCCACGTGCTCGCACTATGCGGAGGAAGCCATCCGGAACGGGGGGGCGATTCGCGGAGTCGGCCTGGCGGCCTGGCGGGTGGCTCGATGCTCACCGTTGACGGCCGGAGGGATCGACCGACCTCCCGCGGCGCGGCGGCAGGAGTATGATGGCACCATACACTCTCGGGTCGAGGGGGCGACCTGATGTTCCAGGTTGTCCTGGACGGCCTCGGGAGCATCCTGGCCTGGCTGTACAGCCTGATCGGGAACTACGGCGTCGCCATCATCCTCCTGACCCTCATGATCCGGGTGCTGCTCATCCCCCTGGGGATCAAGCAGATCCGATCGATGCAGGCGATGCAGTCCGTCCAGCCGAAGGTGAAGGCCTTGCAGCAGAAGTACAAGGCGAATCGCCAGAAGCTGAACGAAGAGATGATGAAGCTCTACAAGGAGCACGGCGTCAATCCGTTCAGCGGATGCCTTCCGATCCTGGCGCAGTTCCCCGTGCTCATCGCGCTGTTCGCCGTGCTGCAGTTCCCGAACGTGCTGACCCACGTCCCTCGAGGAAGCGAGCTGGAGACCGCCATCAAGGCCCAGCACACTCGCCTCCTGGGAATGAACATGCTGTGCAGCGCCGGGCAAGCGGGGACGAAGGTGGTGTTTCCGGAGGAACGGATCCCGCCGACCCGGGCGGACGACTTTCCGACCGAGCTGGACTGCGGGGCCGGCATCCCAGCCAGGATCCCGTACTACCTGCTGGCCGGCGCCATGATCGCGACCACCTTCTACTCACAGCGCCAGATGCAGAAGGCGTCGCCCGGCGCGTCGCAGCAGCAGCAGACCCTGACCCGATTGATGCCCCTCCTGTTCGGCGTGTGGGGGTTCTTCTTTCCCGCAGGCCTCGTCGTGTACTGGACGACCACCAACCTGGTTCAGATCGGGCAGCAACGCATCATGCTGCGCCAGACGGGCGGTCGTGCCAGCTCCGAGCCGGCGACGAGCCCGCCGCCGTCGAAGGGCAGAGGGCAGGCGTCCGTGTCCGGGGATGGCCAGCCACAGAAGGACCAGGAGAAGCAACGTTCACCGAAGCCCGGGCAGGCGCGAGTGGGGCGGTGGACCGACACCGGCCAGCAGGTATCTCCCAGGAAGAGTCCGTCGGGCAGCGGCCAGCGAAGCGGGAATCAGGGCGGCCGCAGCGGCGCTGGAGGTCGAAGTGCAGGAGATCGAAAGAAGCGCCGCAAGCGTTGAGGAAGCCATCGAGGCTGCCCTCGCCGAGCTCGGCGTAAGCGAGCAGGAAGCGCGGATCCAGGTCATTCAGGAACCTCGGAGTGGCTTCCTGGGCATCGCATCCCAGCCGGCCGTGGTCCGCGTCAAGCCGCTGGCGGCGCCCGCGACGTCGACGGTGCCGTCGGAGCCGGAATCGACCGAAGAACCCCCAGACGACGACCAGGCCGAGCTGGTGGCGTCCTTCGTGGACGGTCTGCTTGGGGCGATCGGGCTCGATGTGGACGTCGAGATCAACGAGGCAGACCGCACGATCTATGTCGACATCTGGGGAGCGAGCTCGGATGAGGACATGGGGCTCCTGATCGGCAAGCGGGGGCACACCCTGGACGCCATCCAGGAGTTGGCGCGGAGCTTCGTGCACCGGGAGACGGGAGAGCGTTGTCACGTCATCGTGGACGTGGAGGATTACCGGAAGCGCCGAAGGTCCCAGCTCGTCCATCGAGCTCGGGAGGTGGCTCGTCGGGTGAAGAAGACCGGGCGGGTGGAATCGCTCGACCCGATGACCCCGTATGAGCGAAAGATCGTGCATGACACCGTCGCGGAGCTCGGTGGGCTGGACACGGCGAGTGAGGGGGAGGAGCCGCAGCGCCGAGTTGTGATCCGCCGGGCGCATCGCCGCGAGGACGCCTGAGGAATCACCGATCAGTCGTCACTCAGCCGCCGGATGTTTCACGTGAAACTCGACCCTTACTCCTTGGTCGAGGCCCTCCGACCAGACCAACGCTCCGCGCTCAGAAGATTTCAGGAGATCCTGATTGAACGAGCGGTTCCTCACGGTCTGGTCAGCGTCAGAGATCGGGATCGGATCTGGGAGCGTCACATCCTGGACTCCCTGCGGGCCGTCGCGTGCCTGGAGGAGCAGTCACGTTCCATCGGGGACCTCGGGTCCGGGGCAGGCCTTCCCGGCATCCCGGTCGCGGTCGTCCGACCCGATTGCCACGTCACCCTGATCGAAGGCCGGCGCGGCCGCGCCGCCTTTCTGGAACAGGTCGTGGAGCGGCTCGCGTTGGCGAATGTGACTGTCCTCCCCCATCGGATCGAGGAATGCAGGTCGGTGTTCGATCTGTGCCTGGCCCGCGCCCTGGCTGACCTGGCAGCCTCCTGGCGGCTCGCCGACCCCTGCCTCCGGCCCGGTGGTAGCCTGCTGTATTTCGCCGGAGGCTCCTTTTCCCCGGAGGAGTGCGCGGCTATTGCGAACGTGACGTGCGAGATCTGCTTGCCGGGAAGGTTTCCTCGACAGGGTCCACTCGTTATGATCACTCGCGAACCCGGCCCGCTTCGAGCTGAAGGAGACACGTGACGAACGACGACGCGTCTGCGGACCGGCCCGAACGTCGTCGGTCCACCTTCTTTGTCCCACCGGTCGAACCCACGCTTCCGGTCCGGACGGGCGTCTTTGCCGAGCCGACCGAGGCAGTCGCGTCCACGGTCGAGACGCAGGGTCCGGACAATGCCCGAGCGCCCGTTGCGGCAGCCCCGGTCGAGATCCCTCCCGACCTGGCGGGGTGGGAAGCCCCCAGCGGGAACGGGGAAGCGCGGACCGGGCGGGCCCGGGTCGTGGCCATCGCGAACCAGAAGGGCGGCGTCGGCAAGAGCACCACCGCGGTCAACCTCGGCGCCTGCCTCGCCGATCTGGGCAAGAAGGTCCTGGTCGTCGACCTGGATCCCCAGGGGAATGCCTCGACTGGACTGGGGATCGACCACGCGGGACGGGAGGTCACCACCTACCAAGTGATCGTTGCTGGGGCCGATATCCGACAGGCCGTCTTGCCCACGGCCGTGGAGGGTCTGTACGCGCTTCCCTCGACGATCGACCTCGCCGGCGCCGAGATCGAGCTCGTCAGCCAGTTCTCGAGAGAGTCGCGCTTGGCGCGGGCTCTCGATGGCATTCGGGACGACTTCGACCTGGTTCTGCTGGACTGCCCGCCGTCCCTCGGGTTGCTGACGGTGAACGCGCTCACCGCTGCGGATGAGCTGCTCGTGCCGATCCAGTGCGAGTACTACGCGCTGGAAGGGCTGGGCCAACTGCTGAGGAACGTCCGCCTCGTCAAGCAGAACGTCAATCCTCGGCTCCAGCTCACCGGAATCGTGATGACGATGTTCGACGCGCGAACGAGGCTGTCCGATCAGGTCGTCGCGGAGGTCCGATCCTACTTCGGGCCCAAGGTGTATGAGGCTATCATACCTCGAACGGTGCGCCTGGCCGAGGCCCCCGGCTACGGGATGCCGATCGTTCGGTATGACCCCGCCTCGAAGGGAGCGATCGCCTATCGGCGCTTGGCTGACGAGTTCGTGGCCGGCTGGACCCAGAACGGCGCGGGAGACCCGCTCCGCGAGCCCGAAGCCGTGGACGAAGGCACGTGGGTGACCGGGGAGCAAGAGCGGGCTTCTGTTGAGGGCGAAGGCGCCGGGGACGAAACCGAACCTGTCCCCCGACCGTCGCGCGCCGGGGACCCTCAACCGGGGATCGACGGTTCCGAGCCCTGGGAGGCCGCTGCCGTGGTCCCGAACGGCGTTGGGGCCGAGGATGGTCGGGGGGCCGGGGAGGACTCTCCGACGTCCGAGCAGGAGGTGCGGGAGCCCGTCGACGAGGGCAAAGGGTACGGCGACGTGGCGTGGAGCACTGACGTGACAGACGGAGGGGAAGGGGGAGGGGACGCCCTCGTCGGCATCGACGTGGACACTTGTGCGGAACCGGACCCCGGGAGGGCAGTGGAACCCGAGCCGGATGCTTTCGAGGGACCCGGGCCTGACGCTCCAGAGGAAACGGACGATGAGCCTGCCCCGGAACCCGGCGCGGGGCGTGGCGGAACGTCCGAGCACGAGCCGTGACCTGACCGGAGAGGCGCCCGCTGGAGGTGGCGGTTCGGTCGGCACA
>WNFV01009157.1_pt1 | contig 11226 bp, 12 predicted proteins | sample 5400101 | NCBI WGS metagenome assembly WNFV01 (sample SAMN13153361, study PRJNA577476) | soil metagenome | isolation source: 115 cm soil or saprolite under grassland replicate 1 | place: USA:California | collected 2016-06-15
AGCTCGCCCGCCTGACGGCCTGTCAGGCGCGTCGACCAGGATCGTGCCAGACGGCAGCCGCCGGGCAGGGACCGGCATGGTGCCCTGGCGGAACCAGCGATAGGCGGTCTGCGGGTGCACCCCGCTGACACGAGCCCACCCGGCCAGCTTCATACCCCGCAATACTAGCACACACGTTCGATCACGAATGCTCACGACATACACAGCAGCTGGCAACCCTCTGCAGAATGTTGCCCGCGGTGCTCGGCAGGGTCACGGTGACCCGGAGGTTGTTGGCGCTCCCCGCCGTCAGCAGCACATTGCTGAAGGTTACCCCGGAGCCGATGATCGCCCGCGAACTCACCACCGTGCTGGTGGTCCCCGAGTAGCTGTAGGTGAGGGCAGGCGCGGATCCCGACTCGGTCCAGGCGACCGAGCAGCGCTCGATCAGCCATCTGCACCCCGTTGGTGGCGTCGGTGTCCAGCAGGCTGCTGGTCGTCGCGGTGGTGGTCAGCGAGATCGAGGCGAAGTCCTGGTTGCCGGCGTTGTTGACCTTGACCGCGCGCTGGATGGGGTGTCGCCGGGACGACCCCGGTGGCGGCGATGTCCAGGCGGTTGTCGGCCGTGCCGGTGTTGCCCAGCGCGATCGTGACCGTGCCGGAGGTGACCGACTGGTGGAGCGGGCCGGGCGGCCGACGCTCCTACCCGAGGAAGTCGACCAGCAGGTGGTTGAGGCGCTCGGGTGCGTGGACGGGCACCCAGTGGCCGACGCCGTCCAGCCGGTGGTAGCGCCAGGGCCCGGTGACGAACCGCTCCGAGCCGGTCATCTGCGGCTCGGTGAGGGCGAAGTCGTCGCTTGACCACACGCCCATCGTCGGGCAGGTGACTGGCGGCAGGGAGCTGCGGGCGGCCGGGTCGCTGCCGACGAAGGTGGCCGGGTCGACGTTGGCGCGGTACCAGTTCAGCCCGGCGGTCAGCGCGCCCGGCCGGGACAGGTCGGCGACCTGCCGGTCACAGTCGGGGTCCTCACCGGGGCCGATCCCGTCCCAGGCCCAGCGGCGGAACACCGCCCAGTCGTCCGCGGGCAGCACCCGCTCGGCGACGCCCGGGAACAGGAACCACAGCATGTACCAGGACCGTTGCTTCTGGGCCATGCCCGCGGAAGCAAACGACACGGGATGGCCGACGGAGATGGCGACCAGCCTGCTCACCCGGTCGGGCGCGAAGGTCGCGACCAGCCAGGCCAGCCCGGCGCCCCAGTCGTGCCCGACGACCGCGGCCCGGTCGACCCCGAGCGCGTCCAGCAGGCCGACCGCGTCGCCGACCAGGGTTCGCATCTTGTAGTCCCCGACCTCGCCCAGCTTGTCGGTCTCGCCGAAGCCCCGGAGGTCGGGCGCGATGACCCGGTGGCCGGCCTCGGCCAGGGCGGCAAGCTGATGCCGCCACAGCCGCCAGCAGTCCGGGAAGCCGTGCAGCAGCAGCACCGGCGACCCGGACCCCGCCTCGGCCAGGTTGAAGGTCAGCCCGTTGGCCACCAGCCTGCGTTCGGTCACCGACGACACCGGGCAGGAACCTCCCTCCGCGGCCGGGGCTCGAGAGGACTCTCACCGCGGCGGCGGCGCCGGGTCAAGGGGTTCGGGCGGCGCCGGGCCGATAGGATGGGGCCGCTCGGGGACCGCCAGGGTTGGGAGCTGCTGGCTGGAATCGATGCGAGCGTGAGTGAACGCGATCGAACGCGCGCCTGTGACTGCTCTGGCATTCGCTCCTGGTTGCAACCGACCTCGGGACTGTCCGGACTGGCCGGTACGATACGGTCATGCTGGTCCGCCAGGCGTTCCGCTACGAACTCGCGCTCACCGCCGTGCAGCGCGCGGCGCTGCCAACCACGCCGGCGCTGCCCGCTGGGCGTGGAACTGGGGCTCGCGGTGCGCCGCAAGGCCTACCGCCGGCGGGGCGAGACCCTGACCGCCGTGGACCTGCACCGGCTGCTCAACCGGCTCAAGCGCACCCCCAAGTTCGCCTGGCTGTACGAGGTGTCCAAGTGCGCCCCTCAGGAGGCCCTGCGCGACTTGGACCGGGCCTACGCTAACTACTGGCGTGGGCGGAAGGGTGGCCGGCGGGTCGGCTTTCCACGGTTCAAGAAGCGCGGGCACTGCCCGGAGCGGTTCCGGCTGACCGGTGCGATCCGGGTCGAGGATGGCGCGGTGATGCTCCCCAGGATCGGGCAGGTGGCGACCAAGGAGCCAACCGGCAAGTTCCGCGGCCGCATCCTGTCGGCCACTTGCCGCCGCGAGGCCGACCGCTGGTATTGCTCGTTGACCGTGGAGGTCGTACGGCCTGACCCTGCCCCGGTGGACGGTCCGGTGGTCGGCGTTGACCTGGGCATCCACACGTTCGCGGTCTGCTCGGACGGCACCTCGATCGACAGTCCCAGGGCACTGGAGCGCAGCCTGCGGAAGCTCCGACGACGCGCCCGCGCGGTCAGCCGCAAGCAGCGCGGGTCGCGGAACCGTGCCAAGGCGACGCTGGCGGTGGCGCGCTGCCATCGCCGCATCCGCAACCAGCGAGCCGACGCGCTCCACAAGGCCACCACGGTACTGGCGAAAGCCAAGTCGGTGATCGTGGTGGAAGACCTCCACGTGGCCAGCTTGCTCCGCAACCGGCACCTCGCCCGGGCGATCAGCGACCAGGGGTGGGCGGAGTTCCACCGCCAGCTCACCTACAAGTGCCGGTGGTACGGGTCGAGGCTGCTGGTCGCGCCGCGCTTGTTTCCGTCGAGCAAGCTGTGCTCGGCGTGCGGGGCGCTCAAGGCCGCCTTGCCGCTTGACGTGCGGGTGTTCCGCTGCCGAGTGTGCGGGCTGGTTATCGACCGAGACTTGAACGCCGCGAACAACCTCGTCGCCTTGGCCGCCTTGGCGGGGTTCGATGGCCGTGGGTCGCCGGGAGTTCCCCGGAGACGGAAAACGCCTGTAGAGAGGGTGGCGCTGGCCAGGCTGGCAACGGCTTAGCTGACCTTCCTATCCAGTCACCCACGTGTTTTCGAGGTAGGAGGCGCAGGTGGTGGTCTCGCCGGGCCGCTGGCAGGGGGCGTCCACCACCGCCAGGGCCACCTGGGCCCTGGAGACCAGGACCTGTCCCTTGCGAAACCGGGTCCCCTTGCTGCCGGTCGGCGTGTCAGGGATGAAGTGGTCGCGGGTCACGACGTGTCGCGCGCCGAGGTAGCGGTGGGTGTCGGGGTCCAGGATGATCTCGACGCGGAGCCAGTCACTGGACCCGGGCCCTTCGATGGCTGCGGCCCGGACGAAGGCCACGCCGCGGCGGCCGGCGGCGTCGGTGGCGCCTTGCACGACCGTGACCTCGGGGATCTTGGGCAGCGCCTGGTACAGCGCGGCGCGAACCTCCGCCGGCATCAGGGTCATGAGCATGCCGTCGATCAGGATGAAGGCTCGGTCCTGGACGGTGTCGCCAACGAGGATGGGTGCGCATTCGGGGTCCTCGACCAGCTGGTAGATGGCGGCGAGCAGCCCGTCGGGGTCGGTGGGTACCGCCGAGGGGTTGGGGAAGAACTTCCCGAGGCCGACCGCGGGGCGGATGCGTACCGGTTGGCCAGGCGGGCACCCCTGGGGGAGCGGGGGGAGCTGGCGCTTTCCCCTGACCACTTTGCTGGCGCCGGCCGTGCGGCGGTCGCTGGTTGGCCAGGCGAACTTCTTGCCGTCGACCCGGTTCCATAGCTCGACGGTGGAGGGCTTGCGGCTCCCGTACTCCACCCGCAGCTCCTTGTCGTACACCCACTGGTGCGGCCCGGGGGTGGGCTCGGTGGCGTTGACGGTCGGCGCGGCCGGCGCCTGCTCCTGGGGCAGCTGACGGGCGACCACCACGGCCGCCCCCAGCACGGCGACCAGCGCCAGTCCGGCGACGGCGGCCATCACCCGGTCGCGGCGCACCCGGCGACGCAGGAACCGCTCGTAGGCGCCGGTCTCATCAGGCCACGGCAGGTCGGGACGGGCTAGCGCGCGCCGCAGCTCCTCGTCGCTTCTCATCGTGGCTCCTTGACGCCATCCGGGGCCAGCTCGGCGCGTAGCCTGCCGCGGCCGCGACGGGCCAGCGTCTTCACCGTGCCCAGCGGCAGCCGCAGCAGCCGTGCGACCTCCACCTCGGTCAGGTCCTCGTGGTAGCGCAGCGCCAGCACCGCGCGCTGGCGGGCGGGCAGCCGGCCGACAGCGGCCCACACGACCATCGCCTCCTCACCAAAGTCGGGCAGGTAGGTCTGCTGGTGTGGGTTTCGCCGCAGGTACCGCGCTTCCAGCAGCGCTCGGCGCAGCCGCGAGCTGTGCCGGTTCACCAGCACCCTGCGGGCGTAGGCTGCCGGGTCGTTGGGCCGGCGCACCCGCGCCCAGCGGTGGTAGGTGCGCACCAGCGCGTCCTGGGCCAGCTCCTCGGCCTCAGCCCGGTCGCCGGTCAGCAGGTAGCCAAGCCAGCACAGCCTGGCGTACTGGCTGGTGAAGAACTCGCGGAACTCCAGGTCGTCCACGGCCATGGCGGCTCCCGGCCGGTTGCTCGCACACCCAACCAGACGCGGTCCCTGCCAGGAAGGTTTCAGCGCCGCCAGAGCACGCCCGAGAGGCCATGGACCACATCTGCGGGTTCTACCTTGCTGACCCCGGCGTCTAGGCAGGAACCCTCCCACCAGAAAGCGCCTGACCACGCACGAACTCCATACAGCGGTACTTAGAACGCGCGCCAGTAGGCGCCGGGTGGCTCGTCTCCATCGGCAATCTCGCGAGTGCCGCCGAGCGGGTCGTTGGCCAACAGCCGCACGATGACTGGCGCGTCTTGCCGCCGAGCACACCGGAACTGCAGGTTGCTGTCGCTCATGCCCAGCGACAGTCTCTGGCTAGTCATCCACCGCGCCCCGCCCCGCACCTTGGAACAACACAACGACGACGAGCGTGACGAGCAGGACTCCGGCACCGCCGATCACGAAGGTTGCCCGGGCTGACGTGAGGTCAAGCAGGACGCCGCCCAGGCCGCGGGCGATCGCGCCGCCAAGCAGCGTCGCCGCGCTGACCACGCCAAAGACCCGCCCTCGATGCGAGCGGGGCACGCTGCGCTGCACCAACGTATCGGTGGCCACAACGTCCAACCCGTTGCCGGAGCCGGCAACCGCCTGCGCCAGCGCAGCCACGCCCAGCACGGGTGCCAGCCCGGTGAGCAGCCCACCGGCCCCCGTCAGCAACAGCCCGACGGTGAAGGCGGCCGCCGCTCCGGTCGCGCGGGTCCGCATCAGGGTGAGGGAGCCCAGCGCGAACCCGAGGCCGTACACCGAAACCAGGATTCCGTAGCCCACGGCGCCCGCGCGCAGGTCCTCCCGCGCCAAGAAGACCAGGGCCACGTCGTCGACGGCGGCGAACATGACGCCGAATCCCAGCCCGATGACCAGGGCCCGGGCGACCCGGTGGCGCAGTGCGTAGCCGAGGCCTTCCCCGGTGCTCTTCAGCAGCCCCACCCGCTCCGTTGCGGCTGGTTCGGGGGGAAGGGCCGGCAGCCCGCCAACCAGCGCCGCCGAAACCACAAAGCTCAGGGCATTGCCCCACAGCGCCCCGCGGATGCCGGCACCCGCCACCAGCAGGCCACCGACGGCCGGCCCGATGGTCCCCTGCAGCGTCAGGGCCATCCCCATCCACGAGTTGGCACGGACCAGCTCCCGGGGCGCGACGAGGGCCGGCACCGCGCTGCGGCCCGCGGGCGCGAACACGGTGGCGAGCAGCGAGGCGGCGGCCACCAGCACCAGTAGCACCGGGAAGGGGGGCAGCAGCGCCGCCATGGCGCCGTAGAGCACGGCCTGCCCCAGCTGGGCGGCGAGCATCAGGCGGCGCTGCTCGACGCGGTCGACCAGGGCACCGGCCATCGGGCCCAGCAAGGCGGGCAAGGTATCGGCAAGCAGCAGCGCCGAGACCGCCACGCCCTTGCGCTGGGTCTGCTGGACGTAGACGACCAGGGCCACCAGGGCGGCGCCATCGCCGACGTGGGAGACCGCCTTGGCGGCCCACAGGCGAGCGAACCCAGGCTCACGGCGCAGCAGCCACCTGCTCGTCGCTGGCTCGGGGCGGGCGTCGTCCGGCATCGAGTCAGCAGGCTAGCCCGACCGGGCAAACCGGGCGAGGTCGAAGTTGCGGACCTGCGGGGGTGCCTGCCCGGTGGCGATCCAGGCGGCCAGCGCCCGCCCGGTGGCTGGCGCCAGGAGCAGCCCGGTGCCATCGTGGCCGGCGCTCACCCAGGCATTGCCAAGGCCGGCCACGCGGTCGATCACTGGCTGCCCATCGGCGGTGGCCGGCCGGAAGCAGCACCAGCGGTGGCGCACGCGGGCGGATCGGGCGGCCGGCAACAGCTCGCCAAGCCGGCGCCGGATGAACCCGATCACCTCGTCGCGGACCTGCGGCGAGCGGTCGCCCTCCTCCCGGGTTCCACCGGCCAGCAGGCCCCCGTACTCGAGCGACCCAATGCCAAAGCCCGGGAGGTGGATCCCGCATGGCAGGCGGAACCCGACCGGCTCGGTGGCGACCAGGTGCCCCTTGACCAGGCGTTGCGGCACCGACACCCACGGCGTGGGTGCCAGTCCGGTGGCGAACACCACCACCCCCGGATGCAGCACACCGGCGGTGGTGCGCACCCGCACGATCCGGTCGCCTGCCGTCTGCAGGCCGGTCATCGCGACCCCAGTTGCCACGCTGCCGGCCCGGCGCGCCAGGGCGACGGCCAGGCGCAGGGGATGCACGCGGGCCTGGTCCCGGGCGAGCAGCGCCGCCGGCATCGGCACCAGGTCAGGGACCAGCTCGGCCGCCTGGCCGGCGTCCAGCAGCTCGACCTCGGGCCAGGGTCGAAGCCCCGGGGGCGGCCCGTCCGGCAACAGCAGCAGCCCAGGCGCCCACCGAAGCAGGCGGGTTGCGTTCCACTGCTGGGCGAGCTGGCGGTACAGCGCCAGGCTGGAGCGGGCCAGCTGCACGAAGGCCGGCGGATCGGTCAGGTGGTGCAGCTCGGGCGCCAGCGCCCCGGCGGCGCCACCCGAGGCAGCCGAGGCCAGCCGGTCCGCCTCGATGAGCAGCACACGGCCGAGCCCGGCACGCCGGCAGAACACGGCCGCGGCCAGGCCCATGACCCCACCGCCGACCACCAGGACATCGGGGTGGCGGTCCAGGTCGTCGGGGATCCCGGGGTCCAGCGCGGCACGGTCAGCCGGCTTCAGGGTGGCCGTCCACACCGGCGCCCACCCGACCCGCGGGCTCCCAGACCCGATCGCTGGGGAGGCGACTGATCTGCGAGAGGCCGCAGGATCGCAGGTCGGGCTGCTTGCAGTCTGGCGGCTACCTGCTATCCTCATTCAACTATAACCTTAGTTGTATGGTGATGGGGTGGCGAGCGGATGATCGAGTTCTACCTGGACCGCACCTCGGGCGTTGCGACCTACCTGCAGCTGGTCCACCAGGTCAAGCAGGCGCTACGCCTGGGGCTGCTGCGACCCGGCGACCAGCTGCCCACCGCCAAGGAGGTCGTCGCCCAGCTCGGCATCAACCCCAACACCGTGCTCAAGGCCTACCGGGACCTGGAACGCGAGGGGCTGGTCGCACCCCGTCCAGGGCAGGGCACCTTCGTGCAGCAGTCACTGGTTAGTCCCTCCCTGGCCGGGACCGACCGGCTGCAGCGCGACCTGGCCGGCTGGGTGCACGATGCGCGCGCCGCCGGGCTGACCCACCAGGACATGGCGGCGCTGTTCGACCGCGCTGTGCGGGAATCTGAGGAGGGGGTCGCATGACCGCGGTGCTGCAGGCGGTTGGGCTGGGCAAGCGCTACCGGCGCACCTGGGCGCTGCGCGACTGCTCGGTCGAGCTGCCCGAGGGCCGCGTGGTCGCCCTGGTCGGCCCCAACGGCGCCGGCAAGACCACCCTGCTGCACCTGGCCACCGGGCTGCTGGCGCCCAGCACCGGCGAGCTCCGGGTGTTCGGCGCCCCACCGGCCAGCCGAGCCGAGGTGCTGGCCCGGATCGGGTTCCTGGCCCAGGACAAGCCGCTGTACCACAGCTTCACCGTGGCCGAGATGCTGCGCTATGGCGCCCGGCTCAACCCCGGCTGGGACCAGGCGGTCGCCGACCGCTGGCTGGCCCGGTTCGACCTGCCGCCCGACCGCCGTGTCGGGCAGCTGTCGGGCGGGCAGCGCACCCAGCTGGCGGTGGCCCTGACGCTGGCCAAGCGGCCTCGGCTGCTGCTGCTGGACGAGCCCATGGCCGATCTTGACCCGCTGGTCCGCCACGAGCTCACCAGGCTGCTGATGGAGACGGTGGCGGCCGAGGGGCTCACCGTGGTGGTCTCCTCCCACGTCCTGGCCGAGCTGGCCACGATCTGCGACTACCTGGTGCTGCTGGCCGTCGGCCGCGTCCAGCTCGCCGGCGACACCGAGGAGCTGCTGGCCGGCCACAAGCTGCTGGTCGGCCCCCGCCGCGACCCGCCCAGGGCCGGCCCGCATCAGGTGGTGGAGGCCAGCCACACCGACCGGCAGACCACCCTGCTGGTCCGGGTCGCCGGCCCGGTCCACGACCCTGCCTGGACGGTGCACGACATCGGGCTGGAGCAGCTGGTGCTGGCCTACATGCGCCACCCGGAGACCACCGCCCTGCCCCGGCCGGCGCTGGCGGCGGTCCCGGCCGACGCCAAGGAGGTGTCGGCATGACCTGGGTCGCCTGGCGCCAGCAGCGACCGTCCACGGTTGCCGCCCTCGCGCTGTTGGCCGTCGCCGGCCCGGTCCTGCTGCTGAGCGGCTGGCAGGTCACCTCGTTCGCCCACGACAGCGGCCTGGCCGCGTGCGTCGCCTCCGGCGCAGACTGCCAGATCCTCGCGGAGGCCTTCGCCAACCGCTACGGTCCGATCCTGGAGCCCGTCTCGCTGTTCGGCGCGCTGCTGCCGGTCGCCCTTGGCGTGCTGTTTGGTGGGCCGCTGCTGGCCCGCGAGTTCGAGCAGGGCACCCACCGGCTGGCCTGGACCCAGAGCGTCACCCGCAGCCACTGGCTCGGCATCCGGCTCACCATGGCCACCGGCGTGCTGGTCGTCGTGGCTGCGGTGGCCGCCCTGCTGCTGTCGTGGTGGTGGGGGCGCTTCGACCAGCTGGGCATCAGCAGCCGGGCGGCGCTGGAACGCGGGGGCCTGGTCCCGGTCGCCACCGCCATGCTGGCGTTCGCGATCGCCACCGCCGCTGGCGCCCTCATCCGCCGGGTCGTGCCCGCCCTGGCCGTCGGCCTGGTCGCGGTCCTAGTGGTGGCCGCTGCTCTCAGCCTCGCCGCCCAGTCCTGGCTGCCCCCACGGCCGCTCACCATCACCTACCCGGCCGGCCAACCTAGCCCCCGCGCCGGCCTGGACGACCAGGTGCTCTCAAGCGGCTACCGCGACCGCACCGGCCGTGACCTGTCGGCCCAGGCGGTGGACCGGCTGTGCCCTGGCAGCGGCGGGCAGGCGGTCGACCGCTGCCTTACCGCCAACGGCATCCAGCGCGTCGACCGCTACCAGCCCGCCGGCCGCGCCTGGCAGCTCGGATTGGCCCGGTCCGCTCTGTATCTTGTGGTCGCCGCGCTGTTCCTCGTCCTGGCCTGGTGGCGCACCCTCCGACCCGATTAGGTGCGCCAGCACAACCAGAGCAGGAGTCCGCCGTGCCTGCCCTTCCAGCATCGGTCCTGAACCACTCTGGGCCCAGTTCGCCGCCCTGCTGCCCATCCGGCAGGCATCCCACCCGCTGGGCTGCCACCGCCCCCGCATCCCCGACCGAGTCGCCTTCGACAAGCTCATCCAGGTCCTGGTGTTCGGCTGTGGCTACCGCCGCATCGCCGACCACACCTGCTTGGCGACTACGCTGCGCCGCCGCCGCGACGAGTGGCTGACCGCCGGAATCCTGCCGCGACTAGAATGCATCGTCCTTGACGCCTACGACCGCATGCTCGGCCTAGAGCTGTCGGACCTGGCCGTCGACGGGTGCATCACCAAAGCGCCCTGCGGCCAGACCGCCGGACCAAGCCCCGTCGACCGTGGCAAGCAAGGCCTGAAACGGTCGGTCACAACCGACGCCAAGGGCATCCCACTGGGCGCCGTCGTCGCCGGCGCCAACACCCATGACTCGCTCCTGCTGGCAGCCACCCTGACCACCCTCGACAAGCTGGGACCGTTGCCCGCCCAGCCCACCGTGCACCTGGACCGCGGCTACGACAGCGGCAAGACCCGCACCACGCTGGCCGACCGCGGCCTTGTCGAGCGGATCGCCCAGCGCGGTCTGCCCGCTCCCGTCCAGACTAGCCGGCGGTGGCCGGTGGAGCGGACCCACGCCTGGGGCAGCAACAACTTCGGCAAGCTACGCTGGTGCACCGAGCGGCACCAACGGGTCGTCGAGTTCTGGGTCGCACTCGCGCACGCGGTCATTATCCTGGGCCGCCTGGTCCGACAAGCCTGGACCCACTACCGGTGGCAAGGTCGCCCTCAGCGTCGCCCCTGATGCGCCTATTGGCGCCAGCCTGTTAGTGAAACTGCTCTCGGCGAAGCAGGAACGGACTCGCATCTCCACACTTACAGATGCGTAGATTCCGATGAACGGCTGGAGGTGAACGGCATCGACGAGCCACGGGTCGCCCTGTTCGGGCACGGGTACTGGGGGCCGAACCTGGCCCGCAACCTGCATCTGCGGCTGGGCAGGGCGTGGGTGGCCTGCGTCGACCCGGACCCCCAGCGGCGGGCCGAGGTCGCCCACCGCTACCCCTGGGTGCGGGTGCTGGCCGACCCGGCCGAGGCGATGGCCGACCCGGAGGTCGACGCGGTGGTGGTCGCCACCCCGGCCCGCACCCACGCCGCCCTGGTCCAGGAGGCGCTGGCCGCCGGCAAGCACGTGCTGGTCGAGAAGCCGCTGGCGCTGTCGACGGTGGAGGCGGTCGCCCTGGCCGAGGCGGCCGAGCGGGCCGGCAGGGTGCTGCTGGTCGGCCACACCTTCGAGTACAACCCGGCCGTGACCCGCGCCACCCTCGGCTACGACGGCGGCGTCCTGGCCCACCTGCACGTCTCCTGGCTGGACCCCTCCAAGCTGCGCCGCACCACCGTGGTCGGCTCCAGGCGGATGGTGGTCTTCGACGACCTCGACTCCGAGGCCAAGCTGCGCGTCTACGACAAGGGCGCCGACCCGGTCGCCGGCGGCTTCGGCGAGTTCCAGTTCCGGCTGCGCCGCGG
>WNFV01028009.1_pt1 | contig 11225 bp, 9 predicted proteins | sample 5400101 | NCBI WGS metagenome assembly WNFV01 (sample SAMN13153361, study PRJNA577476) | soil metagenome | isolation source: 115 cm soil or saprolite under grassland replicate 1 | place: USA:California | collected 2016-06-15
TTTTATCGAGGACAAATTTGGCAGGTTGGACATACTGGTCAACAACGCCGCTGTCGCGCTCGATATGAATCAGAAGCCGAGCGAGGTGGATATGCAAACGATCCGGAAGACGTTCGACACTAACTTCTTCGGCGTGGTCTCGATCACGCAGGCCCTCCTGCCGCTCATTCGCAAATCCGACGCCGGGCGCATCGTGAACGTCTCAAGCGGACTTGGCTCTCTGACACAAAACAGCGATCCGGGCTGGGAGTTTTACCCGGTGAAGTTGCTCGCCTACAACTCTTCAAAAACCGCGCTCAACGCCTTCACGGTGATGCTGGCGCACGAGCTGAAGGATACCGCGATCAAAGTCAATTCGGCGGACCCCGGATTCACTGCGACCGATATGAACGGTCATCGCGGCTACAAAACCCTCGAGCAAGGCGCGGCGGTCATCATCCAATTGGCGACCTTACCTGCAAGCGGCGCAACTGGCGGTTATTTCGACGATCATGGGGTTCTGCCCTGGTAAATAAAGATAACGATTCGTGTCCGCCAGTTGAAAACGCCTGGGAGATGGCCTACTACTTCTTCTGAGAGTTCGCGAGCTACGGGCTTCAAGTTTTCCAGGATAGCATTGCGGGATTCTTTCAGTACCGCGACAACCAGCACACGAGCCCGGTGATACCGCGAGCGCAAAGGTCCGCGCGCCTGGAGCCGAATCGGAGCGGGCCGAACGCCAATGTCGCGCCATACTGCGGGGGGATCCAGCCGTAGCTGTCGAACAAGTCGGTGTTCACAATGTAGCGAGGGTAGAAAAAACCGCGACGTCCACTTACAGCCACTGCGCAAACAGCCCCGTTCGAATCTCGTCCGCAAGCATCAGCAAGTCCATCGCCATTTATGTCGGCCAGTCTAAATGACCCGTAGCGCGACCTCCCACTTGCCCAGCCTTTGGCGTCGGTGAACTGCCAATCGGTCCAAACGCCTGGGGGTGAAAAAGCTGAGCCGGTGGAGGTGGCGCAGTAAACCGCCCGGATCCCGCGTCCGCAGATGTCGGCCCGTCCGTCTCCGTTGATGTCGGCGAGCTGAATGGTTGAGCCATACTCCTCGGGCAGCCAGCCGAGGCCGTCGGTAAACTCGCTAGTGAGCCAGTATGAGGGCTGCCCAAAACTCTCGCCGGCGCTCAGGGCGCAGATGATACCGGACGTCCCTCGCCCACAGACGTCAGCGCGACCGTCTCCGTTGATGTCGGCGAATCGAATGGAGCCGTAGTGGCCTCTCCATGTTCGCCAGCCAAAAGCGTCGCTGAACTCAGGGGTTCCGAATTTGGTTCCGAACGCGGTTCCGGTCGAAAGCAAGCATTCGACACCCACTATGCTACGAACGCACGCGTCGGCCTTTCCGTCGCCATTCACATCAGCGAGTTGGAAAGTCGTCCCGTACTCGGCCGGGGCGTATCCCTGATCATCCGAAAGCGCGGTCGACCACTCCGCGAAACTCCCGAAGGCGCCGTTGCCCAGCCCCAGCGCGCAGAGGACACCGGCTCGTCCCCGCGCGCAAACATCACCAATACGATCGCCGTTGACATCGCCGATACGGATTGTTTCGTAATAGCTCGGAAGCGCGCTCCATCCGGCGGCGTCAGAGAGATCGGAGAAAACAAAGCCGGCAGGAACGAAGCTCCCTTCCGCTAATTGCCCGCTGGTGACGCCCGGGATCGCATCCAGCGGAACAAACTGGAAGGAGGCAAAGAGTGTTCGCTCATCTGGCGTCGGCGCCCCTCCGGGGACAACGGCGAATGCGCTGGCGCCTGGGTCAGGGCAAGCGGAGGAGCCAATGCCCTCAACGAGACACTTCGTCACTTGGAGGGCATAATCACTCGACACATTGTTCGGGTTTCGGTCGTGCAATTGAATAATCCCGCGCTTCTCCGACGGCATGTCGCGGTAGTAGTTCAGCGCGCACGCTGCAGGAACCCAATTGACGCCGGGTTGCGAGCAGCGCCAATCTGCCCCGGCGGAGTCGTAGAAAAAGGGGCCGGTGAGTTTTCGAAGTTGCATGTCACCGCGTACTATTTGCTCCGCTTCAGGAGTCCAGCAGTTATATGGCGGGCGGAAGAAGAAAAAACCATCCTTAATATTAGGGTCAAGCAGAGTCTGTGTGCTTTTCAGCTCGGTCAGAATGTCAACGCCGCTTTGCCAAAGGGCAGGGTGCGTTTCGGTATGGTTGCCAATCCGATGGCCTAGATCGACGACAGCTTGGATGAGGGAAGGACTAAAGGGGGACCCTTCACACCCCCCGGCGCTGCGAAATCGGCAACCATTCATGAAAAACGTCGCGGGGATTCGTTTGGCGGCGAGGTAATTGGCGATCGATAGCGTATGGGGACCCGGACCATCGTCGTATGTCAGGCTGACCTGGCGAGCCAGGAGCGGAACTTTCGGCGGATCGGGAGGGCTTAGTCGAAGCTGAATGTCTGTGCGAGACGCCGTGCAGCCAGTCGAAGTTCGGCCGGCTGGATCATTGTTTCCGATTATTTGCCTCACGACGGACTGGGCGTCCGATGGGGTCTGGTTGGGTCGAATTTCGCTTGAGGAGTTCCCGAAACCAAAAGAGGCAATGAGGGAAAAAACGCAAATGAAGATCAAAGCTGAGCGGATGTTGGACATAACGCGTCCCTCCGGTTGTAAAACTGTTTAGGCTAACTATCTGACTGCGGAAATGCCCGCTGTGTTTGGAATACTGAAGGCTGGGCCCTTGGTAAAGCAAGATGGCGGGCGAATATCAAGGCTGATCTTACACGACGAATAGCGTGAATACCAAACCTACTGACCGATCCGCTTATTGTTGATGACATCGAACTCCGCAAGATTGGTACAGTACCGCGCGCGTAAGCAAGCGGCTTGCTCATCGGTCAGCCGCTTGCTTACGCGCGCGGTACTGGCGCCCTTGTGTTGCTGCTTCGCTGATCTGTCCTGCCCCCGATGGCCATCCACGCAATTAGCGCGCCCAGAACCGCCAGCGCCGCAGCGAGCGTCAACAGGCGCCGAAACCCACCGATGAACGAGTCCGCGATTGTGCGCCTGACACTGTTTGCGGTGTCCGGATTCAACGTTGATGGAGGTTCCATGGCCGCCAATTTCGCGCGGTCATTATCCAGTTGACGCCGCGTCTCCGGTGATAGTTCCAACCTGTCGAGCCGCCGGTCAAGCGCGCTGTTGAAGGTGTGGAGCATGGCCACGCCGAAGACGGCGATCGCCAGCAACGCCGCCACGCGGGCCACCGCGTTGTTGGCGCCGGAAGCAACGCCGGCGCGGTCGGCGCCGACAGAAGTCATCACTACCGTCGTCAGAGGCGCGGCGCTCGTCGCCATTCCCAGACCGAGCAAAACTATGCCTGGGAAGAAGGTCGTCCAATAACTTCCTCCCTGGCCAGGTAGCGCAAGCAGAACGAAGGCGAGTCCAACAATCAAGGGGCCGACAAACAGCGGCTTCTTCGGCCCCCACCGATCTACCAATCCCCCGGCCCAGCGTGACAGGAAAGAAAAAAGCAGAATGAATGGGAGCAGGGCCGCGCCCGCGGCCGTCGCGGAATACCCTTGTACCTGAATCAAGTTCAGCGGCAGGAAAAACATTGCGCCCCCCAGCGCCGCATACAAGAAGAGCGTCAGCAAATTCGCGCCGGAAAAATTGCGTATGCTGAAGAGGTTTAGCGGCAGGATTGGGGCGGCGCTACGTGATTCGACAACTACGAACAAGACGAGGGCAGCCACTCCAGCCGCCAGCCCGCCAACGACCCGCCCGGCGCGCCAGCCGTGATTCGACGATTCCAGCAGGGCGAAAACGATGAGGCCCAGTCCGACCGTTACCAGCAGCGCCCCCGGCCAGTCCAGCCGTTTGCCTCGCATTTCTCCGCGGCTTTCAGGCACTTGCCAGAAGGCGATCGCCAGCGTCACTGCGGCCAGCGGCAGGTTGATGAAAAAGGCCCATCGCCACGAAGCGTGCTCGATCAACCAGCCTCCAATGACGGGCCCGGCGGCTCCGGTGATCGCGGACATTCCCGACCATGTGCCGATTGCGCGCCCGCGCTCGTTCTCCGGAAACGAAGCGCCGATGATCGCCAGGCTTCCTGGTACCAGCAGGGCCGCGCCGACTCCTTGTATTGCGCGCGCCAAGATTAGTTCATTGATGTCACGAGCAAGTCCACATGCGACCGAGGCGACGGCGAATATCGCGATACCGAGCGCGAAGATGCGCCGCCGCCCGTAAAGATCGCCCAATGACCCGCCCACCAATACCAACGACGCCAGAAACAGCGCGTAAGCTTCCACCACCCACTGCACGCCCACCATCGTTGCGCCAAACTCCCGCTGCAATGCGCCCAACGCGACATTCACCACCGTCCCGTCAATGAACGCCATGCTCGAGGCCAGAATCGTCGCCGTTAGAATCCACGGCTTGGCGGCCTGCCGGCACGGCGCGGCTATGGGGGAGGCCAGGATGACGCCTTCGTCGCAAGGCTGTTTGAGTATTCCGTTCATTGTCGAATAATCCGAGGAAGAGAGTTCGAGGTCAATGTCTTCGGCGATCTCCCCGGCGTTCAGCAACATATATCTCATTTGTCGTCCTCCGTCGGTTAATCGAACGGCGAAGGCCTGAATCGACACTCCTCCGGAATTTTTTTTCGAATGTATAATCAGGGCATGCTTCCGGACACAAATACCGCCCGGGAGCTTTGAAATAATCATCGTTTCATGCGAAGGGGCGTTCCTTCGCGTTGGAGATCCAATATGTCTATTCGACCGGTTAAGCGACTAAGTAAATCCAAGCCGACGCTTGAAGGCGCGGGCGTGCGGCTGCGCCGCGCGTTCGGGTTCGGCAATACGTCCGACTTCGACCCATTCCTCCTCCTCGACGACTTCCGCAATGACGTTCCGGAGGATTACCTGGCGGGCTTCCCGTGGCGCCCTCACCGCGGAATCGAGACGATCACGTACGTCCTGGCGGGAACGGTTGAGCATGGCGATAGCATGGGGAACAGTGGCGTCATCGGCGCAGGCGACGTCCAATGGATGACCGCCGGGAGCGGGATCATTCACCAGGAGATGCCGAAGGGCGACCAGGACGGCCGGATGCATGGATTCCAGTTGTGGGCCAATCTCCCGTCTTCGCTCAACAGGACGGCCGGATGCATGGATTCCAGTTGTGGGCCAATCTCCCGTCTTCGCTCAAAATGACGGCGCCACGTTACCAGGAGGTGAAGGCAGCCGACATCCCGGTGGTCACTGATGACGACGGAACTCAGGTTCGCATCGTCTGCGGAAGCTTTTGGGGGACGACCGGCCCCGTGGACGGGATCGCGGCGGACCCGATCTACCTGGATGTGGCGATTCCGCCTGGCCAGAGAAAGACCCTCCCGGTCGAGACTACGCGCAACGCCTTCGCCTACGTTTTCTCGGGAGATGGGAAGTTCTGCAACGCCTCAGTCCCTCTCGCGGTACCGACTGAAGGGATCAAATGGGCTGACACAACGCCCCCGCGGGAGGCCGACAATCGCTCGCTCGTGCTCTTCGACCGCGGCGACGAGATCACGATCCATGCCAGGGACGAGGGGGATCCGGTTCCTCCTGATTTCAGGAAAGCCGCTCGAAGAGCCTGTGGCCTGGTTCGGCCCGATAGTAATGAACACGCAGGAGGAGCTCCAGCGGGCTTTCGAGGACCTTGAGCGCGGAACGTTTCTGAAAACGGAGCCGCGGGGGTAGTTCTTTAGCCGGGAGAACGGCTTTGTTGCTGAATCGAAGCAAAACTATACGATCAACTTAACGTCATTTGACTTGAAAGTTACAGATGATAAACACAGATACAATCGAGCGAATACCTGCCGAGAAACTGCATGACCCAGACATCCTGGCAAGCATTGAAAGTGAAGTGCTGTCTCTCACTGACGAAGATGATCGCAGCGATGTTTGTTATTCGTTGGCAAGGCGGCTCGTTATAGAAGGCAACTTGGGGAAAGCCGAGTTCTTCACCCGCTTGATGGAAACTTGGCCAATTGAGAGAACTTGGTTTCTCGGCGATATTGCTGCTAAACTTTGGCGAAGAGGCCAACCTGAGCATGCGCTCCAACTTATAAACGAAGCTATATCAACTGCCAGGACGAATGGCAATGAATGGCAACGAGCAGAAGCGCTCTCGAAAATTGCGACCCATTTGGTTGAACTGGGGCTACGCGTACAAGCTATTAGCCTGCTCCGAGAAGCGGTTCCTATCGCTCAGTTAGGCGAAGATCAAGGCGACGTCCAGGACAGTTTAGATTCAGCAAGTGTAATACAGGAGTTAGCGGAGAAACTGGCTCTCGCAGGCGAATATGAACAGGCCCGGCAGGTTGCCAATTCCATTAAACACGAAGTTAGACGAGCGCGCGCGGCCCATCGGGTACAAGCTATAATTGACAGCAATTTGAGCGCGGGCTAACAGAGCGCGGGCTAACAAGCGCTTGCGCCGGACTAGCTTCGCTCGCCAGTGAAGCGTAAGCTTAGCCAGGTGAAAAAGGCATGTCGAATAGCTCAAGTAAAAACATTCGCGCGCGTGAGGCCTGGGACATGAACGCCCGATTCTGGGATGAACGGATGGCCGATGGGAACGACTTCTTCATCTCCTTGATCTGGCCAAGCGTCGAGAAACTTCTGTGCCCGCTGCCCGGCGAGAAACTTCTCGACATTGCGTGCGGAAACGGACTGACTTCCCGCCGACTTGCCCACCTGGGCGCCAGTGTTGTCGCATTCGACTTTTCCGAGGAGATGATCCGCGCGGCCAAGACTCGTTCAACCGAGGGCCAAATTGACTACCGCGTGGTCGATGCGACGGATGCAGATCCCCTCCGCGCTCTTGGATCAAGAACATTCGATGGGGCTCTCTGCAACATGGCCTTGATGGACATGTCGGACATTCGGCCACTCATGAACGCCTTGGCTTCGTTACTCCGACCTGGCGGCCGCTTCGTATTTTCCCTACTTCATCCGTGCTTCAATAATCCATCGACTGTGCAGATGGGAGAGCTCCAGGATCGCGAAGGAGTATTCGTTACAACGTACTCCGTCAAGGTTTCGCGCTATTTGACGCCATATACCCAGGTTGGACTGGCGATGCACGGCCAGCCTGTCCCACATCCATATTTTCACCGGCCGCTTGGCATGCTTCTTCAGCAGATGTTCGACGCCGGATTTGTGCTCGACGCGCTCGAAGAACGCGCTTTCTCTCCCGAGAACTCCGGCGGCAGTACTCCGTTTTCATGGAGCGGCCAGTTCAGTGAGATCCCGCCGGTGTTGGTGGGGCGACTGAGTCCCCGAACGATCGCCTGAACTCCGAATGAGGTCAGAGCGATTCGAAGAAGAGTTCGTCGGCGTAACACCAAACCCACTCTTCGCCCGGCTCGAAGGAACGAATCAGCGGATGTTTCGTCGCGTGGTAATGTTTCGTCGCGTGCTTGTTCGGCGAAGAGTCGCAGCAGCCGACGTGCCCGCAAGTCAAACACAGGCGCAGATGCAGCCATTGGCCTCCGCCACGCAAACAATCTTCGCAGCCTCTTGCGCTGGGCGTGACTTCCTGAATCTGATCCAGATGTGTGCAAGCGTCTTTCATTCCAAATCCTCGGAAAATGTACCGTAGGTTGTCCGACCTGCGGAAGGCTCGGTTACTAAGTTGTTCAGGCGCCGTCAAGCAGTTTGATGTTGAAACCATCCGCAGGTTGGACAACCGTACGGTACGGCGCGCCGCGTTTCGTTGTTTCAGGGCGTCGTTTGTGATGATGTGAACGACTCCTCTATTGAACTCGCCGCCAAAAGCGTCAGCGGGAGACGCACTTGAAAGCAGGTGTCTCCGGGTTTGGATTGGAAACGGATTTCGCCTTGATGCTTTTGGACAATCCTGTAAACGGTGTCCAACCCCAGTCCAGTGCCCTCGCCCTGCGGTTTAGTGGTGAAGAAGGGTTCGAAGATGCGCCCTTGAATTTCGGGCGGAATGCCGGGGCCGTCATCGCCGATTTCGACCAGGATGTGATCGGGCTTGGCCGACGTGCGAACCCACAGGTTGCCCTGGCCGTTCATCGCGTCAATCGCGTTGACGATCAGGTTGGTCCAGATTTGATTGAGCGCGCCGCCGTAAGCGGAAATGCGCGGCAGGTCGTCGGCGTATTCGCGGATCACGGTGACGCCGCGCTTCAACTTATGGCCAAGTATGACTAGCGTGTTCTCCAATCCCCGATGCACGTCCACCTCCTGTAGGGCCGCGCGATCCATGTACGAATACTCTTTGATCGCGCCCACCAGGTCTGAGATGCGGGTCATACTGTGCTCGATCTCCTTGACCAATTCCTGCGAAGACCAGGTGGCTTCGAGCCATTGCAAAGCGTCGTCGAGCGCCTGGCCTTTCATACATTCCGCCAACGCCTCCAACTCTTCCTGATGCAACCCAGCGCGCACGAAGGTCGGCGCGAGTTTCCATCCGTCGGCGACCCGATGCGCTTCCAGCCATTCGCTGATCTCTTCTTCGCATTCGCTTTCGGCCAGCGGGTCGAGCGCCGGCGCGGCGGTCAGACACTCGGCGGCTTCGCGCTGGAATTTGGTCAGGAAGGCGATCTGTTCGGCGGTCAATGTCTGATGACTGAGCGTCAGGCACAGACGGTTGAGCGTTTGCAGCCGCTCGCCGAGGTGCTGCGCCGCGCGGCGCGCGGCTGCCGCCGGATTGTTGAGTTCGTGCGCCAACCCGGCGGAAAGCTTGCCCAGCGCCATCAACTTGTCGTGCCGTTCGTCTATCCGCGTCACTTCGCGCACACGGTCGCTCAGGACTTCGACCAGCCGCTGCAGCAACGCCGGGAAGCGCTGCATCAACTCCGGGAAATGTTTCACGTCAAGCCAGAATACGCGGCTCGGCGCGACCGCGCGGATGGTCGCGCCATAATGGGTCATGCGCGAAAACGGCAACTTACCGCTGATTGCGCCGCTTGGGATGACGTAAACCTGCCCGTCGCGTTCCGGCCCTTCAACGCGGGCGTGCAACTCTCCTTCCAGCACAATGACGAGACGATCCGCCACCCCGCCTTCGCGCAGATAGACTTCGTTCGCGGCCAACCGCAATTCCTCGCCTTGTTCGATCAACCAGGTGAAGACTTCGTCCGGCAGCCCTACCAGCGCGGTAATCTTGCGCAGCTCTGCGTTCAATCGTAGTGTATCTATTTCTGTCATCACGATCTGTGCTAGTCGAAACTCGCGGGCGCCTCGAACTTGTAGGAGATGATGTTACGGGTTATTTCCAGGTCAACTAGCGCAAGTTATATCATCAGAGTTTGCCCAAGTATTGGTGCATGAACTGAACAGCAATAGCGCCCTCACCGACGCTCGACGCCACTCGTTTGACCGAACCGCGCCGCACGTCGCCCGCCACGAAGACGCCTGGGACGCTCGTCTCCAACAAAAACGGCTCGCGCTCGATGTTCCAGCCGCGAGGCCTGCGCCCGTCGCGCAGCAAATCAGGCCCAGAAAGAATGAAGCCGTGTTCATCGCGTTCCAGCTTCCCCGCCAGCCAATCGGTGTGCGGCTGCGCGCCGATGAAGATGAACAGGGATTTGGTCGGCAAGGTCTCGCGCGTTTCCGCATCCGCGATGGTGATTGCTTCCAGATGCGTCTCGCCGTGCGCCTCGACCACATTGGCGCGGCAGCGCACCGTGATGTTCGGCATGGCTGCGATCTGGTCAATCAGGTATCGCGACATCGTCGCCGCCAGGTCGGGCGCCCGCACCAGCATCGTGACCTGGCGCGCGTATTTGGATAAGTGCATCGCCGCCTGCCCGGCGGAATTCGCGCCGCCCACGACGAAGACATCTTCATCGCGGCATGAAATCGCTTCGGTCATCGCCGCGCCGTAATAGACGCCGGCTCCGGCCAGCCGCTCGGCGCCGGGAACATCCAACTTACGCCAGGCGACGCCAGAGGCGATCAAGATCACGTGGCTGCTCAGTTCGCTCCCGTCGGCGAGTTGCACGAAACGATATGAATCTTGACACCGCAACTCGACCGCCTCCGCCGCCAGCGTCTCTACGCCAAAGCGCCGCGCCTGCGTCACCGCCCGCCGCGCCAGATCAGCGCCACTCAGGCCCGAAGGAAAACCGAGGTAATTCTCGATGCGCGAACTGGTTCCCGCCTGGCCGCCGGGCGCTTGTCGTTCGACCATTACCGTCTTCAATCCTTCGGAAGCGCCATAAACCGCCGCCGCCAACCCCGCCGGGCCGCCGCCAACGATAATCAAATCATAAAACTCCTGATCCGCTCTCGTCCGCAGCCCTATCTTCCGCGCCATCTGCGACGTGTCCGGCGCTTCCAATTGCTCGCCGTCCGGAAACACCACTAGCGGCAACTTCCTGCCCGGCGCGCCTTCCAGCATCCGGCCCGCCTCGTCATTTGTCTCGACGTCCAGCCATTGATAGGGCACGTGATTTCCCGCCAGAAAACTTTTGATTTCGAGCGCCTGCGGCGACCAGCGGTGCCCCAGCACGCGAATTCCCTCGAAGGGCGGACGGAAGGACGCCAGCCAATCATCCAGCAGATCGTTCAGCACCGGATAGAAGTTCTCTTCTGGCGGGTCCCACGGCTTCATCAGGTAATAATCCACGCGGGCCTTGTTGATCGCGCCGATGGCGGCTTCCGTATCGGCATAGGCCGTGAGCAGCGCGCGTTTGGCTTCCGGATAAATTGTGTTAGCCCGTTCGATGAATTCGACGCCGGACATCTTGGGCATGCGCTGATCTACTAACAGCAGCGCCACCGGGTCATTTCGCAACTTTAATTGCCGCAGCGCGTCCAACGCCGACTCGCCCGAGTTTGCGCGAAGCACGCGGAAGCGATTGCCGTATTCGCGCCGCAAATCGCGTTCGACCGCGCGCAAGACTTCCGCGTCGTCATCCACGGTCAGTAAGACTGGCTTTGCCATTCAACGTCCCTTTTTATGATTCGGTTTACGGTCGTCCGAGTCTGTTGTTTTGACCTCCGGTTCAAGCGCAGAGGATACCAGATTGGACTGATCTCCACATCACTAAACAAAGCCGGTGTTGGCCGGCAGACCAATCATGATCAGTTTGAAGCCACTTCGTCGCTTCGACAGGAAATCCGGATCATGCCGCGAAGCCGCCATCAATCTTCATGCTCGCGCCGGTGACGTAACCGGCTTCGGCGCTGGCGAGATAAGAAACCA
>WNFV01015824.1_pt1 | contig 11222 bp, 10 predicted proteins | sample 5400101 | NCBI WGS metagenome assembly WNFV01 (sample SAMN13153361, study PRJNA577476) | soil metagenome | isolation source: 115 cm soil or saprolite under grassland replicate 1 | place: USA:California | collected 2016-06-15
CGGGGACACGTTACCGAGCATGAAGAGGCGGACTACGTCGACGAGCTTGGAAAGGCCGGTAGCCTCCTCGGAGGGCGGGATCCAAAGGACACTCCCTACGTGGCGCTCGCATTGGCGCTCCCAGCGGACGGAATCTGGACCCAGGATCGAGATCTCGTCTCATTGGGAGACCTCGCCGTGTACCGGACGTCCGACCTCGTTCGCCTCGCACTGCAAAGCGCAAGGCGCGAGTAGCCGCACTCAGGACAAGGACTGGGAGCTAGGCCGCGAGGATGCCATACGCGTCACCGAAGAGCCATAGGTAACTGGGAGGCAACCCGTACGAGTTTACTCCCCGTCGGGAGCATCCCCACGTGGGTTTACTACCACGGCCCATGGCCTGTCCATGTCCCGTCCGGTCGGCGACGTCCATGGTAGGATTCACGCTCGCGCCCTTACATCGATCGCGGAGGTGGGGGCTCGAGAGCGTAACCCAGGCCCGCTAGGACTTCTCGAGGGAGCATCGCAACCTGCGTCCAGTTGCTCCTACCCCGGAGGCCCCCTAGTGTCGAAAAAGATGGATCGTTGAGGTCGGGAATTTGGCTGACGTTCACCTTAATGGCACTCAGTCGACTGCCCATCTCTTGCGTGATTGACCCTTTCTCTGCTGGACCCGGCAGGAACTCAAGCCGAGTCAAGAAGTCGTTGACGAGGTCCGTGATGACGTGCACACGAGCGTCGTATGCCGCAAGCAAGGTCTCTGGGTCCGAGGCCATGGCGTGGAGATCCCGAACCAACATGCGCAGGCGCCATTCACCGTCGTTCTCGCCGTGCCGCTGGGCGGTATCTGGAACAGCGTCCGTTCTGTCGCTGAAGACCCTCGTCGTTCCTGTGCTACTGCTCACCTTCCAGTATGCGGCGTGAGCCCCGTCCTCGGGGAAGTACATGATAAACTTCCCTTCGGCCGGGTTTTTCATGGCCAATCCCTCCTCTCCCTCGGCCTTAGGCCTGGGCTCGCCTTTGGCTTGCTTCGATCCGAATCGGAACGGCATGCTCGGACTTCGCGGCCGTCAACGCGCAGGTGGTACAAAAGCCCCCAAGTAGGTCGATTACATGCGTAAGCGCTTGCACCACACGCACATGCCTTCCCAAGTTTCGTCCTCCCAATAGCCGCACCGCAGCCACACGATCGGGACTCCGCGGCAAATGGCCTTCGGGTTGGAGTGCTCCATCTTCAAGTCTCCTTTGCGATTCGATTCCTGGTAATCGGCAACTTGCGCTGGGGTCGAGACACGGCCGTCGAATGGGCGAGTCACTCGTTCTGGTGTCGCGACCCAGAGGGCCGCAACTGGTGAGGCATCGTTGGTGGTGGGGTTGCGCACCCTTTCCACGGCCTTTCTGGACCTTTTTGTACCTTTCTCGATTGATTAGGGGGTAACCAGAATTAAGTACAAACGACATAACGCGACGTCGATCAAGCAGCGCAGGTAGGTTGCATCGAGGATCCGAAATGACCAAAGAGCAGTTCAAGCAGCGACGCAAGGAGTTGGAGCGTGAGCTTGAGCGTTTCCTAAAGGAATCAGAACGGGACCCGAAAATCGTGAAGATGCTAGTCTCCCTCCAAGGGGACTAGGTGATCCGAGATCCACTTCCTGAGCTGAGCTTTCGTCATCCTCTCCCATTCCTCTCGCAACTTCTCGCCCGCCCGGTCGCTGTATCGAAGCCTCTGTCCGAACTGCTTGGCCAGGAAGAGACCAAGGTGCATTGCGGTTCGATGGTTGCATTCAACGAACGGCTGCGGATCTCTCTCGATGTCATCGAAGACATCCGCAATAATATCGATCAAGGGTCTCCTTTCCGCAGCTGCTCGGCGAAGGTCCTCAGTGAGAGCTCGAAACCGCGGCCAATTCCTTACGCCACCGCCGCGATGCTGACCTTTCGCCGCGGAGTGATGAATCTTCAGGAGGTCCTCTTCGGTGATTGTCTCCAACCGTTCGTAGGCAATCTCGTCCATCATCACGAGAACGACGAAGGTCGGAAAAAGAGAGTGGCGGGCTCAAGGGGTCCGTGAGCTCGAAGGTTCGGGTCCCTGGACGGGCTCTGAAAGCGTCAGCTTCTCGCCCGGCTGCCCCCATTGCCCGACTCTTGACAGGACCCCCGGGAGTAAACCCATACGAGTTTAATCCCCGTCGGGAGCACTCGATTTTTGCCGACAACTCGGGATTCATTCCACTTTGGACTTTCCGCCCTCGCTAATTGATTGAGCTACGCTCCGCTGAGTCTCTTGCAGGCTTGTACTCCATGAGCCAAGAGTCGTGCATCACGCCTTCGTGGCACTCGTGTTTTGGCAAGAACCGGACCTTGACGAATCCGGCTTTTTCGTAGGCGCGTATTGCACGGGTGTTCCAAGCCTCCGGATCCGTGACGACGTGGCTCGCCCCGTGAGACAGGAGATACTCTGCCATGTCACGGACGAGTTGAGAACCGATTCCCCTGTTCCAATAGGCGGTTGCTCCGATGAACTGATCCATCGCCCAGATAGATTCAGTACTCGCGAAGCCGTATTCTGCATTCTCCTCAGGCCTGTTTTGGTAGAACTGGATGTAGCCGACCGGCACTCCTTCCCACTCGACAATGCACCGGTTGATCCCGTCGTCTTTGTAAAACTCCTCTCGCACCCGCTTCAGGTCGCGTGGCTGGTCGCGTCCGCCGTAGAACTGCAACACTTGGGGATCGGATAGCCAGCTGGAGAGGTGTTGAGCATCTCCGTCCTCAATTTTCCGTATTGCGAGAAGGCCGTCTCTGGCGATGAACTCGACCATTGGTCTCTGTAATACAAATGACGGCGGCCTCATATGTGCTTTTGACGCCACGTCTCGGTTCCGCGGTCTAACGAGGTCACTCTCGGCCCCGTGCCACGGCGCGACTCCGGCTCCGGCTTTCGGTTCCGGTCGCACCGCGGAACCCGTTTCGGGACTTCCAGTGAGGTTTGTGGTGACCCAGGATTCATCCCGATTCTCGGTTGGCTCTCCGCCGGGAGCATCCCCACGTAGGTTCACATCCACGCCACTGTCCCGCGAAACTCCGGAAGTCGTTATGGAAGAACTCATTCACCCTCCGAGGTCATTGAGGGCAGCGACATCAGGTTGATTGGCGCGTCCTTGTCCATAGATCGAGCATCATTCCTGCAACCATAATCGCCAGCAAAAGAATCCAACCTAGTGCAACTCCCGTTGACAGGGCCGGCGGCCATCCCAGCAGCAGATTAAGAGCTGAGCCAACTAGCATAAAAATCCCCAGAAGTGGCAAACCTAGAGAGAAGTGTTTCCAGCCCTTTTCAGCCATCGAGTGTCTCCCGAAGAACCACAAAGCCAGCCAGAGGATGCCCCCTGCCAACCCCATATAGGGTCCAAGCAGCACCCACAAGGGGACGTCTGTCATGAAATCACCACATTCCCCGACATGCTACGGCCCAACGACACCACAACGCGCAAACGCAACATATTTGTAACGTTTACAGCCAGAGCAATCCCGGAATCCGAGTCGATCCAGCCGCCCACCGGAGCAGGAGCGTTAGCTTCATTTTGATAGGAAGAGCGAGAAGCAACCCCACGTGAGGCCACTCCCCGTCGGGAGCATCCCCACGTGGGGTTACTCCCTTGGATGCAGGAGGCGGGGCCCTGGGACCGACAGAACGGATCCCTTTCGCCGAGACCGAGTCAGTACGCTCGAACGACGAGACCGAAATCGGCGGGCACCCTCGTGACCAAAGGGATCTCGGCCAGCACCGCCGTGCCGGCGATAATTGCATCCAGCACCGGGATGAGCTCGCCAAGGTCGCCGAGCCTCGACTGTATTGAGGCCGCCATCGCACACACGTCGTAGTCCGCGGGCAGCACGGCAAAGTCTTGAGCCAAGGCCTCCACCCGGACAAGACGGCGGCGCCCTACGGCTCCGAACAAAAGTTCGTAGAACGAGACCGCGGACACAGCCGCGGGCTCCGCGAGGGCCTTCGCGAATGCGGTCGCACGTGCGTCCCCCGCGAGGAGGTCCACGAGGAACGTCGTGTCGAGGCAGACCGCCATCTCGCACCTAGCGGGCCCGGGTGTCGTGTCTCAAGCGTTCGATCCTCGCCCGGATCTCAGAGAGCTCCGACGCGCTCAGCGGCTTCCATGCACCGGCGTACTTGACCAGCGGGGGCTGCTTTGCATCGAGGAACCGTGCGATTACCTCGCTGAAGCTCTCTCCGGGCCTCTTCTCGCCACGCAGGCGCCGGTAGACGGGATCGCTCAGGGAGATTGTCTTGAAGCCCATGGGTTCTGTGTATCGTCTGTGTGTAGATAAGTGTTGCCGCATGGTCCTCAATGCAGGACCTTCCACCCGGAAGCGATCAGCAGCATTCGGAGTATAGCTATGGCTAATGGTCCCGGTAGGAGAAAGCCGATCCAGAAGAACATGCCGACAGGGAAGAGGATGGCCGCGAGCCTTGCGCCGTTCTTGGGCCACTTCCACAGCCGGTAGCCCACGAGGATGTCCAGCGCGCTCACGAAGACGAAGAGAAATCCGAGAGCTGCGAAAGAATCTACTCCTAGACCCTCAATGAAGCCTCCGCCGAAACTCCTGATGCCGAAAACGATGGGCAGTTGGCGATTCTCCAAGACATAGAGCGCGGTGTACGAGGCGAAGATGGGCAAGAGAATGCCGGTTAGAAAGAACAGAATCGATGCCAGAGTCATCCTCGCCTCACGCGTTTGCATGGGCATTCTCTCAGCGGCGTGCATCGGTCGCATCGGCTGGATCAGTTGGCCTTGCCGCGCCTACGTTGGCGTCGCCGGCCCGGAGATTCCCGCGACGATGGTCGCCCGGGTCAGCTGAACGCCCAACGCGAGCGACCAGAGGACCGGGACGAGGAATGCGAATCCGAAGCTGAGCAGAGCGGGGATGTTCAACAGGAGACCGAACACGAAGCCGAAGGCGAGGAGCGAGCCGGCCCGCAACGGCGGAGGTCCATCGCGGCAATAGCGGCGAGGCGGAACGGAACTGGTGTATCGCGACCAGGAAAAAGCCAATCAATATGAACGGTCTCGCGGCGCCCTCAATCCCGCCCACGAAGCCGCCGTACCACTGGTCAAAGGCTTCGGCGTCACCCACAATCGCGACATCGGCGACGACCGTGGATTCGCTCACGAACGGCAGGGAGAACAGGCTGCTGACGATCGCGATCAGCGACCAGCCTGCGAGCGCGAGCGGACCGCTCGCCACGCGGGTACGGGTCACGAGAATGACGAGACCCGCCGCTGCTCCGAAGATCAACGAAAGCCCGGTCAGCAGATGGGACGCCCGCCACGCCGTCGCTTGGCTACGGATAATTTCCATCGTCTGCTCACTGGAAACGCCTTCCCCGCGGGGATGAATCAGGCCACCAACGACGAAAAGGATGCCGAAGATGATCAACCATGTGCCGCCACAAGAATCCCGCTATCCCCTTCTCCCGCCATGAGCCCCGTACGGCAAGCCGAGAAAAAAGGCTTCCTCAGGATGAGATGGGAGACAGCTGTCCGGCAGAGCAAGGAGGCAGATCGCTACGATGGCGACCGGTTGTCACCTCGCCTCTTCCAATTCCATGCTGCCAGCATGTTCGTCGAGTATGTGGCCTTGAGATAGCCTGATAGGAGGCGACCGATGTCAGCCGCACCCCGTCGGGAGCATTTTTCCGATCCGCTCCGCCGGGTTCGGCTCCATCGTTCAGGATTGGTTCCGAACCCGAGAGGCCTGCTCAGGCTCCGCGGAGACGTCGTCGACCGGGAGAAATGCTCAGTCGCGGCTCAACGTCGTGGCCACGTCGGCGAGGTTGCCCTCGGGATCGGCCAGCGTCCACCAGGCCGGCGCGTACTCGTCCGTGACGAGGCGGCCGCCTACGGCGATCGCGGCGGCGATTCGCGCCTGGGCCTGGTCCGGCGGCACCCAGATGTCGAGGTGGATCCGGTTGACCTGCGGGTCAGGCGCGTCGATCTTCTGGAACCAGATGGACGCCCCGCGACCGCGTGGGTCGACAAGGTCCTCGGGGCTGTCCTCGCGGTCCTGGTACCCAAGCACGGCACGCCAGAACGGCTTCACCTTGGGGATGTCAAATGCATCGATTGTTACCAGGACCGTCTGCACGATGGCGGGCTCGGCGGGGACGCCCAGATTTCGCGCGACCGTTGAGATCTGCCGAGCCAGCTCGAGGTCGCGCTCGCTCAGCCCATAGTTGTCGGGCGCGACCGTGATCAATCGCACGATCACGCCGTCGTACCTCAAGTCAACGTCCGGGTGGTGGTCCTCGAGGCCGGCCAGCTCGCTGATTGCGTTCACGAGCCGGGCGCCGGCCGTGAACGACCCGGTGCGGAAGTACGTGCACGCGCCTTCGCCCACCACACGCCAATCCTCGACGCCCTGAGACTCGTGAAACTGCCGCGTTGTGATCCGGTCGCTCATGCTCTCACCGTAACCCTTTCGATGCGCAAATGTCCGCATGGTATAAGACGATGCACGGGACCGCGGCGCATCGCAGAGTTTCACTCGAACCACGAAGCCGTTCAAACCGCCCAATTCGTGCACGGCTGGAAAAGAATCGCCCCGGTTCAAATCCCGTCGAGAGCCTCTTTTCCGATTCTCTCCGTAGGGTTCAGCTTCAATCGTTCAGAGGTGGTTCTGAACCAGGAAGGGACGCGATTCTGGGCCGTCGAACGAATCGCCACCGAATGCTTCTAGGTAGCGTCATGCGTCGCGCGCGGAACACAAGCGCCTCGATGAGGGAATCGATTTTGTTGTCCAGAGAGTACCGTAGATGCCGTCTGATGCGGTCGCGTCCGTCGAAGGGCGTGCCTCCGGGACCCGAACGGCATCTGGATCGAGTTCTTCGTCCCACCCAGCTGAGGAATGGATGGCCCAATACAAAGGGTCTAGCAAAGCAGAAACCTGAGGGCCCCGATGAGCCCTCCGCATGACCTCCGCAATCACCCACGAAGCGGCTCCTCAGACCGGAACCCCGCGACGTCGGTTCGTCGTCCAGAAGCACTGGGCTCGGAGTCTCCACTATGACTTCCGATTGGAAGTCGGCACGGCCCTCGTCTCGTGGGCGGTGCCGAAGGGGCCAAGCAAAGATCCGCAGGTGAAGCGCCTCGCGATCCATGTGGAGGACCACCCGCTCGATTACCTTCTGTTCGAGGGAACCCTCCCTGAAGGTGATCATGGCGCGGGCGAAGTCATCGTCTGGGACTACGGCGAATTTGAGGTGGTCGGACCTGCTGAACACGATGCGGCAGCAGCGCTCAACGACGGCGTCGTGCGATTCGCCCTGTATGGCAGAAAACTCCGAGGACGATGGACGATCATACGAACGAGAATGGGACAGGGGAAACGTGAGAACTGGCTCTTGCAGAAGACGCAAGACGAATTCGCTCAAGCAGATTACGATCCTGAGACCGAGCCGGCGTCCGCGTTGTCTGGCAAAGTTCCACGAGGTCGGCGTTGACCTGTCTCCCTCCGCGTTGTAGATCTTGTCCACCTTGGAGAGCAGCTTCGAGCAGCGCCCATTCCCCCAGTCACGGAACATGACCGCCGGAAAGCAGTAGCTCGGATACACGGGACGAACAAAGCGGGCTGCGCGATTCCGAATTGTAGGGGCGTGCCCTTACGTTCGTTAGACACGGGCCTCCCGTTCAGAGTCAACGCGACGCGCGAGGGCATCCTCGGTAGTGGACCCGTGCATGTCAGCTCCCCATCGGCAGCATGGACCCAAACAGGGTGAACCGTTTCAGTACCGCTCGTGCTTGACTGGTCGAAGCCCTTGGTCCCGAGGATGTCGAGGACCGCGCAGACCTTCGTGCGCACGATGACCGCCGGCGGCATCGGCCGCGGACTTGATTGATGGCCGGGGATTCATTCGATCCTTGCGCCGCTCAGGAGCATACCCCTACGGGGTTACGTCCAGCGTCGTCCGCAGTCGGACGTCGACGGAGTGCCCGTTCGTACCCGGCGACGCCGCGAGCGGCCGGGGCGTGTCGCGCCGGACGGTCCCACCACTGTACGAGCGCTTCGGCGGACTCGCCACCCGCCCTCGCCCGGGGCCGACCAGCGCCCGCTAGAGGCCGGAAGAACGCTTACAGCCGGGTGGACACGGGAGCTTGATCTGCGTTCGCCTTCTTCGCCGTCGTGCTGGGATTCGAGGGTGCGTAGCTCACCGTCGCAGCGACGAATACCGGATCCTGGTAATCCCCGCCGTACAGCGATACGCCGCCTTGGGCCTGCGCGACCGTGGGATCCGACGTACCCGCGGCCTGGGCTGCGGTCATCCCTGGGATCGGAGGGGCTCCCCGGTCCGGCCGGTGAATCACCTGGATCGCGTTGATGACCGGCGGAAGGCCGCCCCTCGCGACAAACCGGACGTTCAGCTGCCCGTCGGTGACCGGTACGAAGACCACATGGTTGTCGGCGGTGAAGGTGCCCACCTCGCCTGCGATGTCGAGCGCCGGCAGGACCAAGGTGCCCTCGATGATCACGTCAAAGAGGCGAAGGCCCGGACGGATCGGCTGGATTTCGGCGAACCGGAGATCGACCTCGTAGAAGCCCACAGGCAGACCGTCGAAACGATACTCGAGCGGATTCCGCCGCTGCGTCTGGTAGAGCGGGTCGTCGTCGGTGCCGGCGATGGGCCGACTCGTCCGCGCCGTGGTCGACATAGCGTTGGTATAGCCCCAGCTGCCTGCCGTGTACTGCTGGTCGGCCGCCCAGGGGTCGCCGCCGAGGTCGGTGTACGCACCACCGCCGGCGTTGACGCCCTGGAAGTAGGCGGGCACGATCAGGGTGACGGGGACCCGCAGCGAAGGCTGTCGTCCGCTGTTGCTCTGGACGAACAGGGTGGCGCTGTAGACCCCGGTCGTCAGGCCGGTCGCGTCGACGGTGACCTGGATCGGCTGGACGTTGTGGGCGGGATCGAAAGGCAGGGTGCCGCTCGTTGGGGTCTCACTCAACCACGGCACGTCCTGGAACGCCGGCACGCCGCTCTCGATCAGGTACACCGTGTTCGGGCTCTGGTCGATCATCCAGAGGTTGCCAGCCTCGTCCATTTCGAGCCCCGCTCCGCTGAAGCCCGGGTTGGGGTGAGGCAGCGTGGCCAGCACGGCGCAGGTGCTCGGGTTCAGCTCGTAGATGGTATCGGTCGGGCTGTTCGTGGCCTCCCAGACGATGCTGAAGGCGGAGTTCCAGGCGAGGCCGGAGATGCTGCCGTCCGGCGGGTTACACTGGCCGATCACCGCGCCCTTGTCGGCGTAGGACAGGCCCTTGACGTGGTACAGGATCCCCTGGTTCCAGCCGCCGATGTAGAAGCTGTCGTCGTCCGGGCGGTAGGCCAGGCCGCGCTGCGAGATGGTCGTCCACGGGAACGCGCCGGTGATGGAGTCGACCACGGCGCCCGTGTTGATGTTCCAGCAGTAGATCCCGTTGTCCCCGCCCACGTTTACCTGGCACATGAGGTTGTGGGTGGTGTCCAAGGCCATGTCGCCCGGCCAAGCTCCCGCCCACGGTGCGGGCCAGCTGCGGCCGGTCGGCACGCCAAGGACGGTGAACTCGTGGTTGCGGTCGTTGGTTGGCACGTCCGAGAGCCAGACGTTCCCAGTGTAGCCGACGCCCCACGCGAGCGACAGCCCGGTCGGCAGCCAGCTCCGGATCACGTTGCCAGGCGCACTGGGCGCCCAGCCGCCCGGCGTCTTGACCGAGTACAGGCCTTCCGTAGTGGCGGCATTCGGGTCATATGCCGGGTTCTTCGGCAGCCCGAGCGTGGAACTCGTCGCGACCCGGCCCCCTCCCGTCTCCCGGATCTCCCAGGTCATGTCCAGAGTCCCCGTGTTGCTGAGCGTGAGGATCTTCGTCCGCGTCTGACCGATGGGCACGATGAACTGGAACGCGGCCGGGCTCACCTCAGCCCGGGCAGTGCGCAGGGCGAAGTTTTGCGTCACGGTGGCGTCCTCGACGTCGAGCACCACGTGCGCCGACCCGTTGCTGTAGAGGGTTTTGGATGCGTTCACCGTGTAAGTCCCCAGTCGCAATTGCATCCGGTAGAAGCCGGCGGCGTTCGTGGTCGTCTCGCGAGCCACGCTGCCGTCGTCACGCAGCGCGCGCACGGTCGCCCCCGCCAAGGCCAGGCCGTCGTTGGCATCCGTCACCGTGCCCTCGACAAAGGCGCTGGGCGGCAGGCGGTAGAGGACGGCCAACGATGGAGGCGCGATCGCCGCCTCGTTGAACGAGTACTGTAGGGCAACCGTGCCCGCCTCGTTTTCAATCCCGATCGTCGCCGAGTTGCCTTGCTGGCGCCCGAAGTCCCCGACATCCCGGTACTGCGTCAGGATGCGGCCGTTCTCGTTGAGCACCACCTCGAAGTTCACCCGGTGGAGGGAGTCGCCAAAGAAGGCCGTGTTCCGCCACTCGATTGAGAACTGGCGGTTGGGCGCCGAGCCGGTCAGCTTCGTCCACATCGTGGAGTCGCCCGAGAGGACAAAGAGGTCGTCCCAGAACGGGTAGATGGCCGCGTTCGGCTGGAACATGCTTGGGATGGCCGAATTGGAGAACGGGCAGAACCCGGAGGTCCCGGTGAAGCTCAAGAAGCCGTTCGTGCAGACGATGGCAGAGCCGTAGGTCTGGCCGTAGAACGTGAACAGGAACGGCAGGCTGATTGAGATTGCGTTGTCATCGCCCATGAGCGGGAGGGGGGTGTCGCCGTCAACATAGCTGACCGGGACGATCTGGCAGAAGTAGCCGAAGGCGTCCGATCGTTGCGCGAGCGCGAAGTCGAAGTTCGTGACGTCGCCGGTGACCATGAGCGTCCGCGTCTGAGGCGCGGAACAACGCCCGCTCTCCGCCCGTGCGTCGTACGTCCCTTCGGGGACACTGGCGAAGTTGTAGAATCCGGCCGCATCGGTCGTGGCGGGCGGGATCGGGGTGCCGAGTATTGTGACATGCGCACCTGCGATCGGATTAGCCGCTGTGTCCCGCACATGGCCGGAGACCTGGTGGGCCAGCGCCGGCGTGAGTGCGAAATTGAGCGTTGTCGTCGTGTCCTGCGTGATGTCAGCAGGCATTGTCTGGCTGATGTATCCGAAGGCCGTTGCTGTCACATCGTAGTGGCCGACCGAAAGCAGAAGCGGGCCGTACGTACCATCCGGCCTCGTCGTCACGGTTCGCGTCATCGGGCCGACGGCCTGGAC
>WNFV01013966.1_pt1 | contig 11221 bp, 9 predicted proteins | sample 5400101 | NCBI WGS metagenome assembly WNFV01 (sample SAMN13153361, study PRJNA577476) | soil metagenome | isolation source: 115 cm soil or saprolite under grassland replicate 1 | place: USA:California | collected 2016-06-15
AATTCGCTACGGCAGTGATCGCACCAGGTGAACCGGTGGTGCTGCCACCCGGCAGCGCAAAAGTAGACTACGAAGCTGAGCTGGCGGTTGTAATCGGAAGACGTGCGAAAAATATCAGCGCCCCGCACGCCCTGGAATGTGTGCTCGGGTACACTGCGTTCAATGATGTCAGCGAGCGCGATTTCCAATTCGCGGATGGACAATGGCAGCGAGGAAAATCCTGCGATACCTTTGCTCCGATGGGGCCGAAAATCGTTACTGCCGACGTAATTCCAAACCCGCACAAGCTCGCCATTAAGTTAACCCTCAACGGGCAGATAATGCAGGATTCAAATACGGACCAGTTGATCTTCGGTGTATCGGAATTAATAGAATTCATTTCCCAAACCATCACGCTGGAGCCTGGCGATGTGATAGCGACCGGCACGCCTGCCGGCGTTGGCTTCGCGCGAAAGCCCCCGGTATTTTTACGGCCTGGAGACGTGATGGAAGTGGATATCGAGAGCGTAGGAAAACTAAATAGCCAGGTGCTTGCAGGATAGGAACTGTCGTTAACCTCGGTTTCAAAAGTCCTGAAGAGGAAAAATATGATGCGAAGAATCTTCTTGTTGTTGATTGCGTTGAGTGTGGTTGGCGTTATTGCTGTCAGTTGTTCCAAACGCGGAGACTCAACGACTCCTGGTAAAAAGAAGTTAACGATCGCAGTGATTCCCAAAGGCACCACGCATGAGTTCTGGAAAAGCATCCATGCCGGCTCGTTGAAAGCAGCGCGCGAGCTTTCGAGTGAAGGAACCGGGATCGATATTATTTGGAAAGGGCCTTTGCGCGAGGATGATCGTGAGCAGCAGATTCAGGTTGTTGAGGGTTTTAGTTCGCAGGGCGTCGACGGCGTAGTGCTCGCGCCGCTGGACAATCGCGCGCTGGTTCGTCCGGTTGAGGAAGCTAAACGCGCCGGCGTGCCCACCGTCATTATTGATTCTGCTCTGGAGTCAAACAACATAGTGAGTTTCGTAGCCACCGACAATCGCAAAGGTGGAATGCTGGCTGCAGACAAGATCGGGGAACTGCTTGGCGGTAAAGGCAAGGTGCTGCTGTTGCGCTACCAGGAAGGCTCGGCGAGCACTCAGGATCGTGAAGACGGCTTTACTGAGGAGCTGAAGAAAAAGTATCCCGGTATTGAATTGATCTCGTCTGATCAGTATGCCGGCGCCACCCGCGACATGGCCAAACGGGCTTCAGAAAATCTGCTCAACCGCTTTGGTGATGAGGTTCAGGGTATCTTTACCCCCAACGAGTCTTCGACGGCGGGGATGCTGCTGGCGCTTCAGGACATCGGCAAAGCCGGCAAGATCACATTCATTGGTTTTGATACCAGCGAGACCTTTACCGAAGCGATGCGCAACAAGCACTTGCAGGGTTTCGTTGTGCAGAATCCCTTCAGCATGGGTTACCTGGGCGTACGCACGATGGTCGAACATCTTGAAGGCAAGCCAGTAGAAAAACAAATTGACACAGGCGTGACACTGGTTACAGCGGACAACTTGAATTCTCCTGAAATACAAACACTGTTGCATCCACCGCTGGATGAATATTTGAAATAGTTTCGAGTTTCGAGTTTCGAGTTCGGAGTGCGAAGGAAGCTGGATTTCAGTCGAAATGTCTTTATGCTTTGGCTCCGTTAGGAGAGCACGACTTCATATTTCGCTCCTAAAGGAACTACAAAGAAGATAAAAAGACGCAGAACTATAAACATTCGTCCCTAACGGGACTTTGAAAGTTGCTAATTTGATTCGACGTTATGTCGAGTCCCGAGACTCGGTAGAGTCTTAGTTTGAGATCTCCTCTGTGCAACCTTTGTGTTCTCTGTGCCTCCGTGGTGAAAAAAAGTTCCACAATGACTCACCACAGAGACACAAAGGACACGGAGGTTACACAGAGAAGCGAAATTAAGACACCACCCAAAACTCGGAACTCGGAACCCGAAACCCAGAGCTTGGACCTTAAAAGTCGAAACCCGAAATCGAAACTCAAAACTAGTACGTATGGTTGCTGAAGTTACACAAAATCGCTGGTGGCAGGTTTCCGGGTCAATCCAAAAGTGGCTCAACTGGATTGGTCCGCTCCTGGGCCTGGCGCTGGTGATACTGATTTTCTCCATCCTGATGGACTCGCCGGGACGGTATTTGTCAGCATTCAATCTTCGTATCGTGCTCGCTCAGACTGTCATTGTTGCGGTGGGCGCGATTGGCATGACCCTGATCATTATTAGTGGAGGAATAGATCTTTCGGTGGGCTCGGTCATCGCGCTGAGCGGCGTGATTACTGCGCTGGGTCTCAATGGTGGACTATCACCGGTAACTGCGGTTGCAGCGGGAATTCTTGCCGGTGGTGTCGTGGGAGTCGTTAATGGACTCGCGATTACTCGACTGCGTGTCGTGCCGTTTATCGCGACCCTGGGAATGCTCGGCGTTGCCAGAGGAACAGCAAAATGGTTCGCGGGTCAACAAACCGTAAACGTTCCAGAGACCTGGATTAATGAGTTGCTGGTGACGTTTCCCAGACCGGAGTGGCTGTTAGTTGCGCCCGGAGTTTGGGTCACAATATTTCTGGCAATAGTTGCGGCGATCGGGTTGAGAAATACCGTGTTTGGCCGGCGGATTTTTGCCCTGGGTTCAAATGAGCTGGCCGCGCGCGCCTGCGGCATTTCCATTGATCGTTTGAAGCTTTGGATCTACGGCCTGGCGGGATTGTTGTTTGGCCTGGCAGGTGTGATGCAGATGTCGCGATTGCGACAGGGCGATCCGACGGTGGCTGCGGGCTCGGAACTTGACGTTATAGCGGCCGTTGTCATTGGCGGAGGCAGCCTGAGCGGTGGTGAAGGCAGCATCTTCGGCTCGCTAATAGGCGCGCTTATCATGGCGTTTCTACGAAACGGTTGCCAACAGATTGGCTGGCCCAATTACATTCAGGAAATCATTATCGGTGCAATTATTGTCATAGCCGTTGCTGTTGACCGCTGGCGAAGTTCGCGTTCGCCGGTATGACAGAATGAACGAACAATTGATTGTTAGGAACCTTTAAGTTCATGACGACGAAGATTACAGAAATTATCGCGCGCGATATTCGCTTTCCTACTTCCCAATCGCTGGCCGGTTCGGACGCGATGAATGCCGCACCCGACTACTCGGCCGCTTACGTGATTCTCAAAACGGATCACCCTCGAGGACTTGAGGGGCATGGTCTTACGTTTACCATCGGCCGCGGCAATGAACTTTGTGTCGCCGCTATCAATACGCTGAAGCCTTTGGTACTGGATGAGAAGTTGGAGTGCTTAACTGCCGATCTGGGAGCATTCTGGCATCGGCTGACCAGAGATAGTCAACTACGTTGGGTGGGACCGGAAAAGGGTGTGATCCACCTGGCAACAGCGGCGCTGGTCAACGCCGTCTGGGATCTCTATGCAAAGTCCGAAGAAAAGCCGTTATGGAAACTACTCGTAGATATGACACCCGAGCAACTCGTAGCCTGCGTGCCGTTTAGCTATATCAGTGACGCTTTAACTCCGGACGAAGCATTAAAGATGCTCCGGCGTCGTGAGGCCACAAAGCAATTGCGTGAGGCGGAGATCCTCGAGACTGGTTTTCCGGCTTATACAACGTCGGCCGGTTGGCTGGGCTACACCGACGGGAAGTTACGCAGCCGGGTACGCGAGGGATTGGCGCAGGGCTGGACTCACTTCAAGATGAAGGTGGGACGGGACCTTGACGAAGACATGCGACGGGCCCAGGTGATTCGCGAAGAGATTGGTTGGGACCGCAAGTTAATGATGGATGCGAATCAGGTTTGGGATGTCGAAGAAGCCATTCGTTGTATCAAGGAGTTGTCGGTGTTTCGTCCGCATTGGATCGAAGAACCGACTTCGCCTGATGACATACTCGGCCACGCAACCATCGCCCGAGCGGTTGCGCCCGTGGGAGTCGCTACTGGCGAACACTGTCACAGCCGCGTGATGTTTAAGCAATTGCTGCAAGCGGGCGCGATCAACTTCTGCCAGATAGACAGCTGTCGCCTCGGAGGAGTTAATGAAGTGCTTGCCGTATTGCTGATGGCGGCGAAGTTTGGCGTTCCGGTTTGTCCGCATGCAGGTGGAGTGGGCCTGTGCGAGTATGTCCAGCACCTTTCCATCTTCGACTACATAGCTATCAGCGGCTCGCTGGAGAATCGGGTGCTGGAATATGTAGATCATCTGCACGACCACTTCATCAACCCCGTGCTGATGAAAGGCGACCGTTACATGCCGCCGCTGGCTCCGGGCTATAGCATCGAAATGAAGAAGGATTCGCTCGATTACTTTGAGTTCCCGGATGGCGAAGCCTGGAATAGCAAAGAGTAAACACTGAACAGTAAACAGTGAACAGTAAAACCGGAATCATTAATCGTAGCGTCGTAGATACTATTCAGTCAGACTTGCTGTCTGCTTTTACTGTTCACTGTTCACTGTTCACTGTTTACTCCGAATGATCCTATCACTTTCCCACATAGAAAAGCGGTTTGGACCAACCATCGCGCTTGCTGGTGTTAACCTCGACTTGCAGGCCGGTGAAGTCCACGCGCTCATCGGCGAGAATGGTGCCGGCAAGAGCACCTTGATGAACATTCTCGCAGGTGCGATGCGCCCGGATCGGGGCATTATGCAGATTGATACACGTCCTTATCTTCCGTCGATGCCGCTCGATGCTCGACTTAACGGAATCGCATTGATTCATCAGGAACTTTCTCTGTGTCCCCATCTTTCTGTGGCCGAGAACATAATGCTGGGTATGGAGCCGTCCCGACTCGGATGGCTGGACCGTGCGAAATTGTTTCGACGTACCCAGGAGGTGTTAAGGACGTTTTCTCATCCGGAGATTCGGCCTGAAACGCGGGTGGCAGATTTATCGGTTGCGGCTCGCCAAATAGTGGAGATTTGCCGCTCCATCGCTGCACGCGCGCGAATTCTTTTAATGGACGAACCTACCAGTAGTTTGCAGCGGGCTGATGTGGAGCGGCTTTTTGGTTTAATCCGAAAGCTCCGGAGCGAGGGCCTCAGCGTTATTTATATAAGCCACTTTCTCGAAGAAGTGCGCGAGATCGCCGATCGGTTTACCGTGCTGCGTGATGGCCAGAGCGTCGCCACAGGTGAGATTGCTTCGGTAACCGATGACGATCTAATAACTCAAATGGTTGGGCGGCCTGTGCAGAATCTTTTTCCCCGCCGCAGTCGGCCTTCACAAGAAGCTGATAGCATACTGGAAGTAAACGAGCTGGCTGCGCCGCCCGGTTTGCAGCGTGCCAGTTTTGCAATTCGCCGCGGCGAGATTTTTGGTGTCGCCGGACTAATGGGCTCCGGACGTACGCAGCTTGTGCGGGCAATCTTCGGACTCGATGAAGTTCGCTCGGGGACAATCATCTTGAAGGGGAGAGCTCTTTCGGCACGCGGTGGTCAGCCGGCAATTCGACTTTTTCAAGGTCTCGGTTATCTGAGTGAAGATCGCAAAGGCGAAGGTTTGGGAGTCACGCTTTCTGTTGCTGATAACATCACAGTCACGCGCTTTAGTTCGTGTTCGCGTTGGGGCTGGCTCAACCTTTCACGCCAGCAGCAGCAAGCGGAGCGCCTGATCAAAGCATTGGGAGTTAAAGCGCGGAATGTCGCTCAATCAGTCAAAACTCTTTCCGGTGGCAACCAGCAAAAGGTGGCGCTTGCTCGTTTGCTTCACCAGGACGCGGATGTGCTTCTGCTTGATGAGCCTACGCGAGGAATCGACATAGGCAGTAAGGTCCAGGTGTATGACACCGTTGCTCGTTGTGCGGCGGCGGGCAAAGCAGTCTTGATGGTAAGTTCTTATCTGCCTGAACTTTTCGGAATGTGCGATCGACTGGCAGTCATGAGCCGAGGACGATTATCGGAGGGGCGTCCAATTCATGAATGGACGCCCGAATCTGTAATGCAAGCGGCGATCGGTTCCGCCGAGAATGGAAAGAATCCTGGAGGCTAGCAAAGAAAATGAGTCGGCTACTACTTCTGACATTCACCCTGTTGAGCTGTGCCGCTTCGGGGATGGCCCAATCTCCGCAAGCTTCTGCGCAATCCGGTGCGCTCCCGCAGTCGTCATTGTCTCCTGTGCCTGCGCTTCAGGAATCACAAGAATGTTCACAAGCAAAAGCCAAAGCCAAGCTACTTGAAGCGCGGCTCAAAGACTGGCCTGCTTTGGCTCGTTACCGCGACGACAATGAGAAAGTTATCCCGACAAACAGGAATGAAACGCGCGTAGTTTTCCTGGGAGATTCGATTACCGATTCCTGGGACAATCCCAAATACGGCGGATTTTTTACTGGCAAGCCTTATTTGAATCGCGGCATTAGCGGGCAAACCACTCCGCAAATGCTTATTCGCTTTCGTCCGGACGTAATTGCTCTCGCGCCTATGGTTGTAGTGATCCTTGCCGGCACCAACGACCTTGCCGGAAATACCGGGCCCACAACGTTGGAAGCAATCGAAGACAATCTCATGTCAATGGCCGAGCTTGCCCAAAGACATCACATCCGGCTGGTGTTTTCCTCCGTTCTTCCTGTCAGTGATTACGAAAAGACCGCCGACGGACAACCACAAATTCAAACTATTCGCAGACCGCCCGATAAGATAGAGGCACTCAATAACTGGATGAAGAAATACTCCGCCGAGAATAAGTTCACTTATCTCGATTATTATTCAGCAATGATTGACGAGAAGGGTTTTTTAAAAGATGAGTTAAGCAACGACGGCCTTCATCCGAACGAAAAGGGTTATGCCGTGATGGCCCCGCTGGCGGAACGGGCAATAGCCGCGGCGCTGAAGAAGAACAAATAATTTGCCCCAGCAAAGCTTAAGCAGAAGGAGGGTTAACCAGATAGAGATCGCGACCCGCGTTTTCTACAACGAAAGTGTTCGGCTCGATTTCGTAGTCGGCGCGGCGAAAGGTGCGGTGATCAAGAAAACCGAGGTTGACCCGCCGGCAAATCTCCTCGCTCACTCCAGAGGCCAGCGTGATGCGGTAGCGCGGTGTAAGCACTCCCTCAGCGTTTCGGAAACTTCCGTAGCTAACGTGCGCGAGATGCGCGGCAACACAAAGATTTGCGCGCAACTCGTCGGAAAACGCTACCATCTCACGCACAGACTCGAGCGGCGCATAGCCATATTTCTCTATTAATTTTCCATGAGTGGTCGAGAGCGTGTTCAGGTGGGGCGCGTAAATAATTAGTTCACCCCCGTCTTCGATAATGCTTCCCAATTTGTAGCTCGCCTTACCGCCCACCCACAGTTCGTCATAATGCTCGTCAAGCAAAGCCACTACGCGGGCATATTTGCGACCAGCATATTTAATATGCATCTGCGCGCTTACTGCCGCCGCGCGTCGCAGCGATTCGTTTAGGTCGCCAGCAAACAGAGCATGGGTTTGCAAGCCGTCGTGGTTACGCGTGTTAACAGAGGTGAAGGAGATTACATTCGCAGGCACAAAAGCAGCTGCCGCCTCAATCATGCGACGTGTGGGTGTCTCAACTCTTCCGATAACTTGTTCGATCGTTGCCAGTGCGCCAAGCCAATGGGTCATATGAGTCAGTTCCGGGCCGGCAACGCCTGGGAAAAAGTATTTCGCGCCGCCGGCGAACCCCGCCACTTCATGCGGCATGGTAGCGCCAAACACCAATACGGTGTCGTAAATACCAGGCGCCAGCAAGGCATTAAGGCGTATGGCGACAGATTCGTTAATCAGTCCATCAGTCAACTTGTTTACCTGAGACGCGCTAAGCTCGCCCAGCCTTACAAGTTGATCTGAACGATCCCATTGATGATCTAATACGCGCCCCAGGCCCGGAAGCTCGGAGACTCCGGCGCCGATCTTGAGACGCTTCTGCTCGTCGGTCATCGGTGGATGCGTTCCCTGCGCGACGAGGGCGTCAAGCTCCGTGACATTCCTTTGAGCCAGGAACTGCGCTGCCATGGGAAAAAGAAGATCGGTGTTGTCGTCTCGAGTTCTATCGGGAATGATTGCCAGCACGCGTTCGCCGGGCGCCACATCCTGTAACGCCTCTTCGACGATCGCTTGTAGCTCCGAAGTCGATAACGCCTGGCTGGGGTTGCCCTTTCCGATTACTGCCTTTGTGATAGTAAAGCTCATTCCTTGCTAGACTCCACCGAACGCAGTGAATCCGCCATCTACCGGAATTACGGCGCCGGTGACAAATGACGAAGCCGGAGAAAGCAACCACAATGTGGCGCCAACCAGATCGCCTGGTGCGCCGAAGCGTGCCAGGGGTGTGTGTGGGCTCGAGGGCATTGACGCGAATCCTTGGCGAGTATTCGCGCGCCAGATGTACCGAAAGCCACGCGGTAAAATTATTAATGGCCGCCTTCGCTGCTGAGTAGCCGACGACTCGGGTCAAGGGAAGCACGGAACTGACGGAACTGATATTTAGAATTACGCCCTCGCCTCGCTTGGCCATCTCTTTTCCAAATACCTGGCACGGCAGAAAGGTTCCCAGGAGGTTCAGGTCAAAGACCTGGCGCAAAGCGTCTGGCGGGATATCAAAGAACGATCGCTCATTGCTTGTCGTGGCCTCAGGCCGATTGCCGCCGGCGGCATTTACCAGACAATCAATCCGTCCAAACTTCTCGATAACAGCCTGCCGGCCGCCCTCCAATTCATCCAAACTGAGTACGTCACATTGCACTGCAAATGCTCGTTCGGACTCATCAAGCGTATCAATCAAGTCCTGCCCTTTTTTAAAATTTCTGGTGATTATGGTGATGCTTGCGCCGCAGCCGAGTAAAGCTTCGACCATCGTCCTTCCGAGTATGCCGGTTCCGCCGGTGATAATGACCGAGCGTCCGGTGAAGTCGTAAAGCTTTTTCACGTCATTGAGGTTCATTGGGAATCAATCAGCGACCGGCGCGCCTCGCGTACGGCAGTAACGTAACTGCGCGCGGCAGCGACGACAGATTCGCGTCCACCTGAATTTATCGCTTTCGTGTTGACAAGATCAGCGCCCACACCGAGAGCCCAGGCTCCGGCACTAATAAAATCTTTTGCGGTCGCCAGCGACACACCGCCGGTTGGAACCAGATTCACCTGCGGCAGCGGCGCTTTGAGGGCGCGCAGATACTTTGGTCCACCGACAGCGCTGCAGGGAAAAACTTTAACCGCGTCGGCGCCGGCCTGCCATGCGGAAACAACTTCGGTAGGTGTTAACGCGCCAGGGAAAACAGCGATTCGCTGTCGTTTACATAGGTCAATGGTAGGAATGTTGAGCGAAGGACTAACGATAAACTGCGCGCCGGCGGCGATGCAGTCACGCGCTGATTCCGCATCGAGTACGGTGCCGCCGCCTACCAGCACTTTGTCGCCATAACGTTTGCTAAGTTTTGCTATGACGGCGACCGCGCCAGGCACTGTCAACGTGATTTCCAGAATAGGTATGCCGCCTTCTCCTATGACTTCGGCGACGGCAATGGCTTCCTCAGCCGATGCCGCACGCACAACCGGTATCACACCAATTTCTTCTATCCGCTTAAGAACCCAAACCTTTTCCATCGAGTCCTAGCGCGCGACGCGCGCCGTACCGCCTTTCATCACCCGCTCAACTTCCGCAAGTGTGGTCATCGTTGTATCGCCGGGAGTTGTCATCGCCAGAGCGCCGTGCGCCGCGCCACATTCAACGGCCCATTGGGGTCCCTTGCTTTCGAGGAATCCATAGATCAATCCCGAGGCGAATGAATCACCGCCGCCAATGCGATCATAGATCTCCAGATCTTCACGCGCCGTCGCCTGATAAAGCGTACCTTCCGAATAACAAACCGCGCCCCAGTCGTTACGCGTCGCCGTCTTCGCGTTCCGCAGAGTAGTAGCCACTGCCTTGAGATTAGGAAACTCCTTTACAGCGCGTTCGATCATGTGCTGGAAATTCTTAACTTCGAGTTTTGCGTGATGCTCGTCCAATCCTTCGACCTCGAAGCCTAGCGCCGCGGTAAAGTCCTCTTCATTACCGAGCATCACATCGATGAGCGGCGCGAGTTCCCGGTTAACCTGCTGAGCGCGCGCCTGGCCACCGTTGGATTGCCAGAGAGAGGGACGATAATTCAAATCGTAAGAGATAAGGGTTCCACTTTCCCTGGCCGCGATCATTGCCTCTTTGGCGACCAGCGGCGTTGTTTCTGATAGCGCCGCAAAGATGCCCCCCGTGTGGAACCAGCGCGCACCTTCAATGGTAAAGATCTGCTTCCAATCAAAATCGCCGGGAGCGACCTGTGAGACTGCGGTGTGGCCGCGATCGGAACAACCAAGAGCCGCGCGAATACCAAAACCTCGTTCAGTAAAATTGAGGCCGTTGCGAACTCTGCGGCCGACGCCGTCAAACTTCACCCACTTCAGCTGCGATTGGTCCACACCACCCTGGTAAATGAGGTCCTGAATCAGGCGTCCGACAGGGTTGTCTGCCAGAGCCGTAATAATCGCTGTGTCTAAACCAAAGCAGCGCTTCAAGCCACGGGCAACGTTATATTCGCCGCCGCCTTCCCAGACTTTGAAAGAACGGGTCGTATGAATGCGTTCATCGCCGGGATCGAGACGCAACATCACCTCACCCAGCGACACGCAATCCCAGCGACATAGTTCTTTACGTTTAGGCTCTAGTGGACCGGCCATGATGATCGAAAACTGAGTTTCAGATAACGAGTACGTCCGGAGATTGATATGCGCGACCATTAACCTCAAAACAGAGCTGCGGCCAATCGGGTGTCGCCGTAGTTAGTTCCACCCCGTCAGCAAGAGCGATGCATGTCTCCTCGACCTTCGTACCGGTCACCGAAGGATTCCAGGCGAACGCCTGGTTCACAAAGACTGTCTCTGCAGATAGCGGATGGGCTAACCAGTCTCTGGTTCGATAGCCGCAGGCTCCGCCCTGATGGTGCAGACGCTGCTCGCCCTCAAACCCTTCGTCAGCGTAAGCGCGTACGGCCAACTTGTATAACTCGGCCCCGGTAGTGCCGGGACGAGTAGCGTCAAGAAGCTGCGCATTGACCCGCGAGGAAGCGATCGTGCGCCGGCGCAGGTCGTCCGGAATGGTTCCGCTACAGACTATGCGCGTCAGCGAGGCGATCAAGCCGTTACGGCGAGCACAGACTACAACCAGCAAAACGTTTCGCCAT
>WNFV01023375.1_pt1 | contig 11221 bp, 13 predicted proteins | sample 5400101 | NCBI WGS metagenome assembly WNFV01 (sample SAMN13153361, study PRJNA577476) | soil metagenome | isolation source: 115 cm soil or saprolite under grassland replicate 1 | place: USA:California | collected 2016-06-15
CACCGAGATCTCCCTTCCGCCGCGCAAGATCATCGAGGACGCGTCGCATCTGTATCAGCCCGGCGTGCGCCGCAAGCTGGGGCTGCTCGAATGGCCGGCGCTGATCAGGAAGCTCGACGCCATCGATCCGTCGTACCGCGAGTAATTTTCTTCACCAGAGGAGGCCGTCATGACAGGACTTTCCGCGCTGTGGCTCCCGATCCTGCTGTCGTCGGTGATCGTCTTCGTCGCGAGCACCGTGATCCACATGGCCTTGCCCTGGTGGCACAAAGGCGACTACCCCAAGGTGCCGAACGAGGACAGGCTGAGGGACGCGCTGCGCCCGCTCGCCGTGCCTCCGGGCGACTACATGGTCCCCCGCCCCTCGAACATGCAGGAGATGCGTTCGCCGGAATTTTCGGAAAAGATGAAAAAGGGCCCGGTGATGGTGGTCACGGTGATACCGAACGGCCCTCCGTCGATGACGAAAAGCCTCGTTCTCTGGTTTCTCTACTGCGCGGTCGTCGGCCTCTTCGCCGCCTACATAGCGGGGCGCGCCCTGCCCGCCGGTACGCCCTACCTTCGCGTATTCCAGCTCGTCGGCACCACGGCGTTCATCGCGTACGCGGCCGCGCTCTGGCAGATGTCGATCTGGTACCACCGCGCGTGGGGCACCACGATCAGGTCGACGGCCGACGGATTGGCCTACGCGCTCCTGACCGCGGGCACGTTCGGCTGGCTGTGGCCGCGTTAGCCCGGCCGGGCTGAGCCGTCGGCGGCTCCGAAAGCTATCGTTTCCAGAACTCGCGCGTCGCGATTCTCGCGCCCTCGGCCATCGCCGCCATCTTCGCCCACACCACGTCCGAATCGACGGCCGCCTGGCCAACCCAGGTGCCGTAGCCGCAGTCGCTGCCCGCGATGACGTTCTCGCGGCCGACGAGCTTCGCGTAGCGCCCGATGCGCTGGGCGATCAGCTCGGGGTGCTCGATGAAATTGGTTTTCGATTCGAGCACGCCGGGAATGAGCACTTTGCCTTCGGGCAGCTTCACCGTTTCGAACACCCTCCATTCGTGGGCATGGCGGGGATTGGCGGCCTCGAAGGAAATTGCGCTCGGCCGCGCGGTGAAGACGAGGTCGATGATATCGGCGAGCGGCACATCGCAGTGATGCGGGCCCTCGTAGTTGCCCCAGCACAGGTGCATCCGCAGCCGGTCGGGCGCGATGTTCGCGGTGGCGTGGTTGAGCGCCTCGATATGCAGCCGCGCCTTCTTCTTGAACTCGGCGAGCGAAAGGTCCGCGTATTGGATGTGCCGGCCCATGGCGAGGTCGGGGCAGTCGATCTGCAGGACGATGCCGGCCTTCGCCACCGTTTCGTACTCGTGGCGCATCGCGTCCGCGATTGCGAAGAGGTAGGCCTCCTGGCTCGGATAGTGGTCGTTCCTGAAAAAAAGCCCGATCACGCCGGGCGAGGCGGCGCTCATGAATATTTCTTCCGTCTTCACGCGCGCGGCGGCCGCTTTCAGGTTGTCCGCGTCGGTGCGCGCCGCCTGCGGGTCGCGCACGCTGATCGGCGCATTGCACCCCGGGGTCTTTCTGCGCGAGCGGCCGGGATCGCCGAAGACGCGCTTGGCGAGGTTCGGAAACTCGACGAGGTCCTGGTAGACGAAGGTGTTGCCCGTGCCGCCGAATCCGTCGAGGCGGTCTTTCACGTAGGTGGCGTAGCTGGGCTTCGACATCTCGCCGTCGTTGACGATGTCCACGCCCTCCCCGGCCTGCTTGTGCACGATCTCCTCCACCGCGGAGCGAATGCGCTCAGCCAACGCCTTGTGATCGACCGGCACGCCCTCCTCCTTGGCGTACATCATGCGCACCAGGTCCTCCGGCCGCGGCAGGCTGCCGGTGTGGGTGGTGAGGAAGCGTTCGGTGCTGCGCTTCACGACAAGCTGGGCTGCAGGATGACTTTGCCTATCCCGGCGCGCGCGTCGACGAGGCGGTGCGCCTTCGCCGCTTCGGCGAGCGGCAGGATGCGGTCGATGAGCACGCGGTAGCGGCCTTCGGCCGCCGCACTCAAGGCCAGCTCCACGTCCGCCGGCATGATCCGCCCGAACGAGCCGATGATCGTGTTCTGGTTCAGGTAGAGCTGCTTCACGTCGAGCGGGACGGTGCCGCCGCCGTGGCCGCCCGCGGTGATGAGGCGGCCACCGCGCGCGAGCGCGGCGAAGGCCCCGGGAAAGAGATCGGGGTCGCCGATGTTCTCGAACACCACGTCGACGCCGCGCTTCTCCGTGATGCGCATCGCTTCCCCGGTCAGGCTCTGCGCGCGGTAGTTGATCCCGGCGTCGGCGCCGAGCGCAACGGCCGCCTTGACGCGCTCCTCGGCGCCCGCCGCGGCGATGACTTTAGCGCCGAGGTATTTCGCAACCTGGATGCCGGCGCTGCCCAGGCCCCCCGATGCGCCCATCACGAGCACCCAGTCGCCGGATTTCAGTCCGGCGATGTCGCGCAGCATGCTGAAGGCGACAGGCGCGTGGCGCGCGACCACGGTCGCGACCGGAAAATCGACGCCGTCGGGAATCGGATGCGTGCACGCGACCGGGACTTTCACGTACTGCGCATACCCGCCCCAGACGTGCAAGCCGAGTATGACGGGAAACGAGTTCGGAGCCGGCGGCCGCACGAACTGCAGCGTCACGACGCGATCGCCGGGCGAGCGCGCGGTGACGCCCGGGCCGACCGCCGCGACGACGCCGGACGGATCGACGCCGAGCACGTGCGGGAGCTTGATCGGCACGGCGTACGCGCCGGCTCGGACGACGAGATCGAGCGTGCGGTTCACCGACACCGCTCGGACCTCGATGAGCACCTCGCCCGCCTCCGGCACAGGCGTCGGCACTTCTTCGAGGCGCATCACCTCGGGCGGCCCGAATTCGCGGATGAGGATCGCCTTCATGGCTCCCGGGCTACGGGATGGCGTGGGTGATGAATTCCTGCGGCACCGGCTCGCCCCACTGCGAGCTCAATCCTTCCTCCGCCGGCAGCAGCTTGGGGCGATGGCGCGAATTGAGCACGTCGGTGTCGGTCCAGTGCTCGTGTACCCGGCCCCACGGATCCTTCCAGTAGTCGTAGATCTGGCTGCCGAGGACGTGCCGCCCGATGCCCCATACGTGCTGGTACTTGCCGGTCTCGCGCAAATGCTCGTGGCCGAGCATGACGTCGTCGATGCTCTGCACTTCGAAGGAGAGGTGATTGAGGCCGGTCTTGGGGCCCTCCAGGCACAGGAATACGTGATGATCGACGAAGGTCTTGCCGCGGTCGCAGCGGTTGAACGATGCGATGATGTTGTCCTTGGGACCTGCGTAGACGTCGTCGGAACAGAGAAATCCGAACATCTCGCGGTACCACTTGGTTCTCTCCTTTGCGTTCTGCGTCATGATGACGCCGTGGGCGATGCGCTTCACCTGGGAAGGCCCGCGCGGAAGGCGCATCAGCTCCCCGGCGCGCCGCAGTTTCTTGTCGCCCCAGTTGAGCACGTTCTTGCGCGTCGGCAGGCGCTTGAGCTTCTTCATGCCGCAGATCACTTCCATCTGGTAGCCGTGCGGGTCGTTGATCCGGACCCGCTTGCCGCCGCCCGGCTCGTCGAGGTGCTCGATGCCGGAGGCGCCGGGCGCCTTGGCGAACTTCTTGAGGTCGGCCTCGCTCTCGACGAAGAATGCGAGGCCGATGAATTTGGAGGGCCCGAGGTGGGTCACGTGCAGGTGGTGGGCGGGATCGGTGCCGCGCATGTAGAGCGCGTTCGGGGTGCGCTCGGAGCGGACCATGCCGAAGCAGGTGAGGAACTCCTCGGCTTCATCGAGACTGGGCGACTGCAGCCGCCCATAGGCAAGGTCGGTGACTTTCACGAAGGGCATCGGCGTTCTCCTCTTTCTGGCATCCTCGTGCAAATACTAGCACCTCATCCGAGGTAGGCCCGGCGGATGTGCGCTTGCGCGAGCAGCTCCGCAGGCCGACCTTCGGCTGCGATGCGGCCCTCCTCGAGCACGTAGGCGCGCGCGGCGATCTCGAGCGCGAGGGCAGCGTTCTGCTCGACGAGCAGCACGGCGACGCCGCCCGCGTTGATCTCCTTGATCACGTTGAACACGGCGAGCACTACCCCCGGGGCGAGGCCGAGCGAGGGCTCGTCGAGCAGGAGCAGGCGCGGCTGCGCCATGAGCGCGCGCCCGATCGCGAGCATCTGCTGCTGGCCGCCGGAGAGCGTGCCCGCCGGCTGCCCGAGCCGCTCGCGCAGGATGGGAAATACCTCGCAGACCCGTTCGAGCGATTCGGCGCGCCGCGCGCGCGCCGCGCGCCGGTAGCTGCCGAGCTCGAGGTTCTCGCGCACGTTCATGCCGGCAAAGAGCCGCCGCCCCTCGGGCACGATGGCGATGCCTTCGCCGCAGAACGCGTGGCGCGGCAGACGCGACAGGTCGCGGCCGTCGAGCTTGAGCGCGCCGGCATCGATGCGGTGCAGCCCGGCGATCGCGTTGATGAGCGTCGTTTTGCCCGCGCCGTTCGGGCCGACCACGCACGCAAGCTCGCCCGGGCCGATGCGGATCGACACGTCCGAGATCGCCGGCGCGGCTCCGTAGGAAACGCGGATGCGCTCGACTTCAAGCATGGGGCTTCCCCAGGTAGGCGGCGACCACGTCCGGCTCCCGCATCACCGCGCGCGGGTCGCCCTCGGCGATGACGCGGCCGTAGCTGAGCACGACGATGCGGTCGGTGAGCTCCATCACGGCACGGATGACGTGCTCGACGAAGACGATGGTCGCTCCTTGCGCGCGGATCGCGCGGATGAGGCGGATGGCGTCGTCGATCTCGGCGTGAGTGAGGCCGGAGAACACTTCGTCGAGCAGGAGCAGGCTCGGGCGCGAAGCGAGCGCGCGGGCGAGCTCGAGGAATTTTCTCTGGTGCAGGTTGAGCTCGCCCGGGAGCGACGTCGCTTTCGCGGCAAGGCCGGTGAACGCAAGCCAGCGGCGGGCCTCGTGCCCCGCTTCCCCGCGCTCGAGTGCGTCGCGGCCGAACATGGCGGGCAGCGCGACGTTCTCGAGAACGGAGAGGTGCGCGAACGGCCGCGGGATCTGATAGGTGCGCGCAAGCCCGGTGCGCGCGATGCGATGCGCTTCCAGCGCCGCGAGATCGCGCCCCTCGAAGAGGATGCGGCCCGAGTCGGGACGGAAATGGCCGCTTACCAGGTTGATCAGCGTCGATTTCCCGGAGCCGTTCGGACCCACCAGCCCCAGGATCTCGCCGCGCCGCACCTCGAGATCGACTCCGGCGAGCGCCTGCACGCCGCGGAAAGCCTTGCTCAGCCCGCGCGCCTCGAGCAGCGGCTGGCCTTCCGCCTTTTCCCGCCTGGCGGCGCTCGGCGCGGGAAGATCGGCCGCATCGATCGCCGGCGTCACCGGGACCCGGCGGCGCTTCAGCGCGCCGGTGAGCTCGCCGAAGATGCCTTCGGGCAGAAACAGGATCACGAGGATCAGGATCAGCCCGACCGCGGCGCGTCCGGCGACCGCATAGTCGCCCGCGGTGAACGCATACAGCAGCGCGGTGACGACCGCCGCGCCGACCGCGGGCCCGAACCAGTGGCGCGAGCCGCCGAGCACGCTCATCAGCACTACGTTGAGCGGCACGGCGATCGAGAACGTCTCGCCCACGGTCACGTAGGAGATGAACATGGCCTGGATGCCGCCCGCGATTCCGGCGAGTCCGCAGGACAGGCCGAACGCCGCGAGCTTGTAGCGATAGGTCGGCACGCCCAGCACCTCGGCCACGTCCTCGTCGTCGTGGATGGCGAAGAGGCCCGTGCCGAGCCTGGAGCGCTGGAGCGCTGGACCTCGCGGGCGATCCACAGCGTGGCGAGCGCAAGGGCGAGCCCGAGCAGATAGAAAGTGGACGAGGGCGAAGGCCCGATCGCGGGCAGCGGCACCGCGGCGAGGACCAGGCCGGGCCCGCCGTCGATGGGGGTATTGAGCACGATCGTCGCGAGCACGAAAGTCACCGCAAGCGTGAGCAGGGCGAAGAGCTCGCCGCGCAGCCGCGGGAGGCGGAACACCAGCGCGCCGAGCGCGACGCCGAAGGCGGCGGCGACGAGCGCAGCCGCGGGCAGCGTCCACAGGAACGGAACGCCGGCCTTGGTCGCGAGCGTCGCCGTCGTATACATGCCGGCGCCGAAGAACGCGCCGTGGCCGAAGGAGAAGTAGCCCGAGTAGCCCGAGAGGATGTTCCAGGAGACCGCGAGCACGATCCAGTGGAACACCAGATAGAGAAACGATTCGTAGAACGCCGGCAGCCCGAAGAAGGGCACCGCCGAGAGCGCGAGGCCGGCCGCGCCGAATCCCGCCAGCGCGCGCCGGCGCATTACTGGATTCTCCCCGGCCGCGCGAGCAGCACGACGATGAGGAGCGAGAAGGACACGAGCGGCGCCCACGCCGGCGCGGTGAACGCCATCGTCAGCGCTTCGGAGGCGCCGATCACGATTCCGGCGACGAGCGGCCCAAGCGGATTGCCGAGCCCGCCGAGCATCACCGCGGCGAACACCACGCCCAGCCAGGCGTAAATCTGTCCCGGCGCCAGCGTGTAGCTGAGCGCGAGGGAGAGGCCCGCAACGCCGGCAAAGGCTGCGCAGAGGCCCGAGAGCAGGAGCGAGAGCCCGCGCACGTTGACCCCGAAGGCGGCGGCGATGGGCGCATCCTCGGCGATCGCGCGCATGGCCTTCCCTGCATACGTATGGCGGAGCCAGACCCAGACAAGCACGGACAGCGCGACCGCCATCGCCAGGGTCAGCAGTTCGGGCAGCGCCACATAGAGCGCGCCGACGCGGAATTTCACCTCGCCGTAGGCGGACTCCATGCGGCGGAAGTCGGCGGTCCAGATCCACTGGATCAGCGCTTCGATGATGGCGGTGAGCCCGAAGCCGACGAGCAGCGAATTGAAGGCGCTCACCGAGAAGCGCGCGAGCAGCCAGTGCATGAGCGCGCCGAGCGCGAAAAAGCACGGCACGATGACGGCGAGCGTGGCGAGCGGGTCCATGCCGGCGAGCGCGAGCTGATAGGTGAGATAGGCGCCCAGAAACGCGAGCGCGAAATGCGCCAGGTTGATCTGGCGCAGTATTCCCCAGGAAAGGCTCAGGCCTAAGCCGAGCAGCCCGTACAGCGCCCCGATGAAAAGGCCCGAAAGCAGCGACTGGCCGAGAAGCGTGAGGCTCGGCAGGGCCATCCCTCGTTACGTCGCTACGGTGTGATCAGGCGCGCGCCCGACGCGGCGAATTCCTTCGGCCAGATGACGACCCACTTGCCGTTCTGGTTCTGCTTCACCTTGTAGAGATCGGTGCCGTAGATGTAGTTGAAGGGCCCGTCCCAGCGCAGCCGCCCGACAATGGCATCCACGGGATTTTTCTTCAACCACTGGGCGATCGCCTTGTCGTCGAGGCTCCTCGCTCCCGCCACCGCCGCCTCGAGCGTCTGCCAGGAAGAATACGAAATGGCGGACTGATTCTCGACCGAGGTGTCGGGCAATCCGGCCTTGGCGCCGCGCTCGTGATAGAGCCGGATGAACTCGACCGCGACGGGATTGTTCGTGAACGGCGGGTGCTCCTCGAAGGTCGTCGCCGCGAGCGCGTTTTCCCCGCCGGGCGCCTTCAAGAGCGGCCCGGGGGCGGGGAACAGGTGGAAATGCAGCGGCGGCATGTAGTCGATCTTGCGCATCGCGTCGATCAGGAGATTCCCCTCGAGGCCGAGGCCGCCGACCCACACGAAATCGGGTTGCGCGTCCTTCAGCCGCGCGGCGATGGGGCCGAAGTCGCGGTTGCCGAAGTCCCATTCGAGAAAGCCGACTTCGCGAAGTCCGCGCTTCTTTGCCGCCTCGCGCGCGCCCAGGGAAATGAAGTGCACCGAAGGGAATTTGCTGGTGACGACTGCCACCGACTTCGGCGGCTTCGCGGAAGCCGCGAGCGCGTCGAAGACGAGCTTCGGGATAGTGTTGTCCGGATCGCCCGCCAGCCCGCCGGCCGGAAATTGCATGTCGTATTTCGCGAGGCTCGGCGTGCCGAAGGTATGGTGGATGAGCACCTTGTTGTAGCGCTGCGCGACGCCCATCGCCGAGAGAATGTTCGCGGTCGCGTACGGGCCCATGATCAGGTCGACCTTGTCGACGGTGATGAGCTGCTCGTAGAGCGTGCGCGCGAGGTCGGGCCGCGACTGGTCGTCCTTGAGCACCCACTCCACCGGGCGGCCGAGCAGGCCGTTTTTCCGGTTGAGCTGCTCGACATAGATCTCGCCCACGATCTTGTGGACGAGCCCGGTCGCGGCGAGCGGCCCGGTGAGCGCAAGCGTGCTGCCGATGCGCACGGGCGGGCCCGAAGGCGCCGCGAGCGCGCCGTGCGCCGCCAGCGCCAGCGCGAGCAGAGCGCCGAACACGGCGCGAACCGATTGATTTGCGGCCGGCATGGTTTCCCCTCCTCTGTGTTGCGGGTCCGGGCTTGGAACCGGCCCGCTTGAATTCAGCGGCGAACGCGCTTCATGATACATCAACATGGAGAGCGACCGGCCGCATCACGCTCGACCGGCAGAGTTTATCCGGGCGGTTTCTGATTGAGGAGCACCCAGTAGATGCCAAGTTGACCGACCGCGTTGGCAAAGGCGGAGAACTCTACCGGCTTGCGCACATAGCTATTCGCGCCGAGCTCATAGCTCCGCAGCATGTCTTCGTCCTCGCTCGAGGACGTGAGAACGACGACAGGGATGGTTTGCGTGCGTGGATCGGCGCGCATGAGCTTGAGCACGTCGAATCCACTCAGCTTGGGAAGCTTGAGGTCTAGCATGACCACTGCGGGCATTTGCGCAGGATCGCGCCCGGCGTATCTGCCGGTGCAGAAGAGGAAATCGATCGCTTCGCTCCCGTCGCGAGCGACGATGACCTCGTTCGCGAGGTTGGCCTTGCGCAGCGCGCGCAGCGTAAGTTCCTCGTCGGTCGAATTGTCCTCGACGAGTAGAATTATCTTCTCTCTGATGGCGGCTTCCCAAGAAGTGGCCTGCCCTCGGGCGAAGCCGGTCGAATCCAGGAAGTCAGGCTAGCAATGCCCGGGCGCCAAGCCAATCGGGCATGCCCCGATAAGGGCTGAGAGAAAACCCTAGAAAGGCGCAGGCTTCAGCGCCGTTTACGCAATACCGCCTGCCGTCACAAGGAGAGGGTCGCGGCTAGGAGGCTCCACCCCACAGCGATTGGAACTGCGTCGCGACGACCCGTTCGTAGGCCGGCGCCCCCGAGAGCAGCCCGGTCGCTCGTGCAAAGGCGTTGAGGGAGTCGACCGTTTCCCTGGAAATCGTCGGATCGTAGTAGGGCGCGTCGCGCCCGACGAGCTCGGGGATGAGGGCAAGCTCCGCCGCCGGGAAAAGTCTTTTCGCGGCGGTGGCGGCAAGCGAGGGATCGCGCCTGAGCTCGGCCTGCGCCGCGACGACGGCGCGCACCGACGCGGCGACCGTCTCCGGACTCTGGTCGATCCATTTCTGAGTCGTGACAAACGCCGGAAAAGTGTAGTGCCGCGAAGCCTTCGGCCCGTCGCCGCGGCGCGCGTCGATCACGAGCGTGCCCAAGCCGCCGCGCAAAGCGATTTCAGCCGCCATGCCGTTCGCCCAGAAGCCGTCCACGGCGCCTTTTTCAAGCGCGCTTGCTGCCGCGAGGCCGAAGGACACGCCTGCGGTCGCGGGCACGGGGGCGATGTTCACCTCGCGCTCCGGGTCGATTCCGGACTCGATGAGCATGCGCTTCAGCCCGTCTGCGGGGCCGGGTGCCGCGCCAATGCGCAGCCCCTTCAGAGCGCGCAGATCCCCGCGTTCGATACCGAGGTCCTCGCGCACGACGAGGAACCAGTACATGTTCTGCGAGAGCGCGCAAAGAAGCTTGCAACCCGCCCAGTCGCGGAAGGCGTAGAGCGGCGCGTGCGCCGCGCCACCGACGAAATCGAGCGCGCCGTCGCGCAACTCCTCGTAGGTCTTGGTAACGGGAAATACGAGCTCGATGGTCGCATCGAGACCTTCTTTCTTGAAGAATCCGAGCTCTACGGCCGCGATCGCCGGAAAATACGACGGCGAGACCATATCGGGAATGGCGATGCGCAGCGGCACGATTGCTCCTTCGACGACCTCTTCATTCGAGAAACCGGCCCTGCATCTCGGGCGACGGAACCATACAGGCCTCGCGCCGTCCGAACCAGCGATAGCGGTTGCGGGCGATCCAGCGATAGAAGCGATCGCGCAACAAACGCGGCACGAGCCGGAACAATGCCACCAGCCGCCAGGCGCCACCAAACGCCGTGACCACGCGGATGATCGCGTCCGAATTCGCATACCCGGCGGCGCCATGCGCGAGCAGCAAGGAATCCGGGTCCTCTGGGTCAACACCGTGCCTGAACATCAAGGCCCTGCCGGTGGCCGACTGCAGGGTGGCGAAGCGAAACTGCTTTTGGCGGTCGTGCGCCAGCACAAATGCCACCGAACGGCTGCACAGGACGCAGACGCCGTCGAACACGATAACTTTTCCGTCAGGACTAGACACTAAGCCAGCCGCGGTAGTGAATGAGCGGTCCCACAACGGGCAGGGCGGCGGAAACATCGAAATGATAGCGGCCGGACTGCGCTGACTCCCGTGCACCCATGCCCCTGAACCACGCCAGCGGCAAGGGCAGCAGGCCGAGCAGCTTCACACCGGCCAGCGTCCAGACAGTCGCCTGATTTTCCACCCGCAATGCAAACCTGAAGCACATCGGCCCAAGTCTTTCTTCAAGCTGCCCATTGCGCTCGCTCATGGCTGAGCGCATCGGCTGTCCGTCGAAGTTACGCGCCCAGGTTTCTTTCCCGCCTGCGCTTTGAATCGAAATCTCCACAGGCACGTCATCGCCGCCTTTGGGCAGCGACACTACTAGGGCAAACAGCGGCACCAGCCAGTGGGAACCCCGCTCGATGCGACAGTTACCAGCAAAAACCTTGTGTTTGCGTGTGTCGTGCAGACGCCGGATGGGAGCTGGCAGAGTCTCAAAGGAAGGCCAAAGCAGGCGATGGAACAGTGAAACTGCTGTTGGCTCAGCATTCACGGCCTATCTCTTCAACGGCTTGTACCGTATGCGCTTCGGTCTGGCCGCCTCTTCGCCGAGGCGCTTGATCTTGTACGATTCGTATTCCTGGTAGTTGCCCGCGAAGAACGCAACCTT
>WNFV01008924.1_pt1 | contig 11219 bp, 11 predicted proteins | sample 5400101 | NCBI WGS metagenome assembly WNFV01 (sample SAMN13153361, study PRJNA577476) | soil metagenome | isolation source: 115 cm soil or saprolite under grassland replicate 1 | place: USA:California | collected 2016-06-15
AGTACAGCATCGTCTCGTACAGCCGTCGTCCCAACAGGTGGACGCCGACCCCTCGTATCTCGTCGATCCAGAAGCGAAAGACCTCCGCGTCCGGCGCCGTCCAGTCGAAGCCGCCGTCCGGCCCGACGATGTAGCCGTCGAGTGAGACGCCCATCGAATAGGTCACGCTGCGCATCGGACGTCCTCCTCGGTAACGGGTTCGACAGTACGAGGGCCGGGGCGGTACGAACCTGCATTGAGCCGTCAGCCGGCCCGATCGGATATGCGATCGCGGTGCCGATCGGTGAGCTCTCGAGCCGCCACGAGCCAGTCCCGCATCTGCCCGAGCTGTTCATCGGCCACGTCCGCGAACAAGACGTTTCCCTCCTCGACGATCGGACCGTAATAGCGGTACACCCGCTCACGACCCTGCGCGGTCATCTCGACGAGCACGCGGCGCCTGTCAACAGAATCTCGGACGCGCTGCACGAATCCCTTGCTCTCCAGGCGGTCGATGAGCGTGGTGGTGGCTGCCGACGAGAGCCCGGTCCCGGCGCTTAGCTCGCCGGCGGATTTCGGGCCGTCAACGAGCCAGTCCAGGCAGCGCAGGTCGGTCGGATTGAGGCCGAGGGCGCGCCCGACGGCATCGTCGAATGCCTGGGTGCTGCGCTGGTAGGCCTGCATGGCGTTGCCCGCCTCGGCGATCAGCGCTTGACGGCTCTTCGGCACGTCTATATCCTTCGGTTTCCGAATGATATGGTTTTGGACATACGAGACATTCGAGAGAGGATAGCACGATGCGCGTACTCATCGCGGGCGGGGGTGTCGCCGGATCGGTGACCGCCATGGCCCTTCAGCAGGCTGGGATCGAGTCCACAATCTTCGAGTCGCACCGCCGGAACGAGGCCGAAGTCGGCTCCTACTTCACCATCTCGCCGAACGGTCTCGACGCACTCGACGCCATCGGCGTCCTAGACCTCGTCAAGGCCGGCGGGCTCCCGACACGGCGCAACGTCCTCTGGGACGCAGGCGGGCACCGCCTGGGCGCACCGGGACTGGGCGCTCCCCTGCCGGATGGGACCGTGGCGCAGACCCTGAAGCGCGCCCGACTCACCCGCCTCCTCCTGGACGAGGCGATCCGACGCGGCATCCCGGTCGAGTTCGGTCGCCGCCTGGCCGATGCCCAGCCCGAGGTCGGCGGCGGAGTAACCGCCAGCTTCGAGGACGGAGGCCGCGCGACCGGCGATCTGCTCGTCGGCGCCGATGGGATCCACTCGGTCACGCGGCGCCTCATCGATCCGGTCGCTCCGTCGGGCCGCTTCGTGGGGCTGACCAACTTCGGCGGGATCACCCACGGTGCGTCGTCCGACGTCGAGGGCGAGGCGTGGCACATGATCTTCGGCCGTCGTGCGTTCTTCGGCTGCTACGCCGCGCCGAACGGTGACGTGATCTGGTTCGTGAACTGGCCACGAGCCGAGATCAGCCGCGACGAGCGTGCGACGACCTCGGAGGCCGTCTGGAAGGAGCGGCTCATCGACCTCTTCACCGATGACGCCGGCCCGGCCATAGACCTGATCCGTGCCGGCGAGCTCGAGCTTGCCGGCGACAACACGTACGACCTCGGCCACGTGCCGGTCTGGCATCGCGGACCGATGGTCATCGTCGGCGACGCGGCACACGCACCCTCGCCGACGTCCGGCCAGGGCGCATCGATGGCCGCCGAGGACGGGGTCATCCTCGCCAAGGCCCTGCGCGACCTGCCGTCGATCCCCGAGGCACTCGATGCCTACGAGCAACTGCGTCGCGGCCGGGTCGAGAAGATCGTGGCGTGGGGAGCGCGGGGCAGCAGCGCCAAGGTGCCAGGGGCCTTCGGCCGAGTCACGCGCGACCTGCTCCTGCGGCTCGTCCTCCGCCTCTTCGTGACCGAGCGCTCGATGGCCTGGCAGTTCGACCACCGCGTCGAATGGGCTCGCCGCCTGCCAGCCGGCGTGACCACCTCCGCTCAGCCGGCACGGATCTCAGAGACTGCCCCAAGGACCTCCGGGCGGTAGGCGCGGTGACCATCGGGTCACGGCAGGCCGGTCAGGGCGTTGATCGGATCGCGAGCACTCGTCGGCTCGACGCGTTGGGTCGAAACGCGCATGGCCGACTTCGGACAGACTCCGCCCATGCGATCCAACGGCATCACCTATGACGCCGGCTTCATCAACGACGGCGTAAGCACCCACGAGCCGTTCGACCCCGAGGTCCGTAGCACAATACTCGGGACGAGTTTCTGCCGGAGGGACGGGTGGGAGTCGGAATGACTTCCACCCATCCACTGAAGTCCTCGCTAGAGCACGGACACCAGGATCAGCCCGGCAAGAGCCGGGTCGAGCGCAACGTGGTCGGCACCGTCGAGGGTGTCGATGACGAGCCTGTCGTTGGCGGGGTCTGCGTGTGTGATCCGCACAAATGCGGTCAGGCCGCTGACCTGGATGGCAGCGCCCGTTGCGTCCGCCGCGATGATGTCGTCGCCGGTCGTGCCCTTGACGGTGACGGTGTCCGCCAGCCCATCGCCGGCCGAGCCGCCGAGCGCCCCAGCGAGATCGACGTCGATCCGGGCCAGGTCGGTCCCGGTCATGTCGTTGACGGTGATCGTGTCGGTCCCGCCGAGAGCCCTGACGTCGATCGCATCGATGCCGTCGAGGTCCATGACGATGGCGCCGAGGTTTCGGGTGAACAGAACCCGGCCGCCGTTGGCGGTGGCCGCCATGATCTCGTTGCCGGCTGCCCCGTTGAAGACCAGGGTGTCCGAGCCGGTACCGCCCTCGACGATGTCCGATCCGTCGCCCGGATCCCAGACGAAGGTGTCGTCGCCTGCCCCCAGAAACGCCGTATCGGCGCCCCCGTTGCCGTCGACGAAGTCGTTGCCCCTACCGCCGACGAAGACCTCGTTGCCGCGTCCACCGAGGAGGACGTCGTCGCCGTCGCCGCCGTCGATCCGCGTCGCCTTCGTGGTCGTAAAGGCGCCATTGATGTCGTCAATCAGGACCTTGTCGTCACCGCGGCCGGCATCGAGGTCGATGGCTTCGAATGTGCTGAGGTCGAACGTGAACTCGGCCGAGCCGTCGTCATCGACGTCGACCTGGAGCAGATTCGGATCGCGTGCACTCAAGCGAAGCGCGATCTCCTCCGCAAATGGGTTACCCGAGACGCGCAGAGTGCCATCGTGGACCTTAGCCCTGACGGTGGGGCCAGCAGCGGCTGACGTCGCGGTTGCGCCGAGAACGAGGAGTGCCATGGCACTCGCGCCGATGGACGCCGGCAATCTGCGCCGGACGGCCCGCTCAGCTTGTGGATATCGGATCATCTTGATCTCCTGTCGTGCCGTCCTCTTCGAGTTATGGCCTCAATACGCCGGGATCGGGGACGGTCTGGCCCACGCCATACGTCGACGTCATCAAGACCAGATTTCGGCGGCTTTCGGGGCTCAGGCCTGCGGCGGACGCTGTATCGCGCCCGTTCCACGCGCCGTCCGGGATGGACCAACCCTGGCCGCGACGCAATGGCGTGCCTAGGCGGGGCTACGCCGACTCACCAAATCGAGATGGCCCGGGAGGGCTATCGCCGGGCGATCACTCCGGCAGCTCGAGGCCGCCCAGGAGCTTGCGGAGGATGGCCTCCAGCTGGGCGATCTCCTGCGAATCGAGCCGCTCCAGGAGCTGACGATCGCTGATCGTGACAGCGGCGACCGCCTCGTCCACGACATCGCGGCCCTGGTCGGTCAGCTCGACGATGACGCCGCGGCGATCGTCCGGGTCCGCCAAACGACGCACGAGTCCGCGCCGTTCGAGCCGATCGATGCGGCTCGTCACGCCCGCCGAGGACAGCATCAGGCCCCGGCCGAGGCGTGTCGGCGAGAGGCGATGGGGCGGCCCCGCAATGCGCAGGGCGCTGAGTGCGCCCACTTCCCCGCGGTTCAGCCCGAACCGACTGAACACCGACTCCTGCCGCCTGGCGAGGAGCGGCCCGATGCGGCTCAGGCGACCGGTCACCTGGAGTGCCCCAACCTCGAGCTCGGGGATGGCGTCGCGCCAGCCAGTCAGCACGCGATCGGTCAGGTCACGAGACATATGTCCATGGTAGCGCACAATTCTTCACGCGAGTATCTCTATCGCGAGATACTTATCTGAACCCTTCAGACAGGCTGGATATCGAATGGCAAGTGAGGCTGCCACCCGCGCCTTCGCCGGCGTGGGCGACCCGGGCATGGATCCAGAGCGTGACACCAGCTTGGTGCGCCAGACGATCGAGGGCTCTCAAGATGCGCTCGCCGCGCTCTATGACAGGCACAGCAGCGCTGTCTTCGCGGCGGCAATGCGGGCAAGCGGAGATCGCTGGATCGCGGCAGAGGTCGTGCAGGAGACATTCCTCGCCCTGTGGGACCGAGCGGAGCTGTTCGACCCGTCTCGCGGCACGCTGCCCGCGTGGCTGGCGAGGATCGCCCGCAATCGAGCCATCGATCGCCTCCGGGCGGCCAGCCGCCGCGAACGAGCCGCCACCTTCTCCTCGTTTGCCCGTACCCAGGCGGACGAACAGTCGGTGGTCGAGTGGCTCACCGCTTCCGGTGAGCTGATCGGCGTGGCGGGGCCTGAACCCGCTCCCGAGATCACATTGACCGACAAGGAGACGCGAGCATCGATCAAGAATGCGCTCTCCTCGCTCGATCCGACGGAGCGTCGCGTGATCGTGCTCGCTTATGACGGGGGACTGTCTCAGTCCGAGATTGCAGCCCTATTGGGCTGGCCGATCGGCACCGTCAAGACCAGGACCAGACGGGCCCTCCGCCATCTCCGCGACTCGCTCGAGCGGCCTGACATTGGCGCGTCGGCCCAGGGCACGAGAAATGCCCGCGTCAGAAGCGAATACGCACGCGCTCCTCAGAGCGAAGTGCCGGCAGTCGGTCTCGGAAAATGCCTCGCACCCTGCTAGGGCGTTCAGGTCGGTGAACCCGTGTCGCGATGTGGCGCTGCCGCCGCGATGCATGACTCCAAAACCACCGGGCGCGGTCTGACCGTAGAGGCGACGTCCCGGCCGCAGTTGGGCCTGACGATCACGAGCACAGGAGACGACGGTGACAACCTATTTGGACATCCACGACGTCCCGGGCGTGAAGGCGCGCGACGTCGTCGCGGCGCACGAAGCGGACGTTCGCGTCCAGGCCCAGTACGGGGTGAACTACAAGCGCTACTGGGTGGACGAGGATGAGGGCAAGGTCTTCTGCCTCGTGGAAGCGCCCGATCGAGAGTCTGCGGGTAGACGATCGATGCTCGTGCGCTCGAAGATCTGTTCGGACACGGCAGAGGCAGTCCAATCAATCCATTCGTCGTGGGACCAACCGCGGCCAGCCACTAGGGCGTGATAGGCGTCCATGCCGACGAACAGCAACAGCAGGTCGGTCGCACGCTCGAGAGTGAGTCCATGGCGGAGCTCAGCCTTGGTGCCCAGGAGGTCGAGCGCCTCGCGGTAGCCGTCGGCCTGCCGCCGCTCGTGGATGGCGGTGATCTCGGCAGCGTCCGGATCGCCATCGGCCGCCACTCGCGCCACGATGTAGAGCGGTGTCGCCCGACGCATGATCTCGCCCACCCCGGTCACGAACGCCCGCACAGCCTGAGTTACGTCAGGCTCGGCGTTCATCACCCGATGCCAGGGCTGCTCATGCGGGTCGAGCGGCTTCTCGCCCAGCACCGCGAAGTCATAGGCTCGACTGAGCAGCGCCCCCTTGGTGTGGAACGCGAAATACACGGTCTGGACGGCCACCCCCGCAGCGTCCGCGATCTGGGGCATCGTCGTGCCGGCGTAACCCCGCTGGCAGAAGAGCGTGTAGGCCGCCCTGACGATCCGCCAGTGCGTCGCTTCGGCGCGTTGGCGTCGTGAAAGCCTCGTCGGTTCTGCACTCTTGACAGCGGACATGTGAGCTGTATCGTACTCATTAGTGTCGAGCACTAGTGAGTGACTCTACCATTCGTGCGTCGATCAGGGTTGGGACCGATAAAGGGAGTTTGGCAATGATCATAGTTGAGGAGGCCATCGTCATCGAGCGTCCCTTGGAGGACGTGTTCGCGTACGTTAGCGATCAGACGAACGCTCCGCGCTGGCAGCCCGGGCTGCTGGAGGTCCGCCGCACGACCGACGGCCCGATCGGAGTGGGCACCAGGCACTCAGTCGTGCGCAAGCTCGGGGGTCGCACGATCACATTGAGCAACGAGTACACACGCTATGAACCCGACAAGCTAGTTGAGTTCAGTTTCTGGGGCTCGATCCCCGGGCGAGCGTCATACGTCGTCGAACCAGTCGGGCCGGACCGCACCAAGGTTACAGGCCGAGTCGAGATGCGTTTGCCTGGCCTGCTTCGCCTCGCGGAGCCGCTGATGGCATTAGCCGTGCGGCGTGACATGTTGGCCGGCGCCGAGACACTGAAGCGTCTCTTGGAGACAAACGCGGGAGAAGGTGCCACTGACCACCTCACGGGATCGACGACCGTCGCTCGGGGTTAATCCGACCGCGCAACGCTGCATGCCGGGGCCAGTTCCCTTGTCGCCGTCCGGCGACGGACCTCGGCGAGTTCGAACAGGCGATGATGTGGCCGTTCGTATCGGCCGCCCGCGCCCGTAGCAGCACACGCACACGACGGAAACCCTCCGTTGTCCGTCCGCTATCGCTGCCATGCCAGGAAGTGACTCTTGGACGACGGCTGTCAGCCTTGACCCGGAGGCGCGTTCGGGATCAGGGTCTGCAAGTGGCAACGCTCGGAGCAATCCTCGCGGATGAGACGGTCAGGAAGTTCCTGGGCAACGAGATCGCCCCGACGCTGAACGCGATAAGGGTTCAGGTAAGGGTTCAGCCGCGATTCGATCGGGTGAAAACCACAATATCTGGTAGAGGCGAAGGCGCGATCCAGCCCGATGTGGTGGGGTGGTACCGCATACCGGATTCCACGCGAACCGTCTCATGCGGCTCAGCCGCGTTCACCCAGTAGCAAGAAGAGACGCATGAGACGCATGAAAGAGGACCGATAAGGGCTCCAATAGGGGCTCTCGCCTGATCGGGTTTCGCCTAGCTTTGACTCCCCGAGTCCGTGCGGAAAGAATTGCTCCGCGGCCCGCGCGAGAGCGCTGCCCACGGCCGGAGCACCGACGCGAGCGAGCTGTACGGATGCGCGCGTAGGCGCGGTCGTAGCTCCAGCCACACGAAGACCTCAGGCGGCAGTCGATCCCGCCTTCCCCGCGGTGACTCCCTGCGACCGGTCAGCGGCGCGAGCCGCGAGCCGATCGACCACGTGGGCGGCGTCGCGGCCGGCGCCAAGGACGAGCATCGAGGTGAACGAGTACAGGAACGGGATGCCGAGGAAGTAGAGCCCCGGCTGCGCGTCGACCACGCCGCGGCGCTCCTTCGGCCAGCCGTCCTCGCCGAACACGGGCAGCTCGATCCAGCCGTAATCGGGTCGGAAGCCGGTGCACCACACGACGTTCGCGACGTCGAGCGCCGTCCCATCGGCCAGCACCGGCCGACCGCGGGCGTCGACGTCAACGGTCCGCGCCTCGTTCAGGGTGACCCCGACCGCTTCGAGATCGCCGCGACGGATGCGGAGCAGCGGCCCACCGCCGGCGCGCACCTTTGGCGCCACCTTCCGCCCGATCGGCGTGCGGAGCGTCAGAACGTTCCAGGCCACGAACCGCATCAGCGGCCAGGCCAGCCGCGCCCGACGGCTGTCGACGGAGAAGGGCAGCTGACCATGCGCCGCACCGGACACGAACGTGCGATGGCCGGCCTCCGCCACCTCGTGGGCGATGTCGGCACCGGAGTGGCTCAGGCCGACGATCAGCACCGGACCGTCGCCGAGCTGGTGCGGGCCGCGGTAGTCGGCCGAGTGGAGCTGGCGGATTGCGGGATCGAGCCGCTTTGCGAGCTCGGGGACGTGTGGTCGCTGAAAGGCGCCGGTGGCGACGATCACCTGGTTCGCCTCGTGGCGGCGGTCGCCGGCCGAGATCTCGTAGCCGCCCGCGTTGTCGGCTCCAGTCGAAGAGCGCAGCCGATCGACTCGGACGCCGGCCTCGACCGGCAGGCGATGGTGGTCGGCGTACGCCTCGAGGTAGTCGCCCATCTGGCGACCGGTCGGGAAGGCGCGCGTCGCCAGCGGGAACGGCAGCCCCGGCAGCGCGTTGTATTTGGCCGGCGAGTACAGGAGCAGCGAGTCGTAGCGCTCGCGCCAGACGTCGCCGACGCGGCGGCTGGCCTCGAGGATGACGAACTCGATGCCACGTCGGGCGAGGTGGTACCCCGCCGCCAGGCCCGCTTGGCCGGCGCCGATGACGATGGCCTCGTGGTGGTTGGAGGAAGGAGCGTTCATTCGGGTCGAGCCTCCGGAGGAGCGTGTGCGTATCCGCGACCAACACTGAAGGCAGCCACCTGCGGCCGCCTAGTTCGGACTCCGAACTGGTCGGCGTTGGCGTCGATGGGACAATGACCGCATGGGCTCCAGCGCCAAGACCGAGTACTGCGCCTTCACCAAGGCCGTCGAGCACCTCGGCGACCGATGGAGCCTGCTGATCGTCCGCGAGCTGGCGCTCTTCGGGCCACAAGGATTCAACACGCTCGCCACCGGCTTACCCGGCCACATCTCGCGATCGGTGCTGACCGAGAAGCTCCGCAAACTCGAGGAGATCGGGATCGTCGCGCGGGATCCTGCGGTCGCCTCGCGAGCGGTACCGTACTGTCTCACTCCGGCCGGCGAGCAGCTCATGCCGACCCTCAAGTCACTCTGGGCCTGGGCCGAACACTGGGTCCCGGAGGATCCCGCCACCGCCCAGCGTGATCCGACGCTCATCCTGTGGTGGCTCCGGCACCGGATCGATGCCCGAGCCCTCCCCGAGCGGCAGGTCGCCATCGAGTTCGCGCTGCCGCTCGACGGATCCGATCGCCAGTGGCTCCTCCTTTCGGCTGCCGTCGAGCCGGAGCTCTGCCAGGAGGATCCGATGATCGGCGAGGACCGATACGTCTTCGTCGAGGCCGGTGCGGGCGCCCTCTACCCCATCGCCCGCGGCTCTCGCTCATGGACGGACGCGGTCGCCGAAGGCTCGGTGCGCCTCTTCGGGGATCCCCGCCTCGTCTCGCAGCTCCCAGGCTGGTTCCTTCCAGTCGCGCGAGATGAGTACGCGAGGCTTGACCTGTCGCCCCGCGGACCAGGGCTTGCCGTCAGCGGCACCGGTTGAGAGGCGCCCAACTCGTGCTCGCCCGCCGTGAACGCTCCGACACCACCATCCAGCACAAGAGCTTCAAGGCGCCCGACGAGGTGCGCCGATTTCCCAAGGGGATCCTCACACTCGTGCACCTAGGCTCCGTAACGATGGGGCGCGCCATCCTCGAGCCGGGCTTTCGCTGGTCGACGTCCTTGAAGCCGATCCAGGGCACTCCCTCGTGCCAGATCCACCATCTTCAGTTGCTGGTGCAGGGTCGCTTCCACGTCGAGATGGACGACGGCCAGACCGCCGAATTCGGGCCCGGCGACGTCATGAACGTCCCGCCCGGGCATGACGCCTGGGTCGTCGGTGATGAGTCGGTCGTCGTGGTGGACGTGCTCGGCAACATCGGCGCGCTCGCCATCCCGGGCGAGCATGAGCGCCTCGTAACGACCCTCCTCATGTCCGACATCGTCGACTCCACCCTCACCGCGACAAGGGTCGGAGGCGCCGCCTGGAAGCAGGTGCTCGCCGAACACAACCGCCTCATCCGTGCGCAGCTCGAACGCTTCCGAGGCAGGGAGGTGAATACCACGGGGGATGGCTTCTTGGCGACATTTGGCAGCGCCGCCGGCGCTCTACGCTCCGCTCTGGCCACGCGAGACGCGATACGAGGCCTGGGGATCGAGCTCCGCATCGGCGTTCATACTGGCGAGGTGGACGTGCTGCCGAACGACATCGGAGGAGTCGCGGTGCATGCGGCCGCGCGGATCATGGCCTTGGGAGGCGCATCCGAGATCATCGTGTCGTCGGTGACGCGCGGCCTTGTGGAGGGAATCGCTTTCCGCTTCTCGGAGCGCGGACATCACCAGGTGAAGGGCTTGGAGCGGCCGATCGAGGTGTTCCTGCTCGAGACCTGACGTGCCCGATCGGCTCCGGCTAACGGCTCGCCGTCAAGTCCCTACCCGGACCTGGAACGCACACGATAAGGGCTCCCGTAAGGGCTCCCCGGACGTGCGATCGGGTGAAAACCACAACATCTGGTTAGCCATGCTGAGCATGAACCACCAGATGTAGTAGGGAGTTGGTACCGCATACCGGATGCTCGTCGGCGTGTCGCATGCGGCCCACAACGCTAACGAACGACTCACCTGGGACGCATGGGCAGCATGGGTCGCATCCCATAAGGGTTCAGATAAGGGTTCAGGGTCGAGCCCTGGGAGACAGCGTCTGTCCCCGCCCGCACGATGACCAGCCCGAAGGTACCAAGCGACGCGAGCTCGGGCGACAAAACGAATCTCGCGCAAGATGCTTAGAGCCTGTGGCCGATTGCCTCCGCACGAATAGCCGGTCCGTGCCACGGAAGGTGACACGCGGCTCGGCCACGCCGTCGGCATGGGCGCGGTGGTCGAGCTGACGGACGAGGAGTGGGGTCTCGTTCAGCACCAGTTCGACCTGCCAGTCCTTCCGGGCGTCAAGGGGACGATCCCGAGGCGCGAGATCGTCGATGCGATCCTCTGGGGCGCCCGGACGGGCTGCCAGTGGGGCTACCCTCCGACGCGCTTCCCGGACTGGCAGGCGTGTGGAGCCAGTGGCCGCGCTGGCGCGACAAGGGCACCTGGGCCGCAGCGATGCGGGCGCTGGCGCGCGAAGCCCGGCTCCGGCACAAGCGGAAGGCCGACCCGACGATGGTGATGATCGACGCCCAGACCGTGAAGGGCGGTCGCGCCGGCCCGACCTTCCACGAAGCCGGCGGACGCGGCGGCTACACGCGAGGCGCGAAGCGGACGATCCTCATCGAGATCCTGGGATTGCCGCTCGCGGTCGCGGTCGAGTCGGCCAAGCCGCACGACGTCCAGTCTGCTCGCGGCTTCCTGCGAGAGCAGCTCGACCCGAAGCACCCGGCGCTGCCGGGCCTCCAAGCGATCGTCGCGGACCGAGGCTACTCGGGCCTCGCGGCGCTCGCCGCGAGCCACGGTCTCAACTTTGACATCAAGAAGCCGCCCGCCGCGACGTTGC
>WNFV01008929.1_pt1 | contig 11218 bp, 7 predicted proteins | sample 5400101 | NCBI WGS metagenome assembly WNFV01 (sample SAMN13153361, study PRJNA577476) | soil metagenome | isolation source: 115 cm soil or saprolite under grassland replicate 1 | place: USA:California | collected 2016-06-15
CACGCGTACACGTGGCTCGTTTGAAGCAGGCATGGCACAACTTGGTGGACATGCCGCTTTTATCGAAAGCAAGACGACTCAAATCGCCCATGGCGATACTCCCGTCGAGATCGGCGAGATCTTCGGCCGCTACTTCGATGGCATCGCCATCCGTCACGTGGATTGGAACGTCGGCAATAAGTATATTAACGATGTTGCCAAATACTCACGCTCCCCAATCCTGAACATGCAATGCGAAATTTATCATCCCTTCCAGTGCCTGGCTGACCTAATGACGATCATTGAGAAAAAAGGTCGCGATCTGCGCCGCAAGAAAATGGTTGTTTCGTGGGCCTACGCCGCTTCCTATCAGAAGCCAATTTCTGTGCCTCAATCCCTTATCCTGCAAATGCCGCGCTTCGGCATGGATGTGGTGTTGGCTCATCCACCTGAGTTCAAGCTGATGCCCGATATCATGGACGCTGCTCAGGAACAGGCCAGAAAATTCCACACAGGTTTCGAAGTCATCTCCGATCCGGATGGGATGGAAAAAGCCTTCAAAGATGCGGATGTGGTCTATGCCAAATCATGGGGCGCCATGCTCACCACCGAGGATGCCAATGAAGGTGCCAAGATCATCAGCAAATACGAACACTGGATCACAGATGCCCAGAAAATGAAAGCCGCCAAAGATGATGCCATTTATATGCACCCGCTTCCTGCCGACCGCGATGTTGAAGTCACCAGTGAAGTCATGGACGGACCCAACTCGGTCGTCTTCGATGAGGCAGAGAATCGCCTTCACGCCCAAAAAGCTGTGATGGCGCTGACGATGGGATAGCATGTCGTTGCGAGTGGCGCGGATGGCGCCACGAAGCAATCTTCTCTTAACATGAGGTTGCTTCGCGGAGAACGCTCACAATGATAGTTGAAAAGGATATCTACAAATGTCAAAATTAGCTGTAATCGCCGTCGGTGGTAACTCGCTTATTAAGGATAATAAAAACGTCTCTGTGGAAGATCAGGAACAGGCCCTCCGCCAAACCGCTCATCACATTGCGGACATGATCGAGGCAGGCTGGGACCTGGCAATCGGTCACGGGAACGGACCGCAGGTTGGTTTTATCCTCCGCCGTTCAGAGATTGCTGCCAAAGTCGAAGGCATGCACGAAGTTCCCCTGGATGTCTGTGGGGCCGATTCGCAGGGCGCCATTGGATATGAGTTCCAGCAGGCGCTTCAGAACGAATACCAAAAGCGTGGCATCAGCAAACCTGCTGTAACCATCATCACGCAGACCCTGGTCGACCAAAAGGATGCTGCGTTCCAGAAGCCAACCAAACCGATTGGTTCTTTCATGGATGAGACCGAAGCCAAGCGACGCGAAAAGGAAATGGCCTGGTCTGTCGTGGAAGATGCAGGCCGCGGTTGGCGCAGAGTCGTTCCCTCCCCATTGCCGAAGCAAATCCTTGAATTGGAAGCGGTCAAGCTGCTGCTCAATGCAGGCGTGACCGTCATCACAGTGGGTGGTGGTGGCATCCCGGTCATTGACACCGGTGATGGTCAATATGAAGGGACGGCGGCAGTCATCGACAAGGATTTCGCCTCCTCTTTGCTTGCGCAGGAGATCGGCGCCGACTTGTTCCTCATCGCAACCGCCGTGGAAAAGGTTGCTATCAACTTTGGCAAACCTGAGCAGAAGTGGCTGGACAAGATGACGCTTGCGGAAGCGAAGGCTTATCTTGCGGAAGGCACACATTTTGCCAAAGGCTCGATGGCGCCCAAGATGCAAGCCATCATCTGGTTCCTCGAGAATGGCGGCAAACAGGCGTTGATCACCAACCCTGAGAACATTGGCCGCGCCCTCAAAGGCGAGACCGGGACCTGGATCGTTCCGTAAAAAGAAAACCTTGCGAAGGCTTGCCCTGAGGGTGTTGCCCGAAAGATCAAAACCTTCGCAAGGTTTAATTCAATGAGACGTATTCATCCCGCACTGATTCTACTGATCATCGCCATTCTTTCATATGGCTTGCTCATTCCTCAGCTTGGCTTTTACTGGGACGACATGCCCATGTCCTGGATTCGCTATGAGCTGGGTCCGGAGGCGATGACGCGCTACTTCTCCACCAATCGACCCGTGTGGGGATTGCTTTATCAAGTTACTACGCGGCTTCTGCCTCAAGTGCCTGTCTATTGGCAGATCTTCGCATTGATCTGGCGTTGGCTGGGCGCGGTGGCGGTGTGGGGCATCGTGCGCGAACTTTGGAAGGACAAGCCGCGTTTCGCACTCAGTGTTGCGTTTCTTTTTTTGTTGTATCCGGGCTTCAACCAGCAGTGGGGATCCTATCTATACAGTCATTTTTTCATTGTCATCTTCTTTTATTTTTATTCCATCTATTTGTCGCTGAAACACAAGACGATCCCGGCCTTGATCTTCTCTGCGCTGAATTTGTGGATGATGGAATATTTCTTCCCTTTGGAATTTGCACGCGTGGGATTCCTCTGGACTTCGTTGCGTGATGAATATCCGAACCCGCGTGACCGAGTCAAACCGACCCTCAAGTTGTGGGCTCCTTATTTGATTCTTTTCGTCCTGGCGGTTTTATCTCGTTTATTTATCTTCAATAATCAAATCTATGGCTTCGGGTTGATGTCGCAGCTAAAAAGCGCGCCACTCGCGACATTGCTTTTGCTCATCCAAAGTGCTTTCACGAGCTTATGGACGGTAACCATTGCAGCATGGATTCAGCTATTCATGGCTATTAATCCTTCTGTCCATGGTGTGCGTACCATTATTCTTTATGTCGCTGTCACACTGGTTGTATTTGCCATTGTCATCTTTTTCTTGTTCAGACAGCTTGAAGATCTCAAGAGCAAAAAGGAATCCTTTTACGCCATTGGTCTCGGTTTATTCCTGCTGCCATTTGCGGGCGCACCGTTCTGGTCGACCGGGCTTTCCATTTCACTGGCTCATCCTGCGAGTCGCTTCACGTTGCCATTCATGTTTGCGGTATGTTTGATCGTGGTGGGCTTGATCGATCTGATTAACTTGCCGCAAGTACGCTATGGTCTTTTGGCTTTATTGATCGCTCTCGCGGCAGGACGTCAATTTTTATGGTCAACAGATTACTTACGCGATTGGCAGGCGCAGAAGAATCTCTTCTGGCAAATGACGTGGCGCGCGCCGGGCTTGAAGCCGAATACACTGGTATTGATGAATGAAGAATTATCTCTTTATGCGGATAATTCCATCAGTGCGCCTCTCAATTGGATCTATGCGGCTGAGAATCATTCAGATCAAATTGATTATGTTCTTTTTTATCCAACCAATCGATTGGACGATTCGCTCCCGTCTCTGCAAAAGGATATTCCCATTCAGTATGATTACATCGCTGGGCGGTTCAACGGAAATACATCGCAAGTGGTCGCGTTTTATTATGATCCGCCCGCCTGCTTGCGATTGCTTGAGCCGGACATTGATGTAAACAATCGCTTTATTTTGGATGAAAGCCACATGCGTGAAGCCTCAGCGTTATCCAACCCTGACCAGATTCTGGCTTCATCGACTGCAGTGATGCCAAAAATTTATCATCCTGAACCTGTACACGCGCAAGCGTGGTGTTATTATTTCGAGAAAGCAGATCTTGCCCGACAGCTTGGAGAATGGAAAGAAGTTGTGAGATTGGGTGATATAGCATTTAAGTTGGAGGATCATCCAAACAATCCTGTGGAGCGTTTTGTGTTTATCGAAGGGTATGCTCATGTGGGGGATTGGGATCGAGCGTTGAAATTATCGAAAGAGTCTTATAAGGTCTCCAAGGATTATGTCGGGCCATTGCTTTGTCAGCTTTGGGCACGAATAGAAACGGAAACTACTGGTAGCTTGCCTGAAGAGAGGACCGAAGTATTATCTGAAGTCAAGAGTATGTTCGCATGTAAACCGTGAACAATGTACTTGTTCTTATTATGGTATTTGTCCTACAATATAAACGTCAAGACATACAATCATGTATAATTGTATAGACAATAGGGCTTTGAAGTGAAAGGAGGCATATCCAAACACAGATAGGTTTTTGGTCGTTGTCTGTTCCATATCTACACTTATTTCAAGGAGAAGAAGACAATGCGTAAGTTCCTGTTTTTGGCAATCGTAGCAACAATGATCCTGGCGGCCTGTGGAGCCCCTGCTCCTGTCGCCACACAAGCACCTGCAGGTGCTGCCACAGAACCAGCAGCCGGTGGATTCCAGATCCCTGATGTCCAGGACGGCAAATTCAATGTGGCGATGGTCTTGATCGGACCCCACGATGATGGCGGCTGGTCACAGGCCCATTATGAAGGCCTCCAATATGTCGAGAAGAACGTCGAGAACGTTCACACGGCTTACATCGAGAACGTGCCAGAAGGCGCTGACTCAGAGCAAGTGTTCCGCAGTTTGGCTCGCAAAGGCTTTGACCTGATCTTCGGCACATCCTTTGGTTTCATGGACCCGATGGAAACAGTCGCCGGTGAGTTCCCCGATACGACGTTTATTCACATCAGTGGATACAAGAGCAATAACGCGAATTTCGGCAACCTGTTCGGCGCGATGGAAGATATGAAGTATCTGGCGGGCATGGTCGCCGGATCACGCGCCAAAATGGATGGCAACCCCAAACTTGGTTATATGGCGACATTCCCCATCCCGGAGGAATTACGTTTGGGTAATGCGTTCATGCTGGGCGCCAAGAAGACCTGCCCGGAATGCACCATGGATGTTCGCTGGATCAATACCTGGCATGATCCTGTGCTTGAGAAGGAAGGCGCGGCTTCCTTGTTTGACGCCGGCGCGCAGGTTGTTCTCACGGGTGCAGATACCCCGGCAAACGCAGATGTAGCGCAGGAAAAAGGCAAATGGGGCATTACCTATGACTATGTTGGTTCCTGCAAAGTGGAACGCTGTCTCACAGCTATTTACTGGAACTGGGGACCCATCTATGCCAACATTACAAAAGGTCTGATTGACAAGACTTACAAGCCGGGCTTTGATTACTTCGATGCAGATAGTGGCAGCCTTGGTATATATGGCTTCATGGAAGGTCAGTCACTAACCAAAGGTGAATCTGATTTGCCAGCTGAAGATATTCAATTGGTGAAGGATACCTTAGCCAAGATGTTGGCTGGAGAATTCACTCGCTTTGATGTGTTCGCCGGTCCGATTAAGGATAATCAGGGCAAGGAAGTTCTCGGCGCAGGCGAAAAGATGGAGCAGATCGATATTGACTGCTTCGCTGGCGGCGAAGTACCCTGTAAGACAGGTATGTATTGGTGGGCGGAAGGCGTAACTGCCGAACTCCCGAAACTTGGCGGATAATCGTTGAAGTATGATTGGGGCAGGACGCTTTGGTTCTGCCCCATTTTTTGTATAATGTGAGAAAGACCCTAAAGGTTTCCTTGATAAATCAATATAATGGTTTGCAAGGTAACACTGCTAATCTTAACGAAAGTTTGCGGAGAAAATGTCGCCACGGCGCCACAGCGACGCCTTTAGGGTCTATTTTTGAGTAGGAGGCACACAGTGACGGAAGCAACACCCTCCAATTTGATCGTGGAAATGCAGGGCATTGTCAAGCGCTTTCCTGGCGTGCTTGCCAATGATCACGTAGATTTTGAATTACGCCCGGGAGAGATCCATGCTTTGCTGGGGGAAAATGGAGCCGGAAAAAGTACATTGATGAATGTACTGGCTGGTTTGTACAAGCAGGATGCAGGTATCATCAAAATCAAAGGCAACCCGGTGGAGTTTTCTTCTCCGCGGGATGCTATCAACTCAGGGATCGGCATGGTGCACCAACACTTTATGCTTGTCCCATCGCAGACAGTCACTGAGAATATTCTACTCGGCCTGGATGATCCGAGTTTTTTCATGCGCCTGAATGAGTACGACGCCAAAATTGCGAAACTGGGCGATCAGTACGGACTTAAGGTAGATCCGCGTGCCAAGATCTGGCAGTTATCTGTTGGGGAACAGCAGCGCGTCGAATTACTCAAGATGTTGTATCGCGGCGCGAACGTGCTCATCATGGATGAGCCAACCGCGGTCCTTGCACCACAGGAGATTGAAGATTTATTTGATACACTGCGCGCCATGATTGCACAGGGCAAGTCCGTCATTTTTATCAGCCATAAATTACAGGAAGTGACCGCCATTGCAGATCGTGTAACAGTATTAAGGCGTGGCAGAGTGACCGCTTCGGGCGTCTCCACCAAAGGTGTGACGCGTCAGGAACTGGCGCGCTTAATGGTGGGACGTGAAGTCGTCTTCTTTGTGGATAAAAAGCCAAAAGAGCCAGGTGACGTTATCCTTGATGTTAAAAATGTCCACGCGGAGAACGACAAGGGCTTGCCAGCCCTACGCGGACTCTCACTCAATGTACGAGCGGGTGAAATCGTCGGCTTGGCAGGTGTGGCCGGTAATGGACAAAACGTGTTATCAGAAGTCATTACTGGTATGCGTAAGTGTACACAGGGCGAAGTGATCTTGAACGGAGATATGGTCAACAATCGTGATGCGCTGTTTGGGATTCAACATGGTATGGCATATGTGCCCGAGGATCGCACCCATGTCGGTTCTGCACCGAATTTGAGTGTGACGGATAATGTGATCATGAAGAAGTATCGCAAGCCGCCGATTTCAAAAGGCAGCTTGTTGGATATGACCGCCGCCACAAATTTCGCGAAGGATCTCAAACAGGCCTATGACATCATCGTGCCAACCGTCAATACACCTGTCAGACTCTTATCGGGTGGGAATTTGCAACGCGTGATCCTGGCGCGTGAAATCTCAGGGAACCCAAACTTCATGGTCGCCGTCCAACCGACCCGCGGGCTGGATGTGGGGGCGATCGAAGGCGTCCACCGCCTGTTACTGACTCAGCGCGAGGCGGGCGCGGCAGTGTTGCTGATCTCTGAAGAGTTGGAGGAACTGTTATCGCTCAGTGACAGAGTCTACGTGATCTATGAGGGGAAGATCATGGGTGAGGTCAAAGTCAAATCAGCGGAACCCGAGGAAAGCCTGATCGAAGAGATTGGCTTGATGATGACCGGCACACCATTAGAACAAATCCATAAAGAGGGAGTTGCATCCCATGACTGAATCCGCGTTAGCAAAAAAGCAGCGCATGTCCTATCGGATCAAGATCGAACCACGGTTGAATGAACCGCCAGCCTGGTTTCCTGCCGCGGTTTCCATCGGAGCGATTATTCTTGCATTGATCCTGGGTGGCATCCTGATACTGATCGCGGGAGGCAATCCATGGGCGTCCTATGTGCATATCGCACAAGCCTCCTTCGGTGATATCGGCGTGCTATCCGACACGATTGTGAAAGCGACTCCGATCTTGTTGACCGCACTCGCTTGTTCGATTGCCTTCCGTATGAAGTTGTGGAACATCGGCGCGGAGGGACAGTTCATCATGGGGGCCTGGGGTGCGAGTGCCATTGTGCTTACGCCAATTTTGCCTCCAGAGACATCCCGCTGGCTATTTATCCCTGTGATGGTGATTGCGGGTATGGCAATGGGCGCAATTTGGGGATTCATTCCCGGTTATCTGAAAGCGAAGTTCAATGTCAATGAGATCATCAGCACGTTGATGTTGAACTATATTGCCGTTTCATGGGTGAACTTCTGGGTCTTTGCGGTATGGACGGAGGGAGGCTTTCAAATGAGTCCAAAATTCCCCGTGACGGCATGGTTGCCGCGCCTAACGGATTACGGAAAAATATTCCCTCTTTTTCGAGGGTTGACCACGCATGGCGGTCTAGTGCTTGGGATACTCGCCGCGATTGCCTTATGGTTCATTGTCTATCGCAGCCGCTGGGGTTATGAGATCCGGTTGATCGGTGATAACGCTCGCGCCGCCCAGTATGCTGGCATCAGCATCACGCGTAACATTGTCTATGTGATGATGCTTTCCGGCGCGCTGGCGGGCTTGGGTGGGATGAGCGAGGTGACAGGCGTGATTCACCGCTTGCAGACCACGCCTCTTGCGGCAGGCTACGGCTTTACTGGCATCATTGTCGCATGGCTGGCGAAGTTGAATCCGATTGTCATCATCCTTGTTTCGATTTTGTTCGGCGCGCTCATTTTAGCGGGGCGTGAAATTCAGCCATCCGGCGTGCCGAAAATGATCCAGGGAATCATTCTCGTCTGTCTTATTGCAAGTGACTTCCTTCTACGCTACCGGGTACGTTTGGTGCGTGCAGATGCAGAGGAGTAATTCGTGGATCCCATCACTATTCTACAAGCAGGTGTTGCAAGCGGAACGGTTTTATTATTTGCCGCGTTGGGTGAAGTATTGGCGGAACGTTCGGGTGTACTTAATCTTGGTGTAGAAGGCATGATGCTCATCGGTGCAATGACCGCTTTCAGTGTGACCATCAAGACGGGCAATCCGTGGATTGGGGTGCTGGCCGCAATGTTCGTTGCGGGGTTACTCAGCCAGATCCATGCTTTTATTGTGATCACCCTACAAGGTGACCAAGTTGTCAGTGGGCTTGCACTCACATTCCTTGGCACTGGCATTAGCCTGGTGTTGGGAGAGGGCTTGAGTAAGGCTGGGACTGTTTCGCTCATGCCGAATTTCTCTCTTCCACTTCTTTCGCAAATTCCGATCCTTGGACCCATCTTTTTTACAAATCAAAGTGTGCTCGTGTATATCGGCTATTTGCTCACGCCTCTAGCTTGGTACTACATCAACCGCACGCGCGGTGGCCTTCACCTGCGTGCGATAGGTGAATATCCCTCTGCAGCGGATGCGCTTGGCATCAACGTCTTTAGGATGCGCTACCTATATGTCTTTGTTGGTGGCTTGCTGGCAGGGCTTGGTGGCGCAACGATCAGTCTCGCGGTGTCTCCAGGCTGGTTCAGTGAACTCACCACAGGTGGACAGGGCTGGATCGCCGTTGGCTTGGTAATCTTTGCTCAATGGGATCCATTTCGTGCCGCAATCGGATCGTACGCGTTTGGCGCACTCCGCCGGCTCATTCTGGATATTCAAGGTCCTACATTGTTATTAGGAATGAAAAACCCCTTCTATTACGACCCCTATTTGGGTTTCTTCCTGCAAATGCTTCCATACGCATTCACGGTTATTGTGCTGGTGATAGGCTCACGTGAAGCCATCCGCAAGCGACTCGGTGCGCCTGCTGCGTTGGGCAATCCTTACGTTCGGGGTGAACGAGGAAAGTAATTACTGGCTATCTATTGTTTTGAACATAAACCTGAATTAATAATCACGCGATTTCAATTCAGGTTTATTCTCTTATCAAGATGGATTGATTACAAAAATGATTATTCAAAGAGCAATAATGGATTATGGACAATTATCATGCGATTTCAGTTACAAACTGTCTGACAACTTTCTAATGCTTCCTGTATACTGAAAAAACAAATAGGAGTGACCATACCTGCCATGAAAAAAGTATTTCAAAGCGATTGGGTCTCTCGTCTGATTGATGCACTCCTGCCAGTCTTTGCCACGTTTGCGGCGCTGCTTGTGGGCGCTATCATGTTGCTCTTTTTAAAGGTAAATCCCATTGAGGCCTATAAGGCACTTTGGGTTGGTGCGTTTGGCAGTACGAATGCCTTTGCAGAGACATTGGTCAAAGCCACGCCTCTGCTACTGGTTGGGATTGGAATCTGCATTTCGTTCCGTGGCGATGTAATCAATATTGGTGGGGAAGGCCAGATGATTATAGGCGCGATCCTGGCGATATGGGTAGGTCTAACCTTCACAAGTCTGCCGGGCTGGCTGGTGATTACCTTTGCGATGATCGCAGGATTTTTGGGGGGAGCAGTTTGGGGTGGAATTCCAGGTTTTCTCAAAGCCTATTTCAGAGTCAATGAAATTCTAAGCACGGTGATGATGAATGCCATCGCCGTGCAGTTGATGAACTTCCTTTTGCGCGGCCCGATGATCGATCCTTCCCAGGCCCAATTGGCATCCAAGATCCCACAAACTGCCCGTTTGTTGGACATTTTCCGATTGCCTCGCTTCGTGCCGACTCGTTTACATTTAGGCGCTTTGATCGCAGTGGTACTGGCGATCCTGGTTTACATACTATTGTGGCGTACAACGCTTGGTTACCGTATCCGCGCCGTGGGGCAGAATCCGCAAGCTTCGCGTTATGCAGGGATAAAAGTACCGCGCTATGTAGTTCTGGCTTTATTGTTCAGTGGTGCTTTTGCAGGTCTGGCAGGCGCGGTTCAGGTCTATGGCGTCAATTATCGCATGATCACAGATGGCTCTTCTTCCGGCTTTACGGGCAGTGCTGGCTTCAACGGCATTGTGGCGGCTTTATTTGGTCAACTGCATCCAATTTGGGCCATCCCTGCTTCCGTCCTGTTTGGAGCACTTTTGGTGGGTGCGAATAGTATGCAAAGGATGATGCAGGTTCCCTCGGCATTGGTGACTGCATTGAACGGTTTGGTCGTTGTCTTTGTTGTGAGCAGTGAGATCTGGCGGCGAAAAAGGCAAAGACGGAGATTGGCTGTTATGGGCCAAGACGAAGAATCCCCTCCTCTTGATAAGGAAAAATTGCAGCATGTGGAGACAGTACAATGATTTCTGATCTCTTCTCTGTTACTGTCTTGATTGGCATTCTGGCTTCCGGGATTCGACTGGCTACTCCGTATTTGTACGCGGCCATTGGGGAAACCTTTGGTCAACGCAGTGGTGTGCTCAACCTCGGCGTGGAAGGTCAGATGCTGTTGGGTGCCTTTGCCGCTTTTTATGTGACTCTGACCACAGGAAATCTTTGGCTGGGTGTCTTAACCGCCATGATCGTTGGCGCAATCATGGGCCTGGCAATGGCCTACGTGACCGTGAACTTGAATGCGGAACAAGGGATCAGCGGGATCGGTTTCTTTCTGTTTGGGCTGGGGATGAGCGATTTACTTTTTCAGAAATTACTGGGTACGGTTGAGACCGTCAAAGGCTTTTCACCAATTTATATTCCTGGTTTGAGCGATATTCCAGGGATTGGAGAAATTTTCTTCAAACAGAATTTGCTAGTCTATGGTGCCTACCTGCTTGTGCCCATTGCGTGGTTTGTTTTGAACAAAACGACTCTCGGATTGAAAATCCGCTCGGTAGGAGAAAACCCAGATGCAGCCGATTCGCTGGGTGTGAGTGTGACGAAGATACGTTACTTCACGATTATCTTGGGTGGAACTCTCTCCGGGATTGCGGGCGCCTCACT
>WNFV01008933.1_pt1 | contig 11216 bp, 10 predicted proteins | sample 5400101 | NCBI WGS metagenome assembly WNFV01 (sample SAMN13153361, study PRJNA577476) | soil metagenome | isolation source: 115 cm soil or saprolite under grassland replicate 1 | place: USA:California | collected 2016-06-15
GCCAGGCCGAACGAGGCCGCGAACGGCCAGATCGAGGCCAGCGGCAGCACCGCGAGGTCCTGGTCCTTCAGCGATTTGGGCCCGGGCGGGTCGCTCGGCGGCGCGCCCGCGAAGCGCCGCAGCAGTTCCGGCAGCGAGTTGTCCCCGTCACCGTTGGCGCGACGGTGCCACATGATGAACAGCCCGGCGAACCCCGGCCCGACACCCAGCAGCAGCAGCGCCACGGTGCCGAGCGCCTCGTAGCTCAGGAACCAGTAGATGGCCCCGGCGACCAGCCCGAACGCCGAGACGCGGAGCAGCAGCGCGGCATCGTCGCTCATGCCTGGCCTCGCCGGTAGTCGTAGGGCTGGTCACCGCTGGGCGCCACCCGGACCGCGCCCCTGCGCAGGTCGAAGGCGGGCCGCTCGGAGATGATCTGCGGGATCTGATGGAAATTGTGGTGCGGCGGCGGGGAGGTGGTCACCCATTCCAGGCTGTTGCCTCCCCAGGGGTCGTCAGGGGCGGTCCTGGGGCCGCGCAGGGAGCGCCACACGTTCCAGAGGAACAGCAGGATCGCGACGCCGACCAGGAAGGCGCCCACCGTGGACAGGAAGTTGAGCCCGTTCCAGCCAAGGTCCGGCTGGTAGCGGGCGATCCGCCGCGGCATGCCGCGCAGTCCCAGGATGAACATCGGGAAGAACGTCAGGTTGACCGCCACGAAGAACACCCAGAAGGAGATCTTGCCGAGCCGTTCGCTCATGAAGCGGCCGGTCATCTTGGGGAACCAGAAGAACGCCCCGGCGAACAGCGCGAACAGCAGCGCCATCGCCATCACGTAGTGGAAGTGCGCGACCACGTAATAGGTGTCGTTGACCGCGAAGTCGATCGGCGGCGAGGCCACGAACACCCCGGTGATGCCGCCGATCACGAACACCACGATGAACCCCAGCGCGTGGAGCATCGCGGCGCTGAAGGTGATCGCCCCCCGCCACATGGTCGCCAGCCAGTTCCACACCTTGATGCCGGTAGGGACCGCGATCAGGAACGACATCAGCGAGAACCACGGCAGGTAGATCTGGCCGGTGGTGAACATGTGGTGCGCCCAGACCCCGAACGACAGCGAGAAGATCGCGAAGAACGCGAACACCATGCTGTTGTAGCCGAAGATCGGCTTGCGCGCGAACACCGGGATCACCTCGGAGATGATCCCGAACGCGGGGAAGATGACGATGTAGACCTCGGGGTGGCCGAAGAACCAGAACACGTGCTGCCACAGGATCGGGCTGCCGCCCTGGGCCGGGTTGAAGAAGCTCGCGCCGAAGTTACGGTCCAGGAACAGCATGGCCAGCGCGGCAGTCAGCGGCGGGAAGGCGAACAGGATCATCAGCTGGGTGACCAGCACGCCCCAGGTGAACAGCGGCAGCCGGAACATGGTCATGCCGGGCACGCGCAGGTTGAAGATCGTGACCACCAGGTTGAGCGCGCCGGCGATGCTGGCGATGCCGACGATCGCCAGGCCCATCGTCCACAGGTCCATGCCGCGGCCCTGGAGGAACTGCGAGTCCGACAGGGGCGGGTAGCCGGTCCAGCCGGCGCTGGCGGCGCCGCCGGCGGTCAGGAAGCCGCTGAGGACCATCAGGCTGCCGAACAGGTACAGCCAGTAGCTCATCGCGTTCAGGCGCGGGAAGGCCACGTCGGCGGCGCCGATCTGCAACGGCACGAAGTAGTTGGCGAGCCCGATGGAGACCTGGTTGGCGAACAGGAAGATCATCATCGTGCCGTGCATGGTGAACAGCTCGTTGTAGCCGCCCTCGCTCAGCACGCCCAGGCTCGGGTTGGCCAGCTCCAGGCGCACGATCAGCGCGAAGATGCCCGCCAGCAGGAAGATCGCCACCGAGGTGAAGATGTACAGGATGCCGATCTTCTTGTGCTCGACGGTGGTCACCCAGTCGACCAGCCCGCCTCGCGGATGCTCCTCCAGCGCGGGGACCCCCAGCTCCGTGGTTGCCATGGTGTCTGGACTCCGTGCTCTCAGGTCCCGCCGCCAGTGGGCGCGCCGCCACGCCCTGACGTCAGGAAGCGTTCGAACTCGTCCTGCGACACGACCTTGACGCGGAACAGCATGTCCGAGTGGGCCACCCCGCAGTACTGGGCGCACTGGCCGTGGTACAGGCCGACGCGCTGGAAGTTCATGTCGAACTCGTTGGTCGTGCCCGGGATCGCCTGGCGTTTGAACAGCGCTCGCGGGACGTAGAAAGAGTGCACCACGTCGGCCGAGCGCAGCTTGATGTGGATCGGCACCCCCACGGGGACGACCATCTCCGGCACGTGGCCCGGCCCGCCGATGACCTGCCTATCGGAGCCCTCGTAGTCGAACTGCCAGCTCCACTGGAAGGCGGTCACGTCGATGGTCACTCGGGTAGGCGGGTCGGACAGGACGGTGTGCTGCGCACGGACGGTGACCACGAACAGGAACAGCACCAGCGCCAGCGGGATCGCCGTCCACAGCAGCTCCAGCTTGTTGCTGCCGCTGATCTGCGCCGGCAGCTCGTCGTTGCGGCGCCGGTAGGCGACGACCGACCACAGCAGCCACACGGCGACCACACCGAAGACGCAGGCGGCGGCGATCAGGAAGACGTTGTAGGCATCGTGGGTCGCGCGTCCCTCCGTGGTCACGGCCTGTGGGGCGCAGCCCGCGACCAGCAGGGGCAGCACGGCCAGGGCGAGCCGGCGGCCAGCCCGTTTCACGGTTCCGGGAGCAGGGTCATGGAGCGGCAGCGACTCCTTCACGAGCTCGGTCGTCTTGGTCCCGAGTAGCCTACCCCTGACGTGGTAAACAGGCCCGGCTTGCGGGCGCGAACCGGCCAGCTCACCTCCAGCTCCTCCCGCAGCCGCTCCGGGCGGCTCGGCTGCCGTCATCCGATGCCGAGGCCGGTCATCAGCGCCCGGGCCGTCAACCCGAAGATGAAGAACGCTCCCCAGGTGAAGAACAGGTGGTAGGGGCCCTTCTGCAGCGAGCGGGTGAACAGGTGGCAGACCACCAGCACGATCGCGGGCAGGACCGCCCCGTAGAGGTAGTGCAGCACCGGCCGCCGGTCGCCCAGCGCCAGCAGCACGATGCCGGCCACGAGCTGCACCCCGAGCAGGACCTGGAGCGCCGCCAGCAGCCCCCAGTACAGGCGCCCGGCCTCCCGCTTGAGGATGAACAGGCCGAGCCCCCACAGGAACAGCACTCCCCACCCCGCCACGATCACGAAGCCTTCGATCTTGTGGAACCCGGACATGATGACCTCTCGCCGCTTCGCCGCCGGTTGACGGGACGCAGTCTCCCAGGAGCCGCCGGTTCGCGCTCGGCGAGGCTTCGCTGTCGGCGGAAGGGCTCGTGTGGGCACGCCAGGGTCCGGTACCGTGCAGGCATGAGCATTGGTCACTACCCCGACGCCGTCGACCGCCCGATCGACCCGGTCGACCGCCTGCTGCGCCGCCGCGTGGTCCTGCTCTCGGGCATGGTCACCAGCGAGATGGCGCAGGACATCATGGCCCGGCTGCTGTACCTGGAGGCCGAGGACCCCGACGCGCCGATCGACGTGCGCATCAACTCGCCCGGCGGCGACGTGCTCGCGGGGCTGGCGATGCTCGACACCATGCGGAACCTCTCGTGCCCGGTGGGGACCACCGCCGCCGGCCTGGCGGCGTCGATGGCCTCGGTGCTGCTGGCCGCCGGCAGCAAGGGCCGCCGCCGCGCCACCGCCAACGCCCGCATCCTGATCCACCAGCCGTGGAGCCAGGGGTTCCAGGGCCAGGCCACCGACCTGGAGCGCACCGCCCAGGAGATCCTGCGCCAGCGCGCGCTGGTCGACGACATCCTCGCCGAGGCCACCGGGCAGCCGGTCGACCGGATCCACAAGGACACCGACCGCGACACCTGGTTCTCGGCGGACGAGGCGGTCGTCTACGGCCTGGTCGACGAGGTCGTCCGATGACACCGCGGTGGTCGCCGTGAGCCGGCTGCGGACGGTCATCGGCGCGACCCTGCGGCGCAGGCGCCAGTCGCAGGCGCGCACGCTGCGCGAGGTCGCCGACGCCGCCGGCGTGTCGCTCACCTACCTGTCGGAGGTCGAGCGGGGCTGCAAGGAGGCGTCCTCCGAGATCCTGGAGGCGATCTGCGCCGCTCTTGGCCTGGTCCTGTCGGACCTGCTGTTCGAGGTCGCCGAGGAGCTGGCCCGCCTGGAGGTCCGCGGCTCGCTGCCACGGATCGGCTTCATCCCCGACCGGCCCGACCCGCTGGCCGGCCAGGTCCCCCCGCGCCAGCCCACCCGCCGTCCCGCCTCGGCCCAGGTGCCGGCGGTGCTGGCGCCGCCCGAGTCGGGCGCCGCCCCGGCCGTGGTCGAGCCGGTGGTCGTGGAGCCCAGGGTCTCCGCCCCGGTGGCCAGGGTCATCGACCTGCGCGCCTACGCCGGCCGCCGCTCCGCCTGAGGCCGCCCGCTCCGCGGGCCCGGGTCCCTCGGGATGTTGGAAACCGTCGCGATTGGGCATGATGGCGGCGGCAACCAGGCGAGAGGACTCGGGAAGCCATGCGCTATGTCGAGGCCCAGGGGCTGCGGGCGTCGGTGATCGGGCTCGGGGCCTGGCAGTTCGGGTCGCCGGAGTGGGGCTGGGGCGACGGCTTCGGCCCAGCCGAGGCCCAGGCGATCGTCGACCGCGCCCGGCAGCTCGGCGTCACCCTGATCGACACCGCCGAGACCTACGGCAAGGGCGAGTCCGAGCGGGTGCTCGGCCACATCCTGGCCAGGCCAGAGGTCAGGGACTCGATCGTGCTGGCCAGCAAGGTCGCGCCGATCTGGCCGACCAGGGACCGGGTCAAGGTGGCGGCGCACGCCAGCCTGGAGCGGCTGGGCACCGACCGGCTCGACCTCTACCAGGTCCACTGGCCCAATCCGCTGGTCCCCCAGTCCTCGACCATGGCGGGCATGCGCGCGCTGCAGGCCGGCGGGCTGGTCCGCCATGTCGGCGTCAGCAACTACACCCTGGGCCTGTGGCGAGCCGCCGAGGCCGCGCTCGGCGGGCCGGTCGTCTCCAACCAGGTCCAGTACAACCTGCTGCGCCGCAGGCCGGAGCGGGAGCTGCTGGGCTTCGCCGCGGGGGCGGGCCGCCTGATCATCGCCTACAGCCCGCTGGCCCAGGGCGTGCTGTCCGGCCGCTACAGCGCCGGCAACCCGCCAGGCGGCGTCCGCACCCGCAACCTGCTGTTCTCCGAGGCGAACCTGCGCAGGGCCGCGCCGGTGCTGGACGCCCTGCGCGAGCTGGCCGCCGCCCACGAGGCCAGCCCGGCGCAGATCGCGCTCGCCTGGGTGGTGCACCGTCCCGGCGTGTTGGCGATCCCCGGGGCCAAGAGCGTCGCCCAGCTGGAATCCAACGCGGCGGCCGGGGAGATCGTGCTCGCCGACGACGAGTTCCTGCACCTGAACCAGGCCGCCGACCGGTTCCACCGCGACACGCTGGCAAGCGTGAGCGAGCTGGTGACCCGCCGCGCCCGCTCGCTGGTCCGGCGGTAGCTACTCGGCCCCGCCCGGCCCGCGCCCGGCCCGCGTCCCTGCGCGCCGCCCGTCAGCCGGCGGCGTCGGGCAGCGGCAGGCGCAGGCGCACCCTGGCGCCGTGCCCGGGCGCGGCGTCGATGGTCAGCTCGCCGCCGGCCGCCTCCAGGCGCTCGGCCATCGACCGCAGGCCGAGGTGCCCGGTGGCCATGGCCCGCTCGCGCGCCTGGACCTCGTCGAAGCCGATCCCGTCGTCGTCGACCTCCACCTCCAGCCGGCCGTCCCGGAGCCGGCCGTGCACCCGCACCCTGCTGGCGCCGGCGTGCCTGGCGATGTTGGCCAGGGCCTCCTGCACCACCCGGAACACCAGCACCTCCAGGTCGGGGTCCAGGCGCTGGTCGACGTCCCAGCGGAACTCGGTCGCGCAGGCCTTGCGCTGCCCGAGCTTGTCGAGCTGCTGGCCGAGCGCGGGCGCCAGCCCCTCGCGGTCCAGCAGCGGCGGCCGCAGGTCGAACAGGAAGGTCCTGGCGGCGGCCAGGCCGTGGTCGAGGTTCTCCCGGATCTGCTTGGCGGCGTCGCGGAGGTCCCCTTCGGCGTCCACGCCGAGCTTGTCCATGGCGGCGTCGAGCACCGACAGGTGGATCCGCGCCGCGCTCAGCGCCTGGATGGCGTCGTCGTGCAGGTTGCCGGCCAGACGCCGCTGCTCGCTCTCCTGGGCGGTGATGAGCTGGTGGAGCAGGCCGCGGCGCTCGCGCTCGGCGCGCTCCAGGTCGGTGATGTCCACCGCCACGCTGATCACGCCGGCCACGTCGTCGCCGTCGCCGTCCACCGCCGGCAGTGGCCCGTAGTGGACGTCGAAGATCGCCTCGCCGCGGGGGTCCTTGGGGGTGATCTCGCGCCTGGCGCTCAGCTCCTCGCCGGCCAGCAGGCGCTCGAAGTCGGCGGTCGCCTCGGCGATGTCGCCGCGCAGCTCCGCGTAGGAGCGGTCCAGCCGCTCCCTGGGCGAGATGCCCACGCGGTCGAAGGCGCGCCCCTCCGAGAAGGTGCAGATGCCGTCGCGGTCGTAGACGGAGATCACGATCGGGGCGTTGGCGATCACCGAGCGCAGCCACGCCTCGTTGGTCTTGAGGGCCCTGGTGGCCTGGTTGCGCTCGGTCACGTCCTGCGCCTGCGCCAGGAACCCCAGCGGCCGGTGCCCGCGGTCGCGCAGCACGGTGACCGAGAACAGCAGCTCGACCACGCTGCCGTCGGCGCGCTCGGCGCGGCGGGCGACCTCGAACGGTGGCGGCGGCTGCTCGCCCGCGCGGAGCCGCTCGCCGACGCCGCCCAGGTCCTCGAAGCTGGCCGCCGCGTCCACGGCGCCGGCGACCAGCTCCATCTCCTGGTGGCCGAGCAGCTCGCACAGGGCCTGGTTGACGCGCAGGAAGCGCCCGTCCAGCGCGACCAGCGCCATGCCGATGGCGGCCTGCTCGAATGCCAGGCCCAGATCAAGCGCGGCGGGAATTGGTCGTTCCCCCGCCCCGCCGCTGACCGCTTCTGCTTCCATTGGCCTCCCCCAGGGCGGTACCCCCAAAGCCTACTGCATTCGGTCCAGCATTCCGCCGGTACTATCGGACAGGAACGCTCGGCTGGAGCGGCCGCCGCGGGGGAGGTCCATTTGAGCCGCGTCACCGAAACGATCCTGTCGCTGCACGGCTGGGTCGCCCTGCTGGTGGTGTTCCTGCTGCCGGCGCTGGAGGCCTCGGCGTTCTTCGGGGTGCTGTTCCCAGGCGAGATCGCGGTCATCCTGGGAGGCGTGCTCGCCTTCCAGCACCGCGTGGACCTGGGAGCGGTCATGGCGGTCGCGGTGGTCGGCGCGGTCGTCGGCGACACCGTCGGCTACCTGGTCGGCAGGCGTTGGGGCCGGCGCATGCTGCACGGCTCGCTGCGCCGCTTCGTCAAGGCGCACCACCTGGACCAGGCGGAGGCGTTCCTTGGCCGGCACGGCGGCAAGGCGGTGTTCTTCGGCCGCTGGACGGCGGCGCTGCGGGCGCTGATCCCTGGTCTTGCCGGCATGTCCGGGGTGAGCTACCGGACCTTCGCGATCTGGAACGTGCTCGGCGGCGGGCTGTGGGCGGCCACCTTCGTGCTGGTCGGCTTCGTCGCCGGCGAGGGCTGGCGCAAGGTCGAGGAGATCGCCAAGCGGGCCAGCCTGGTGCTGCTGCTGATCGTCGTCCTGGTGGCCGGGATCGTGCTGGCCGGCCGCTGGATCGCCCAGCACCCCGAGCGGGTCCGCGCCGCCATCCAGCGGCAGCTCGAGCGTCCGGTGGTGGCGCGGCTGCGCGCCCGCTACGAGCGCCAGCTCGCCTTCCTGGCGCGGCGGCTGCGCCCCGGCGGCGCGCTCGGCCTGTCGCTCACGCTCGGCCTGCTGGCCATCGCCATCGCCGGCTGGACCTTCGGCGCGGTCGCCCAGGCGGTGCTGGCCAGCGAGGACCTGACCCAGTTCGACGGCTTCGTGCAGCACTTCTTCAGCGGCCACCGGGAGCCCTGGCTGACCACCGTGCTGCACGACGCGGTCGGGCTCGGCGGCGCGGGGCTGCTGCTGGCCATCGGCCTGGCGGTCGGGCTGGGCTTCCGGCTCGCCAGGGGGCGCTGGCAGCCGCTGCTGCTGCTGCTCGGCGCGTACGCCGGCTCGGAGCTGCTGGCGCTCAGCGTCGACGCGCTGGTCAAGCGGCCCCGGCCGCCGCGGCCGCTGGTGGCCGCCGACGGCTTCGCGTTCCCCTCCAGGGAGGCGACCGCCGCCGCGGCGCTGTACGGCATGCTGGTGGCGCTGGCGGCGATCGCGACCAACCGCTGGTCGCTGCGGGTGGCGGCGGCGACCGGCGCGATGCTGACGCTGGCGCTGCTCGGGCTCGGCCAGGTCTACCTCGGCGCCAACTGGCTGAGCGACGTGCTCGGCGGCTACGCGCTCGGCGGCCTCTGGCTGTTCGTGCTGCTCACGATGGTCCACACCCTGCTCGGCTGGCGGGCCTCCAGCCGCGGGGGGCGCACCGAGCGGGCCGAAGTCAAGGCTTGACCTGCCCGGGCGACCCACCCCACCATGGGCACAGTCTCCGGAGGGTTGCCTCCCCGGAACGCGGGTAGGACTCCCCCAGCTGAGCAAGCTCGACGCGACCGGTCACGATCTCACAGGAGCGGCGGCGAATGACCAACAGCCCCCACCGCGCCCTGCTGCCCCGGGCGGCGCGAGCCACGCTGGCCGGCGCCGGCTTATAGCCGCGCCACCGGCGCGTCCCCGCTGAGCCACCGCTTCCGCCTCGGCCCCCACGCGCCCTGATCGCTTCCCCTCGACCGTTCCCAACCCTGCAAGCGCGACGGCCCTGACCCGGCCCCCTGCAGGGGAGAGCCCACCGTGCCGAGCCAGCAGATCAAGACAAAGGAGACAGCAATGGTCATGGTGCCTCGCAAGCGTCCCGGCAAGCCCGCCGCCACCAAGCGGCCGGCCGTCAGGGTCGTCAAGTCCTCCTCCAAGTCGTCCAGGGCCGCCGCCGGCCGGGGCGGGACCCGCCCGCGCGCCCGGGACCGCCGGGGGCTGCCGGTACTGATGGGCGCCTACCTGGCTGGCGCCTGCGTCGTGCTGGCCGCGGTGTTCCTGGCCTTCCCGCACCGCTCCGGCGGGCCGCCGGCGCCGGGCGGCCACACCTGGGACTACCAGCTCGAGACGGTCGCGCTCCAGGGCAGGGGGCTGCTCAACGCCTATGCCCGCGGGGCGGTGCGGACCACCGCCTGGCTGGCCCGAAGTTCGATCGAGCGCCAGCGCGACGTCCACCGGCTCAACCTGCTCGAGTACCTGGCCGGCGAGCCCGCCGCGGCCGCCACCGGCCGCTTCGTCGCCGCGCACCGCCTGGCGCTGGAGGGCGGCACCATCGCGCTGCTGGTGGGCCTGGCCGCCTACGGCCTGCTGCGCCGCCCGAGGGGGCTTGGCTGGCTGGTGGCGGTGCTGGCGCTGCTGGCGGTCACCGCGGTGGTCACGCGGCCGGTGAGCGCCAGCCGCCTGGCCGGCCAGGCCGGTGTGGCGGTGCCCAACCTGGTGCTGCGCGCCGCCGTCCAGGGCGACCCGACCCAGGAGCTGCGCGGCGGCACCCAGCAGGTCCAGGAGGCGCTCGCCGGCGGCTACTGGACCGCCTTCGTCGCCGAGCCGCTGTCGCGGCTGCAGACCGGCACCGCGGTGCTGGCCGACGCGCCGCCGACCCGCAAGCCCGGCGTGCTGGGGTTCCTGCGCGGCAGGATCGGCGCGGTCAACGACTGGGCCGTGGGCCGCCACGGCGTCGAGCGGTCGGTGATCTCGACCTTCGCGGTGGTGTACGTGCTGCCGTTCGCGCTGGTGCTGTGCGCGCTGGCGATGCTGGCCACCTGCGCGCAGGCGCTGCTGTTCCTGCTCTGCCTGGCGGGGCCGGTGGCGCTGGCGGCGGCGGTCGAGCCGCGCTGGCGCCGGGGGGTGCTGCGCTGGTGGCTGGTGCCGCTGGCCGGCGCGGTCGTGCTGCTGTCGGCCACCGCGCTGGTCTCCTTCCTGGTGGTGCGCACGGCCGAGCTGCTGCACGCCTCCGACGAGTACGCGGGCCTGCTGCTGGCGGGCTCGGTCTGGCCGGTCCTTGGCGGCGCGCTGCTGGCCCGCCGTTTCGTCCGCCGGCGCCGCGCCGCCCGCCGCCGGCCCATCGTGGTGCGTGGAGGTGCCGCATGAGCGCCCAGCGTCGTCACCAGCTCCGCGACCACCTCGGCCGCTTCACCAGCCCCGGGACCGCCGGCGGCGGGCGGGGCCGTGGAACCGGCGGGAGGCGCTCCGGGACCGCCGGCGCAGGCCCGGGGCGCGGGCCGGGCGGGCCGCTGCGGGCGGTGCGCAGGCGCCTGGGGCGGGTTCCCGGGCTGGTGCTGGCGGCGCTCCGCGGTGAGCTGGCGCGCCGGCTCTACCGGCTGGCCGTGGTGGCGGTCGCGCTCGGGGTGGCGGTGGTGCTGCTGTACCAGCACGGCGACAGCCCGGCCGCGCTCGCGGGCACCGCGCAGGCGGCCTCGGCGGCCTCCGCGGCCCGGCCGGCGCTCCCGCCGGGGGCCAGCACCACCAGCACCACCAGCTCGACCACCTCGCCGCCCGCCGGGCCGGACGGTGCCGCGCCGCCGGCGGCCAAGCCGACCAAGCCGGCGGACGTGGCGGCCGCCTGGTACGCGGGCCGCAAGCACCTGGGGGCCCGCCAGGTCCGCCCGCTCCAGCAGGACAAGCTCTCCAACCGGGAGGTCCGCGTCCTGGTCCTCGCCGACCGTGGCGACGGCCGGCTCGACACCGCGCTGGTCACCGTCCGGCGCGACGCCAAGGGAAGGTGGGCGGTCCCATGAGCGTGCGCCTCAAGCTGGCCGGCGGGGGAGTGGTCGCCGTGCTGCTGGTCCTCGCCCTGCTCGGCGGGATGGCCTCGCCGGGCTTCTCGATCGCGGGCGCGCCCGCCGCGGTCGGCCGCGCGGTGGCCAGGGTCGTGCTGCCGCCGCGGCCGGCCCCCGCCGCGGCCGGCATCCCGCCGGGCCCGACCGTCGAGGCGAGTGCCTTCGCGCTGGCGGATATTCCGTCGGGGTATCTGGGCCTGTACATCCAGGCCGCCCACACCTGCCCCGCACTCACCTGGCAGCTGCTGGCCGGCATCGGCAAGGTCGAAACCAACCACGGCCGCACCCCAGCCC
>WNFV01008935.1_pt1 | contig 11216 bp, 10 predicted proteins | sample 5400101 | NCBI WGS metagenome assembly WNFV01 (sample SAMN13153361, study PRJNA577476) | soil metagenome | isolation source: 115 cm soil or saprolite under grassland replicate 1 | place: USA:California | collected 2016-06-15
CCTTCTTCCAGGCGCACGAGGGTGGCGACATCCTGATACGCGCCTTCTACGGCGGCGGTGTCGGTCATTCTGAATTGCTTCGCCAAGGTTTCCAGCACCACGGATTTGTTCCTCGGATGACCGGTGAATGCCATGCCTTCGATCAGCGCCATCATGACGCCCTGCAAGGTCTCAGCGTTCTGCTGCAAGTATGGCCTTTCGACTAGAACGGTCATGCCGACCGACGGCAACTTGGTTTGCTCGCAGCGGCCCAACACTGTGAAACCCTTTTCCGCTAAGCGGCGGCTAAGAAAAGGCGGGACAACCGTGACGTCGATGAGGCCCGATTCGAGCGACTGAGCGAGGACCGTGACATCGCCGATGACGATCATCTGGATATTGTCGCGCCGCTCATCCATGCCGAAGTGTTCCAGCCAAACCGTCGCGGTTTTCCAGACGCCACCGCCAACGCTTTGTACGCCGAATCGCTTGCCGGCGAGCTCTTTAGAGTTTTTGATGTTGGGGCGCGCAACCAAATCGAGACTTTCGCGGCTGCTCAGACTAGCAATGATTTTCATATCGCGCCCGCCGACCGCTGCCGCCAACGCCGTAGTCGCGCCGCCGTAGGCGATCTGCGTATCACCCGAAACCAGAGTAGCGATCTGCGCCGGATTGCCGCGCACCCAGACCACTTTTGATTTTACCCCGTACTTGCCAAAAAAATTCTGTCGCTGCGTCACCCACAGCGGTATCGCAGACGTGCTCATGCTGGCGTGGGATATGATCACCTCGCCGGGAGCGGCTAGGGAAAATGCGCCGGGTAAAATTGTCAGAAGAAACGTCAGGGCAAATGTGACAGCGGTTTTACCATCTCGCACCATAATCGGCCTCCCCCAATCGTCCAAACCCCAATCAGCGGAATTCCTTGAAAATGGTCGGAATATAGCGTCAAGCTGTTGAACCGCGCAACCTGGCCAAACGCCCCGCTGAGCAGCCGACTGCGCGGTTTGGGCCTACCCGGCTGGCTTCTTGACATACCTGATCGTTTTACTTAGGATTGGGTAACTTAACCAGACAGGCGGGGCGGTATGAGGGTCAGTTCAAAGGGTCATTATGGGTTACTTGCGCTCGCTGAGCTGGCCGACAACTACAAGGTTCGGCGCGCCGTGCAGGTGAAAGAGATCGCTAATAACCAGCAGATACCGCTGCAGTATCTCGGTCAAATCATGCTGTTGCTCAAGCGCGGTAATCTGGTTCACGCCGCCAGAGGACCCTCGGGCGGTTACATATTGACCCGTCCTCCCGAGAGCATTTCGGTCAAGGAGATCCTTGCTGTGCTCGAAGGACCAGGGGTCGGTTTCGACTCAAAAGCCCAGGCGCAAGGCCGGTCGATATCCAAGGTGACCCAACGTTTGATCGAGACCTGGGCGCGCGGCGTGCGCGCGATGGAGACGGTACTGGAAGAAACCACCCTGGCTGATCTATGTAAGCCGGAGGTGGGCGCTTTGATGTACTACATTTAAGGTCGAGGTTTGGGCTAGGCAAAATTTTTTCGGGCGATTGCTGACTGATCGGATCACCTAACTCGTAATTAGCCTCGTTGCTGAGGAGGTTCTTATGGAACACGGCCTAAGCTGGAAAGAAAAACTCGCGGGCAAGATTCCACCCGAACTGGGACGGGAGATCGATATCTTCGAGCAGCAGATGGAGCTGCGCAAGCAGGGCAAGATCGACGAGAAAGTCTTTGCCGAAACTCGCCTCCGGCGCGGTATCTACGGCCAGCGCTACGACAACGGTCAGCGCCATGACGGCAAACGCGTTCAAAAACTAAAGCTCTCGGCGGACGTCATCAAAGGGCCCGACACCCTCTGGGACGCGCCCGGTATGATGCGAATCAAGATTCCTTTCGGCGGTGTGACGCCGGAACAATTGGAAACCCTCGCCGATCTTTCCGAAGAGTACTCCGATGGCGTCGCCCACGTCACGACGCGGCAGGATTTTCAGTTGCATTACGTGCATATCAACGACACTCCGGCGTTGATGCGCCGGCTTGCCGCGGTCCGAGTTACGACACGCGAAGCCTGCGGCAATTCTGTACGTAACGTCACCGCCTGTCCGCTGGCAGGGATCTGTCGCGAACAAGTTTTCGACGTGACGTCGTACGCCAAGGCATCCTCAAGATTCTTGATGGGTCATCCCGACACCCAGGACTTCGGGCGTAAGGTGAAAATCGCCTTCTCCGGCTGCGAGGAAAATCCTTGCGGCCTGGTGACCATGCATGACATGGGCGTGATCGCCAAGACCAGGGTTATCGACGGCAAAGAGCAGCGCGGTTTTGCTTTTTACGTCGGCGGCGGTTTGGGCTCGGTGCCTTACAAAGCCAAGCTGTTCGATGAATTTTTGCCGGAGGAAGAACTGCTGCCGACGATGCAGGCGATTTCGCGCGTCTTCGCCCGTCTCGGCGAGAAGCGCAATCGCGCGCGGGCGCGCATTAAATTTTTAATCGCCAATCTCGGCATCGACGAGTTTCGCAAACTGGTGTTGGAAGAGCGGCAAAAACTTTCGTTCGATCCGCGTTGGACCGATTACCTGGCTTCGGTCAACGACCGGTCGGAGGAGCCGCTGAAGCTCGGGGTGAGCATCAACGGCCGCCGGCGGCCCGAAGGATTCGACGCCTGGTATGCGACCAATGTCTACAAGCAAAGGCAGCCCGGCTACGTCGCGGCGACGGTGACATTGCCCCTGGGCGACGCCAGCGCCGATCAGTTGCGCGCGCTCGCCGACATCGCGCGGCGCTTCGTCAAAGACACGATGCGCACGACCGTGGAGCAGAATATTCTCTTCCGCTGGGTGAGCGAAGCGGATCTGCCGGATTTCTATCAAGCGATCAAGGCGATTGGTCTGGGCGCGGCGGACGCGGCGACAATCGTCGATGTGACCGCGTGCCCTGGGACGGACACTTGCAAGCTCGGTATCGCTTCGTCGCGCGGCCTCGCGCGCGAGCTGCGCTATCGTCTGGGCGAAAAGAGCTTGGAGCTGGACGAAGCCGTCAAGAACCTTCGCATCAAAGTGAGCGGCTGCTTCAACTCCTGCGGCCAGCACCACATCGCCGACATCGGTTTTTACGGCATCAACCGCAACGTCAAGGGATTTCAGGTGCCGCACTTTCAGATGATTCTCGGCGGCAAATTCCACGATAACGCCGGTGAGTACGGCGTGCCGATCGGCGCGGTGCCGTCGAAGCGGGTTCCCGAAGCGGTGTCGTCGATTACCGACTTTTACGTCCGCAAGCGGGAGAAGGATGAACGCTTTCAAGATTTCGTCGGGCGGATCGGCAAGAAAGCAGTCAAGGATTTGCTCGAAGATCTCACAAAGATTCCGGCCCACGAAGTGGATCGTTCCTACTATAGCGACTGGGGCGATCCGCGCGAGTTTACGTTGGCGGACATGGGTATCGGTGAGTGCGCCGGCGAGGTGGTTAGCCAAGCCGAGTTCACTTTAGCCGCCAGCGAACGAGAGTTGTTCGAGGCGCAATTGCTCCTCGACGCGGGCCGTCCACAAGAAGCGGTGAAAGCCGCCTACCTATCGATGGTGCGCGCCGCCCAAGGTTTGGTGAAGGATCAGAACCCGAGCATCTCCGAAGATGAAAATCAGATCATCGGAGAATTCACCAAACGCTTTTACGACACGCAGCTCTTCTGGGACAAGTACGCCGGCGGCAAGTTCGCCGAATATCTCTTCAAAGCGAAAGAATTTATCAGCGAAGGCAAACCTGCCGATGCGGACCGTGCCGTTCAGCTGCTCCAGGAAGCGCAGCTTTTTATCGACGCCGCCCATGATTGCCACAACAAGGCGCGTGGCTCGCTGCAAAATGCGGTGACGATCGGCGCGGCCGGTGCGCAGCCGGGCGCTTGAACAGGTGAGTGCGAAAATGGACTTGCAAAAGATCAACGTCAAATTTTTCGCCGTCGAGAAGGAACCGGTGCCGCTGACCGCGTTCATCGATATCTTTCATTCCTGGATTCAAGCCAGCGACGGGATCTACCACGACGTGGCCGATTACAGTCACATGACGAATGGCCCGGGTATTGTTTTAGTCGCCCACGACGCCAACGTACACATCGACGAGACCGGCGGGCGGCGCGGATTGCTTTACACTCAGAAAGCTCTGCTGCCGGGTTCAAACCAAGAAAGACTCCGCATCGTCCTTCGCGCCGCGTTGGAAAACTGCCGGAAATTGGAGCAAGAGTCCGCCGTGAGAGGCAAATTGAAATTCTCCGGCGATGAAGTTTTGATTTCGGTCAACGATCGGCTGGTCGCGCCGAATACCACCGAGTCGTTTCAATCATTGAAGCCGGACGTCGAGGCGGTTGCCGGTCAGCTATTCAACAGAGCCAGCTTTGCTTTGAGTTACAAAGAAGATTCCCGACGCCGTTTCTCGATCGCGGTCCGCACGTTCGAGCGCTTCGATGTCGATGGGTTGATCGCCAATATAGGTGGCGAAGCCAAATACGGCTGATGCTTTCATCGGTGCAGCGATGATACGAACTTTTCGCCAGCAGCGAGTCTTACCGGGATTCGGCCTCACTTTGGGCTTCACCGTCGTCTACCTAAGCATGATTGTGCTGATCCCGTTATCCGCGGCATTTCTTAGAACATTTGCCATGAGTTGGGATCAGTTCTGGGCGACGGTGGCGGGCCCCCGTGCATTGGCCTCCTATCGGCTCACCATCGGCGCTTCATTGGTCGCTGCGGCCATCAACACCGTGATGGGCCTGATGACTGCCTGGGTGCTCGTGCGTTATGAATTTCCCGGCAAAAAACTCGTCGATGCGCTCGTCGATCTGCCGTTTGCGTTGCCGACGGCGGTCGCTGGCATCACTCTGACGGCGATGTTCGCCGGCAACGGCTGGCTCGGCAGCTATCTCGAACCTTTGGGAATCAAAGTGGCCTTCACGCAGCTCGGTGTCGTCGTTGCGTTGACGTTCATCGGCTTGCCGTTCGTCATCCGCACCGTGGAGCCGGTGCTGCAAGATATCGATCCCGAGATCGAGGAGGCCGCGGCCACTCTCGGGGCGAATCGTTGGCAATCGTGGCGCAGGGTCATTTTTCCGGCACTTATGCCGGCGCTATTAACCGGCTTCGCACTGGCATTCGCCCGCGCTGTGGGCGAATACGGCTCGGTGGTGTTTATTTCAGGCAACATGCCGATGCGAACGGAAATCACACCGCTATTGATCGTGACGAAATTGACGCAGTTCGATTACGTGGGCGCGACGGCGCTGGCGATTGCCATGCTCAGCATGTCGTTCGTGCTTCTTTTGACCATCAACCTGCTGCAGTGGTGGAGCCGAGCCCGCTACGCTTGAGTTTTATGGGACAGCTGAAGCCAAAAATTACGGCAAATCAGCGCGGCGGCGGCGCGGTCAACGAGCCACGATTCGTCCGTGTTGGATTGATCGTCGCCGTGCTGTTTTTCCTCGGAGTTTTCTTGGTGCTGCCGTTGGTGGTTGTGTTCGTCGAGGCATTCAAGAAGGGGATCGAGGTTTATTTTGCGTCCGTTCGTGAACCGAACGCGGCAGCGGCTATCTGGCTCACTCTTCTCACCGCACTGATCGCGGTTCCGACCAATATTGTTTTTGGCGTCGCGGCGGCCTGGGCGATAAGCAAATTCGAATTTCCCGGCAAAAGCCTATTGGTGACTCTGATCGATTTGCCGTTTTCAGTTTCACCGGTGGTATCCGGCCTGATCTACGTGCTCCTCTTCGGCCTTCAAGGATGGCTCGGCCCCTGGCTCGCCGAGCATGATATCAAGCTCATTTTCGCCGTGCCGGGGATCGTGTTGGCGACGATGTTCGTGACTTTCCCGTTTGTTGCGCGCGAGCTGATACCCCTGATGCAAGCTCAGGGAAACGAGGAAGAAGTGGCCGCGCGTGTGCTCGGCGCCGGCGGCTGGCAAATCTTTTGGCGCGTGACCTTGCCCAATATCAAGTGGGGATTGTTATACGGCGTGATTTTGTGCAACGCCCGGGCGATGGGAGAATTCGGCGCCGTCTCCGTGGTTTCCGGACATATCCGCGGCCTGACGAATACGATTCCACTCCACGTCGAGATTCTTTACAACGAATACAATTCGGCCGGCGCTTTCGCCATGGCGTCGCTCCTAACGGTGCTGACGCTGGTGACTCTCGCGCTCAAATCGTTGATCGATTGGAAATCGAAGAAAAACACCACGCTCAGTCCAGAATGGACAATCCGAGTTTGATGTGAGCATCGAGATTCGCGACGTTTCAAAGACTTTCGGCAGTAAAGCAAAGGACAACAAAATGGGGACCGACATCACGACAGCAAATGCAACAAAAGAGTTGGCGGCAGCGAACAACTTTTCTACGACCGATCTGCTCTCTTGGGCCTTTTCGCGATTTCACCCTCGGCTGGCGCTTGCCTGTTCTTTTCAAGCCGAAGGATCGGTGCTGATCGATCTCATTCATCAGTTGCGCGGAGCGGATTTTCGGGTCTTTACGCTGGACACTGGACGGCTTAACCAGGAAACCTATGATTGCATGGAAGCGATTCGCACGCGCTACGGGATCGAGATCGAAGTCTTCTTTCCCGATTCCACACAGGTCGAAGAGATGGTGCGGCAACACGGCATGAACCTATTTTATGATTCCATCGAACAGCGCAAGTTATGCTGTGGCATCCGCAAGGTCGAGCCGCTCAAACGAGCTTTGAGCGGTCTGGACGGCTGGATGACCGGTCTGCGCCGCGAGCAGGCAGTCACGCGCACCCAAGTGCAGAAAGTCGAGATCGATCACGATCACGGCAATATCGTCAAGATCAATCCTCTGGCCGATTGGACCGAGCGTCAAATTTGGGACTATGTACGGGGAAATAATCTGCCTTACAATCGGCTGCACGATCAGGGCTATCCGAGCATCGGCTGCGCACCGTGCACCAGGGCGGTCCAGGCCGGGGAAGACAGTCGCGCAGGGAGGTGGTGGTGGGAAAATCCCGAGACTAAAGAGTGTGGACTGCACCTTCGGAGAGCGTAACATTGGTCGGTTATGGCAGATTGGACCACGAAGGCCACGAAGATCACGAAGTTAGAATTATATATGGATCCGAACCCTTCGTGTGCTTCGCGCACTTCGTGGTGGCGAGTTATAGCTGGGAGAAAGCAACTCTGGGAATTTATTCGGGCGGGAGAAGCAGCCGATGAGTTACTTTCCGATCTACCTCGAAATGACCGGACGCCGCTGTTTGGTGATCGGTGGCGGGGTGGTTGCGGAGCGCAAAGTCGCGAGTCTGCTTGAAGTCAACGCCGAGGTTACGGTGATCAGTCCCGATGTGACCGAAACCATTGCGGGCTGGTCGAAAAATAATTCGATCCAATTCAAAGCCAGACGCTATCAGCCCGGTGATCTCGCCGATTACCAATTGGTTTTCGTCGCTACGGACGATGGCGCGGTCAATGCTCAAGTTTACCAGGAAAGCAAAAGCGATCACGCCTGGGTGAATGCCGCCGACGATCCGGCGCACTGTGACTTTATCCTGCCTTCGGTGCTGCGGCGCGGCGAGCTGACGGTGGCGGTGTCTAGCGGCGGCAATAGCCCGGCGCTGGCGCGGACCATTCGAGAAGAGCTGGAGCTTCATTTCACCGCAGATTATGAGATGCTTACTAAACTGGCCGGCGACGTCAGGGATGAATTGCGCCGGCGGTCGATCACCGTACCGTTTGAAATCTGGCGCAAGGCCTTGAGCGGCGATGTCAGGCAATGGCTTGTGCGCGGGGATTTGGCTCAGGCGAAAAGTCATTTGTTAAAAGATTTGGGAGTATCCCTATGACATGCGGAAAGGTCTATCTCGTTGGCGCAGGCCCGGGCGATCCCGGGTTGCTCACCGTTCGCGGACTGGAATTGTTGCGCTCCGCGCAAGTAATCGTGTACGACCAATTGGTCAATCCAGCGCTCTTGGATGAGGCGGCGCCGACGGCCATCAAAATCTTTGTCGGAAAGCGGGCGGGGCGACATTGCATAGCGCAAGAAGAGATCAACGGCGTTCTCATCTCCTACGCACGAGCGGGCCATGAAGTCGTCCGGCTCAAGGGCGGCGATCCTTTTGTATTCGGGCGTGGTGGCGAGGAAGCCGAAGCGTTGTCTGAGGCCAGAATTTCCTTCGAAATCGTACCCGGAGTGAGCTCAGCGGTTGCTGTGCCGGCATATGCGGGTATTCCAGTCACACATCGGAAGTTCGCCTCGTCTTTCGCGGTGGTCACTGGCCATGAAGCGCGCAAGCCGAATTCTTCCCTGGACTGGGCCAAGCTGGCGACGGCCGTGGATACGCTGGTTATTCTCATGGGGCTGAGCAATTTGCCGATCATCGTGGGAAAGCTAATCGCCTATGGCCGTTCACCGCAAACCCCGGTAGCGCTGATCGGTTCGGGAACAACGATCGATCAGAAAATTGTCATCGGATCGCTAGCTGACATCGTCAGCAAAAGCGCGCTGGTCGAACCACCCGCGTTGATCGTTGTCGGTGATGTTGTTTCATTGGCGGATAAGTTACAGTGGTTCGTTCCGCCGCCAGAGAATCAGCCGTTTTATGAGTTCGAACACGCAAGAGAACCTGCACGGGCTTAAGGTCGTCTCCTTCGAGAGCCGTCGCGCTAAGGAAATGGCGGAGCTGATTCGGCGTTACGACGGCGAGCCCATCGTCGCGCCGTCGATGCGCGAAGTTCCGCTCAGCGAAAACCGCGCAGCGCTCGAGCTGTTGCCGCAACTCGAGGCCGGTAAGTTCGACTTGCTGATTCTCATGACCGGCGTCGGCACAAGGACACTCAATCAGGCGCTCCTCACCCAATATCCTCAGGAAAGAATCGTTTCGGCGCTCAGGAAAACTCAACTGGTCGCGCGCGGTCCGAAGCCGATCGCGGCACTTAAAGAGTTGGGGTTGGTTCCTGCTGTGACCGTCCCCGAGCCAAACACATGGCGCGAGGTGCTTGCCACTCTCGATGCCGCTACGACTATGCGCGGTAAGCAGATCGTCGTTCAAGAATACGGCATTCCCAACCCGGAACTTATTGCAGGCCTGGAGCAACGCGGCGCCAGCGTCAAAACGGTTTCGATATATCGCTGGGCTTTGCCGGAAGACCTTGCGCCACTGCGCGACGCGATTCAAAAAATGTTGCGCGGCGATATCGATGTCGCACTTTTCACCAACGGCGCGCAGGTCGAGCACTTGTTTCGAGTTGCCGCCGAGGACAGCGCCGACGAAAAGCTCCGTCTCGCCTGTAAGAATATCGCGATCGGCTCTGTCGGTCCGATTTGCACGCAAGTGCTGCGACAATATGGTCTCACACCGGACATCGAGCCGGAGCATCCTAAGATGGGTTCCCTGATTGCCGAAGTTGCCGCTTCTGCCACCCGTATCTTAACCGCAAGGCGCCCCGTTTAGTGCTACGCCGCCAACATTTTTCACCACGGAGGGACACGAAGATCAGGAAGGTTTTATCGAATCGGACTCACCATTGAAGAATGGTAGGCAGCGCCTCCGCAGTGAATAGATATTGCTCAAGGCACCACAGTATTTTATAAGCCATTGAATCACACCCTATGAGTGACGCTATTTTTTCAGGGCTGGAGTCGGAGTCGATCGAAATTATTCGTGAAGTCGCGGCTACCGCCGCCAAGCCGGTGATGCTGTACTCGATCGGCAAAGACTCCTCGGTGATGCTTCACCTGGCGCAAAAAGCATTTTACCCTGGAGCGATCCCGTTTCCTTTGATGCACATCGATACCGGATGGAAATTCAAGGAGATGATCGCGTTTCGAGACCGCACGGCGACTGAAGTCGGGTTCAAGCTGATTACGTACACCAACCAGCGCGGCGTTGCCGAGGGCGTCGGTCCGATCACTCATGGCTCGGCATATCACACCGATGTCATGAAGACCGAAGCGCTCAAGCAAGCGCTCGATCTGCACGGCTTTGATGTGGCCTTCGGCGGCGCGAGACGCGACGAGGAAAAATCCCGCGCCAAGGAGCGCATTTTTTCATTTCGCGCACCGGGCCATCGTTGGGAACCGAAAGCTCAGCGTCCCGAACTGTGGAACCTTTACAACACTCGAATCAATGCCGGCGAAACGATACGGGTATTTCCGCTTTCCAATTGGACGGAAGCCGACGTCTGGAGCTACATCCGCCAGGAGAACATTTCGATCGTGCCGCTTTACTTTGCCGCCAAGCGTCCGGTGGTCAAGCGCTTTGGCCAGTGGATCATGGTCGACGATAACCGGCTGCCGCTCGAGCCTGGCGAAAAACCGGAAATACTCATGGTCCGGTTCCGCACTCTTGGTTGCTATCCGCTGACCGCCGCAATAGAGAGTAATGCCACGACGCTCGATGAAATCGTCGCCGAAACCCTGGGAGCAATAACTTCCGAACGGCAGGGACGCATCATCGATCACGATGGCGCTGGATCCATGGAACGCAAGAAGCAGGAAGGGTATTTTTGATGGATAGCCTGCGTTTCATTACCTGCGGCAGCGTTGACGACGGCAAATCCACCTTGATTGGCCGCTTGCTCTACGAGACGAAGCTGATCTTTGAGGATCAACTGGAGGCGCTCAAAGCGGATTCCAAGAAATTCGGCACACGGGGCGAGCGCTTGGTCTTGGCACTGCTGGTCGACGGATTGCAGGCCGAAAGAGAGCAGGGCATCACGATCGATGTCGCTTACCGCTTCTTCGCCACGCCCAGGCGCCGCTTCATCGTCGCTGATACCCCAGGTCACGAACAGTACACCCGAAATATGGCGACCGGCGCATCGACCGCTCAGGCAGCGGTGTTGCTGATCGACGCGCGCAAAGGAGTACTCGTCCAGACCAAACGCCACAGCCGCATCGTCTCTATGTTCGGCATCCGCCACGTGGCGCTGGCAGTCAATAAAATGGATCTCGTGGGCTGGTCACAACTGGTCTTTGACGAAATCGAGCTCGCCTATCGTCGCTTTGCCCAGGATCTCGGCTTCGAGACGATAACGGCGATTCCCTTGTCCGCGCTTGAAGGTCACCATATCGTGGACCCCGGCCATACCGCGATGCCTTGGTATCAAGGATCAAGCCTTTTGGATTGGCTCGAGACCGTACCGGCTAAGGCGCGCGACGCTGCTCAACCTTTTTCATTGCCCGTGCAATGGGTCAACCGACCCAATCACGGTTTCCGGGGATTCTCCGGGC
>WNFV01008936.1_pt1 | contig 11216 bp, 10 predicted proteins | sample 5400101 | NCBI WGS metagenome assembly WNFV01 (sample SAMN13153361, study PRJNA577476) | soil metagenome | isolation source: 115 cm soil or saprolite under grassland replicate 1 | place: USA:California | collected 2016-06-15
CCTGGCCACTTCATGGACCGCGACTACACCAACTACAACACCCCGACAGTGATTGCCGCCCCGCGATAGGAGACCGGCCCGGTCAACGGGGCCTCCGCTAGACGTCGATACGCATCTGCGAGCCGGCGCTGACGACCCCGATGGCGCAGAGCACCACCGGCGCGGTCGAGACCAGGACTGCTGCCGGTCAGCCGCTGATCGGCTGGCTGTGGATCCAGGACAGGACGATGCCGCTGTGCGGGCCGAGCAACAGGGAGATGGCAACGGCGGTGTAGGCGCCGCCGCGGGTCCAGGTGCCGGCGGGGGCCAGCGCGTCGGTGGCCTCGGCGGGTGGGCGCAGGAAGGTGGGGGCGAGCCAGCGCAGGTAGTAGAAGACGCTGGCGACGGTGTTGACGATGGCCACGATCGCCAGCCAGGTGCGGCCGCTGTCGATCGCGGCGCCGAACAGGCTGAGCTTGCCGACGAACACGGCGGTTGGGGGTGCCGATGAAGCCGAGCAGGCAGATGGTGAGGGCGAGCGCGAGCAGGGGTTGGCGGCGGAACAGGCCGGCGTAGTCGTCGAGGTGGCGGGCGTGGGGGCAGCTCGAGGACGACGGCGAAGGCGCCGAGGTTGGTGGCCGCGTAGGCGGCTCCCAAGCGTCGTGCTGGGCATATCCAGGAGTGATCAGCGTGCCGTAGGCCGGGTCTTGAGAATCAACAGGGTCTTCACCGGGCTCACTCCTTCCCGACGGCCATGGAATGGGCCTGGGAGCGCTTCGACGAGGCAACCCTATCGGCTCCAGCCGGCCATCGGCTGGAGCCGATAGGGGCGACAGCGCTGGCACCCTCGGTAGCCGGTCGCTTCGGCCGCCGCCGCCGACGAGAACAGGCGGACGTTCCCGGGAAGCGGCCGGGCACCGCAGCCAGGCCGACAGTAGATCCCGGTGGTGACCACCGCGGAGAGCTGGTCATCGAGGCCATCATGAGGGAGCCGGGGCACCAGTGTCTGGACACATCCGGACATGAGCCGGACCTTCGGTAGCTGCGGACGAAGTCGGGAATTTCGGGCGCGCCGTGAGCTGCAGAGCCCACCTTCGGTACGGCCGGTTGACCGAGCCAGGAAGTGGTGACCTCACTGCTGGCGGTGCTTGCTGATCCAGGCAAGCGTGCGCTCCACCACCTACCTGCGCGGCAGCACCTCGAAGGTGGACTGGCCAGGACGTTTACGCACGATCGCCACCACCAGGTGCAGCATGACTGCCGCCCAGGTGACCAGCTTGCCCCGTAGCCGGCTGGGCGCAGCCGCTTTAGGAACGCGCCGAGCTGTGGCTCTCCCATCCATGACTCCGTCAAGCTTCTCGATCAGGGCCGCGCAGAACCCGAAGGCACGCTCCGCCGCCCGAGGATCGAGCCGGTCGGTGGTGTCGGTGGGCCGGTGGTACTCGGGTGCGAAGGTGGGCTTGGGCAGACAGGCGATCCGGATCGCCCGGTAGCCATGCTGGGTGGCCACAGAGGCGTCGGCGAGCGAGAGCGAGGGCATCGGCTGCGCGCCGAAGCGGCCGGCGCGATCCTCCTCTGCGACCTGGTCGCACAACTCGATCAACCTGGGCGCACCCGGGTCGGCGACGCCACGCCCTTCTCCGGTGGCATAGCGCACGGTGCCGTACCCTGCCTCGTCGAGGTTCAGGAAGATCGTCCGTTGTGGATCGAGTTCGTGCTTGTGGTCGCGCATCCATTCGCGCATGCCCAGCATGAGGCCTTCCTCGGCTCCAGTGAACAGCACCCAGAGGTCGAAATGGCGCAGCCGACGACCGTGACGCTCCGCCAGTCGCAGGACCGTAGCCACCCCCGAGGCGTTGTCGGCAGCGCCGGGCACGATCTCGCCGCCGCGAATGTCGAGGAGAAGGGGGACGTGAGCGGCCAGGGTCAGCATCGGCGGGATCCGCGTGACGCTCAACGCCCTGCTCTTGACGCCAGCGGCTCGGAGCAGAGCGAGCGCAAGCAGGGCCAGCAGCGACCAGACGAAGGGCTCGAACAGGCCGATGTCGAGGCCGATTCGCCTGCCCAGTTGCACCCGCCGCTTCAGCGCCTCCGGATCGAAGAGCCACCCCGTCTTGGCGGCATCGTAGTGAGCGACAAGCACGAGTGTCTCCGGCTTGCCGTCTTGCTCGCGGGAGAGGACGTTGTGCGTGACCGCACGCTTGGTCAGCCGCCGCAGCAGATGGAAACGCCCATAACTGTCGCCGAACGCCGAAACGACGGCGGCCGAGAGCGCAGCGGCGCCGAGCTTCGGCCGCCGGGCCGAGAGCGCGCCTCCCGCGAGTGCAAGAAGGATGTGCAGGACGTAGGTCAGGGGATAGTCCGGGCGGACGAGGGCCGGCTCGATCTCGGTGTCCCGTCCGAGCGAACGCAGGCGCGCGGCAAGGTGCTCCGCCGCTCGGTGCTCGCCCTCGGTCCCCGCCCAGCGGCCCTCATGGGCCACAAGCGCCTCAATCTCGGAAAGCGCATCCATGGCAGCCTCGACCCTTGGCGGTACCAAATCCGCCAACTGTTCTCTCCGCCTCCACCTATCGCAAACATGACGGCTTCTTGGGCAAAGCCAAGCTCTGTTGATGATCGTTAGAGTGCTCAGTCGCACCCGATCGGTGACCAGCCGAGTCAGACGGCGAGGGAGGATCTCACAGGCGCGCGGGGCTGGATGTCGAGGGTCGGGCTGTAGCGGCGCAGATAGCTGCGGCCCAGGCGATAGCGCAGCCGCAGCGGCCACGCGCCGCTGGCCAGCACCCGGCGGTTGCGCACCAGCACGGTCCGGCCGCCCACATCGGGCATGGAGAGCCCGGCCAGGCGCCGGGCGCGGCGCAGGTCGAGCGGTGCCGGGCGACGGTCGGCGAGCAGCGCGGTGATGTTGGCGGCGACGGTGGCGGCCTGCTGGCGGGCCATGCCCCGGGACTTGGGCGGCTCCGCGCCGGGCAGGTGCGACGCGTCACCAGCCACGTAGGCGTTGGCATGCCCGCGGATCCGCGGCGCGTCGTCGGCGACGATGAACTCGTCCGGGTCCAGCACGCGGCGGGCAGGCCCACCGCCGGGCCCGGGCCGCGCAGGGGGGTCGCGATTGCGATCACCGATGTGGCCAGGCTGCGGCCGGCCACCGCGGACAAGCGCCCCACCCCATAGGAATGCTGCAAGCTTCGGCGCAAGATCCAGTCCCGCTGCAGGTCACCTGCGCCTTGGAACCCCTTCGGAGGTCGCCGCTCGCGAGCTCGTCCGCTCCTGGGCCGACCACGAGGCCCGTCTGGCCCAGCAGCACGCCGACCTCGACGCCGCCAGGGACGCCGATCAGCGCGGTGTCGCCACGCTCAGCCGGCTCTCCATGCCGTCCAGCTACCGCACCGAGCTGGGCGGCCGTCGTGGCCGCGGCTACGCCTGTCCAGGGGCGCGGCGCTGGTACGAGCCGAACGACCAGGCGGTGGACTGGCTGTTGCTGCTCTCGGAACAAGCCGGGGCCAGCGGCACCGCCGGCGGGACCGTGCCCGCCGCGGCGCTGCCCGACCCCGTGGGCTGACCACCGGCTCGGCGCCTCACCGCCGACCCGGGCCCGCTGACCCAAGCCGACGCCGCACAACAACCACAGCCATGTCCATCGACCACGTCGTCGGCCTCGGCGCCCGGCACCCCGGCCGATCCAGCGCGGTCAGGGCCGTTCATGCGAGCATGTCATCCATGCTGGATGTTCGGCGGCTTCTCGTCCTCCGGGCGGTGGCGCGGCACGGCTCGCTCGCCGCGGCCGCCCGGTCGCTTGGCTACACGCAGCCCGCCGTCAGCCACCAGATCCACCGCCTCGAGCAGGAGGCCGGTGTCCGCCTGCTCGCACGGCAGGGTCGAGGCGTGCGGCTCACCGACACCGGACGCGCGCTGGCGGCCCGGGCCGAGTCCATCGCGGCCGAGCTCAGCGCCGCCGAGACCGAGCTAGCAGCCGCGGGCAGGGACCAGGCCGGGCACCTGCGGATCGCGGCCCTGCCGAGCGCCAACGCTGGCCTGGTGCCGCAGGCCCTCACCGAGCTCCGGGCCCGGCATCCCGAGATCGCCGTCTCCCTGGTGGAGGCGGGCCCCGGGGAGTCGTGGTCGCTGCTGCGGCGCGCCGAGTGCGACCTGGCCGTGACCTTCGACCACCCGATCCTGCCCAAGCAGCCGCAGGCCGACGTGGCCGTCGTGCCGCTGCTGGACGATCGGTTGCTGGTGATCCTCCCGGCCGCCCACCCACTGGCAGGCGCCAAGGAGCTGCCGCTGGACCGGCTGTCGGACGAACCATGGATCCTCAGCACGCACTGCCAAGCGGAGATGCAGCTGGCCTGCACGGCAGCCGGATTCACCCCGAACGTCGCGCTCGTCACCGAAGACTACTACCGGGCGGTGCCCCGCCTGGTCGCCGGCGGCTTGGGGGTCGGCTTCGCCACCGCATTCCTGAGTCAGGGCGCCCGACCCCCCGGTGTCGTCATGGTTCCGGTGGCGGGCCTGCCGGGTGGAAGGCTTATCGCCGTCCTGCCCAGGCGCCCTCGGCTCTCGCCGGCCTCGACGGCCCTGCTGGAGGCGCTGCAGGCGGCCGTGTCGACGTCTGGCGATGCCGCGGTGACGCCGCCCCACAGGTCGCCACCCGCGCCCACGCCGTTCTCCCCGGGCTGATCGCAGCGCCCAGGCGCACGCGCAAGACGCGGGCGCCGAGGTCAAGCACCCGCATCGCCCATTCATCAACAGGGCTTGGGGCTATGGAAGAAGTCGTCATGTTTCCCAAGGTGTCCGAGTGGAGACAGCCACGTAGCTGGGGCCAGAGGGCCTTGGCGCGCCTAACCGGGTGGGTGATTAGGGTTGGAGGTGGTGCGGATGATGACTGGCACGCTCTCCGTCCTGTTTGGGGTCCTGGGGTGCCTGCTGCTAGCGGGAGTGATGGCTGTCTTGGGCCGGGCCCGGCTCAGCCGCCGGCGCCATCGACGAGACTCCAATAACCTGCCACCCGGCCAGGCTCCCGGCCCGTGAGTGACCCGCCGGCCGATCCCGAGTCCATGACGGCTGGGAGCCGGCACGGTGACCCGCCCGTTGGACGCCATCGTCGTCGGGTCCGGTCCCGGTGGAGCGACCGTCGCGCGGGAGCTTTCCAGACGGGCTGGACGGTCCTCATCCTGGAGCGGGGTCAGAAGGCGCCGGTCGCCGGGAGCATGGCGCAGACCTTCCGGGAACTGCGGATGCCTGGCCGAAGCCTGCTCCTAACCGACCGGCCTCTCGCGGTCCTTCGCGGCGTCACGGTGGGAGGCAGTTCGATCTACTTCTTCGGGACCCCGTGGGAGCCACCCTACGAGCTGTTCGACAAGCGCGGCGTGGACATCCACGCCGAGGTGGCAGCGGCGCGACGCACAGCTCCCGTCGCGCCGCTGCCACCGGAGCTGATAGGACCCAAGGGCCCGGCGGATCATGCACAGCGCGATCCAGCTGGGGTACCACTGGAAGCACTGGAAGCCGCTGCCGAAGTACTTCGACCAGGACCGCGCCCAGATCCAGCGCACCATGGGCGGCCCTGGCTCGACCAGACAGCGCCTAGAGGCCCTCAGTGGGCAGTTCGCCGAGCTGAGCGAGCACCGCCAGTGGTGGCTGCTGTCGGCCGAACTGTGGCTGTACGCCCAGCGCGACCCCGACGCCCGCGCGCGTCTGGCCACACTGGAGCAAGGTACGCGCCATCATCGCCGACACCTTGCAGCGCGAGGCCGCCCGCAGCGGCCACCCACTCCCCGCACCGCCCGACGAGGTCGCCGCCGCCGTGCTGGCCCTGTGGCGGGGCCTGCTGCAGCAGCGCCTGCTGGACCCGTGGCGGTGAGCGCCACCACCTTCGCAACGAACCGTGAGCTGGATGCTCCGGGCGCCGCAGCCGCCCACAAGCAAGTAAGGCCAAGGCCATGATGCAGACCGTTCCCCGCATCGACGATGGCATTGCCCTGCCGGACGGCCGCTGGCTGGCCTATGCGGAGTTCGGCGACCCCGAGGGGCGGCCGGTGCTGTTCTTCCATGCCACGCCCGGCTACCGGCGCAACCCGTGGGCAACCGATGCCGAGCTGCGCTCAGCGGGTGTGCGGCTGATCGCGCCCGACCGGCCCGGCGTGGGCCGGTCCACCCCGCAGCCGCATCGGCGGCTGCTGGACTGGCCAGACGATGTGCGGCAGCTCGCGGACGCCTTGGCGCTGCAGCGGTTCGCGGTGGTGGGGTTCTCCAACGGCGGACCGCACGCCGCCGCGTGCGCCTGCAAGCTCGGCCCGCGCGTCAGCGGCACGGCGCTGGTGGCGCCGCTGCCGCCGCTGGACGCGCCGGGAGCGGTGCGGCAGCTCGGCGTGCCCGACTGGTACTACCCGCTTGCGCGCCGGGCGCCGTGGGCGCTGCGCGCGGTGTATGCCGGGCTGGTGGCGCTGGCCAGGCGGGACCCGCGGCGCGCGGAGCGGCTCCTGGTGAGCGGCATGAGCCAGGCCGACCGGCGGCTGTTCGGCCGGCCGGAGTGGGCCGGCCGCTTCGGCGCCGACCTTGCTGGCGCGGGCAGCCGCGGCATCGCGGACGACGAACGCCTGATGCCGCTGCCGTGGAGGTTCGCGCCCGAGCAGGTCGAAGGCCCCGTGCGCTTGTGGCTCGGCGAGCATGACGAGCTGGTCCCCGCGCGCGTGTGGCTGGAGCGGCCAAGCCCGTTCCCGGTCTGCGACACGACCGTGGTGGCGGGCGCCGGCCACTTCCTGATCGCCGAGCAGATGGCCGAGATCGTCGGCACGGTCTGACCGTCCCCAGTCACCCGGGGGTGGAGGGGGTCAGGCCCGGCCCCCGGCAGGGGTGTTCGGACAATGTATGGGTCGGTGTGCCCTCGGAAGGGCACGACAGGGCACATGGGGTACGCGAGGGGCACGACAGGGCACATCAGGGCTGCCGTGAGGTCGCTTTCTCGATCCGTCTCTGCTTCGTGGAGGGGACGCGAATCGGCAGCTGGCCGGGTCGATTCTCGAAACGCACGTGGGTGATTGCATCTGGCGTACCCATGGCAGTCACTGGGGGTAGGACCAGCGGCAAACACCGTGACCAGCACAAACCCGCACCATGATACCGGCCGGTGTTCGGGACATCACTGCTCGACAAGGCCACTACCAGCGGAAACCTCCAGATTGGTCACTTGCCGCCGTGCTTGGTGGGGGACGCCACAAGCATGGGTAATTGGAGAAGCTCTCGCCTCGGTCAGTTCGCCGCTGCTCGGCGAGGTGACCGGTGGATACGAGGCCCCGCCCGACGCGACGTGACTGGCGCGATGCGCGAGAACGATCCAGGCCAAGGCCCGTCAGTACCAACATCCCACCGTGGCTGTCGGTGAGCGATGGACCCAGGGCGGTCGACTACTACCAGGCTGCCTTCGGCGCTGTGGAGCCCTACCGCCTGGAGGACGACGCGAGCAGGTGATCATCGCCCAGCTGGCGATCGGCCAGGCGGACTTCTGGCTGTAGGAGGCCCCCGGCTCGAGCCCCGGAGCCGGCGGAGGATCGATCCGGATGATCCTGACGGTCAAGGACCCGGTCTCGGTCTTCAGGCAGGCTGTCGCCGCGGGCGCGACGAAGATCGCACCCGTCGACGAAGACCACGGTTGGCGCATCGGACGCCTTGCCGATCCGTGGTCACCGCTGAGAGGTCGGCGGGCTGCTGCCGGACGCTCGGGGGCTGAGCTTCCGGCAGGCCACGACGTCCCGCTACGGCAGGGCCGTCGCCCGCTGGAGCCGGCCGGTCGCGACCCGGGCGGCGGCGCGGACGAAGGCGGCCACGGCCAGCGAGTGGGACGTCTGCGGCCAGGCGACCGCCAGCGTGCTCGGGCTGAGCCCCGCGACCGGACGGTAGACGACATCGGCGCGTGGGTGCTGCTTGGCGAGCGAGGCCGGCAGGAAGGCGACCGCCTGTCCCAGCGCGACGACCTCCAGCAGTTGCGCGAGGTCGCCGACCCGGGGCCCGGGCGCAGGGTGCCTGCCGGGCCAGGATGCCGCCAGGGAGTCCGGGTCGCGGCCAGCCCAGTACGCGGCGGCCTGCTCGTCGGCGTCCGCCGAGTGCGGCACCGGCTCGTCGGCGAGGTCGGCCAGGAGCAGGCGTCGCCTGCCGGCCAGGCGGTGCCCGGCCGCCAACGCGACCAGCCGCGGCTCGCTGGCCAGCTCCTCGACGTCAAGGCCGTGACCGTCGAAGGGGCTGCGCAGCAGGGCGACATCGGCGCGCCCGTCCCGCAGCATCACCGCTGGCTCGCCCCAGCCGCTGATCACCAGCTCGGTCGCCAGCAGCTCCGGCGGGGTGGCCATGGCCTGGTAGGCGGCGACGATCTGCTGCAGCAGCTTGGCGTCGCCGGCTTTGGCGGCGACGACCAGCCGCGGCGTGGCCTGGCCGGCTCGCTGGGCGCGGCGGGCGGCGGCGCCGACCGCGTCAATGGCGCCGCGTGCCTGTTCCAGCAGCACCTGCCCGGCCTCGGTCAGGGTGACGCGGCGGGTGGTGCGCTCCAGCAGCCGGACGCCGAGCTTGGCCTCGAGCTGGCGGATGGCCTTGGACAGGGGCGGCTGCGCCATGCCCAGCCGCGCGGCCGCGCGGCTGAAGTTCAGCTCCTGGGCCACGGCCACGAAATACCGCAGCTCCCGGACCTCCAGCTCATTCATACCCGCTGAGTATAGAGCAAGAGCGAGCCGGTCCTTCCCTGCCAGGCCGGTGCGCTGCTGCACTGGTCGCGACCCAACCATCAGCCCCAACGAACGCGACGGAGGCCAGCACATGAAGCAGCGCACGCTCGGCCGGGACGGGCTCGCCACCTCGGCCCTCGGCCTTGGCTGCATGAGCATGTCGGAGTTCTACGAGCCCACCGACCAGGCCGAAGCGACCCGCACCATCCACCGGGCGCTCGACCTGGGCGTCACCCTGCTGGACACCGCGCCCTCTTACGGACTCGGCGACAGCGAGCGGCTCGTCGGCGGTGCCGTCGCGGGCAGGCGCGACCGGGTGGCGATCGCCACCAAGTTCGGCGCCACCCGCGACGGCGGGCGGTGGGGCCTGGACGTGCGCCCCCAGCGCGCCAGGCAGTCGATCGACGAGTCCCTGCGGCGCCTGGGCGTGGACCACGTCGACCTGTACATCATGGCCCGCCGCGACCCCGCGATCCCTATCGAGGACACCGTCGGCGCCATGGCCGAGCTGGTGGCGGCCGGCAAGGTCCGCCACCTGGGCCTCAGCGAGGTCGGCGCACAGACCCTACGGGAGGCCTGCGCCGTGCACCCGATCGCGGCCCTGCAGAGCGAGTACGCGCTGTGGACACGCGGGATCGAGTCCGAGATCCTGCCGGCGGCCCGGCAGCTCGGCGTCGGCCTGATGGCCTACTCGCCGCTGGGCCGCGGGCTGCTCGCCGATGCGATCACCTCCGAGGCGGACCTGGCCGCCGACGACCTGCGCCGCCTGCTGCTGCCGCGCTTCCAGGGCGAGAACCTGCGCCGCAACCTGGCCCTGGTCGCTGGGGTGCGGGCCGTCGCCGAGGAGGCCGGCGCCACGCCGGCGCAGGTCGCGCTCGCCTGGCTGCTCGCCCAGAGCGAGGACGTCGTCCCGATCCCTGGGACCGGGCGCGTGCGCCACCTGGAGGACAACCTCGCCGCAGCCGACCTGGTCCTCACCGACGCGCAGCTGCGCCGGCTCGGCGAGGCCATGCCACCCCAGGTGGTGGCGGGCGACCGCTACGACCCCAGCGGCATGGCCAACCTCGAGCGCTAACCCGACCGCCTCGCAACGCTTGCCGCGCGGGTGGAGTTCTGCCGCGTTGGGGCAACAGCTTCCCCAGAGCTGCGGCCGATAGCACGGCGATGGCGTGGTGGGCCGCCTGCATCCCGATCTGGAGGGCGTGAATCGCGATGCCATCCTGATCGTCCCGAACGGCGGCAAGGGCACCGGCCAGGCATCTTTGGGGGATGCACCACCGTGGCGACAGGGGAGGCCGCCCAGCGGGCCATCTTGGCTCCGCAGCCGGAGGCCACCTTGTTGCAGACTGGCTCCAGCGCCATGTGGGGGCTATGGCGTCCCGATCCACAGTCGGCGTCGACGGCTGGAATCCGCCGCAGCGCATTCAGGATGGTCGCGGTGCCGACCCCCGACCTGGAACGTGCCGGTGCCGGTGACGGTGCGGGATCAGGTAGCGCGCACGTCACGGGCCACCCAGATCGGGCTCGTCCCCCCAGAGTGCGGAAGCCACGGCGTGCGCTGTCGCCAAGGGAGCTCCTGCCATCGGGGCGTACGCCGAGGCCACGGCGGCAGCGTCCGTGGACCTGTGCACCAGCCGGTCGCCGATGATTGTGCCGACGTACCGACCGGTGGGCGCGTACACCTTCGATCCCTGGATGCGTCCGACCTGGCGGCCTGCCTGGTTGAACACGGCCTGGCCGTGTACCTGCAGCGGGACACCGTTCTTCGTGTACAGCGATGCCACTGGCGTGTCCCTCCATGCACTGGCCTTCGTGCAGGGTGAACCGCGCACCAGTGCCGCTGGCCCGCCCGACAAGCTCGGAGCGGTCGGCACACCATAGCCCACGAGGACGACACCGGCGTGTCACCGCCGGCACCGTACCCGACACTCGCTCGACCAGCGGAAACTCCGAGAGCGAACAGAAGCGAGATGCGGACGCGAAGACGGCATTGCGGGCGCGGTGACCGCTGCCCTTTTCAGTTGCTGCGCCAGTTCTTCTCGATGGTCGTCTCCGGCATCTGTGATGGCTGGTTCAGCTCGCCCGCGTACGCCGAAGCAAACCATCCCGCCCAGCGGTTGATGAAGTCGTCAAGCGCACCAACCGCAAGGCGCATCAGCGGCCACGCCGGCTGAACCAGCGCTATCCCCGGTGCGAAGGCCTGACCGGACTCTGGGCCGGGCGGCAACGCGAAGGGTGCGACGCTCGACGTGCGGCGGGACATTGGCATGAACATGAAGGCGGTCTCGTACCAGCCGAACCGATCCTTTTGGAACGGGTCGCTGTACCAGAGCGAGTGGCTTCGTCCCTCGTAGCCGTAGCGGCTGGCGGGGATACTCAAGCTAAGCCCTGATCCACCGAGGATCTATTGAAGTTGGGCCCTTGAAACGTCGAACAGGCGCCCGCTGACCTGGGAGAATGGCGTTGCTGACACGACCGTTCGGCCCGATCAGGAGGGCACCTGTTCGATGCAAGTCTCCCACA
>WNFV01010120.1_pt1 | contig 11216 bp, 6 predicted proteins | sample 5400101 | NCBI WGS metagenome assembly WNFV01 (sample SAMN13153361, study PRJNA577476) | soil metagenome | isolation source: 115 cm soil or saprolite under grassland replicate 1 | place: USA:California | collected 2016-06-15
GCGGGCTCACGGCCCATAGTGTCTCGACGGCCTGCCCGTCCTGGTTCTCCCGAAGCCCCTCGTCCCGGTGCCCGGACCCTACGTGAAGGTCCTTCTCTCGTTCAAGCGGCCTCGCCGGCCATTTTCATGCAGGTACAACACGGAGCGCCCGCACCAGGGGATCGACCTGCGAGCGCCTGACTCGCCGCCGAATCCCCCGGCACTGGTTTCCAGTATCCGGCGCGTGCGAAGAAGCGACGTCTTGGGCGGCCTCATCCATGAGTACGAACTGGTCGCGTGATGCCGAATCAAGGGTTTCCGGGCCCTTCACCCCCTGGCCCATATCGTGCCACCGAAGGAGCAGCAGACCGCCAAGGCCGAGTCCGGCAAAAGGTCGAAAGGCAAGCGCGGCGCAACGGCAGACAAGAAGTAGCAGGACTCAAGCCAGGCTCAGCTTCTCTTGGATGTACTTCACGGCGCTTCCAGTACGGTCGATACCCGCGCTGCAATGGACCAGCACCGGTTTGGGAAGCACCTGATAAGCGCGCCAGATTCTCTCGAGTTCGCTCGGCGATAGAGGCGGAGACTGATGGTCAGGAACCGGCACCTGTTTCGCCTGGAACTGAGCCGCACGATAGTACGAAACGAGGTCAGTTGGTAAGTGCTCGTATAGATGCAGCTGATCGTCGGCCAACAGGCAGATGATCGACCTGATACCGCACACCTTGGCTTGGTGAATCCAATCGTCGACCGTCGCTTGTGGCACCGGCGTTCCTTGCTCGCCCGAGTAGCCGGGTCGACGGCCCCTCCACAAGTTGCTCTCAATCACCTCATGGAACATCTCGGTCTCCGCATCTCGGCTGCAGCTGAGCGACCAGTCTGCTCCAACGTACGTTAGACGGCCGCCACCCGTCTCTCGCCTCGCCCACTATCCAGACGACCGCCTGATCACAAGCCGTCGAAGTCGCCGCCGCCTCCCCGAGTGTCCCGCGGCCGTCTTCCCGACGAGAGGTACTAGCCCGAGAGGATGAACCATAGCGGGCCGGAGAACTCTCGCATCTCTTCGATCATGAGCTGTGGTTCCTCGACCGCTCGTTTCCTCACATCTCTCTTCCCGCGACACCCGCTCGTCAGCTTCGCCGGAACCTGGCGACCGCCAGCGGGACGAATACCAGGACGATCCCGGCCGCCCGACCTGCCCGCGTAGAAGACCGCGGCGTGCCCAGCGCGGCCCTGGCTTGTGGACCCAGGGCGAGCGAGACGTGGCCGTAGGCCATTCACGGGACGAGTCTGTTGTCGCGGGCGTCCTACTCCCGGGCAGACGCCCGGCCATGTCATCCGGGGCGGCGGGGGTGACGGCGCACCAACCAGATCTGCGCCTGTCTCCGAGCCTCTTTTTGAACGGCTGGTCTCGCCAACGGTACGCGGGGGGCGAGCAGTGGCCTCTGGTCCACGCGTGATTCGTTCCTTTAAGGAATGGCCGGCTCTGCCAAGGGAACCAAGAGTCCCGATTCTTCCGAGCCGTAGGTGACGTGATAGCTGTAGTCCTTAGTTAGCTGGGCATCGTCCCACCGCGCGGTCAACTGCGTCCGATAATTGAAGAGGAGAGCCACGGAGTCGCCTCCGAATAGGATTACACGAGCCACGGCTTCAGGATCTGGATGGTCGAAGAGTTCGCCATTCGTGGAGAAGAGATACCTACGGCAGCTGACCGACTCGACCAAGGTCCTTGTGACGTTCGCCATGCTCCCATGGTGGGGCAGTTTGAACGCGTCCAAGGGTAGGCGATCTACCCCTCGATCGGCAGCGATCTTGCGGATCGCGGGCTCCAAGATGTCAGGGAATGCGTCCCCTGTCAGGAGACAGCTGAGGTCTCCCCACTCAAGGAGAAAGGCAATGCTTGAACCATTGGCTGGTTTCCGATCCTTTCGGGTCGGAGTAGCCGCGAGTTCCTCCAGAGACGCGACCCCGCGTCTTACCAGGACTTCTGGAACGGTCAATTCCGGTTGGGCTTGCTGCTCGCTCGGTTCGCCGGCTTTCGCTTTCTGTATCAGAAGGTCCCAGTCCTCCCAGAGACGGGAGAGCCTGGCAGGGATCGGCGATATCAGCGTGACGCGGAGTCCCCAATCAAGCGACTCTGTTCGATAGCGACCAAGTCCCGGAGCAGTGATGGCGTCTCCCCCAAAGGACTCATTCCATGGGAGGGACGGACGATCTGAGGACCCATCGAGCAACTCGGTCAGAGCCTCTCCTTGGCGCAGTGACCGTTTGGCCTCCTCGTCGGGTGGAGGCAGGTGGCGGAAGCCGTTGAACCAGACGTCCTCGAAGGAGCATCCTAGATTCTGGTCTTCTAGCAACTTCAGAACGCCCCAGATGTGATCCGCATCGACATGCGTAATCACGAGAAGATCGAAGCGTCTCCCTTCTGGTTGGAGTCTCCGGATTCGTTCCCGAAGCGAATCGTAACTACCTGGCGGTCCGCCGTCGATCAGGATCCGGTGTGTCGAGGTCGCGTCTGAGCACTCAACAAGGATGCAATCCCCATACCGAGCGGGAAGCAGCTCGACGGTCATCGAGCGACCGTCGGTGGACGTCCCCGCTTGGAGTTCGGATCTCACGTCACACGCCGTGCCGGATCCCGAACGGATCGCCCTGTATCACGAACGGCCCCCAGAGCGCGGGATGATCAGGAAGAGGGTCGCCAGAAGACGAGAGGATGCGCCCCTCCCTGAGATCGTCACGCGTCTCGAGCATTGAGGACCGGAGCGCTTCGGCAGCGTCTAGAGGGGGGTGGGAATGCAGGAGGGCCTCGTAGAAGTGCGAGGAGAGGGCCTCAGTGGTGACGTCGGCAACCCGCCAAAGCGACATCACCACCGCACGAGCGCCCGCCTGAAAGAAGGCGCGGCCCAACCCGATGATTCCGTCGACGGTGGTGCGACCGAGAGCTGTCTGACAGGCGGCCAAGAACACTAAGGCATCGTCGAGCTTCACGCGAGCTACTTCCACCGGGAGGAGGAGTCCATCGTCATATTCACCAACGGTGAAGTACAGGGGCGAGGCGTAGGCAGGTCGCTTTAGGGCCGCATGGCAGGAGAGATGGACGAGATCACAGCCCTGGGCCTCTGCGCGATAGGCGGACTCCGTGGCCTGCTCGTTCAGACGGAGGGTCACGCTCTTCTTTCGCATCCCAGCCTTGACGAGGGCGACCCTCACTGCCCTCGCTTCTTCCTCAGCCCTTCGGAGCGGGTCAAAGCCAGACTGCGGATCGAGCAAGGGGTTCCCCGCCACGAACGCCCGCCGAGGAAACGTTGTCCCCGAGCCGCTCCGGCGCCGCAGAAGGCCCAGCGTAGCAAGCGAGGGTGTGATCGAGATTGCGCGGCGCTCGATGACAGGCATGCCGTCGGGGGAGGTGAGGAGGTGGTAGGGAACCAGAGCGAACTCCCGATAGGGCGAGATGACGAGGGGCGCGTCGCGGTCGACGACATCCTCCACTGGCTCCAAGAGTGCGTGCCACAGACTCGTGAGAGCGGTCGAAAGGGTCTGGCCTGTGTCCTCGTCCTCCACGTCTGTCAGATCTGTCTCCTCTCCTCCTCGAGTCGTTGTCACAATGCCGAGGGTGTCTTGAGCCAACGCCGCCAGTTCAAGAATCTCCTTGGCGGATGCCTCTGAGCGCCGCCAGATAATCTCCCCCGACGGCGACACGACAAGCAAAGCAACGGCATCGTCGACAGGCTGGACGAGTACCGAGGGTACTCCCAATTCTCCCGCGAGGGCCTTAATGGCGTCTCCATCGAGCGGCTCCGGGGCCCCCGCAGACTGCAGGAGCGAATCGGTTCGCGACAAGATGTATCGAGCGCCCCGTTCCAGCGCTCTTGGCAGAGGGACGTCCTCCAAGTTCGGAGGAGGCTCCGCGGACAACAGATTGAGGAGTGCGCCCGCCCCACGTCTCCTCACGCCGAGAGCTTGGTTCAGTGTCCGGGCTCGGCTCCGATCTGCAGCCGCCGTCGCCTCGGCGAGGAGTCCCGCCGCAGCCAAGGAGGTCACGAGGTCACCGGCTACGTTTCGATGCAGCCATCCCTCATCGAGTGCGACTTGATGCTCTTCCGTTCCGATGAGTTCGCGTCTCACATCCAAGATCGACAGTGCGGCGATCGTCAGCAGGAACCGAAGCGGTGGGTCAGACTCGCCTACCAACCGCCCAGCGGCTGTGAGGGTGCGAAGGATATCCTCGGTGAGCGGGGAATCCGACAGGCCCCTGTCCAGAGACTCTCTCAGTGCCTCCAGGGCTTCCTCTCTCCTACCTAATGCCTCTTGCACGGCGGCTAGGTTCAGGAAGTGATGGGCCATGGCGGGTCCGGCCGACTGGTCGGCCACAACCTCCTCGGCGAGCCCACCGGCCTCGTCTATCTGTCCGTCAGCGATGAGGAATGAGGCCTTCAGCGTCTTCAGAGCGCGAGTAATACCTTTGGTGTTTTGGGGAGTGGAGGAAGCGGCCTGCAAGCCCCGATCGAGGATAGCTAGAGAACCCGATATCTGATGGAGTTCGTACCGCACCCAGCCTTCCACGAGGCACCAGTGTGCGCGGAGCTCGCCTTCCTCCGAGGCCTCGTTCAGGATTGACTCAGCCCTTTCGAGCGCCCTCTTCGCGTCCTCCAGGACGGCCTCGTCCTGGAGAAATAGGAGGCTCCCAGACTGTTGAATCAGCGACTCAGCTAGGAGGATCATGCTCTCTCGATCCTGTTCGGTTCCGCGCAGGAACTGGGCCACATCCACCATCAACTGGGTAGTTTCGATCGCGGACCGGTCGTCCCCGAGTGTGGTATGCAGCACTTGCCGGAGGAGCAGGGCTCCCAGCAAGCCCCGAGCGTAATCCTTCTGAGCCCTGCGGAACCAGAGGTCCGCCTGCTCAGCGGGATCGATCACCTCTTGGCCCTTTAGGGTCTCGGCTACATGGTCTGGAACAGAGAGAGGTCGCGGTAGGTTGGCCAAAAGCGACAGCAGATCTTCGAGTGCCGTCGATGACATAGCCAGCGCAGCCTGTATATCTCCCGCTTGCTGAGCCTGGATGGCGTTCTGCAGCAGCCGCTGAGAGCGGAAGGCGAATGCCCGCAATGAAGTCACAGGCTTCGACACTGAAGCTGGATCGACTCCCGACGCCGCGCGCTCCAACTCGAGGGTGACGTCTAGGACGTTCGCCAGCTCCGCACGCAGTTCCTCGTTGCTGGTCCCCTCAACCTGAAGCTTATCTATGCTCGCAAGGGCCCGGCGGACAAGAAGCTCGGCTGACCTCAGATGCACGAGGCTCTCCGACGAAAGCCCAAGCGCGATGTAAGCCTCGGCCAATGCTTCGATCGCCGGCAGTTCAGGGACGGGGGCTCCCTGAACCAGGCTGTAGAGAAAGGCGCTGGTGGCTCCAGCGCGCGCCCGCTCTGCTGGCTCGAGCGCCTGCGCTGGCTGCCGTTTCTCAAAGGCGGCGTCTGCCATGCGAAGCGCCTCGCGAACCTCTTTCTCGTCGACGAACACCGGCGAGGCGATATTGGCTGGCACCTCGATCGTGTTCGCGATGCGTTCCATGGCTTCGGACGATCGCGGGCGATTTGACGGCTCGGGGACCTCGTGAGTGGCTAGGACGTCGAGCCGCACTCCCCGCATCCACATGGCCCGAAGATGCCTGCCAGAAGGGAAGCCATGGACGTCGCTTGCGGCTGCGGCACCTGAAGGGGCATCGAACCGGGAGACGGGGAGCAGGGGAGTAGGAACCCTATCCTGCAGAGCTTCGTACCACTCATCGTCTGAAGTCTCGGGAGGGACCGGACTGGCGTGCGTCCAGACCGAGAGGAGTTCGTTGGGACGATTCCACCATCGGAAGAGCACGCTTGTTGCGAGGCTGCGCTCCGCATCAAGACCCCATCCGAGAGGGATTTCGAAGGTGAACTGATTCGCGGGGTCTTTGAACACCGCTAGGATCCCAACCCTAGGCAACCTTCCCGCCATTGGCGATGCTAAGGACGACTCGCGGCCCGAATGAGCCGGTCCGATCGCCGCCCCTCCCAGCGCTCCACCTATCCGGCTTCATCTCGGGCCCTTCCATTCAGCTTCGTGAGCCGGGACAAGTAGGGGCGACGGTGCCACTTCGTTGGCGCGGATCTCACCGACCTCTCGACCTGGGTTGCACGCAAATTCCTTCGGAAACTCTCGGTCCCGTGACCTGCGTAGGTCGCAGCCTACTCGCCATCCGAGGTGGAGGGAACCCCGAGCAGACGTGGCCGAAGGTGCTCCCTATGCCCGAGAGCCGGTCGGGCTAAAGACCCACCCCCAGGTGAATCCCTGGTCCGCTCCTGCTCGAATGCGGGCGAGAGCCCCAGGGATCCCCGAGGGCGACCGGCGATTTCGCTCAAGGATTCATGGATCACCTTTGAGTCCATCGCATGCCTCATAGCGCAGCGTACTCGCCCGCCCGTTAACAGAAACAGGCGAAGGGAGCCCAAGACAAGGGAGACGCGGTAGCAGTCGCACGCGCGAAGGGCGTACCGTAGGTAGATGATGGCAGACGAAACGTCCCCGGTCCTGAATCCCAATGCGGCCGGCACAGGCTTAGAGAAGTTAGTCGAGCCGTGCGCCGGCAGGCCGCGGCGAGAGCTTCCCGAAATGGCCTCACAGGATCCTACGTTTGCCCTTACGTTCTCGGGAGGGGGGTTTCGCGCCACCTTGGCTGCGCTCGGGGTCCTGCGCTTCTTAGCGGATGCGGGTCGGCTGGGCGACGTCCGGCTCGTCTCTTCGGTCTCCGGGGGATCCATTGCCAACGGTATGCTGGCCTGCCACTGGGGCGATCTACGTCAAGCTGGATTTACCGCCGAGTCGCTGGACACGCTCGTCATCGACCCGGTCGTATCCTCAATCACGGGCTCCTCCTTGAAGCGGGAACTGATGCGGGGCATCTGGCGAACCATCGGCGCTCAAACCCGCACTCACCTCTTGGCCCGATCTCTTGACAGGCGATTCTTCCACGGCCGAACCCTTGAAGGCTTGGATCCGGAAGCGAGGTTCGTATTCAACGCGGCGAACTTGACAACCGGGGTTCGGTTCGCATTCGACCAGCAGTACGTCGGTGACTATGTAGTCGGACTTGCGGAGACCACCGGGACTGGACTGAGCGTAGCCACAGCGGTGTCCGCCTCGGCCGCAGTCCCCGGCGCCTTTGCTCCACTCGCGCTGTCCGACATTGAGTTTCCCTGCCAAGAGCGAGGCGAGCCGTTGCTGCTGGACGGCGGAGCCTACGACAATACTGGGATCGAGGCTTTTGACAGCGACCGCTACTCGCCGTTCTTTCTGATCGCGATGAATGCGGGTGGAGTGTTCTTGACTGGCCGGTGGGGTGGGCTTCCCTTCGTCCGAAATCTCACTCGGTCTAGCTCACTTCTGTACCGACAGAGCACCGCGGTCCGGTCACGTTGGATGGTCGAGCGGTTCAAGGCCCGCGAGGAGGTTCCACCCGGCGGGGCGATCCCTCCATGGGGCCGCCGAGGCGTGTGGATGGAGCTCGCCACGGTGGTCCGGGGCGGGGGAGCGGCGGCCTGGCGCAAGCGGCATCCCGAGCGCCGCGACTGGCAGGGGCGCGATCTCGCCTTCGTACCGACCGTGTTCGATAGACTCGAGCCGGCACTGTGCCGTCTGTTGATCTATCGGGGGTGGTGGCTGACCGGGGCAACCATTGCCCAATACCACGCGAATCTCCTGGAACTTCCTGATACGTCTCCGCCCGTATGATGCATTTGCGCCCCGGTGCCCAGCCCCGCCCACCGGGTGAAGTATGCCGTGGCATGCCGCTCAGCAACGTCGTGGCGCGCTGACGAATGGGCGCACGAGACGGAGATCCGAGATCGACTCTGCGCGTGAAAATAGACATCCTCTATTGATGAGGAGTGGGCGCGCGTTCTTATCGAAGATGACGATATCAGTCTGGCTTCCCATGCTTGCGGGGAGCTGTGACCATAGCCGGCGTTGGTTTCAAGAATTGCGAGAGCGGGAAGTCCCGGGCCAATGCCTGAAGAGAGCTGAGGCTGGAGAGGTCGAGCGCCTCTCGCAACATGGTCAAGGCATCCGGTTGCAGACTCGTCCAGTACTGGCTGTGCAGCTTCGGGGAGTGCCTGCTGAGCCATGATCTGCCACGTGGCGCGGGCTGGAGATCCAGAATCCCGGGACCGAGCCAATCCGCGACTGGGCCACCCACGGGATCGCCGAACACCCACCAGCGACACGGGAAGGCCACGTTGGTCCACCGCGTCGGGGCGAACACCGCGGCCTGATTGAGAACGGGGATCGTGGCAGGGCCGGCAGGCCCGATGTACGAGGTCTCGAAGGTGATGCCCCCGGTGCCGCTGTCGCGGGGAGGCTCGGCGCGGGCTGGCACCTCTGGGATCAACATCTCCACCTTCCGGGACTCGAAGTCCGACTGGCTGCTAGCCAGGAAAGGCCACGGGTACTGAATGGGGCTGCCCAGCGTGACGAAATCCGACACGAGCCACGGCATCCCGGCGCGCCGCATCGCCTGCCAGAGCCGACGCTGGGCCTCGCGGAATGTTGCCACGGTCTCGTCTCGGTTGGCGCCGGGGAGCGATGCGGCGGTTTCCTCGTAGTCGGTGAGGGCGTTGCGGTACGCCTCGAGCCGATCCGGCGGGGGTGTGCTTCCTCGCAAGTACACCTCCCACCAAAACTCGCACAGGATGTCTAGAGCCATGACCGATCCGAGACTGTGACCGACCAGGACTATCCGGTGGTATTGGCCGCTGTCGTGAAGGCTTCGGAGCAGAGTCACCCCGCGTTCCCGGATCGCTCGGCGGACGGCCACATTGTCAGGGAGAGGCTGGAGGTATCGTGCTGCATCCCCTAGACTCGTGACCGCCCAGGCGGAAATAGCTCCCGTCACCCGAGACCCCAGCGCCGAGCCAACCGTTATCACAGTTGAGCCAGTGCGCAGCCACGACGGCCATTTCACTTGGGCCAATCCAAGGAGGAGCAGCACGGCCATCGCGGCTGCCGCAAGTGCGAGGAGAAGAACTGTCGCCTGGATGAGCCGCCGCAGCGCTCGGAGCTTGGGCGGAAGATCCCCCTTGGCAACTGAGAGCGCCCACCGTTTGACCTGCTTCCATGTAGTATCGCGGATGAGATCCTGCCAGTAGACTTCCAAGAAGTCGGTTCGCGGAAGCTCGGGGATAGCGTTCTTGAATGCTTGTACCCGGAAGATCTCGTACCGAGGCTCAAGCCGTACGTCTGGCTTCATAAGCAGGATTGGCTCATTCGGATCGCCATCCAGCCCGAGCGCGCCGCGCGCGAAGCCGCGGACGGTCGTCCCAGGCAGCTGCTCGCCGATGCCGTGAATGAGGATCACCGCCTGTCGCGGATCCCTCTGCTGCCTGGCCTCCACGACTGCTAGCTGGGCGGCCTCCAGAGCCTCTAGCCAGACCTGGTGATCCTCCGATTCCACGCCGGCGGCCTCTATGCGGACCACCCGACTCGCTCGGCCCCCGGTTACTTCGTGAGGCGTGAAGCTCAGGGTGACCTGGCCCCCTTCCGGCCACTCGAGGAGCACGACGTGTTCCCCGTCGCGGACCTCCAACACCTGCCCGTTCCGCCCGCCGACCACCACCGGCGCTCCGGCTCGGAGATCACCCGAGCCTCTGGTGCCTAGCCATCGCCCGGAGCCCAACTGGCTCGTGAGCAGCTCCCACACTGTCTCCAGCCGGCCGGCGATGGTGCACTTGGGCCTTCCGGATTGGTCTTCACCCATCACCGCCACCTCCCACCTGCTCCATCTGGCGCGACTGTCTTCACCCAGGCGCCACGCAGAGCCAAACACGGCGCAGCCCACAAAGTTTGGGCTCGACCACACCATCACGCAACCAGCACAACCGCCCCGGGTTCATGGACTCGAGTCGGTTAGGCTTCCGTACCAGCCAATCTCCACCGGTAGGCGAAGGACCGTTACTAGTGCGTCCCCGGAACCCCGACCGGGTTGCCTCAAGTGAGCCGCGGCGAGGCGGGGCTAGCAGGGGACCAGGAAGTCCACGCAGCCAGGTCTTATCGTGATTCCCTCTCCGTGACCGAGCTGATCGCTTCGAACTACTCGTTCCGCGTGACCGCGAAGAGCCTCCAGTAACGGCTCACGCGGAATCTCGGGCCAGAACGAGATCTGAAGGCCTTGGAGGCTGGCAAACGAGCGTGTGATGCTTGGGATCGGGGCTGGCTTGGATCAGATCCGTGGGATCAGGGTCGCTCAGTCACTGATGACCCACTCGCGCAGCCAGTGTCGCTCAATAGCGTCAGCGGCGGCGGTCCGGCAATCCATGTGGCGTCCGGAGCAACCGCAACCCCGGCTTCGCGCAAACGCTCCTCAAGCGCTGCCACTCATGTTCTTCGCCCGTCTCCTCGGCATTATCGGGCAAGACCACGTTGCAGACGTTGCGCACCACGTGGGGTGAGCGAGATCACGCCCAGCGGCGCAGACGTCGTCCACCCCCGGTCGTCTAGGAGCGTAACTTCACGCCCGTCGGACAGCAGCGCGAACTCACGCACCTTGCACGACGTCCCGCCGTCTGAGCCCTCTTTAAGGTCACCCCAGGCCCCGAGACTCACTACAGTTGCTGGACTGGCGTTCACGAGCCGGACCATACACGAGCCAGCCCGCACGGTTCGGTCGCACGCCTGTTGCCGTTCAGTCTGCTCCAAGCCCTCGTCACGTCAGCGTCGCTCCCGGTTCCACGGGGAGAGGTTCGGACACCGTCAGCATTCGTGTACTTTGGAGCGCTCAGGGATGGGCCCGCCGCTTGTCTTTGGGGCGGCAAATAGGGGCACGAGGGGTACGAAGGCATGGCAAAGCATTAGAAGTCATCGGAGTCGTGAAACCAGTGCTGACTAGCGCCTTCGCCCGTTACTGCTGGTAGCCACTCGTCTTTGAGGTTGCCCCGATCTCCTGGACAGGTTGGCTGGGTTGATCATGCGGCATCAGCGTTAGCCGTGTGAAGGGACTCGAACTCCGCCGGGCTGAGGTTGCCGATCGAAGAGTGCCGGCGGCGCGGATTGTAGAAGGCCTCCACGTAGTCGAAGATCGCCGAGGTCAGCTCCTGTCTGGTCTTCCAGTGGTGCCGATCGAGCAGCTCGAGCTGCAGGGTCCCGAAGAACGACTCGGCCATGCTGTTGTCGAAGCAGTCGCCGATGGACCCCATGGACCCGAGCAGGCC
>WNFV01008944.1_pt1 | contig 11213 bp, 5 predicted proteins | sample 5400101 | NCBI WGS metagenome assembly WNFV01 (sample SAMN13153361, study PRJNA577476) | soil metagenome | isolation source: 115 cm soil or saprolite under grassland replicate 1 | place: USA:California | collected 2016-06-15
ACAGCGCGCCCTCGCCCACGGGCGCGAACCCCTGCTCGACCATCGACCGGACCATCGCCAGGAACGGATCGTAGTAGCCGGCGACGTTGAGCAGCACCACCGGCCGGTCGTGGAGGCGGAGCTGGCGGAGGGTGATGACCTCCAGCAGCTCCTCGAGGGTGCCGAAGCCGCCGGGCAGGGCCAGGAAGGCGTCGGCGTGGGCGTCCATCTCCGCCTTGCGGTCCCATAACGAGACGTTTTCCTTCATAATGAAGCGAACACCTGTTCGGGAGGCAGCACGCTGGATTCCTTGTCATCCTCGCAACCGCCGCGGTCCGACGTCTATGCCGGATTACCAGGCGGGCTGTCACCAGCCGGCAGCTACGACCGCTTGTCCTCGATGTCCCCCACCTACGACTCCTTCTCCCCCGAGAACCAACGCCGCCTCAATCATGACGCCGCCGCGTGCAACGGCGAACACATCGCGCTCGAGTTCGAGTTCTCGGACCTCGACCTCTCGGGCCGCAAGGACGTGCATCGGCCAGGGTTCGAGAAGGCCATCGGCGCCCTGCTTGACGGGCGCATCAAGACGCTCTACGTCGCCAAGCTCGACCGGTTGAGCCGTAAGGGCATGGGTCACGTCGGACTAATCCTCGATGACCTGGAGAGGGTCGGCAGTCGGATCGTCTTCGTCGCCGAAGGGCTCGACACCTCCAAGCAAGGCGCGCGGCAGGTGATCGCCATCCTCGCCGAGCAGGCTCGCGGAGAGTCCGATGCCATCTCCTGGCGCATCGGCGAGTGGCACGCTCACAACCGTCGCATGGGGCTCTGGAAGGCCAAGCGCCCATTCGGTTACCTCGTGGTCGATGGAAGGCTTAAGCCGCATCCCATCGAGGGCCCCATCGTACGACGTGTGGTTGAGGCCTTCCTTGACGGGGCCACCCTGCGCGGCATCGCTCGATGGCTGAATGACGAGGGCATCAAGCCACCGCGTGTCGCCATCTGGTACGAGGAGGCGCTGGCCAAGGGCCACCGCGCAAAGAAACCTCAGACCGAGACGTGGAGCTGGAATGGTGTCCAGAAGCTGCTCTCGCAGCCCGTTCTTGCTGGACTTGTCTCGCACAACCGCAAGCTCGTCTATGACGAGCATGGTGATCTCGTCCTTGCTGGGGAGGGAATCGTTACCCTGGCCGAGCGCGCCCGCATCCTCGCCGAGATGGAGCGCCGCAGCACCATAGTGCGGAATGCACGCAGGGCCGAGCGCGTCGGCGAGCGCATAGGCGCAGGGCGGCCAGCAAAGTACCTGATGACGGGCTTCACACGTTGCGGAGAATGCGGGGGTGGCGCGTCGATATGGACCCAGGTAAAGCGAGGAAACGGCCACGTCCACCGCTACTACCGCTGTTCTTCAAAGGCGCGTGGGCAGGACTGCCGAGGTTGCTACTTCGCAATCGAACGCCTAGACGACGAGGTGGTCGGCCGGCTTCGCGCGAAGCTCACAGCCCTGGAGCCGGGCGATTCGCTGCTTGATGAGATTGCCGAACGATGGTTCGCCCAGAGACTGCCGGACCAGGAGGCCGATCGGCGCATCTTGGAGGAAGCCAGGGACGCTGCCAGAGCTCGTATCGCCGATTTGTACGCCGCCCGATACGAGCGGGGCGAATTCTCCAGCCGTGACGAGATCGCCACCTACGAGAACCTGATGGAGCGGCTCAAGGGGCAGCGCAATGCCGCAGAGGCGGCGCTTGCTAAACTCCCACCGCCACCGGAGTTCGATGTTGCCGCGCTGGTGGATGGCGAGTTGAGCGCGAGGGTCTGGCCGACGCTGCCGCTTATGCGCCAGCGGTTCCTGCTCGGCCTAGCTGTCCAGCAGGTGTGGATCTATAGCCCGGATGTACCGCTGGACGAACGGATCAGGGTCGTCTGGCATGGTCAGGAGCCACCGACGCCACGCCGAGGCGGCGGCGACGCGGACTGATACTCGGGCGATAGAGGAATGGACTGAGCGCCGAGGTACTCCGTCTGTTGGGGATGACGCCAGAAGGGCCTTCGGTCCATCCCACCGGCATCTGCCGTGGGTATGATCAAATGCCCGTACCAGACATCACCGTCGTATGGGGCTCTAACTCGCCGAACGAGGTCGATCCATGCCCGAGCAGCCGTTCGACCCCGACGACCCGCCACGGATCGGGCGGTACGAGGTGCTCTCGCGGCTCGGCCGCGGCGGCATGGCAACGGTGTACTTGGGACGTGGCGACAGCGGCCGCAAGGTCGCCATCAAGCTGATCCGCCCGGACCTCGCCGCCGACGAGGGCTTCCGTCAGCGGTTCGAGCGGGAGGCCGCTTACGCCCGCAGGGTCCGGCAGGCGTACATCGCCCCCGTGCTCGACTTCGGGGACCACCAGGGCCGGCCATTCCTGGTCACGGAGTACATCGAGGGCCCGACGGTGGAGGAGGCGGTGCGCGAGCGTGGCCCCATGGCGGCCCACGAGGTCGAGCAGCTCGGTGAGCAGGTCGCCTCGGCCCTGGCGGCCATCCACGCCGTCGGGCTCGTCCACCGTGACCTCAAGCCCAGCAATGTCATCCTGGGGCGCACCGGTCCGCGCGTGATCGACTTCGGGATCGCCCGCGCCCTCGACGATAGCGGCGGGCTCACCTCGCAGAACGTGCGGCTCGGGACCCCGTCGTACATGGCGCCCGAGCAGTTCGACGAGCACGCCGAGGTGGCCAAGCCGGCGGACGTCTTCGCCTGGGGCGGCCTCATGGTCTTCGCCAGCACCGGCCGGCCGCCGTTCGGTACGGCCAGCAACCGGAGAGAGGTCGAGGTCCTGGCCTACTGGATCGCCACCCGCGACCCGAGGCTGGATGGGCTCGAGGAGCCGTTGCGCACGCTGGTGCGCGCGGCGATGGCCAAGGACCCGGATAGGCGCCCGACGGCCAAGGACCTGTTCCGCCGGCTCAGCGCCGGGGACCAGCCGACGCCGGCCGGGGCAGCCTCCGCCACGGAGGAGCCGGCCCCGACCGACTCGGAGCCGGCTGCGACCGCGCCGGTCCCGCGGGCGGCCCTCACCACCTCGGCGCCGTCCCGGCCGGTTCCAGGGCCACCACCCACCGCCCGCTTCGGGGTCGACGGCGGTTGGCCGCATGGCCTCCCGGCGGACGGCGCCGGGGTGGTCATGCCGGGGTGGAAGGCTCTCCTCGTCATCGCCGGCATCGCCCTCGGCGCGATCCTCCTGCTTGGGCTCGGCTGGTTGCTCCTGCCGGAGGCGGCCCGGCTGCTCGTTGGTGTGGGGGTGGGCGGGACGGTGGTGCTTGGGGCGATCGGCGTGGGCATCTGGCTGTCGCCCAGCTACCGCCCGGCGTTGCTGCTCTGGCCACTGGGAGGGCTGGCCCTGCTCGCGGTGTTCTGGTTGTTCACCTTGCACCAGCTCACCAGCCAGATCTGGGTCGGGTTCGACGAGGACGGCCAGGTCTCGGTCCTGCAGGGTGCAGGACCCCACGGGGTTCTCGGCGCCGAGAACGTCAAGCCGGTCGAGCCGTTCCACACCAACCGCCAGGAGCTTTCGCGTTCGCCCTTGCTCGCCGGCGCCCTGGAGGACGGGATCGGGGTCGGCGGCCTGTCTGAGGGACGGCAACTCGCCCTGTGCCTTCCTTTGGTCTTCACGCCGACGGCCGACACCCGCCTGGCCGCGGCCCAGGAGTCGTGCCGCGATGCGATCGTCGACACACCCTTGCGGCTGCCGGCACCATACGATCCGATCCCAGGCACGACGGAGCACACCCCCGCCGTGGCCGCCACCGACGAGCAGGTCCTGCTCGTCTGGACCGACGGCAACAACCGGCGCCTCCAGGCAGGCCGCTCGCTCAACGGAACCGAGTTCGAACCGCTCGGCCCGCTGGGCGAGGGGTTCGAGAGCGACCAGGAGCCGGCGTTGGCCACCGACGGCGACAGGTTCTTCCTCGCCTGGCGCGACCAGGACGAGCACCTGGCCGTGGCCTCCTCGACCGACGGCGAGGACTTCGGCGCGCCGGTGGTGCTCGATACGACCACCACCAAGACCGCGCCCGCCCTAGCCTACGGGAACGGCACGCTACTGCTGGCATGGGTCGATAACGGCAACCGGCTGCACCTATGGCCGGCGGCGGACGCGGACTCGCTCCAGTTCCTCACGGAGCAGGAGCTGCCCCCCATCATGGAGAGGAGCCCGGCCGCCCCGAACCTCCTGTTCGCTGGGGAGAACTGGTACCTCACCTGGGCGGGAACCGACTACCAGGTGAACATCCAGACCTACACCAGCGACCTGCGGGCGCTGGACAAGGACACCCTGAAGAACCCGAGGGACCCGCCGAGGACCGAGTACCGACCGGCGATCGCTGTCCTTGACGTCTTCATCGTCGCCTGGACCCACGACAGCCTGGTCGGCCTGCTCGTCGCCAAGTCGAACGAGCCGAACTTCGTGAACCAGCTTACCCTGGAGGTCCGCAGCGGGACCGGCGTGAACATGACCACCTTCCAGGGACATGTCCTACTCACCTGGGCCGGCGACGACCAACAACCGGGCGGCTACGTCCTGCGGCTCCCATGACCGCATCACAAGCTCGGCTACCAAGGCTCCTACCGCGATCTCAGGAAGACCCAAGGCTGGGCCGGTGAGGTCGGCAACGTCCCGTGGGCGTTGCGGACACAACCACTTACGACCCTCTTCCGTCGCACCAACCGGCCGGACAACGAGGCCATCAACTAAGGCGAAGCTCACCTGCAGGCGTGCGCCCGACCCGACGGGACCGATGTGCCGCAGGGACGGGAACCCGCGATCCCGGCGGCAAGTGTGGCCGGCGGCCAGGCCGATTCCAGCTCGCCGGCTGCATTCCTGGACGGGTCCGGCGTCAACGACATCGTGATCCGCTAGCACGGAGAAATAGGAGCGATGCCAGCAGGACGGTCGAGAAAGCGAAAAGGGACAAGGGCAACGCGATGGCGGTCGCTCGATGCGGCCATGGCCACCTATCGGGCGGACTCCGTCCGCCACCTGCTCGCCGCTGCGGCCTGCGCGCCGACAGCGGCGCATCGGCTTCCTTCCATTGGTGTGGCACTGCATCGGTGCCTGATGAAGCCGCCCGCGGGCGATGAGGACCCACCAGCGGAGGTGCTGGCACGGCTGGCGGACGCGGCTCGTGACGGTGAACGACGACTCACTCGGTTTGAGGCCGAGCGGCCGCTCGACCCCAGCCTTGCGGTTCGGGTGCGCCTGGATGACGCGCGCTACCTGATGCATCCAGGTATCGGGACCTTCCCCGTCACTGACGTGCATGGGTATCTACTGGTCGCGGAGGCCGTGGACGGAACCTTGATCGAGAAGCTGGGGTTCGGGATCAGGGATCTGGTCGAGGTGGCGCTGCGCCACACCGATGCAACGCTCAGCGCTCTTCGGCCCCTGTGGACGGCACCAGCGGCGGAGAGTCCTGACGCTGCTCCCACTGTGACCGCGGCCGAAAAGGCCGCGATGGCACGAGTGCCGGACCTGGAGGGCGTTGCACGAGAATGCGCACATCCGGACCGGGCGGCGGCTGCCCTTACGTGGGCCACGATAACGACGCCGCGCTCGATGATCCGGATCAGCCAGTCTAACTATGCGGTCGCCCCGGCTGTAGCGGTCCAGCTCGGCGGCAGGCGCTGGGCCCTGCCGCCACCGCTGCTGCTGGCCGGCCTACAGGCCGCGGTCACGAACTTGGCGTCGCAGGCTGCGGCACTGAACCCCGAGACGCGAACCCGATTCGAGCAAGTCGCGAGCTGGCAGACTGCCGGCCTGCTGGCCCGGACGAGCAGCGATCTGCTGGCCGGCAGGCTCCTCGCCGAGAACCCAGATGACGACGAGACGGTCCAGCTCGATGCGCTCGTCCGAGTGGCCGAACGGCATGTGCTGGCCGTCCGGGTCGTCGCCAGCCTGGACGCTACCGACCTGGAAGCGCGGTTCCGTGCCGCCGAGGCGAGCCTGCTCGCGCTTCGGCCAGCGGCGACCATCACCTGCGGTCCGATCCATGTGGCGCTTGCCGCCGACGCCGAGATTGTGCCGCTCCTGATTCAGGCTGGGCCCACTCAGCTGCTGCTGAGTCGCCATGGCGGGCTCGGCGTGCTCGGCCTCACTGACCTTGCCATCATCCTCACAAGCGCCGAGCATCCGGACGATCTGTGGTGCTTCTGTGCCGACCTGGTCCGCCAAGAAGGTATCGGTCAGCTCATCGCTCAGGATGGCGTCGATATCTGGGAGGTCTGGCGCAGCAGCCACAACTCGCTGCCCACGGTCGCGGCCGCGCCCGGCCCCGTCTTCATCGCGCCCCAGAGCGGTGCCGTCGAGTGGCGGCGCGCCGCCGAGCGCGAACCGCTGGAGCAGTTGCTCCTCATGTTGAATCTGCCGGAGGTGCAGGCGTGGGAGCGAGTCGTCAGCGACCGTCCTGGCGAATATCTGCTCGTCAGGCAGCACCCATACGAGGCATGGCTGGCCCGGACGAGCCCGGGTGGTCTTGCGATCCAGTTCGCGACCGACGCCATCCCTCACGATGACCGAGACCATTGCTTTGCGCTGGGCGACGCGGTCCGGTCCATGACCGCACGACTGGACTCGTTTCAAACGGCAGTGCAGCAGGCCGCCGGCGTGCCTGCCGTATCGATCGCGTTGCAGCATGCTCAGCCCTCGGCGTCGGCACCGCTGCGGCTAACGGATGCGTCAGCCCGTCACCTGGCCCTGGCCTACGACGAACGTCTGTGGCATCGCAGCGTGGAGGACCCGGAAGCAATTCACCGCCTGCTCGGCGAGGGACTCGCTGATGGGCTGAGGCGCCTTGGCGGCCACACCGCTGCCGCCTCCACAGCGAGGTTCCTGGCGGAGTGGCTGGCTACGCCACCAGGCGTACGGCTGTACCAGCGACCGATGATCCAGGCTGCTCAGGCGCTGGGCGACCCGCAGGAAGTCAACGACGCGTTCCGCTCGTCCGCTCTACGTGCGTTTACAGCACGTCTCGACCCAGACCGGCTCGGCCCAAAATCGCCCAGCCCGGCTGACGTCACCGCCTGGCTGACGACCGTCGCATACCCGATCTTCACCGAGCTGCTCAGCTCCGCCCTTGCTCTGTTCAACGCCGAGGACGTCCTTCAGCTGGCCACGATCGAGCTCGAACGCGTTTCGGCCTGGCGGCTGCAACGCTACGAGCAGCTCGACCTGCGCGGCGGCATCTCTGGGCTGCCCAACGGTGAGCAAGAACAGGAGTGGTTGGACTGGACGATCATGACCAGCAACACGGGTTCGGCGTTGTCGCGCAGCATCGGCGTCATCATCGAGGTCCTGCTCGCCCATCCACCTACGGGATCCATGCGTCCCGACCGGATCGACTGGGTGAGCCTGCTGGCCCTAGCCGAGCTCAGCCTCCATACCGCCCTGATGAGCGAGGGTACGCACCATGAAATCGAGTTCGTAAGCCCTGACTACGGCACAGCCACCGCTGATCTGGCCGCGTGGCGGCGAACCAGGGCAGCGCTCGCCTGGGGCGCTGGCGCTCCTGACGGCTCCGTCCCGCAGCCCGCAGACCCGCAGCCTGACTCGACACCTCGCGAGCAGACACTACTCAACGGCGCCCTGCACCAGGTGCACGGCTGTGGGATCGAGGCGCTGCTCATCGTCCTCACAGAGCTACGGGCATGGCCGGTCTCGGAGGAGGCGCCGGTCGGGCGAGCGCACAGGGACGACCTGGTCGCCTTCTGCGCCGAGCACCCCAGCGCCAACCCCGGCGAACTCGGACCGGCGATCGACCTGCTGACGCTGCGCGGGAGCGATCTCGCCGACCACGAGCTTGAGCACTGGGCGCAAGAGTCACGGCCGATCCGGTTGGCCACACGTCCCATCATCCAAGGCCCCGATGGGCGGCTGTGGATCTTGCCCTGGCGCATAGCGGCCTCGCTCAACGTCTATCTTCAGTACCTGCGAGACGGACGACTTCCCTGGCCTGACACCACCACTCATCCCAGCATCGTCAATGCCCAGCGCCGCTACGGCGAGCTTCTTGACCGCGATTTCGAGGACGACGTCGCGGCCGCTGTCGCGGCGTTGGGCCTGCCGGCCCGCATACGGCTCACACCCACCAAGGCCCGACGGCTCGGAGTCCAGACGCTGAGGAGTGAGATAGACCTGCTCGTCTGCGACCACGATCAAGCCCGGTTGTGGGTCCTCGAGGCCAAGCACCACGGCGAGGTGTTCTCACCCCCGCAGATGGCCCGCCGCCTACGGACCTACCACAAGCCTGGGGCGGCTGTCGACAAGCTCCTGAACAAGAAGGCCGATGTCGTCGCGAACCTGCCAGCGTTCGTCGCGAGCTTTGACGGCGATTCGTCACGAGCCTGGAAGGTTCAGCCCCTCATGGTCACTCGCCACGTGGAGCTGGCCGCGTTCGTCTCCACACCGCGCGTGCCGTTCGCGGTCGTCAGCCAGCTTGCAACGATCCTGAGAGGCGAAAGCTCGGGGTATGGAACCGTCACTGGCGACGACCTACCGTAGCTCAATGGCGACAACACTAGGGTCACGCAGGCATCCCGCAGTCCACCATCCGAACCGACACTGACCCGATATGCTGGCAGCGATGATCTGTGTCTTCTGTGGCGCTGCCACTGGTCGCGCACCTGACTACGTTGATGCCGCCCGCGTCCTTGGCGAGATGCTTGCCCAGCGTGGGATCGGCTTGGTCTACGGCGGTGGCCGCGTCGGCATCATGGGCGCTCTCGCCGACGCCGTGTTGGACGCGGGTGGACGAGCGATTGGTGTAATCCCGCAGCAGCTACTTGACCGTGAGATTGCCCATGACGGCTTGACCGAGCTGCACCTTGTCAAGGACCTGCATCAACGCAAAGCCCGCATGGCTGAGCTGGCGGATGCCTTCATCACGCTGCCCGGCGGGATTGGCACCATGGAGGAGCTATTCGAGGTTTGGAGCTGGGCGAAGCTCGGCCTGCATAGCAAGCCCTGCGGCCTGCTAAACGTCAACGGATACTTCGACAGCCTGGGCACACTCGCCGACGAGATGGTGACCGAAGGGTTTCTGGAGCCCGTCTACCGCAGGATGCTTCTGATCGAGGAGCAGCCCGGCGTGCTGTTGGATCGGTTGGCGGTCTACGTTACGTCCCCGAGTTGGAGCGCGGCCAGGCGGCTGGCACCCAACGACAGCGGAATGAGCAGTTCTGCTTGACGCGTCAGCGGCGGGTAGCGCGGTCCTACTGCCGAGCTTCGCAGGCGATGGGTACATGACTACCAAGACCGGTGTCCTTTCTCACGAAGATGGTCCGTCTGCGACGCTGTGACCTGGCAGACTAGATCACGTGAGACCGCACGGACCGCCCGTTGTCTCATCCCGTCTGGTCCAAGCCGGTCGGATGCTGCGGCCAGTCTCGTTCAAACTGGTCCGGCCGCGCTGGGCCCAGGAGTGCGACAAGGACTCTCCCGACTGCTCCAGCCACGAGGAGGCCCGGGCCTACTTCGTGGCTACCAGCGGCGCGGCCATCTAGTTGACCTTGAGCTCCGGTAGCCTCCCCATGGCTGCACCCTGCCGGGACAGCCGCATGGGAGGCGCAAGCAGGAGGCCAGATGGAGGTTGGCGCACTCGCCGGCGCGATCGCGCTGTTTGGTGGCTAAGGATATGGCTAGCGCGATGGCAAGCGAGGTCGGCAAGGACGTCGCCGGCGCGGTCAAGCAGGCGCTTGGTCGGCTGCGGGGCAAGCTACACGCCGAGCCAACCACCAGGAGCGCACTCGAGCAACTGCAGGCGGCACCGAATGACCCGCAGCTGCAAGCCGTGCTGGCTGGGCTATTGGACGTCCAGCTTGAGGCCAACCAGGTCCTTCGTGCAGAGGTCCACATTCTGATTGACGATCTTGCCCGGGCGCTCTTGGATCCCGCCTCAACAATGCCTACCGACACGAGCCCGGTCGGCAGTGGCCGACACACCATGCGAGAGAAGTTGGTCACCGAGCTGGAGGAACTGGAGCGGCGGGCCCCTGCTGGTCTGGCTGGGGTGCCGACCGGATTCCCGGACCTGGACCGGCTCACCGGCGGGCTGCAAGCGGGAACGTTGGTCATCGTCGCTGGGCCAACCGCGGTCGGCGCCACCACCCTTGGATTGGACATCGCCCGGCATGCGAGCATCCGGGCCGAGATCCCCACTGTGTTTGTCTCCCTGGACCTGACCGCGGCCGAGGTGGTCAACCGGCTGCTGTGCGCTGAAGGGTCGATCGACTCGCAACGTCTGCGGCTCGGCCGCCTCGATGAGCGGGACTGGGTTCGGCTGACCCGGATACTCGGCCGCATGGGGGACGCGCCGTTGACCATCGAAGCGTCGACGACACTGATCGCCGCGCAGTTAGCGGAGGCCTGCCGGCATGCGCGCCAGCACACGGGACTGGGGTTGGTAGTCGTTGATGAAGTAAGCGCCGTGCAGCCGCCCCGGGGTACCGATGGCCCGCAACAGGAGCGCAGCGATGTGGTCCGGTCGCTGAAGATGCTGGCGCGGGAGTTGGCCGTGCCGGTCGTGGCCCTGTCCCGGGTGGCTGTGCAGCGGCGGGCTGATCCGCAGCCTGTGCTTGAGGATCTTTGCGAGGCTGAGCGGTCGACCGCCGATCTGGCCGTGCTGGTGCATCGGCCCGATCTGGATGACCCGTGGTCGCCTCGGCGCGGCGAGGCCGATCTGTGGGTGGCCAAACACCGGGCCGGCCCGACCGGCATGGTCACTGTCGTCTTCCAAGGGCAGTACTGCCGGTTCGCTCCGATAGCCTCAGCGCATCTGTAGCTGTAACGCGGGATCTACAAGGCAAGGCAAGCGTTTCATCACCTTGGCAGTCAGCGGTTGTCCCAGTTGTGACGCGGAGGTCCTTGGGAAAGTCAGCGAAGGGAGAAAACCAAATCCGATCAGCGGGGTGGATTGGGATGATCCGATAACGCGTGAGGTGACTCTGGAACTCTAATGCTGGCTGCCCGCTCTGCAGAAGGTTGACGTTGTCACTGAATGCGCCACAAGACACAGAAGGGGTCTTCCTCTAGCGCTTCCATCGCATTGCGCCTGGTAACTATTCAGGTGTCTGTGGCTCGAGGACGAGTGGTGGGCAGCGCAGCTCGCCGGTGGTGAAGCGGCCGACTGGCTGGTCGAGCTGGACGATGACGTTCTGCCCGGCCCACCCGCTCACCGTCCCGGCCTGGCCG
>WNFV01011539.1_pt1 | contig 11212 bp, 13 predicted proteins | sample 5400101 | NCBI WGS metagenome assembly WNFV01 (sample SAMN13153361, study PRJNA577476) | soil metagenome | isolation source: 115 cm soil or saprolite under grassland replicate 1 | place: USA:California | collected 2016-06-15
CTTCGCCGACGCGGCCAGCATCGGCTCCCCCTGCATGTTCGGCCCCCACCCCAGGAACTCCCCCGAGAGGGTGACCGGCCTGGTGATGTCCTTGATCGTGAGCTCGCCGTCCAGCTCGAACCACGACCCCCCCGTCGGCCGCACGGCCGTGCTCGTGAACGTCAGCAGCGGGTGCTGCTCGATCTCCAGGAAGTCGCCGCTCATCAGGTGCTGGTCCCGCTTCTCGGTATGGGTCGTGATGCTCTGGGTCTTCACCTCGACCGCAACCCGCGAGTCCTCCGGCGAGTCGCCCACCTGGATCGTTCCGGTGAACTCCGTGAACTGCCCCCGAACCTTCGACAGCATGTGTCGTGCCACGAACCCGACGACCGTGTGGACACGGTCGAGCTCGTAGGTGCCGACGGGCGGGATCGACACCCCCTGATACTCCCGGCCCTGGACCCCGGTCTGCGCCATCTCATGCCTCCTAGATGCCTGGTTGGTCACCAGCTGCTGGTGGTCTGCGACCACCACGCTGACCCCGAACACGTCGCCTGCTGCGCGCGCGGGGATTCCGCGCTGCGCGCTCCTTTCCCGAGGCTGCTCCGCCCTGTATACTTGCACTTGCACGTACCTTACCCTCACTTAGGTGCAGATGCAAATACTTCCTGGGGCCGAGGTCGCCGCGCTCTTCCACCGGCTCGTGGAGGAGCAGGTGCCGGGCCGCCGTGGGTTGGCGGCCTGGCGCGCGATGCTGCGGGCCCACGCCTCGCTCCTGCGCCGACTCGATACCGACCTCCAACAAGCGACGGGCCTGGCCCTGGCCGACTTCGACGTGCTCGCTCAGCTGGCGCAGGCCCACGGTGAGCTGCGCATGACGGAGCTGGCGGACCGGGCGCTCATCTCTCGGTCGGGCATGAGCCGTCGCGTCGCCCGGCTGGTCGATGAAGGCCTCCTCCGCCGAGACCGAGCGGGTACCGACGGCCGTGGTGTCGTGGTGGCGCTCACCGCGGCGGGCATCGCCCGCCTCGCTGCGACCGCGCCCGTCCACGCCCGCGGAATCTCAAAGCTGTTCGTCGCCCACCTCGATGATCAGGAGCTCGCCCTGCTCGAGCGCGCCCTGAACAAGGTCATCGTCGACTGCTCCTTTGGCTGAGACCCAAAGCCCCTGAAACCCCGGCTGGAACTCACGGCTCACTTGCACGTCGTCTCTCGACGGCCGCCGCGCCACCATGTTCTCCTCACCGCCCGGCCTTGGGCGGGTGGGAAAAAGCGGCCTGTAGTTCCGTTTCTGGGTCGAGGCCGATGACGACCTTGAGCTCGGCACCGGCCTCGAGCGTGACGCCGCCCATCACGTCGAGCTGCCACAGCACCCACCCCTGCCCTGGCGAGCTGGCGCTCGATGCGCCGCGGCTCCGCCGTCAGGCCACCCTGCTGGTAGCGGGCGATCCAGTTGTGGACGCTCTGGCGGCACACCAAGAGCCGCCGGGCCACCTCGACCACCTTCCACCCGTCCCGCAGGGCAGCGGCGGACGCTGGCATCCACTGACGCTTCCACACGCCCTCCACCTGTCAAATCACCTCAGAGACGCACTACTAGCTAGCCCGCACCATTCCGGGTGGGCCGGGCGAACAGGCCGGCCCACCGGCAGGTTCGCGCGCCTGGCCGCAGCACAGCGGGCCCGCCAGCATTTGCAGCAGCCGCAGCGCGGTGCCGTGCACGCCCACGGTGGCCAGCCGGGCGCTGTCGTCCAGCTCCACGACGGTGTCGACGCCGGCCCGGTGGGCGTGGTGGGCGCGGCGGCCCACGCGCACCTCGACCCCCTCGTCGGTGAGAGCCTGGCGGATCAGCTCGCCAACGCGGGGGTCTTCGCGGTCGACCAGCGGTCTTCGCGGTCGACCAGCCGGTCGGCGGACTGCACGAGGGTTCCTCTGGGCGCCCAGGCGGCGCAGCAGCTGGCCGAGCTCGACCCCGACCGCGCTGCCGCCGAGCAGCACCGCCCGGGCGGGGATCTCGGTCAGGGTGGTGGCTTCCCGGTTGGTCCAGGTCGTGATCGTCTCCCGTCCCTGCAGGGGTGGGATGGCGGGGTCGGAGCCGGTGGCGACGACGATGTGGTCGGCCAGCAGCGGCTGCCCGTCGACCTCGACGCGGCCGGGCCCGGCCAGCCGGCCGGTGCCTTTGATGACGGTGGCGCCGTGGCGCTGGTAGCCGGCGACCTGCTTGGCATCATCGAGGTAGCGGATCATGAAGTCGCGGTAGTCGCGGACCGCAGGCCACGCCAGGTCGGGCCGGTCCAGGCCGGGGGCGCGGTCGGCTTGGCTGCGCGCCTCGGGTGGGCGCAGCAACGTCTTGGAGGGGATGCAGGCCCAGTAGGCGCACTCGCCGCCGATCAGCTCGCGTTCCACGACCGCAACCTTGCGGCCGGCGGCGAGCAGGCGGCTGGCGGCGACCTCGCCGCCTGGGCCCATGCCAAGCACGATCACGTCGAACTGCTCAGCCATCGCGCACAGATCCTTTCTCGGCTTGGGATGGGAGCGGTCGCAGCCCGGTGTGACGACGACCTGCACCCGCCGGGCTGCCGGTCGCCGCCGGCCGGTGGGCGGCGGCCGGGCTGGCGCCGGCCTGCCGGGTGCGCGCAGGACACGGTCGGCCAGCACGACGGCAAGCACCAGCAGCGTCATTCCATGGTGCCTGCCGCCGGCCGGGCGTGGGCCGGCCGGGCGCATGGGGCGGCTACCGGGCCGGGGACTGGGGGGTAGTGCCATCGGGTCGCGCTCCACCAGGCTGGGCCGGTCGGTCCGCCTCGGGTGTGGCCGCGTCTCGCCGGGTGGTGGCTGCTGGGCTGGGCGGCGGGCAGCGGGCCGGGTCCGCCCGGGCCCGGCGGCGCAGCAGCAGCCCGCTGGCTGCGGCCGCGGCCAGCGTCGGCCCCGAGCGCCACCGGGATGCCGACCAGGTCAAACGCGCACCAGGTGTACAGGTCGACGCCGCCAGCCTGAGCCGGTGGCGAGTGGGCGTCAGGCTCAGCCCGCCGACCCCGGTGACCCGGCCGTCGTCGTCCACGGTCGCGGTGCCGGTGGCCACCAGCCGGCGCAGCGCCTGGCGGACCGGCTCGGCGGGCAGGCCGGTGGCCGCGGCCAGCTCGCCAGCGCCAGGGGCCGCGGGGGCGGACGGCCGCGAACGCGGCGGCGCGGACCGCCGCGGCCTCGGCCGGCAGACGGCCCAGCAGCCCGTGGTCCTCGCTCCTCCGCGCATACGTGCGCCGGGTTGGTCAGGCGGCGCAGCACGACAGCCGGGCGACGTCGCGGTCGAAGGTCTGGGCGGCCAGCCGCAGCCCCTCGGCCATGGTCAGGTACGGCGCCCAGGTGGCCGCCAGCTGCCGCACGGTCAGGTGCTGGCTGATGGCCAGCACCGCCGCGTGGATCACCTCCCCGGCCCCCTCGGCCAGCATCGAGGGGCCCAGCAGCCGGCCGGTGCCGGCCTCGGCGACCAGCTTGACCAGCCCGCTGGTGTCGCCGTTGACCAACCCGCGGGGGACCGCCGTCAGCGGCAGCACCGCCATGTCCACGGCAAGCCCTCGGGCCCGGGCCTGGGCTTGGGTCAGCCCCGGCGGTGGCCACCTGCGGGAAGGTAAACACGACCCGCGGCAGCGCCTCGAAGTCGAGGCGCTCGTGGCCGCCGGCGAGGGCGTTGTGGGCGGCGGCCCCGCCGGCCGCGGCCACGTACACGTACTGCGGTTGGGTGGTGGCGTCCCCGGCCGCGAAGACCGACGCCACGCTGGTGCGCTGCTCGGCGTCGACCACGATCGCCCCGCGCGCATCGGTCGCCACGCCCATCTCGGCCAGCCCCAGGCCCTCGGTGTTGGGGCGGCGGCCGGTGGCGACCAGCAGCTCGTCGGCGCGGACCGCAAACGGGTTGCCGTCGCCCAACCGGCCGTGCAGCACCTTCTCGCCGCCCTCCACGGTGACGCCGGTGGTGGTGGCCTGCTCGACCACGCGGTGCCCGGCCTGCTGGAGCAGCTGGCGGATGGCCGCCGAGAGCTCCGGCTCGACGGCCGACGCCAGCGTGCGCCGGGCGATGAAGGTCACCTGCGAGCCGAACAGCCCGAACATCGCCCCAGCTCCAGGCCGACCGGGCCGGCGCCGAGCACCGCCAGCCGCCCGGACGGGCTGGCCTGCTCCAGCGCCGACGTGGAGGTCAGGTGCCGGCCTCGGCTAGACCGGGGAGTGGTGGGACGGCCGGGCGGGCCCCGACCGCCAGCAGGATCGCCTCGGCGGTGACCGGCTGGCTGTCCACCAGCACGGTGTGCGGGTCGGCCAGCCGGGCCTGGCCGCGGCGCACCTGAATGCCGTAGGTGTCCAGCAGGTCGACGTACTTCTCCTGGCGCAGCCGGGCCACCAGCGCGGCCTTGCGGTCCACCGCTGCGGCCAGCGCCGCGGGCGGGCCGGCGGCCAGCCCGGCGGCGGCCAGCAGCGTCTTGGAGGGGATGCAGCCCACGTTGACGCAGGTCCCACCGATCGTGGCGCGCTCCACCAGCAGCACCCGGCGGCCCAGGTCACGCGCGCGGATCGCGCCCGCGAACGCGCCCCCACCCGAGCCGACCACCACCAGGTCATAGTCGCGCTGGGGGGCGTGGCCGTCGCCGCCCAGTCCCCCCGGCTGGGCCTGCAGCGGCCTGACCCGCTCGACCCGGTAGCGGGTCGGCCCAGCGCCGCCCGCAGCCTGTCCTGGCCAAGCCCGTCGGCCCGCAGCCACGCCCGGCCGTGGCGCCAGTCGACCTGCACGTCCTGCGCGCCGGCGGCCTCCAGCGCCGCCTGCACGTGGCGGGCGCAGCTGGCGCAGGTCATGCCGGAGATCGCAAGCTGCACATCCATCGCGTCTCGTCGTCCTTTGCGTCCGTTCGCGCTGCTTGCAGCGGCGTGGGGTCAGATCCAGTCCGGTCCGATGCGCTTGCACGAGGCCAGGTGCTCGCAGTGCTCGGCGGCCAGCTCGCCGGCCTGGGTGAGCAGCTGGCGCACGCGCGGTCTGCCACCCGGTAGGTCACCTGGCGGCCCTACTGCTCGGCCTCCACGAGGCGGCACCAGCGCAGGCAGGCCAGGTGGTTGGAGACCCGGCTGCGCGGCGCGCCGAGCGCCGCCACCAGCTCGGCCACGGTGCGTCCTGGTGCAGCAGCAGCTCCAGGATGGCCAGGCGGGTGGGGTCGCCAAGCACCCGGAAGTAGCGCGCCGTGGCCGTGGCCTGCTCGTCCTGGGTGAAGGTCGTCGTGGTCATGCCGTAGACCATACGATCTCCTGTTAATCAATCAGACCGGCCGGGTGGCCGTGTGGATCGCAGCGGCCGCCGCTGCCAGGCAGGGGCGGGGACCACGAGCGGCCTGCGTCCTCCCCGATCGCGCCGGCCGGCTTCCCACGCTGGCCCGCCGCCGCCGGCACCTGCCCGCAGCCAAGGGCGAGCCGCGCCGGCGCAGCTCGCAGGCTAGCTCCCCGGCGCCGCCTGCGGCACCACCCGGCGCAGCGCCTACTTCCCAGCCACCAGGAGGTCGCCGTTCGATGCCCATCCGCCAGGCAGCCAACCCCGCAAGCCACCCTGCCAGCTCCTCCAGGATCTGGCGGTGGCCGCCGTCGCCGGCCACCTCGCCACCAAGGTGATGGAGCCGGCGTCGATCAGGCTGTACGCGCTGGACTCCCAACAGGCTCACGCGCATGACGACGCCACGCGACCCGGACCGCCCGACCAGCTCGCCGCCGAACAGACCACGCGCCGCCTCGGCATCCGGCCGCAAGGCGCTGCCCTGGAGCGGGCACGCATGGCCCCCTCCACAACGGGCTTGCGATCGGCTGGCGCCGCTGCCTGCCATCCTGCGACCCACGACCACCCCGCCAGCCCGCCAGCCCACAGCGCCCGGCTGGTCACCGGCGCGGCCATCAGCCTGCTGCTGGACCAGGCCCTGACCCCGGCGCTCGGCCTCAGCGCCCCAACCGCACCGACCCACTCATCACCCACGTGCGCGGCCTGCTCGCGCACCTGGGCTTCGGGCTGACGATGGCCGTCACCGAGCTGGCCTGGGGCCGACGAGGCCGACGACGCGAGCCGCCCCCCGGCAGCAACCGCACCGGATCGGCCAAAGCGAACACCACCAGCAACCGCCTCATCGCCAGCCCGCGGCACCGGCGCGCCGGCCCCACGGCCGGCCGCACCGGCACGCCTGGTTCACCTTGCCCTGGGTCGCGCTAGCTGACCCGGACCCAGATGTTCTCGCCCCCATCGGCGTGATTGAAGTTGACGACGCCAGGAATATCGAGCGCCACCCCCTCCTCGGAGGGGTCGTTGTGGCTGGTCGGGGCCTTCGGCCCAACGATGCAGAACACCGTCATGACGCCCGGGAACGGCCCGGCCGGGGTGTCCAACACCACCCGCAGCTTCACCGCCCCGCCGCACAGGTCATCGTCGCCAAGGTCGACGCCCAGCGCCGGGATGAACCGGCAGCCGTAGAAGTTGAAGCTCAGCAGCTCGGTCGCCGTCCACGTACCGCCCCCAAGCACGTTGCCGGCGGGGTCGAGGTGGGTGAACTCGCCGCTTGCCTCCACCGACTTGGGATGCACCGAGAACGAGCCATCGCCGGTGACCACCACGCGGTCGCCGTTAGGGGCTCGCCCGAAGTTGGGTGCCTCCATCACCAGCAGGAAGGTGCCTTGCGTGCTCCCGGCGACCGCCGGGCTCGCCACCAGCCCGAGCAACGCCGCAGCGACCATAACGATGAGCGCGAACCGCCCCTTCATGGTGCCCCCCTCTTCTCGACGACACGGGCCGACTTCACGGCCTCGCCGACCGTTGCAGCAAAGTCCCTCTGAGCGTCCCGGGCAATCGCCCCTTCGTCGTAAAGACGTACGGTCCGCCACTGCCCTCCCTGGAGCAGCGTCCTGTTTGGCGGCGAGCACTCGGGCGCCTGATCGTTCCCGCGGCCTCAACCAACGACACCAATGGAGCCGCGGACGGGACGCGAGCGGGCCAACCGCAGCAGCCAACGCCCGCCTGGCCCCGCGATCCCGCGGTCGCCAAGCTTGGCGATCTGGGTGACGACCTGGAGGTCCGCGCGGTGGTCGCCCGCAAGGCACCGACCCGCAGCGCCCAGGGATCCGCCACGATTGCGCTGGCCCTCGCCGGCCGACCCTGACCGATCTCCCATGGCGGCGATCCCTCCCCGGGATGACTCCACCCGGTCCAGATGACTTGGATCCTGGTTGGCGGCACAGAACCCCCGGCACCCCCGGCGGTGGCCGGTGAGGAAGGGCGACTATCACGGGCGCTGTCGGGCCCGCGGCCACCCTGCCTGCGTCGTCAGTCCGCCAGACCTGTTTCCGCATGAACCAGAAGCGAACGAGCACCGGCACGTCAGTCCGACGCACGCTCATCCCAGCGGGCGGGATCACTACGTGCGCAAGGTAGTCCAGTGGGCCGCCGCATGCCGCCGCAGCAGCCGGCCGGCCCCGCCAGGGCGCCCGTCGTCCCCTTGGCGCCTGCGCGCCTGCCACCCCACCGCCTTCACCCTGCGCCCGACTCCGACGCCACTCGCTCGGGGGTGCCGCACCCGGCGGAGCGGTGCCCCTACGCCAGGTCCCGCTGTTGCGGCCGGGCGTGCGCCCTTGGTGGTGACGCCGCCGGCGTCTCAGCGATGACGTGGCAGACGCGCTCGGGTGGGCAGTGGTCGGGGTCGAGCGTGGTGGTCCGCTCGGCGAGCTGCTGGAGCTCGCCGCGGAGCTGCTGGAGCTCGGCGATGCGGGCGTCGAGCTCGGCGGCGCGGCGCTGTAGCAGGCCGGTGACGTGCGCACAGGGCGCGGTGCCGTCGTCGCGGAAGGCGATGATCTCGCGGATCTCGCCGAGCGTGAGGCCCGGTGCCTGGGCCGCGCGCATGAACTCGAGTCGTCCCAGCGTGGCCTGGTTGTAGGCGCCGCCGGTGGTCAGCTGCTTACTGCGCGACAGCCGGCTCCTGCGCCTGGAACTGGTGCTCGTACCAGCTCCGCGTGCAGTTCCTCAGCGCAGCAGCGAGGCCGCACCGTCCGCCAGCCGGTCGCTCTCGGCGACCACCGTGGCGCCCGAGCTGACCGGCCGGGGCGGGCTCGCACCCCAGCTGGCATCGCGGTCGAACAGCAGGAAGAAGTCATAGTCCAACCCGCCGAAGTCGACCCCCAACCGGTCCAGGAACGGCCGGCCGATGACGTCGCCGCTGTCCCAGAAGTGAACAACCCGCGGGTCCACCATCCCGGCCCCGTCGATCTCGCTGCGGGCGTCGGTCGCCCAGCGGCGCACCCACACCACATACACCCGCAGCCGCGGGTCCTGGTAGCGCTCAAGGATGTTGTCGGCCACCCACCTGGCGCCCGCAAGACACCCCCTCAGGTGGGCGCGAGCGCCAGCACCAGCCGCGGCGCGCCCTTGTCGGCGTTGAACCGCGACTGCAACTGCTCGACGCTGCTGAGATCGGTGACCGTCAGCCCGGCTGGCTGGGTCGCGCCCGGGGCCAGCGTCACCGTCGGTGAGGTCTTGCCGACCGGCCTGGTCGACCCCGTCGACCAGGTCACCCAGGCGGCGATCAGCGCGAACACCAGCAGGCACGCCGCTACAAACCCCAGCCGCCCACGCCTGCTTCACCGCTGGACCCCTCCAAGCTCGACAGCAACGGCATCCCGCAGCCCGGCAAGGGTGACCCCGAACGCCGCCAGCAGCGGCCCGGCCGCACCGCGGTAGCCCTTCGGCAACCCAACGTGCGCGGTGATCCGCCGGTGCCGCCGGGACCCCCTGGTGCTGCCTGCCGGCTGACGGGCATCCTCCAGCACCCCCAGTAGCACATGCTCGGGGCCGACCTCACCATGCCCGAGCGCGCCCGCTCGCCAGCCAGCTGCAGGGCGCGCTTGGCGATAAACGGTGGCCCGCACAGCGGCGTCCACACCACCCTCCCGCCCCACCCAGCCCCGCCGGCGGGTCACCCGCCAGGTCGCTTCCCCGACCGCCCGGGAGCCAAAGGTCTGCTCGGTGTTGTGACGGACCGCGTCAAGGTCGATGCCGAGCGCACCCAGCAGCTGGGCGTCGCTGGGCCGCGGCGCGGGCACCACCCCTCGGCCCGCGAGGCGGCGCAGCTCGGTCCGCGCCGCCTCCAACTCCACCCCATGGGCCCGCAGCACCCGGGCGGCACCACTGTGGCCCTCGCGAGCACCCCGGCAGGACGTGCTCCGGGCCGAGATAGCGGCGGCCACACCGCTCGGCCTCCTCCCGGGCAAGGTCGAGGATCAGATGAGCCTGCTCGGAGAACCGCTCGAACAGCTCACGCTCCCTCCGGAACCGTCGGTTGCGTCCTTCTGCGCGGCACTCGCCTATGGCACGGCCACCCGCAGCTCGGCCGACACCGCATCGTGCAGCACGTCCAGGTCCACCCCGAGCGCGGCAAGCAGCGCTCCGGCAGCGCCCCTGTAGCCTTCCGGCAGGCCGACGGAGGCGTGCAGTTGCCGCACCCACGGTTGAACATGCACCTCGGCCAGGGCGTCTGGATGTCAATGATCACCCCCAGCAGCAGCAGCTCCGGGCCGATCACCCCGATGCCGAGCGCCTTGGCCTGCTCGCCAGCGTGATACAGCGCCTGGGTGGCGAGCATCGGTGGGGATTCCAGCGGCGTCCTGGGCACGCGGCCGATTCCTCCACGTCGCGCGGGTCGCCTCCCGGGTCGCCCTGCTGAGGGCCTTAGCGCCGAAGGTACCCCGCGCTCGGAGACCATCTGCAGGTTCGGCAGGCCGCTGATGCTGCCGAACAGGCAGGGGGGAAGATCCCACCTCCCCGTCCACCTTCGGGTGATCCCTGGCGCAGAGCCAGCCCGTAGGTGCTGGCGGTTCACGTCGAACCAGCGGAGGTCGAACCCGACCACCGACAGGGTCTCGACGGACTTGGCGATGACCAGCCTGCCGGGAGGGAGGTCTCGTTGATCATGCGCGTCGCTCGCAGCCGTGCGGCGGTGTCCGCACCCATGCCACGCTGGGCCGTCTGGGCGGCCTACGCCGTGCCGCTGTGCGTCCTGCCATCGGCGGTGTGGCGGGTTTCCCTGGTGGTGGGCGGCGACCTGCCGCTTGGGAACGGAGGTTGGTATCCGCTGTTGCTCAGCGTGGTCTCGATGGGCTTGGCGCTGCTCACCCTCGGGCTGGTCCATTCGTGGGGGGAGGTGGTGCCGCGGTGGATCCCGCTGTTGGGCGGCCGGCGCATCCCGGGCCGCGTCGCGTTCGTTCCGGCCATGGTCGGCGCGATCGCGATCAGCGGGCTTGCTGCCTACGCCGTGCTCAACCTGACCTTCCAGCTCGTGGAGAAGGGTGCGGTGTTGATCGGGCCCAGCAGCGGTGATCTCCGTCCTCCGGAGGGCCGGCTGCTCACCGCGGCCTATGCGCCGCTGCTGGCATGGGGTCCGCTGCTGGCCGCCGTCGCCATCGCTTCCTACCGGCGCCGTAGCGGCGCCAAGGCGGCCGCGTGAGCGTGGGCGGCTGGCAGACGTCAACGCATGGAAAGGGACCCGCCCATCGCTCAGCCCCTCGAATGCGCGGGCGAACCGACCAGCCCGCAGCCTCAGCGGCCGACCGCCAACCCACGAGGCGGCACCCCGCTGAGCGGGGACAGATGCGCCACTCCCCACCGCGACCCTGCTGGGCTGTAGCCTCCCCGATAATGGAACTTCTCGGAGGCCACGACCGAGGCGGGGAGGGCTCTGGAGGGGCCAGACATGGTCGATGGCGGTCCCGACGAGGCCGGCGCCGAGCTGGCGTGCGAGCAGCGCCGGCGCGCCCGGCTCGCCGCCGAGCTGCACGACGAGGGTGTGGAGCTCCTCGAGGACGACGACGGCCGGGTTCTGGTGGACGGCGAGCCTTGCCCATCCCCCGGGCTGAGCTGGGGTTTCCCTTGTTGGTGGAGCCCCCCGGGGGGCTCCACCAGCAAGGGAAACCGCTCCAACGGACGAGATCGCTGGGTCTTGCCGCGGTGCTCCACCCTCGAGGTCGCCTACTGAGGCCAGCAGGCCGTCCAGGCCGTCGTCGCTGAGCGCGACCCGCACGGTCGCCCGCTTCTGTGGCTTGTGGTAGCGGACCTGCAGCTGGAACCGCTCCAACAGGGCGCGCAACAACGGTTCGGGCGCCGCAGCCAGCCGCTCGGGCGTGAGCAGGGGAAGCAGCTCCAGCAGGTCCACCGCCTGCGCATCAGCATCCGGCC
>WNFV01011893.1_pt1 | contig 11212 bp, 11 predicted proteins | sample 5400101 | NCBI WGS metagenome assembly WNFV01 (sample SAMN13153361, study PRJNA577476) | soil metagenome | isolation source: 115 cm soil or saprolite under grassland replicate 1 | place: USA:California | collected 2016-06-15
TCGGTGCAACCAGAACTCCGAGATCGAACGGCGCCGGCAGCAGCAGTTCGGCATTGCGGTCGCTTGGCGCCGTACCGCCCGCGGCCGGGTTGCGCTGCGGGTCGCGCGCGCTCACCTGACGCGCCACGCTCGCCAGGAGGAGCTGGTTCACCCCGTCTTCCGGCGTCGGATCATCCGCATCGCCGGGGTTGATCGGCGCCGCTGAGTCGTAGACAGTGCTGGAGATCGACATGGTGCCGTCCCCGTTGTCGATTATCTCCAACAGGCGAGACTGCATCGGGAACTCGAGAGGTGAGCCGGTGCTGACCTCCCAGTAGCCGCTCGTGCGGCGCTGAGGGTCGGCCTTTGGGGTGACCCCGTGCTCCAGGCCGTGTCCGGCTACATGCAACACGACGTTCGGAAAGCGGTGCAGCAGCTCTTCAAGCTGCGGCCCTCGGATGCGCTCACCCTGGTCTGGGGCGGAGAACGGATTGTTCATCGCGGCGCTGCTGTGATGGCTGGCGATGACGATGACGCGGTCCTGGACGTCTGTGGCCACGGCCTTGCCATCGCGATCGATGTGGCGGGCGTTGCGCGCCTTCAGCTGCTCTTCCAGCCAGGCGAACTGCGTCGCGTCGATACTGCCGGCCGAGAAGCCACCGGGGTTCGTGCTGTCCAGGACGATCAGCGACACCGGACCGAAGTCGACCGCATAGTACGCCGTCCCGTCCTTCCGGTTGGCCTCGCTGAAGCCGTGACCGGGCGGTCCGGGCACCGCCTCAGTATGGAAATGCTCCTCTATCCACTCGCTGCGGCTCAGCGGGCGCCTGTCTCCATCGGCGCCGATGCTCCGCTGCACCGTATCGGAGTCACTAAGGACCGCGTGCGGCTGGGTTTGAACGAGTCCCTCCGGGTCGCGGCAGACCTCGTCCAGCACTTCGGGGCCTACGTCGATAACCTTGAGCGACCCGCCGGCGATCGTGCGGGCGCCCTCATCGGGCGGGAAATTCCCCTGGGAAAGGAGGTCCCGGTTCCCGACGACGGCGTACCAGGGGAATCGCAACGCCTGCGGAGAGAACGCGGCCTGGGCGTCCTCGAGAAGGCTGTCATATGCATCCGCCGGGGAATGCTCCTGGACACCCTCGTACCCGGGCCTGCCGCTATCGGGGTTCACTTGCTTCCCGTCCATCAAGTCCAGGAACCAGCGCAATTCGTTGAACTGGGCGTTGTCGGCCGCGTTGCCTGTGTGCAGCGCGAAGTCGACAGGACGGCCGGTGATTGCGCTCCTGTCGATGCGGTCGGCCTCAGCGATCATCGCCGCCGCGGCCTGCAAGCTCAGCGTCTCGTGGGGCCGGAAGGCATCTGTGGTGATTGTCGGGCTGCACGACTCAACCCACTCGCTGCGCAGCGGCGACTCTTCATCAACGATCCTGAAGTCAGAGAAGTGATGAAATGCCAGCAGCGAGCGACGGCTGGTCTCGCGCCCTGCCTGCGCCTCTGCAAGATCAGTCCGTACGACGTACGGCTCGCCGGGCAGATGGGCGAGCGAGCCGTCGTCGCCCAGGCTGATGGTACCCTCCAGGGTTGTGAGAGGGTGCCGCCGGTCGTCGCGGCAGGCCATCGTGAACAGCACGCCTGCCGCGGTGACGCCCAGACCCCGCAAGAAGCGGCGCCGCCCGAAAGTGGCTCTGCGGCTCTCTGTTTGCCACCCCGGCCTCTCCAGTGAACCCTTCAGGGCAATCTTCTCAGGCATAGCCTTCCCTTAGAGAGAACGCGCTGCTTGACATACGGTCACCCCGCGCCTAGATTGGGGCGCGCACAGAGAGGAGTAGAGCCTTGTCAACAATCGACTTCATCCGTTCCAGCCTGAAGCAGATGCACAACACCTATGACGACGCGATCAAGGACCTAACGCCGGACCAGATGCAATGGCGCGCCAACGATAAAGGCCACCCGATCTCGTTCGTCCTCTGGCACTACGTGCGCACGGAAGACAACATCATCCAGTTCGTGCTCCAGCGGAAGCCGACGGTCTGGCTGGACGGAGGATGGGACCAGCGATTCGGGCTCCACCGCACCGCCCAGGGCACCGGCATGAGCCTGGCAGCCGAAGGAAGATTTCGAGTCCTACATGAAGGCGGTCTGGGAAGCCACAGATGCCTACCTCACCGCCGCCGACGACGACTTCCTTCAGCAGAAGACGACGGTGAAACCGCTGGGCGAGATGCCCATCCTCAACGCTATCGGCAACATGTGCCTCACGCACGGCTTCACGCACCTCGGAGAGATCGCCCACCTGCGCGGTCTACAGGGCCTCAAGGGTATGGCTGTTTAGTGAACAGTGAGTAGTTCGCAGTGAATAGTGCTGGCGACCAACGGTCGCAGTTCGCAGTTCACAGTTCACTGCTCACTGTTTACTGTTCACTGTTCACTGTAGGCCGCCCTGCATGAAGATCCCGTTGTGAATCATAAAGCTGCGAACGATGTTCCCGGCCCGCGTCTGTGCCCTCGCGTCTCCTGCCACCGACCGCTGGAACTCGTCGATCTTCTCTGAATAGAAACGTCGCTTCTTAATGCGGATGCGTTTGCCGCCTTCGACCTCGCGAGAGCACTCGGCGATGATCGCGTCCGGCTCGCGTTCGACGTAGCGGCAGAAGCGCTCGATCGTCTCGATTCGCGCCGCCATGTCCGACGGCTCCTCGCCCCACTGCTCGCGCAGCCCCGCCACCCACACGCGCACGGTCGCGCATTCCTGAAACGGCCCCTCCCCTGTCATTCTGAGCGACGACCACGCCCGCGCGCCGCGCCAAGGCACCTTCGCGAAGGAATCTGGTGGGGAGGGGGGTGTGAACGGCGTCCGCGCGTCGTCAAGGCCTACATCGGCAGGTTGAGCCGTTCCGCCAGCTCCATAATCTCTTCCTTGCGACCGGGCAGAGGCGCCGGCGCCGTGATCATCTTGCTCGCCTTCAGCTTCTCGACGACCGCGGGGTCGCGCTTGAACGGCGTATTTATGTCACCATCGAAGTACAGCTCCTCGAACGGCGGACGCGGCCGCTGTCCTCCCGCCTCCCACGACTCCGCCGGGTACCCTACGAGCATCACCCACAGCGAGACCCAGTCTTCGGGGACGCCGAACACCTGCTTCGTCAGCACCGGGTTCGGGGTGTTCAGGCAGGCGCCCAGCCCCTCGTCGAACGCCGCCAGCAGCGCGTTCTGGGCCGCCCCGCCACAGTCGGCCATCGCCGCCGCCAGATAGCCCTGGAGGTTGTTCGTCATCGGCTCCAGTAGCTGCGGGTAGACGAACTCATCGACGAACCTGTGGCTCCAGCCGTGCGTCGGCGCCAGCGCCCCGGCGTCCACCAGCTCCCGCAGACGCGAGCCCTTGATCCGGTTGACGATGCCGAGGTCGCAGAAGAAGTAGATGTGCACGGGGGCGAGGTCCAGCGTCAGCGCAGCCACCGGCGTCTTCAGCTGCTCCAGCTTCTCCTTCGGCAGCTTGTCCCGCTCGACGACGATGGCGCGAAGCCAGTGGGCGTTGACCGCGCACGAGGCCAGCCGCGCCGTCTCCAGGATCACCTGTATCTTCTCGTGCTCGACAGGCTTGTCGGGCTCGAAGAAGCGTATGGAGCGGCGGCGTCCGACGACCTCTTTGAATTCCATGGGCGGGCCCCCTTTCAGAGTCAGGCCCATTATTAGAGGGGTCGCCTCTGGCCTGTCAACTACCAATGATTCCGCCCAATGTCGCCTTGAGGAACGAAGGGCCTGCGCGCGCGCAGTACGGCGTACGTCGCGATTACCCCTTTGACCCAGAGGCATGCTGGCCATTCCCCCGCCCAATATCAGAATCTCAATTCCTTAAAATTTATTATAGAAAGAGTCTTGACGATTCTATAAGCTCCGTTTAGAATGAGTTAAGACCCTGAGACTCGTACAGGACCATCCCAAATGCCCCAGCCGCGAGTCTCGGACAGGCACTGCGCCGGCCCTAGACTGAGCCCGAAGGAGGGGACCCATGCGTCGGTCTATCCTCGCAGAGACCGATGAACCAGAACTGATCGCACTCGCCGCGACCGGCAACCGCGAGGCCTTCGGGCAGCTTTACGAACGCTACAAACGCAGAGTCTTTCGCCACGCCTTCCTCCTCACAGGCGATTCAGCCCTCTCCGAAGACCTCACCGCTCAAACCTTCCTCAACGCCCTCCAGGCCATTCCCCGCTACCAGTCCCGGGGCGTTCCGTTCGTCGCCTGGCTCCTCCGCATCGCCAGCAACCTGACGATAAACCACAGGAAGGCGCTCAAGAATAACGGCCACGCCCAGCTACCTGAGGCGCTCGAAGCAGAAGGAGGAGTGTACTCGCCTGAGGACTCATGCGAGCGCAAGGATGAGGGCCAGCGCGTCTGGCAGAAGGTGCGCCACCTTCCGGGCGATCAGCGGCAGGTGATTGTGATGCGCTTCGTCGACGACCTCAGCTATCAGGACATCGCCCGCATCCTGGGGAAGAGCGTCGGCGCCGTCCGCGTCCTCCAGTTCCGGGCACTGTCGAACTTGCGCCGCATGCTTGATGCGGAACTTCCGGCCTGGCGCCGCACGCTAGCCAGCTAGCGGACGCCGCTGCGCCCCTCCAGCGTCGACCCTTTAAAGGGCCTGGCCGGTCAGCATTTGTTCTGTGCCATCCGGGACTTAGAGTTCGGGCTTGCTCCCGCTAAACTGAAAGCATGACACCGTTACTCACAGCAAGACCGAGCCGCAAGCCCCGGACCGCGAGCCGGCTAACGAGCTATTCCCGCGAAAACACCTTTTTGCCAAACGAATTCAAGGAGGAGGACCAACCGGAGGCGTTCCAGACGCGACCAACGGCGTTCGATTGAGCGTGCGATTGAGCGTTCACCCTCACGTTTTTGAACGTCGCTCAATCAGCAGAAACAGGCGGGAATGCGCCGCACGCCAACGCGGATGGGCGACGACAATGAAAATTCTCAGCCCAACAATCAAACGGTCAGCAATCGATCTAAGTCGCTTCGTAAATCTGCGCTGATTGAACGTCGCGAGCAGCGAATTGAATGCGCCGAACCACCCTCCGAGCTATACTGACCCTGCACCCTGAGAGCCAAGGAGGGAAACACTATGCCCGTCAAAGTCGGCATCAACGGCTTCGGCCGCATCGGCCGCCAGATCTTCAAGGCCATCCACGACCTGCACCCCGATCAGGTCGAGGTCGTCGCCGTCAATGACCTTACGAGCCCTAAGACCAACGCGCACCTTCTGAAGTACGACAGCACTTACGGCCCCTTCCCCGGCGACATCTCCGCCACAGACAGCGCGATCCAGGTCGACGGCCAGGGCATCAAGGTCATTGCTGAGCGAGACCCGGGCGCAATCCGCTGGCAGGACCTCGGCGTCGAGCTGGTCGTCGAGTCTACGGGCCACTTCACGAGCGCAGAGAAGGCGCGCGCCCACATCGACGGCGGCCATGCGAAGAAGGTCATCATCAGTGCTCCGGCCAAGGGCGAAGACCTCACAGTCGTCCTGGGCGTCAACGAAGACACGTACGATCCGGCGCAGCACCACATCATCTCTAACGCGTCCTGCACCACGAACTGCATCGCGCCCGTCGTCAAGGTGTTGCACGAGGCGTTCGGCTTGGACAAGGGCTTTATGACCACGATCCACTCTTACACGAACGACCAGGTTATCCTCGATACCGTGCACAGTGACCTGCGCCGCGCCCGCTCCGCCGCGATCAACATCATTCCGACGACCACCGGCGCTGCGAAAGCGGTCACCCTCGTGATGCCGGAACTCAAGGGCCGGCTCGACGGCATGGCCTTCCGTGTGCCGACCGCCACCGTCTCCGTCGTCGACTTCGTAGCCACAGTGGAGAAGCCGGCGACGGTCGAGGAGGTGAACGAGACGTTCCGCGACGCCGCGTCGGAGTCCCTGCGCGGCATTCTCGGCTACTGCGACGAACCGCTCGTCTCCTCCGACTTCCGGGGCAACCCACTGAGCAGCATCTTCGACTCGATGGCGACGATGGTCATCGGCGGAAACCTCGTGAAGGCGATCGCGTGGTACGACAACGAGTGGGGCTACGCCTGCCGCGTCGCCGACCTCTGCGCTTTCATGGCGGGCAAGGGGCTCTAGGTTACTTCGAATGAAGGGCCACAAGTGGTTCGCCGCGATCTACGACCGCATGATCGCGCCCGAAGAGCGCCGGTTCCTGGCGGAAGTGCGGAAAGAGGTCGCCGGCGGAGCCAGGGGAAGGGTGCTGGAAATCGGTGCGGGCACGGGGCTCAACTTCGCGCACTACCCTGACGGCGCGGGCGTGACCGCCACGGAGCCCGACCCTTACATGTTCCAGCGGGCCGAACGCCGCCTATCTGCGCTCGGTCGCGCCATAGAGCTGACGCAGGCGTCAGCCGAGGAGCTGCCGTTCGATGACGGTTCGTTCGACACCGTCGTTGGAACTCTGGTGATGTGCAGCATTCCGCATCCGGGCAGAGCGCTCTCCGAAATCCGGCGGGTCCTTAAGCCCAAGGGCGAGTACCGCTTCTACGAGCACGTGCGCTATGAGAACCCCTTCGGGGCCTTCTGGCAGGACGCAGTAACGCCGGCCTGGAGCTGGTTCGGAGCCGGCTGCCATCCTAACCGCGACACAGCGCGCCTCATCCGCGACGCAGGGTTCGAAATCAGTGAGCTGGAGCGAAGTAAGCCTTTGCCGCCCGTGCCTCCCATGATCTTCTCTAGGCCGCATATCAAGGGCACGGCGGTACGCCCGTAGGACACAGCCATCTCGTTCCTCCGCCCGGACGGGTACCGCTCTGAACCATCGCGATTCCTTGACTCGCCTTTGACCTGACCCTACAATCCTCTCATGTATAAACTGCTGGAGAGGAGGATTTACACGTGAATACATTATACAAGTCAGCGCTAGGTCGTAGAAGTTTATACAACTCAGGTAGGGGTGGTGACGGCATTTCATGGGCTCTCGGCGTCGAATATCGGGAGGCGATAGAGCGGTTCGTCACGTCTCTGGCCGGGAAGTCGAAACACACGAAACGCATTTATCGTCAGGGCGCGTCTCATTTCCTCGGCTTCCTTGAGGAGCGCTGGCAGGCGCCGGCGCTGGAAGTGCTGAACCGCGAGCACGCCGATACCTGGGTCGCCTTCCTTCTGGAGGAGACCGGCTACGGGCCGAACACCACTCCCAGCATGGTGATCGCAGCAAGGCTATTCTGTAAGAAACTGGTTAATGACGACGTGCTGGCGCAGGACCCCTTCAACGGTGTGCAAGCCGTGCCAAAGCCAGCGATGCCCGATATCAAGATTCTGAGAGCGGAGGACGTGCAGGCGATGGTGGAAACCGCGAAGCGTGACAAGACGATCTGGGGCAAGCGAGACGTGGCGCTGATGCTGCTGCTCTTCTATGGCGGCTTTCGTCGCGACGAGCTGCTTAGCATCCGACGCGATGATGTCGACTGGCGACGTTGCACTGTTCGTATCGCCCGAGGTAAGGGCGGCGAAGCGCGGACGGTTGGCCTCGATGATCGGGCGATGCTGGCTCTTGACCGCTTTGACAGCGCCCGTGCGAAGTACCTCCGGGAGATGCGGTCGTACCGGCGCGATCAACTGGAGAAAGGCTCTCTCTGGCTCAATCAGCGGGGCGGACACCTCGGCGAGATGGGGCTCGCCATCGCCCTCAAGGCGCGCGCGAAGAGGGCAGGGGTGACAGCGCCGGTTCATCCTCATGCCTGGAGGCACGCGGCGGCCACGCACGGCGCTGACGCCGGCATGGGCGATATGGAAATGCGCGACAAATTTGGCTGGAGTCCTACCTCAGCTATGCCCTTTCGCTACAGCCGCCAGACCTTGCGCGAGCGCACCATTCAAAGGTCCCGGAGCATTCGGGCAGACGACGGGATACGGTTGTGACGCTGCTTAAGACACGGCTGGACAAGAGCAGGCAGCGGCTTCTTTGCGGAACCGCCCGCTGCGCGGCTCTCGGAGAAGTCCGCGATCTCCAGAGAGAGGCGTCCCTGGTGCAGTTGTATGAAGGCTTCCGTCGGGATAAAAGCGGTGCCTTCAGCCTGCATCGTCACGCTGAGCAACGTTATAAGCGGGGGCTTCCGCCCAGGGATGCGCATGGGCGATGGTTCGGCGTCCCTAACGCGGAGCAGGGCGGATCATGGGGCCCAGGCCCGAACACAGTCTCTCTTCACGGAGGGCCTCAGCGGGAGCGCCTGAGCTATCGCGAGGAGGTAGGGCCAGGAGCACTTGTGAAGTGTCCGCGCTGTGGCTTCATCAATGAGGTTGCGTTCGATGTTGACGGGACCGCGAGGGTGTGCTAGATTAGTCAACCAGATTAGACGCTTAGTCGGTTAAGTCCGCCGCCGCCTCTTTCGCCCGCCGAAAGGCCGCCGAAGAGAGGAAGAAAGGTGCGCGGACTTTTATGTTGCCTCCCCTCCTGCGGCTGCTCTCGGTGGATCACGGTGAGCTGGCGAGGGAAGCTGGCGTCCGCCCAGAAACTCTGAGCCGCATCATTCGGGGCCATTCGCTTCCCTCAGAGCGGACCGTGCGCGCGCTGGAAAACGCGCTACTGAGCCGGCTCCGGGCAGATATCGAGTGATGGCCGCGAGCGCCGGGGCGCGGCGCCGCCGCGCTGCCAGTCTGGGCGGATATGCCCGTATGGCTCAGGGCGCTCCGCTGCAACTAGATGAGATGCGGCGCAAGGCTGGCGCCACCCGAGGCGCGCAACTCCGGGGTGATTCCGAGTGGGGTCGCCGTATGGCGGAAGCGCGGCGCCTCAAGCGCTACGGGCCTGGACTGACGACGGAGCAACGGCTGCGCGACCTGGAGCGGAGGATGCTGGCACTCGAATCGAAAGAGGAAGCCCGCGACCGGGTGAACGGCGCGGGCGAGGCGATCACCACAAGGAGGACGATTCCTTATGGCGAACCTCAGCGTACGTGAGCAGGCGGAGCCGGTCAACTGCTGCGATGCGGACGCTGCGTGGCAATGGGTTCTTGCTATCGCCGAGCTCGCACTTGACGGGGACCGCGACGGGCGGCGACTCATTGGCGAAGCCGTTGCGCACGCCATTCAGGCCGAGCGGCGATGAGATCAGGGGGCCGTTCGTGGAGATGGCGGAGATGCCCCGCCTGCGGCACGGTCGCAGCGGCATCATCCTTTGCAGTCGCCCAGCACTTCCGTCCTGGCTGGCGAGCGACCGGGTCGATGAAGCGGCGATGCCCGACGTGCGGTATCACCGCGCCAACGTGGCGATTTCCCGTGATTCGTCAGAAGCGTTGGGAGCCAGCACGATGAGCGGGCTAACCGTGACGACGTTATCAACTAAGCAGCTAGTCGCGAACGATTACAACCCTAACCGACTGACGGACGCGGAGTTCACCGAGTTGGTGGATGAGATAAGCATCTCGGACGCTTGCCAAAACCCATCGTCGTCAGAGCCAACGGGACAGGCTATCTAATCATTGACGGTGAACACGGCTGGAGAGCGGCGCAGAGGCAGGCTTAGACAAAGTCGCTGTCGAGGTTGTCGAAGTGGATGACTTCGAGGCGATGCGCCAGACCTACAAGCGCAACCAGCACGGCACGCATAACCCGGTCCTGCTCGGGCAGATGTTCCAGCGCATGATGTCCGAACGCAAACTCTCACAGCGCCAATTGGCCGAACAGGTCGAAGTGTCTGAGGGGACCATCCGCAACGCTCTTGAGTATGTTCGCGCGGCTGAGGTGCGTAACGATTACGCATTCGATGAACTGTCTGTCAAGCAGGTACGCGCGTTTCGGCGCCTCACGCCGGTCGTCGGCAACTTATGGCTCGACTGCGGGGCCGATCTATCAGTGTTCGGGCAGACAGGCATCGAGCGCGATTACGGCGGCGTCGACGAGCCTAAATCGTTCGCATATTCGATGGGTCTTGGCTGGCTCGAAGACTGCGGCCTGGTGGGACTCTTGCCTGAGCGTCCAAAGCGTGATTTTGCTGGCGTCATCAAACGACTCGGAAATTGGTGGCGGTGGGAGCGTCAATGGACATCAGGCGGCCTCAAAGGCGCAAACGTGCGCCCTTTCACTGAGATTCTGTTCCGGTTCAACTGGCGCACCGATAGCTTTTACCACTGCGACAGGGCCCTAAGCGCCATGTGCAACATAGAAGTCCCGGAGTTTGTGCTCTCTCCGGATGAGTTCAAGGACGCGTGGGATGCGGCGGTGAAGAATCGCGATGACGTAGGTGCCACGGTCGCTCTTAAGGTTGCCGAATTGGGTCGCACTGTCCCACCGAGTAAAGCGTATGGCACAGCAGCGGACAAGCTCCGACAAATCGAGGTGGAGCGTGAGGCGCCCGATTACATCAAGGCGTCACAGCTGCCGTTCGAGCAGAAGTGGGAGTTGTGGAAGCTGGATACTCAAGCGGCAGCTCACCTATGGTTTCCAGACAAAAGACTAGGTGGTGCGATCACCCATGAGGAGCTTGAGCTGGCAAAAAGGCAGATCGCTGGCGGGCGGGCGATCAGCGTGCCCAAAGGCAAATACCTCAGGGTGTCGTGTCGCCCTTTGGGCCTACCCTTCTTCCTCAAAGCTGACGTTCGGGCAGTGCTCGAAGCTCGGATGGTCAGGCACCAAGACGGGGAAGAAGATAGTGTTACCCTCTTCGTCTGGGAACGAGGTGTAGCTACTACCATCCCATGAGAATTTCGCAGGTGGCTTGTCGGTGAAGACGATAGTGATAAAGCTCTCATTCTGGTTGCCTTGTGGGTCTTCGCCGAACACTAGCGTAAGCACACCCGTGTGCAGGAGAGCGCTAATGGCCGACTTACCGGGGCCTTCGAACTTGCCTGCGCCCGGTGGGTCCTGAGGGTCAGGATTGTGAGAGACGAGATTGGAGCACTGAGCGCTAACTATCTCGTGAATGAGAGCGGACGCCGGCTCGGTCCTAAACCCCGCCGCGAGTAGAGTACCAACGACCGCGACCACGAACCCGGATATCAGTAATGGCATTCTCATGCCTAGCCTCCCTTTGCAACGGACGTGTAGACAAAGACAGTACCAGCGGGCATCCATTATTGTCAAGCCCTTGTGCTCGTTCAGGGGATGCCGTACACTCGCTCTCCTTTCTACGCGCATCTTCGATGGAAGGCCAGCGGTGTGATCTGGCCCAGGGCTTGGTGTGGCCTGAAGGTGTTGTGTACGTCCTCCCATCTACGAAGCAGCTTG
>WNFV01010512.1_pt1 | contig 11211 bp, 12 predicted proteins | sample 5400101 | NCBI WGS metagenome assembly WNFV01 (sample SAMN13153361, study PRJNA577476) | soil metagenome | isolation source: 115 cm soil or saprolite under grassland replicate 1 | place: USA:California | collected 2016-06-15
CGGCTTCAGCGAACGAGGCGCCGCGGAGCTGAAGGGCGTCCCCGGCGAATGGCGCCTGTTCGCCGTCGAGCCCGAGCGCGCATCGTGACGGCGCTGCCGGAGACCCGCTACGCCCGCAGCGGCGACGTCAGCATCGCCTACCAGGTCGTCGGAGAAGGGCCCTTCGATCTCGTCTTCGTGCCGGGCTCGGTCTCGCACGTCGAACTCGGGTGGAAGGTCCCGGGGTTGGGGGACTTCTACCGGCACCTGGCCTCGTTTTCACGCCTGATCGTCTTCGACAAGCGCGGAACCGGCATGTCGGACCGGGTTTCCGGTGCGCCCACGATCGAGACGCGGATGGACGACGTGCGCGCAGTGATGGACGCCGTCGGGTCGGAGCGCGCAGCGGTGCTCGGCCTGTCCGAGGGCGCGCCGATGAGTGTGGTCTTCGCCGCCACGTATCCGGAGCGGGTCTGGGCGCTCGTGCTCTGTGGCGCGCTCATACGCACACTGTGGGCGCCCGACTTTCCCTGGGGCTGGACCGAAGAAGACTGGGACCGAGGAAGCGAGGAGGAGCGCCGCCGCTGGGGTGAGCCCGAGTTCATGCGGAAGATGTTGCAGTCGCTCGCTCCCACTCTCGACGAGGAAAACCTGCAAGGACTGCTCACCCTTTTCAGGCAAGGTGCGAGCCCGGGGGCCTTCGATGCGCTCAACCGGATGAACAGAGACATCGACGTCCGCGACGTGCTCCCGGCCATTCGGGTGCCGACGCTCGTCGTCAACCGAGCGGAGGAGGCCGAGTGGCTTCGGGAAGGATCCCGGGTGGCAGCGCGTCTGATCCCCGGAGCGAGACATGCCGAGCTTCCCGGCTCCGACCATGCGCCGTCACGGACATCGTCGGCTCGACGGCGAAGGCGACAGAGCTTGGCGATGCCCGCTGGCGCGAGCTACTCGGTAAGCACCACTCCCTGATCCGGCGTCAGCTCAGCCGGTTCCGCGGCACAGAGCTGGATACGGCCGGAGACGGCTTCTTCGCGAGCTTCGACGGGCCCGCGCGGGCAATTCGCTGCGCCTGTGCAGTCACCCAGGCGGTGAAGGAGGTCGGTCTGGAAGTGCGGGCAGGACTGCACACGGGCGAGTGCGAGCTGCTGGACAACAAGGTCGGCGGGATCGCCGTGCATATCGGAGCTCGGGTCGCGAAGGAGGCAGCGCCGGGAGAGGTCCTCGTCTCGAGCACGGTCAAGGATCTCGTCGCGGGCTCCGGGATCGGCTTCCGCGAGCGCGGCACCGCCGAGCTGAAGGGCGTTCCGGGGGAATGGCGCCTGTTCGCCGTTGAGCGCTGAGAGAAGTCACATTTTCGTGCCGAATCTGTAGCGCGAATCGCGCTACAATGGGCTGATGGCGCCAGCACCACCCCCACTCTCACTCCGCCTCGGTCGCGACGGGATTCGTGAGCTCGACGAGATTGCGCGCCATCGCGGGATCACGCGGGCAGAGGCCGCTCGTCAGGCGATTGCGGAGACGGCGGCGCGCGAACGACGCCGCCGAGGGCTCGCCGCGGAGGCGAGAGAACTCATGGACGACAGCAGCTACGTGCGCGAGGCGCGCGAAATCGCAGAGCTGATGGAGCAACTGCGTGGTCCGGGGTGACGTCCACGAGATCGCATTGCCCCGTCGGCGCGGCCGCGTCCAGCACGGACGGCGTTACGCCGTGATCGTCCAGGCCGACGACCTGCTCGCACTTTCAACGACTGTGATCTGCCCGACCTCCAGCTCGACGCCCCCGGCGAGCTTCCACCCTGAAATATCTATCGGCGAGGAGCCGACGCGGGTCATGTGCGAGATGATCGGCGCAGTGGACGCCCGAGCGCTCGGCAAGCAAGTCGGTCATCTCACGCACGACGAGATGCGGAGCATCGAGGATGCCTTGCTTCTTGTCCTCGACCTGGCCTGAGGCGGGGGCGGGCGAGGAGCGTCGCGGCGGTCCTCGCCCTTCACGGATCGTTACTGCTCGTCGCCCTTCGCTTCTGCGGCCGACTCCTTGATCTCATCGACGACCGCCGGGTCGGCGAGCGTGGTCGTGTTGCCGAGGGTGCGCTGCTCGGCGACGTCTCGCAGCAGGCGGCGCATGATCTTGCCGCTACAGGTCTTCGGCAGCTCGGACGTGGAGACGATGTTCGCCGGCTTTGCGATCGGGCCGATCTTCTTCGCGAGGTGGTTCCGGAGCTCCTCGAGTCGTCTCGAGCGAGCCCTCGTCTCCGTCGCGAAGCGTCACGTACGCGACGACGCCTGCCCCCGTCCGCTCGTCCTTGCGCCCACAAACCGCCGCCTCGGCGACCCGCTTGAGGTCGACGAGTGCGCTCTCGACCTCGATCGACGACGAGGAGCGCTTTGCAGCGCTCCTCGTCACCTAGAGCGGTCGGCCGCCTACTCCGCGCGGCCGAAGGCCTTGATCTCCTCCATCTCTTCTGGCGAGAGCTCGCGCGGAACCTCGCCGCGGGCCATCTTCTCGCTCTGGACCTGCTCCCGGATCTCGTCGACGATCTCGGGGTTGGCCAACGTCGTCACGTCGCCGACGTCGGCGAAGTTCGAGATCCCCGCGATCACCCTGCGCATGATCTTGCCCGAGCGGGTCTTCGGCATGTCCGGAACGACCCAGACGCTCTTCGGGCGCGCGATCTTCCCGATCTGCGTCTCGATCGCCTTCTCCACCTTGCCTTCGATGTCGTCGCTCGGGTCGACGCCGGGCTTGAGCGAGACGTACATCTCGACTGCCCGACCACGCAGCTCGTCTACCACCGGAACGGCTGCGGCCTCGGCAACCTCGTCGACGGTGATGGTCGCCGACTCCAGCTCCTTCGTCCCCAGCCGGTGCCCGGCGACGTTGATCACGTCGTCGACCCGGCCGAGGATCCGGAAGTAGCCGTCGTCCGCCTGGACGGCGCCGTCGCCCGCGAAGTAGGGCCAGTCGTGCCAGTCCTTGCTCTCCTTGTTCCGGCAGTACTTCTCGTAGTAGGTCTGGACGAACCGCTCGTCCTGGCGCCAGATCGTCTGGAAGATCCCGGGCCACGGATTGCGGATACAGATGTTGCCCGCCTTGCCGCTGCCCGCCTCGACGACCTCGCCCTGCTCGTCGTAGATCACGGGGTAGATGCCGAGCACGCCCGGCCCGCAGCTGCCCGGCTTCATCGGCTGCAGGGCCGGCAGGGTGCTGCCGAGGAAGCCGCCGTTCTCGGTCTGCCACCAGGTATCGACGATAACGGCCTGGCCTTTGCCGACGGCCTCGTGGTACCAGCGCCAGACGTCGGGCTCGATCGGCTCGCCCACCGTCGTCATGTGCTTGAAGCGGTAGTTGTACTTCGTTGGCTCGTCCGGACCGAGTTTGCGCAGCATGCGGATCGTCGTCGGCGCTGTGTGAAAGATGTTCACGCCGAGCCGCTCGGCGATCCGCCAGGGACGGCCGGCGTCCGGGTACGTCGGGACGCCCTCGTACATGACGCTTGTGGTGCCGAGCGCCAACGGGCCGTAGACGATGTACGAGTGGCCGGTGATCCAGCCGATATCGGCGAAGCACCAGTAGGTGTCCTCCGGGTGGATGTCCTGGTAGTACTTCGACGTCCCGGCGACGTAGGCGAGGTAGCCGCCGGTCGAGTGCTCGCAGCCCTTGGGCTGGCCCGTGGTGCCGCTCGTGTACATGAGAAACAGCGGCGCCTCGGCGGGCATCGAGACAGGCTCGACAAGCTGGTCGTGGTAGTCCTTCAGCACCTCGTCGACGAAGAAGTCGCGACCGTCGACCATCGGACTCTCTGACCTGTACTCCCCCGGATAGCGCCGCCAGACGAGCACTTTCTCGACCTCGACGCCCTGCTTGCGCGCCTCCTCTACCGCCTCGTCGGCCTTTGCCTTGTGGTCGATCAGCTCGCCCTGGCGGTAGTAGGCGTCCATCGTCACGAGGATGCGACTCTCCGAGTCCGCGATCCTCTGGCCGCAGGCCGCGCCGCTGAACCCGCCGAAGACCTCGGAGTGGATCACTCCAAGGCGTGCGCAGGCGAACATCGAGACGGGCAACTCAGGGACCATCGGCAGGTGGAAGGTGATCCGGTCGCCGGTCTTCACTCCGCCGAAGTCCCGGAGCAGCACCGCGAACTCGTTCACGCGGCGGTAGAGCTCCTGGTACGTAATCGCCTTCGTCTCCTCGTCCTCCGGCTCGGGCACCCAGATGAACGCCGCCTTGTCGCGGCTCGAGGCCAGGTGCCGGTCGACGCAGTTGAAGCAGGCGTTCAGGCGCCCGCCGACGAACCACTTCCAGAACGGCGGGTTGCTCGTGTCCAGCGTCGTGTTCCAGTAGCGATCCCAGGTGAGCAGGTCCGCGTACTCCTTGAAGCACTCGGGGAAGTGCTCCTCGCTGAACCGCTCGAAGATGGCCGGGTCGGCCGCGTTCGCCTGCGAGATGAATGTCGCCGGCGGGTAGTAGTTTTCCTCCTCCCGCCAGTGAACGGCGATCTGCGACTCGGAGACCTCCGTCTCCTCTGCTGCTGACACCTCCTGAACGTCTGTCATCCTAGGCCCCTCGCGGCATCGGCGTGCCGAGGTGCGAGAACACCGGGAGGCGATCCCACAGCGGCGCGCCGACCGGCAGCACCGGCCTTGGCGACATGCCGTTTACGACTCCCGCGGCCGAGGCGTACCAGGCGGCGGCGGCGGTCAGGATGCCGACCCAGCCACCCGCGTGGAGGACCCACTCGCCCCCGCCGTTCCCGATACGGAAGAAGCCGATCGCCAACACGATCTCGGTGATCTCCAGGGTCAAGAAGACCGTGAATACGGCCACGTTGACCCGCAGGCTCCAGAGCATCATGTACGTGTTGAAGATCGCGAACGAGACCAGGAACCAGGCGAGCCCGTTGTCGATGTCAGCTCCCTTGAGCGAAGCACCGAGACTCGTCGTGTCCGCGAGCACGACGAAGATCCCGAGCGCGAGCCAGAACCCGCCGTAGGTCGAGAACGCGGTCGACCCGAACACATTGCGGTTGCGGAACTCCCACATCCCCGCGAGCAGCTGAATCAGGCCGCCGTAGAAGAGCGCGAGCCCGATCCACAGCACGTCCGGGATGAAGGACGCGTTGTGGCCGCTGAGCATGAAAGTAGTGAGTGCGAACGCTGCGAGCCCGAGCGGCGCGGGATCGGCCGCGGGTGCGAGTTCCACTAAGGTCCTCGCTTCTCGGCGTTCCTCGGCTTGAACAGCCATGGCTACCTCCTTCGGCGCCCGATTCTCGGGGCTGCGCCGCGAGCGTCAGGCGCATTGGCGGCTATATCGGTCTTAGAACGACCGACCTGCCACGGAGATACCCGCTTGGCTCGGTTTAAACGCATGAGAACCGGCCGTCCTCGGAGATAATCCAGTTTAGGCCGGGACGACAAGAGCGCGCGCGGCGACGAGCATGAGCCAGCCCAGGAGAGCGGCGAGGAAGAGCCAGAAGAAGATACTGCCGCCGCCCGCGAGGGTTCCAACGATGCCGCCGAGCACGAGGACGCCGGCGATCACCGAGTACCGGCTCAGCGAACGCCACTGCTCGTCGCCGCGGAACTGTGCCGCGAGCACGAACATCGAGGCGAGGGCCGCCGGCAGCAGAATCGTGAACGCTAGGGCGTGCATGAATCCGTTCCACGTGTCAGGCCCGCCGCCGTTGACCATTCCATAGTCCGCCCTGATCGCCGAGAGGCACAGCGCGGCGCCGGTCAGCGCGAGCAGGCTCGGCCCGACCTTCCGCCGCACGTCGAGGAAGCGGAAGAGGGCGACCGCGAGCGCGAGCACGGAGAGGCCGAGCAGGAGGAAGTTCAGAATCTGGAGGAAGCCGTAGTCCCCGAGCGCCGTGCTGCTCGGCCACGGAGGGTCGGGGTTGTCGAACGGCGCAGCGCTCCAGCCGAGGTCGTGCAGAAAGTCCCACTCGAGCGCCGTCACGACGAGGACGATCGCCGCGAAAAGCGGCGGACCGACGAGCCCGGCGAGCGCGAGCCTCCTGGTCGTCATACCCAGGCGACTCTACGCTCACGAGGTTCTGCGCAGAGGCCGGACGGGACCCTCGACTGGATCGAGCTTGTGGATTACCCTCGTAGCTGATTCAGAGAGGAGGGTTGGAAATGAGTGACACCGAAGACGAGCGCTCCATCCTCGATGCGTTGGACCCAGGTGGGCAGGAGGCGCTCAGCCCGGAAGAGGAGCGCTCCATCCTCGAGGAGATCAACCACATCCGCGAGCACATCGAGGTGCTCGAGGATGCCGCGCGGGCGGCACGGGCCGCGGAGTTCGAGCAGATCCGCACCGTCGTCGAGCAACTGGAAGCGGTCGCCGCGGCGGCGAGAGCGGTCGAGAGTGACCTGGCTCGGGAGCTTGCGAACACGAATCGGATGAGCGTCGCAACCGCTCGCATCGTGCGCGACCGGCTCGCCAACGCCCTCCGCGCTCTTGCCGAGGTGCTCGTGACGGCGGAAGGATCGGATCGCAAGAACTCGAGAGAATCGCGACCGTAAATAGCGGTTACGGCTTCTCAACGAGCGAGCCGACGCCATAGCGACCGCGAGGCCGGGCCTCTACCATCGGCCAAAGGTGGTTCGGCAAATCAGAGAATGCCGCCGCCGATAAAGACTCCCGAGACCAAGGAGGAGACGGTGAAACCTACCGTCGAGATTCAAGACGGCCGCGGCAAGCCGATCGATGAGCCGTCGCTGCCCGCTCCTCTTCCCCGCGGCGAGTTCGTCTCGGCCCGCTACGAGTCGGACTGCGCACGCTTCCTCGCCGAGACGAAGAGCCTGGCGCGCCGTCGCGCTGAGGCTGGCTTCGCGCGCCCATCAGCGGCCCACTAGATCGCGCCGGCGTGGACTTCGCCGCGCCTGGGCGGCGTTCCCGGGTGAGGCCTCTAAACGCGGCCGACATGGGCGCGAGTGACGTCTGCCGGCGACGCGCAGCCGCAGAGCGCGAGAGCCAGCACGAGCTCTGCGCGCAGCAGTTCGAGGACTCGCGCGACGCCCTCGGCGCCGCCAACCGCGAGCCCGTAGAGGGGGGCTCTACCTACGAGCACCGCTTGCGCGCCGAGCGCGAGCGCCTTCACCACATCGGTGCCGCGCCGAATTCCTCCGTCCATGAGCACCTCGGCGCGGTCTCCGACCGCCTCGACGACCTCGGGCAGCGCGTCGATGGATGCAGCCACACCGTCCAGTTGGCGGCCACCGTGGTTCGAGACAACGACGGCTTCGGCGCCGGCCTTGCAGGCGAGCACGGCGTCCTCGGCGGTGAGGATGCCCTTGACGACAAGCGGCAGGGAAGAGACCGAGCGCAGCCACTCGAGGTCGCGCCAGTTCAGCGAATTGTCGACGACCCAGTTGATATCCACGGGCGAGACCGCACCCGCGCCCTCCGCGAGCGCGAGAAACGCAGGGACCGACACGTCGTCAGGAATCTCGAACCCCGTCCGGAGATCTCGCTCGCGGCGCCCGAGCACCGGCAAGTCGACTGTGAGCACGACCGCGCCATAGCCTTCGGCCGCTGCGCGCTCGACCAGGTCCTGGACGAAGCCGCGGTCAGTCGACCAGTAGAGCTGGAACCAGCGCGCTCCGTCGCCGGCTGCAGTGCCGACCTCCTCGATCGTGCCGGTCGCAAGAGTCGAGAGGCACATCACGGTCCCGGCCGCAGCGGCGCCGCGGGCCATGGCCCGCTCGCCGTCAGGATGGGCCATGCGCTGGAAGGCCGTCGGGCCGACGAGGACGGGCAGCGCGACTTCCGTCCCGAGCACCCTCGTGCCGGTTCTGACCTCGGAGACATCGACCAGCGTGCGCGGCCGCAGGACCCAGCGGTTGAACGCGGCGAGGTTCTCGCGCATCGTCCACTCGTCGTTCGCCCCGCCGGCGATGTAGCCGAACGTCCCGGGATCGAGCCGCTCCTCGGCGGCGCGCTCGTAGTCCCAGACGTTGAGGAGCTGGGCCTCGTCCACCGCGCGAGCTTACTGCGGGCCTCTCGCCACGAGATGCCTAGTTCGACAGCGCCGAGATTTTCTCGGTCAACGCGCTCATGCCAAGCTCTTGGGAGAGCGACCTCGCTGAGGCGAGGAGATCATCTGCGCGCCCACGATCGTCGGCGTTGCCGCACGCCAGCAGCATGTGCGCAAAGTCGTACTGCGTGTGAGCGAGCCACGAACGGGCGCCCATCTCGGCGTTCATCGCAACCGCATCCTCGAAGTGGTGGACTGCGTCGGACCACATCGATCTCGTCGCGGCGAGGATCCCGAGGCCGCGGGACGCTGAACCCAGACAGAGCTCGGGCGGCGTCACGGCGTTGAGCGCTGCATAAGGAAGTAGGAGCTCGTAGAGCGTCGCTGCCTGTGCCACGTCACCGAGGTCGCGGCACACTTCGGGCAGCAGGCTGATACTGCACAGCCACTGCATTTCCCCGCCCGCCCCGTAAGCCGGAAACGCGTCAGCCGCGAGAACCTCGAGTGCGACACGGGCGTCGTCCATCCGCCCGAGCTGTGCGAAGACGTCGGCAACCACATACCGCCAGACGGGGTACGCGGGGTAATCGTCGACGGCGCGCTCGACGACTTCGACGACCTCCCCCAGCCGACCCTGCTCACGCCGGAGCGCGTACATCTGGAGATCGAATGCCTGCTGCGCATTCGCGCTTTGCGCCAGCCGACCTAGCTCGAGTGCCTGGTGAATCGCGGCTTCGGCCTCTTCGAACCTGCCCTCGAAAAGCGCGAGCATGGCGCTTCGGGTGACGGTGTCCCAGAGCTGAGCCGGCTGGCGAAGCTGGTGCGCCAATCGGGTTGCGGCCTCATCGTCCTCGTGTGCGGCAGGCAGGTCGCCGGCCTCGATCAGCACGTAGAAGCGGCAGTCGTGCCCCGCGTATGCTCGCTCCGCCTCGCCCGTGCTCTCGGCAACCTCGATCAGCTCATTCACGATGGCGAGCCGTTCTTGGTGCACATCCGGGCTCCAGTCCGACTCATAGCGCCCCTCGAGCGCGTACGCGAGCGTCGCCGGATCGCCGAGGCGGCGGGCGATGTCGACCGCCTGCTGGCTCATCGCCACCCTCGGCTCGCGAGGGAGCGTGTCTCGCAGCGGGCCGGCCGTCAGCCGCGCGAGCAGCCGAACCCGCAGCTCGCCGTCCTCTTCGGGAAGAGCGGCGAGAGCTTCCTCGAGCAACGGCACCAGCTGCGTGTCGCCCCAGGCTCGGGACCACACAAACCTGCCGCCGTAGCCGAGGGCGGCGCGCGCGAGCTGCTCCGGCATCGTGGCATTCCTCGCGGCCGCGGCGGCTCGCAAGAAGGTCTGCTTCGCCCTCGGAATGTCTCCCGCCCGTGCCTCGACGTCGCCGAGCCGGAGAAAGAGCTCGCAGCGCAGCTCCTCGTCCGATGCGCCCGCAAGCTCGAGCGCCTCGAGCGCCATCTCGTAGAGGCGCGCGCTTTCCTCGTAGGCGAGGAGCTCGAGGGCGCGATCTCCGGCGCGCTGGGCGTAGCCGAGGGCCTTGTCGAACTCGCGGCCGGCGATGGCGTGATGGGCGAGCTCGGCCAGGTGGGGTCCCGGCTCCTCGCCGTAGAGCGCCTCGAGTGCTTCGCTCGCCTGCCTGTGCAGTCGGAGGCGGCGAACGGTCGTGAGTCCCTCGTACAGCGTGTCGCGGATGAGAACGTGGGCGAAGCGCAGACGACCGCGCCCACCGGGAACGTCGGAGACGACGCGAGCGGCCATAGCCTCGTCCAAGATGTCGAGAAGCTCCTCCTCCGAGACATCGCTGAGGTGAGCGAGCGCATCGAGCGGGAATTCGCGGCCCAACACGGATGCCAGAATCAACACACGGTTGCACTCGTCCGAGAGGTGCGTGAGCCGACGAGCGATGACGTCGCGGACGCTTTCCGGGATTGAAACCCTCGCGGCCGCGGATTCGGCGCGAACGCCCTCGACCGAGAGCAGACGGACGGTCTCTCCGACGAAGAGTGGATTCCCTTCCGTCTCGTCGTGCAGCGCCGCCACCAGCTCCGGCGACGCGATCTCCGCGGCCGTCAGCTCGAGGTACTCCGCCACGGCCTCCTCGCTCAGACCGCCGAGCGAGAGGCGACGCGTCACCGACTCGCGGGCGACTTCGGCGAGCATCTCGGTGAGAGGTTGTCCCGGGATCGGGTCGACGTCTCGGTAGGCACCGAGCACGAGCACCCGCGCCGAGCTGACCTCCCGCGCGAGGAACTGCAGCAAGAGGAGCGACGGCGTGTCAGCCGCATGCAGGTCGTCCAGGACGAGCACGATCGGTCGGGCCTGCGAAGCGTTGCGGAGAAACTCGGCGGTGGCGTCGAAGAGGCGGAAGCGGTCTCCTTCGGAATCGAGTGAGGGTGGCTCCGGCAAATCGGGGAATCGCCGGCGCAGCTCGGGCACGATCTGGGCGAGATCCGCGGCGCCAGCGCCCAGCTGCGAGCGCAGCGCAGCCGTATCGCTCTCCCGCACGTACGCGCGAAGCGACTGCACCCACGGCCAGTAGGCGGGGGCACCTCCGGCCTCCCAGCAGCGGCCGACGAGGACGCACGCGCCGCGGGCTCTCGCGTGCGTGACCAACTCTTCGGCAAGCCGGCTCTTGCCGATGCCCGGCTCGCCGACGAGCAGGAAGAGGCGGCCCCGGCCCACGAAGGCATCGTCGAGGCCGGCCAGCAGCTCCGCGAGCTCGGGCTCGCGGCCTGGTGCAGCTCACGCAGGGGGCGGCCTGGCTCGATCCCGAGCTCGTCCACGAGGGCTCGTCTCGCCTCCTGGTAGGCGTTGAGGGCTTCGCTCTGACGCCCACCGCGGTACAACGCGAGCATGAGCTGACCGCGCAACCGCTCGCGCAAGGGTTGCTTCGTGATCAGGGCCTCGAGCTCACCGACGAGGTCGGCGTGCCGGCCGAGCGCGAGGTCGGCCTCGATCCGCTCTTCGAGCGCAACGACCCTGCGCTCCTCGAGCCGGGCGATCTCGGACTGCGCGAAGGACTCGAAGGCGAAATCGGCGAGCGGCGGCCCGCGCCAGAGCGCGAGCGCCTCACGCAGGAGGTCGGAGGCCTGCTCCGGGTCACCGCGGGCGTGCGCACCTCTCCCTTCGTCGAGCAGCCGCTCGAAGCGATCGAGGTCGACGCTGCCGGGCTCGAGCCGGAGCGTGTAGCCGGAGCCTTCTGTCACGAGGAGGCCGTCTGCGAACGCGCGCCGCAGCTGTGAGATGTGGTTC
>WNFV01014149.1_pt1 | contig 11206 bp, 13 predicted proteins | sample 5400101 | NCBI WGS metagenome assembly WNFV01 (sample SAMN13153361, study PRJNA577476) | soil metagenome | isolation source: 115 cm soil or saprolite under grassland replicate 1 | place: USA:California | collected 2016-06-15
CGCGCTTTCAGATCGGTTCGGGGAGCGGCCATTCTTCGCGACGCGGGCATCTCGACGGTTACCCCCGTGGCTGCCGTAGAGAATCGGTCTTGGGGCGTGCTCACTAAAAGTATTTTCATTTCCGAAGAAATCGCGGGAGGAAAGACGATCGATGTTTATTGGGTCAGGGAACTACGGTTTTTGCGGGGCCGCGAAGGGAAGGATCGAAGGCGGGGCTTCTTGCGCGATTTAGCCAAGCTATTCCGTTCGCTGCACGGGGAGCATATTTATCACGACGATCTGAAGGATGCGAATATTTTGGCAGCCAGAGACAAGGCCGCCGGCTCGGTCGCGTTTTTTCTGCTCGATCTGGAAGGGGTAAGACGATACTCCCGGCTAAGCAAAAGGCGTCGACTGAAGAATCTCGTGCAATTACACCGAACTCTGGGACGGCACATGCGACGGCCCGAGAAATTGTATTTTCTCAAGACCTACCTGGGATCCGCGTCTGGCGATCGTATGTTGAAGCGTCGACTGATCTCCAAGCTGCTTCGCCAGACCCATCGCGTAGAAGTCGTTAAGGCGCGCCAAGCGGCCGAAGCACGCGCGCCAATAAATTGATTGCTATTTTTCGATACCGGGCGCGCCGTGGTTGAATCCCTGTCGGCCTCACCTTCGCTCACAGGACCGTCTGTACAGGCGTGGTGAATCTGACAAAACGCTTGTCGCCTCGCAGTAGGATCGGATACTATTTATTTAGCGTGATTTCGGAGTGACGTATGGAACACCCAACCGATAAGCCGAAAGTCGTCGTGGTGATGCCTGCCTACAACGCAAAGACTCTAAGGATTACCTACGATGCTATTCCCAAGGAAGACGTGGATCAGGTGATTTTAGTCGATGACGGAAGTCGAGACAAAACTCTGGAGATTGCCAAGGATCTCAAGCTAGAGGTCTTCGTGCACGCGCGCAATTACGGCTATGGAGGCAATCAAAAAACCTGCTACACCGAAGCCCTGAAAGCCGGGGGCGGATATTGTCGTCATGCTGCATCCGGACTACCAGTACGATCCGACCCTTTTGCCCAGCGTGGTGGCGCCAATCAAGGCAGGCGCAGCCGACGTTGTCCTAGGGTCGCGGTTATTGGCTGGAAATGCGGTTCAACAAGGCATGCCCTGGTGGAAATTCCTGGGTAACCGGTTTCTGACCGGCATTCAAAATCGGGTGCTGGGGCAAAAGCTCGCGGAATATCATACCGGATATCGCGCATTCAGCCGGCGGGTATTGGAGGAAGTTCCATTCTTGTTGAATTCCGACAATTTTGTTTTCGATCAAGAAATGCTCGTGCAGGCGGTTCACCAGGGATTCCGCATCGTAGAGGTTCCTGTGCCGACGCGATATTTCGCAGAAGCGTCGACCGCGGGCTTCACCGCCAGCGTGAATTACGGTCTGAGCATTCTCGCCTTGCTTCTGCGTTATCTGTTGCACCGACATGAATTATTGACTCAAAAGCAGTTCGAATGTTTTCCTGCTCGTTACAGGAGAGCCGAGTGAACGGCGATCCGGCAAGCCTTAATAGATACCAGCTAAAACACTTCAAATACAGCAGTCATTATTGGATTCTTGAATTCGTCTCTCAGGCCCAGCGGCCGTTGCGGATATTGGATGTGGGGACGGCCGATGGCTATCTCGGCGCGATATTAAAGCAGCAGGGCCCTTTTGTCGTCGGCGTCGAGCGCGACGCCATGCTCGCGGAAAAAGCGCGTCGTTATTACGACGCGTTTCACTTGGCTGACCTTGAGGCGTTCGATTTTCCCTACGAAAATGAGTTCGATTTTATTCTCCTCGCCGATGTCTTGGAGCATCTCCGCGATCCGGCAGCGATTTTGTCTAGAATATTGCCGGCCTTAAAGCAATCAGGACAGGTGATTTTATCGGTACCCAATATCGCTAACTTTATTGTACGCGGGCTGTTGCTGTTTGGCCATTTCGAATATACGGAAAGAGGAATACTCGATCAGAGCCATCTGAGATTTTTCACCCTGGCGACGATCAACAAATTGATTTGCGAAAATGGATACAGGATAGTGGATGTGGTTCCGACTCCTGTCCCCGTACAGTTAGTGGTCCCCAAGTCTGATAAACGCATACTCGCGCCGTTACACGAGCTTCATTACGCTATCGTCCGAGCGCGGAAAACATTATTCGCTTATCAGTTCGTTATCAGCTGTGCCCATAGGGCAAACCTTTAAGCTTAGCAGGAGGTGTCACCGGGAAGGCTTGCAAAACCAGACGGTCGGCTTTTTTAGTGATTAAATCACGTGATTGATAATTTACTGACAAGAGCACCTAAGAGCACGTGGGGTCTCGGCGTTTTTCAATTATGAAGCATTCGCCAGCGGTTTCCGTCATTATTGCAACGTTCAATCGGGCCAGTTTGCTGCCGGAGACCATTGAGAGTGTCTTTCGGCAGACATTTCCGTATTTCGAAGTAATTGTCGTCGATGACGGCTCTACGGATGACACAAGAAGAGTGCTAGAGGGGTATCGCTCCCGACTGCGTTATTTTTATCAGGACAATCGCGGTCCATCCGCCGCTCGCAATTTGGGAGTGAGCTATGCAAATGCAAACTGGATTTCGATCCAGGACTCCGACGATCTTTGTGCACCAAATCACCTGCAGACGTTGTACGGCTATGTCAAAGATCATCCCGCGTGCGCTATGGTCTTTGCCAACGGAAGTTACCTCGGCGGCCCGGAACACAACCGGGAGACGATTATTCCAAGCGATAAATCTAAGCAATTGGCCGGACAAGGCGTGAGACTGCACGACTTCTTCGAGAAGAGTATTCTGCGCTTGCAGGCCGCCGTGATTTCCAAGAAAGCCTATGATGCGATCGGAGGACATGATGAATCACTTCGGATCTGCATGGATCTTGATCTCGGCTTTCGCCTGTTGATGAATTTTCCGGTTGCTTACCTCAACGATGTGGTGTTTTCCTATCGCAGACACGAGGGCAACACCGGGCGCAACGAAGAGTTACGATTGACGGAGAACATTCGCGTCATTGAAAAATTGCTTGGCGAGTATCCCAGCGCACGCGATCAATTAGGGTCGGACGCCGTGTCGCGTAGGCTTGCCTATCGCTACTACCGTTTAGCCAAGGGACGATGGCGGCGAAACGAGCGGCATCAAGCGCGCGAAGCGTTGCAGCGTGCGATCTCATTGCGACCTTGTGTTTTCAAGTATCACCTTTACCGCTGGCAGTGGGCGTTGAGCAGCTACGCGACATCGTAACATGGAGTTCAGCATTATCATCGCAACTTACGAGCGTGTTGCCTCCCTTGAGCGATTGCTCTCGAGCATTTCCGAACATTTCGGTCAAAGCGATATCGAGCACGAAATAATCGTCGCCAACAACTCGCGGAATCACGAAATTGCGACGCGCATAGACGCGGTTGTCGATCGTTTTCAGCGCAACTACGGAGAGCGCTTTCGGTTGATCAGAGAGCCCAGTCCGGGAAAATGCAGAGCTCAGAATTTCGCGATCGCGGTAGCCCAGGGAAAAGTTCTGGTGTTCTTCGACGACGATGTCGAAGTCACCCCGCATTGGTTGTCCGTGGCCAAGGATTTCTTCCGAGATAACGGTTTTGACGCCATGCAAGGTCCCATTCTCATGCCGCCCGACATACAGAACAATCAGGAATTCCTCCGAGCTCAATATAAATTTAGAACGATTAATTTTGTCCAATACCGGCCGAGCTTAAAAGAGATTCGCACCCTCACCGGCGCCAACATGGCGATTCGTCGCGAGATCTTTGCGCAAATTGGGCTTTTCAACGAGAGGCTCGGACCGGGACGTTCGGGAATATCAGAGGACGTCGAGTTTGCCGCAAGGTTGATTCGAAATGGTGGCCGAATCGGCTATAACCCCCAAGCCGCGGTGTATCATGAAGTCGATTGGTCGCGACTGACAGAGGAGTTTTTTCGCCAACGTCATGAGCAACAAGGACGAAGCCGATTAATTTACAAAAAACAATCATTAGCTTCCATTCTGCCAAACCTGATGCGGACCGTGTGGACCTTCGGCTGGTATTCATTGACGGGAAATGAACGAAAGAAATACCGCTCGAAGGGGCGGTACTTTCATTATCGAGCAATGTTGGCGGAAAAGGCGAAGAGGATCACAGGCAGCCAGGTCTGACGCGTAAATCGACGCAGTAGCTCGCGGCCGACGGTTTTGCCGTGCGGCACGCTGCTCTTACGCGCGGCAATGTAAATTGCGCGTAGAGCAAGGGTCAGGGTGTTCCGAATCCGTGCGAGGAGGGAGGCTTGGTTGACCTTTCTAACCGCGGTAATGTTGTCGACGATGGCTATTTCCTGGAATCGACCGGATCGAAATACGTTTTCCCACAAAACTCGCTTAGGCCCATTTTTTCTAATGGTATCGTGCATTGCGAGTATGCCACCTTCCACAAGAAAGGGCTCCCAAAGCGTGAAATCTAGCTTCGCTGGCTCATAGCGGTGATCGCCGTCGATCCAGAGCAGGCGGATCGGTTTATCCCAGCCCTGCGCAGCTGCTTTGGAAGTCATGATCATCGGCACGACACGAGCCTCAACACCGGCGCGTTTGATATTGTCGAGGAACTCGGCACTTGTGTCTTGGAGATAGCCTTCTTCGGGAAGAACCCCGTGGGGATCGATTGCATAGATTTTTTCGTCATGCACTCTGGAAGCGCCGCGCGCCAGTGCCACGGTGGATTTTCCCTTCCAACTCCCGATCTCGACAATGACGCCGGCGCGATCATTGAATTGTCCCAGCTTAAAGAGGCATTCGACCTCGGCCGCGGTGAGCATGCCAGGGAGTGTATGAACATCCTGCAGATCTTCCACAAGGGGACCTTACCTGGTCGTATACCATCGTGGAGAGAAGACTTAAAGCGCTCGTTGATTTCCGGACCGGCTCCGTTTAGTTTTGCCGACCATGGTCGTGAATAATCCAGCGCAAAGCCGTCCCGCGGTATCCGCCATGGTGGTTTGTTTTAACGAAGAAGACCGCATCGAAGACTGTCTTGAGAGCCTGCGATGGTGCGATGAGATCGTCGTGGTCGATTCGTTTAGCACGGACCGAACGCCCGATATTTGCCGGCGCTACACCGACCGCGTCATCCAGCGGCAATGGGCCGGCTATCGGGATCAGAAAGCTTTCGCTCATTCCCAGACCACGAAGGATTGGATTTTATTGGTCGATTCGGATGAGCGGGTTACGCCGGAGCTTCGGGATGAAATCCTGCTCGCCCTGACGCAAGACAGCGGACGTTTCGCCGGTTATTCGATTCCCCGACTGGTGCATTATCTGGAGCGGTGGTGGTGGCGCGGCGGTTGGTACCCGGATTACGATGTTCGGCTTTTCCGGCGCGAAAAGGCGACGTGGGGAGGGAGTGATCCGCACGAGAAGATACTCGTCGATGGTAGAGTGGGGCGCTTGCAAAATCCATTGCATCATTTTTCATATCGAAGTATCGAAGATCACATACAACGCATCAACCGTTTCACCTCGATCTCGTCGCAAGAGCTCAAACGGGAGGGCGGCCGATGGCGGCTCGGCGACGTGCTCTTGCGGCCAGCCGGTCGGTTTTTGCGTTCCTATATTTTGAAGCGAGGTTTTATGGACGGCTTCGCCGGATTTTATGTCGCAGTCAGCGCTGCGGTTTATGTTTTTCTCAAGTATGCTAAGCTCTGGGAGCTGGAATTGAAGGAGCAGAAAAAAATTGACCGGACGCGGTCATAGCCGCCTCCTGAAGATTTTGCACATCGATCCTGAGAGAAGTTGGGGTGGTGGGGAGGCGCAAGTTTTGGGGCTGCTAACTTATCTCGCGGCCAAAGGGCATCAAAACGATCTTTTAACCCATCCCACCGGACCGCTGTTCGCCCGCTGCCAGCATCTCGATATTACCACGCTGCCATTGAAAGTGCGCAATGACTTCGATTTGAGATGTGTGCCGGCGCTACGGCGACTGATTAACACCGGCAATTACGATATCGTTCACCTTCATACCAAGCGGGCCCATGCGCTCTCGCTCTGGTTGCCGCGGTCTCGGAATCGCCCAAAGTGGGTCGTCACTCGTAGAATGGATTATCCGGAACCGAGGAACCGGTATACCGGCTACCTCTATAATCGGCGCGTGGATGGCGTCGTCGCGATTTCGCAAACCATTCGAGACCTGCTGATACGGGCGGGAGTGGAGCCGGAGAAAACTCGTCTCATTCACAGTGGCATCGATCCGCGGGGATACGAACGGGAGCCCGATACGTTAATGGACAATCGTGCGGAGAAGGTCGTCGGTTGCCTGGCGGGGCTCGAAGAGCGAAAAGGACATCGATTTTTGCTCGAGGCCGCCGCTGATCTCAAGGCGCGCGGGCTCAAGCTAAAATATCGATTTGCTGGCGAGGGCCCATTTCGCGTTCAGCTGGAGCAGCTGACGGCACGGCTGGGATTGCAAGAGGAGGTGTGCTTTTTGGGATTTGTCGCCAACCCGGCGGAGTTTCTCGCTACCCTCGACCTTTTTGCCATGCCGTCATTATTCGAAGGACTTGGAGTTGCTGCCCTCGAGGCAATGGCCGCAGGTAAAGCCGTCATTGCGACCCAGGTAGGCGGTTTGGCTGAGTGTGTACTGGACAACGTCACCGGGATTCTAGTGCCGCCCAAAGATCCGGCGGCGCTTGCGGAAGCGGTCGCCAAGTTGGTCCAAGCGCCGGCGCTCGCTGGAGAAATGGGCAAGCAGGGCCGTGCGCGCGTCATGCAGCACTTTACGTTGACAAAAATGGCACAGCACAATGAATCTTTTTATTACGAACTCCTTTACCCGCTTCGATGATCGCGGCAAGCTTGCTTTCATGAATACACTGCTGTCAACGGTCGAAAAATTTCGCAACGCGCATTTGCTTGTCGTCGGCGACCTAATGCTCGACCGATTCATATGGGGTGAAGTGGAGCGACTTTCTCCGGAGGCGCCCGTCCCCGTGCTCCGTGTGGTGTCCGAGAACGCATGTCTCGGCGGCGCCGCCAACGTCATTCACAATGTCCGCACTTTGGGTGGACGGGTGACCGCTTGCGGTATCATCGGCAGAGACGATGCGGGCAAACGCATCGTCGGCTCATTGCGCAAGGTGGGCGCGTCGACCGCCGGTGTGTTCACCGACGCAAGATTTCTGACGATTCAAAAGAGCCGGATCATTGCCAGTCCGCGCTATCAACAGATCGTCCGGCTCGACCGCGAGAGCCGCGAGCCGATCGGCGAAGCAACTCTGAAGAAGCTGCGCCGATTTGTTGCCAACGGGGCGGCGCGCTTTGACGGCCTCGTCGTTTCAGACTACGGTAAGGGCGCGGTTCACGAAGAGCTGCTCGATTCGATCGCCCGCGCCGTCGAGAGGCGCAAGGTCATCTGTGTTATTGATCCCAAGAAGGAGAACTATGAACGATACCGCTTTCCGACGTTGATCACCCCGAACCAAAGTGAAGCGGGCGAAGCTGCGGGGATTCCAATCTCCGACGACCAGTCCTTGTGCGCTGCAGGAAGCAAACTGTTGCGCACGTGGCGCGCCAAAGCCGTGCTGATTACCCGTGGCTCGGAGGGGATGAGCCTTTTTCGTCCGCGCCTTTCGGTCAGGCATTTTCCCACCGAGTCGCGCGATGTTTTCGAAGTCACCGGCGCGGGAGATACGGTCGTTGCGGTTTGCGCGCTGGCGCTAGCGAGCGGCGCGAGCTACGAGGACGCCGCGGTGCTGGCTAATATCGCCGCTGGCTTCGTCGGCGACGAGGTGGGCACCGTGGCCGTGCCCGTTGAAAAATTGAAGCGATCGATCGAGGACAAGACATGAAGAGCATGACGGGATACGGTGAGGCATCACAAAACGTTCTTAGCACCAAAGTGACTGTCCAGATTCGTAGTCTCAACCACCGCCACCTCGATCTGCAGTTGAGAGTCCCGCGAGAATACCTGTCCTTCGAGGAAGAGATTCGTAAGACGATCCGCGAAAGGATCTCGCGCGGCAGAGTCGATCTGTTTATCAATCGATACGCCGCCAAAGCACAGTCGCGAAAACTGGACGTGGACGCAGCTTTGGTGGGGCAATACATCGCCGGTGTCATGCGGCTCAAAAAGAAGTATCGTTTAGCCGGCGAGATCGGCGTGTCACTGCTGTCAAATATTCCGGACTTGTTTCACGTCCGGGAGCTGGAAGTGAATGCCGACGGCGAGCGTCGTGCGGTATTGAAGGCGCTGGCTGGCGCAAAGAAGCAGTCGACCTAGCCACGCTGTTGGTCAAGGGCGATGTCAACGAAGAAATCGTTAGGCTGAAGACCCACGTGACGGTATTGGGCAAGGTGATCCGCGAGCGCGAACCGGTGGGAAAGAAGATCGATTTTATGCTTCAGGAAGTGAACCGCGAGCTCAATACGATCAGCTCGAAAGTGCCGCATTTGCCAATCGTCCAGCTCGTGCTCCAAGGAAAGGAACGGGTCGAAAAGATCCGCGAGCAAACCCAGAACATCGAATGAATCGCCGGTCCACTCCCCTTGCCAAGCGGCAAGGTATCATTTTCATCCTCTCTGCCCCTTCGGGCGCCGGCAAAACCACTCTCTACAACGGGCTGAAAGAAATCTACCCGGAGATCAAGCTGTCGGTTTCTTGCACGACTCGCACACGGCGGTCGGGAGAGGTTAATGGCAGGGACTATCGCTTTCTAAGCGAGCACGAGTTCCAGACATTAAGGTCGCGGGGAGAATTCGCCGAGTGGGCCAAAGTGCATGATTACTTTTACGGCACGCCGAGAAAACCGTTGGAGCGAAACATGCGGTCAGGACGGGATATTCTTCTTGATATCGACGTTCAGGGCGCGCGGAAAATAAAAAAAGCCTACCCCCAGGCGGTTTCGATATTTCTTTTGCCGCCCTCCCTCGGAGAACTGAAACGGAGATTGGCGGCGCGAGGGACCGATGGCAATGAGATGATTCGCCGCCGGCTCGCCAATGCCCGGGGTGAAATCGGCGAAATAATGCATTATGATTACTATGTCGTTAACCGTGAGGTCACCGAGGCGGTCCGGGTGCTGAGCTCGATCGTCGAAGCTGAACGAGCGAGAACCTCTCGGGTGAGCCAGTGGCGACTCGAGCCGTTGCGCCACGGGCGCGGCAACAGAAAAGCATGAGCAAGGACATAAAAATCACGGATTTGGTCGAGAAAGTCCAGTCCTATTTTCCCGCCGCGGATGGCGAGTTGATCCGCAGAGCCTACGATTTCTCGGCCAAAGTGCACCAAGGGCAAAAACGCCTTTCCGGCGAGCCGTACCTGATCCATCCCATGGCGGTGGCCGACATTATCGCGGAATTAAGGCTGGACGTGCCCAGCGTCGTCGCCGGCCTTTTGCACGATACGGTTGAAGACACGTTGACCTCCCTGGACGAGCTGAAGGAGCTATTCGGCCGTGAGATCGCCGTATTGGTCGATGGCGTGACCAAGCTGGGACGGGCCAACTTTAGCAGCCGCGAGGAAAAGCAGGCGGAGAACTTTCGCAAGATGCTGCTGGCGATGGGAAAAGACGTTCGGGTCATTCTCATCAAGCTCGCCGACCGTGTTCACAACATGCGCACGCTGGATCATATGCCGTCGGAAAAGCAGATCCTTACAGCGCAAGAGACCCTGGATATTTACGCGCCGCTGTCGCACCGGCTCGGCATCGCCTGGATCAAGAGCGAGCTGGAAGATTTAGCCCTCAAGTACCTTCACCCGGAAATTTACTATCAGCTCAAGCGCAACGTGGCCAAGAAAAAAAGCGACCGGGAAAGATACATCGAAGAGGTGAAATCGGTCATCACCAAGAAGCTCGAAGCCGAGGGGATCGAGGCCGAAGTCAGCGGCCGGCCCAAGCACTTTTACAGCATTTATCAAAAGATGGAGAGCCAAAATCTGCTCTACGATCAGATCTACGATCTGGTGGCTTTTCGCATCATGTGCGACACCCAGCGCGAGTGCTACGAAACGCTCGGGGTGGTTCATTCCCAGTGGCACCCGGTGCCGGGACGGTTCAAGGACTATATCGCGTTGCCCAAGACGAACCTGTATCAATCACTTCATACCAGCGTAATCGGTCCGTACGGCGAGCGCATCGAGATACAGATTCGCACCCATGAAATGCACCGTGTCGCCGAGGAAGGCATCGCGGCGCACTGGCGTTACAAGGAAGGGGAGGATTTTCAGGTCAGCGACATTCAGCGCTTCTCCTGGCTGCGCCAGTTGCTTGAATGGCAAGAAAATCTTCAAGATCCCCAGGAGTTCTTGCACAGTTTAAAAGAAGACTTGTTCTCTACCTCGATGTACGTGTTTACGCCGAAGGGCGATCTTTTGAATTTCCCCAAGGGCTCGACCGTGATCGATTTCGCCTACCGCATTCATTCCGAAATCGGGCATCACTGTTCGGGCGCGCGCATCAACGGCCAGCTGGTGTCGCTTAAATATATTCTGCGCAGCGGCGATACGGTGGAGATCATCACGACCCAGCAGCAGACGCCGGCGCGTGACTGGCTCAAATGGGTCAAAACGCCGCGAGCGAAATCAAAGATTCGCAATTGGCTCAAGACCCAGCAGCGCGATCGAAGCGTGCTCCTCGGACGGGAGATTCTCGAAGGCGATCTGCATCGCTATCAGCTGGATGTGGCGACGCTGCGTAACCACGGAAAAATTGCCTGGCTCACCAAAGAGCTGGGCATGAAGGACGAAGAGGCGTTGCTCGCCGCCATCGGCTACGGTCGCATTACCACCCGGCATGTTCTTACCAAACTCATTCCGGCGGACAAATTGGATGTCGGGCTGAAAAAAGCAGACGGCTCGCTGGAGTCGCTTTTTCGTCTGGTGGCGAAGCAGAAGCGCGGTCTGGGGATCCGTGTCAAAGGGGTTGACGACGTGTTGGTGCGCTTTGCCCTTTGCTGCCACCCTCTGCCTGGAGAACATATCGTGGGTTTTATTACCCGCGGCCGTGGCGTGACGGTCCATACCGTCGGCTGTCCGACGGTGCTGGAAAGCGATCCACACCGGAAAATCGATGTCAGTTGGGAAGAGAACGGGCAATCAGCGCGGCCGGTGAAGATCGAAGTGACCTGCGTCGATCAACCCGGCTTGCTGGCCGCGATCAGCTCGGCGATCACCAGCGCCGAGGCGAACATCGCCC
>WNFV01008961.1_pt1 | contig 11199 bp, 9 predicted proteins | sample 5400101 | NCBI WGS metagenome assembly WNFV01 (sample SAMN13153361, study PRJNA577476) | soil metagenome | isolation source: 115 cm soil or saprolite under grassland replicate 1 | place: USA:California | collected 2016-06-15
CCCCGAGGCGGCGCCCTGCAGGGCCAGCAGGGCCAACGCCAGCACCGGCAGGCCGAGCTTGGCGAAGGCGTTCCAGACCCCGGAGACCAGCACCGCGGTGGTGGTCTGCGCCCCCGAGTAGCCCCACTGCCCGAACATGCGGTAGGTCATGCCGGTGCCGATCACCGGCCCGGCCCACGGCACCGTGTTGGCCACCGCGGCGGTCGACTGGGACATCACCGTCGCCCGCCAGAACCCAAGGCCGGGCGCGACCGCCATCCACACCAGCCCGTAGGTGGCCAGGTTCCAGGCCGCGACGGCCAGCAGCGTGGCGTCCTCCAGCCAGGTCATCGCCCGGATGTCGGCCCACACCTGGCCCAGGTCGATGCCCTTGAGCAGGTAGTAGAAGATCGCCACCACCAGCACCAGCGACAGCACGGCCTGCACGGCCAGGCGGGTGCGCGAGCGGGGCTTGGCGGCGGCTGGCTCCTGGTCGGCCATCACAGCAACCCCTGTCTGGCTGGACCCAGCGACCTCTTTGCGTCGGGCCGGCTCATCGTGCCTCCCCAGGGTCGAGCCGGAGTCGGCCGTCGGAACGCGCGTCGAGCGCCTGGCGCAGCGCGTCGCGGGTGGTGAACCCCAGCAGCGACGGCGCCTCGTTGGCGAACTGGCCCGTCGGGTCGGTGGTGGAGTGCAGCCGGTAGGTCACGCAGCCGCCCGGGAAGCGGTCGTACCAGGTCGCCGAGAACGCGCCGGCAAGGCGCTCGACCCGTACGAAGCGGCGCACCCCTAGCTCCGGCGACGGCACCTCGACCGCGCCGGCCGGGTCGCACGCGGCGGCCAGGCGCGCCACGACCGCGCCGGCGCCGGCGCGGTCGTGGTCCAGAATGACCACCGAGCGGCCGTCGTTGACGGCCACCTCGGCGACCGTCCAGCCGACCAGCCGGGACTCCACGCACGGCAGCAGCGACGCCGACGGCACCGACTGGGCCTCGAGCCACAGCGGCTCCAGCTGGGTGCAGTCCAGGCTGTGGATGTTGAGCGGAGTCTGGACGAGGTCCTCGCTGTTGAAGATCTGTCCCCAGTTCAGGGCGGCCAGGACCAGCACGGCCACCATCGCCGCCCACAGCCCGACCCGGCGGGCGCTCCATTGCTGCATGCGGACCGGCGTCGGCGGTGCGGGCAGCAGCTTGACGAACTCGGCGTGCAGGTCGCGGCCCTGGTCGCGCAGCAGGTGGCGCAGCTGGGACGGCAGCGCCAGCCCACGGGCGGCGGCGAACCCCTCGCCGATCTCCTCCACCGTGAAGTACCGGAGCGCTCGCCCGTAGACCCGCTCGGGGCTGGAGCGCAGCGCCAGGCACAGCATCATGTTGGCCAGGTCCACCGCCTGCCGCCACGGGGTGGGCCGTGCCTCCACGAACGCCACGTCGATCAGCAGCATCCGGCCGTCGCGGACCAGCAGGTTGGCCGGCTTGACGTCGCGGTGCGCCAGGCCGGCGTCCCACATCTTGCGGACGATCCCAAGGCCGTCGTCGATCACGCCGTCGTCGACCTCGGCCTCCCCGAGCTCGACCGCGCCGTCGAAGAACTCGGTGACCAGCAGGTACTCCCGCTCCGGGGTCAGCTCCACGAACCCGTACGGGGTGGGGCTGGGCAGCCCGGCGCGCCGCATCAGCGACAGCGCGTAGTCCTCCTGCTGCACCAGCCGCCGGACGGTGTTGAACGGCTTCTCGTCCTCCAGCCGGCCGTAGAGCAGCTCGCGGCCGAGCTTGTACCAGCGGTCGGCGCGCATGTGGCTGCGCGCGTACAGCTTGCCGAACAGCTGCTTGGGCGGGTCGCCGGCGACGGTGATGCGCAGCGGGGTGGAGCCGGCCGAGCCGGCCAGCCCGAACGGCCTGACGTCCTGGACGACCAGCCCCAGCTGGTCCTGCAGACCCCGCCGGATCGCCTGACCGCGGGCGCCGCCGACGTCGAGGTGGGCGCTGCGGCCGCGCCGGTAGGCGACCGGGAACACCTCGCTGGGAACGAACCGGCGGAACAGCAGCAGCGGGATCGCCACCCCGATCCCAGCGCCGACCAGCACGTCGCTGGGGGCGTCGACGCCCAGCGCGACGCGGGCGAACCCGACCACAACTACCAGCGCGACCGCCAGCCACTTGCCGGTGTTGCGCCAGCGGCCCTCCGGCACCAGCGTGTACAAGATCCCGACCAGCATGGCCGCGAGGAAGTCGACCTGCAACGACGGCAGCGCCCAGCCGCCCCAGGCCGCCTGGACGTCCACCCCGAACGGCCGCGGCCGCCGGGCCGTCCTCGCCACCAAGCCCAGGACGGTGCTCGCGAGGTTCGTGGCGATGAACCACACGATCAGGTGCCGCCAGCGCCGCAGGACCAGCAAGGCCAGGAACAGCCCGAAGTACAGCACGAGCAGCACCCACCAGGAGCCGAGGCGGGCCAGGCCCTGCCAGAGCACCTCCAGCCCGGGCGCGCGCAGCCCGCCAAGCCAGCGCACCACCGCGTCGTCGGCGACCGTGACCGCCACGGCAGGGCCGCGCAGCCCGCGGGCGAACACCGCCAGCGCCAGCCCCACCAGCACCACCGCGGCGACCAGCCAGCCGACGCCGCTGGTCTGCAGGTGGTACGGCAACGGCGGCGGCGCCCCAGTCGGCCGCCGCCGACGCGGCGACCGGACAGTTTCCCTGAGGGTGGGATGGACCGGCGGGGCGCTCGTTGGCGTCGACTGGCCCGCGGGCACGTCCATGGCCCCTCCCAACCGGAACAGCTCCAGCCCGGCATGACGACCTTGTTTGCTGGGTTCTGGCTTGTCAAGGCTCCAAACGCGCCGGCATCAGCCCCTGCAGGCGGACGCAGTCAGGCGCAGGCTGAGCAGCAAGCTGCACCTGCGCGTGGAGGGCCGCGGCCGGCCGCTGGTGATCCCCGCCACTGCCGGGCAGCGCCATCGGGACCGCAACCAAGTGGAGCACTCGATGGGGCGCAAGCAGTTCCGCCGGGTGTGGCCCGCCACGAGAGCTGGCGGTCACCTACCTGGCCATGGTTAGAGGGCCTGCGCGAGTCGGCGAGCTGGAACAAGGCCGGAACCAGCTGTGACGATCACCGAGCGACTTGACGATCTGTACGAGCATCCCGGGTCCTGTGGAGGCTCTGCCCCCGCTCCTGACCTGCTCACGTGCTGGCACGCAGATCAGTCGGGCTGCGATCGAGGCCGCCGCCGGCCGAAGACGAAGTACGAGATTGGCACGACCCCGGCGGAGCTGACGATTGCCACCACCACGGCCCAGAGCCACTTCGGGCCTCGGATCTGGCTGGCTGGCCGACGCCTGATGTCGGCGAGCGCCGCAACCTTGAGGATGCCTTCGGCAACTGCCCCGGCGACGAGCAGCCTGCGGGTGCGCTCGCTGAGATCGCTCCACTGTCTTCTAGCGGCCATGACGTCCTCCGCGTCCGCGGCTTCGAGCTCGCCCCCATTGTCCTCCCGCGCCCAAGGTCCTAGACCTGAAGGTGCGCTGACCCGCGGTTGCCGTTCGGCCGCTGCCGGCCAAGGATGGCCATGACCTGGCAGAGCAGCTCCTCACGTCAGCTGCCAGGCTTGCTGCCTGGGACTTGGCACGCAGAGGAACCGTTCTAGGGCAGCATCACCGTCTGGAAGTCGAACGGCAGGCGGCGGAAGCCGAGGCGCTCGTAGAGCGCCACCGCCGGGCGGTTGAAGTCGTTCACGTACAGGGACAGGGTGGGGTGGCGCTCGAAGGCGAGCGCGCAGCAGGCCGCCATCGCCCGCGTGCCCACGCCACGGCCACGCAGCTCCGGCGGGACGTAGACGCCCTGGATCTGGGCGCCGTGGTCGCTGGCGCAGCCCACGTCCATCTTGAACACCAGCTCGCCGCCGTGCTCGTAGACGTAGGTCCAGCCGCGGTCGGTCAGCACCCGGACGCGGCGGCGGTACCCGCCGGGATCGCGCGCCAGCGGGTCCTCGCCCATCTCCTCCAGGTACATGGCGGCGGACAGCCGCAACACCCGCTCCTCGTCGCCGCGGCGGGCCGGCCGCGCCCGCCCTGCCGGGCCGAGGCGGGGCCGCGGCGCCAGGGCCTCCGGCGTGAGGGCGTACACGAACTGCCGCTCGCGGACCTCCCGTGGCGTCGGGTAGGAGCCGGCGACCAGGCGCCAGAGGCGCTCGGTGGAGCGCCGCTCCCCCACCAGCATGCGGGTCGGCCCCGGACCGGCCGCGAGCGACGCGAAGTGGTCGCAGACCTCCAGCTCCTCGACGGCCGGGACGAGGTTCGGGCCCAGGTGGAGCACGCCTCGCAGCCGCTCGTTGCGGTCGAACGCGCCCCACAGCGGGCTCCACCCGACCGGGCCGAGCACGCCGTCGCTGACGATGCGGCTGGCGATGAACAGGTCCCGCACCGGCTCGCGGGCGAGGAAGTCGAGCGCGGCGCGGGTGTCGCCGCGGCCGAGGGCGCGCACCTCGAACGCGGCCGACCAGGCCGCCTCGCGCCTCGACCACGCCGATCGCATCGCGCCCCCGCTCCCCTTTCGATCCGGGGCTACCGCTCCGCTACTCGAGCCCCGGACCCCTTTCAATCCGGGGCTACCGCCCGGGGCCCCGTCCGCGCCGCTAGGGGCGCACGACCACCGGCTCGCCGGAGCCGGCCCCTTCCGCCCTCAGCTCCTCCGCGAGCGTCTTGGCCTCGTGGAGCAGAGCGTCGACGATCTCCTCCTCCGGCACGGTGCGGATCACCTCGCCGCGGCGGAAGATCTGTCCCTTGCCCTTGCCCGAGGCCACCCCGACGTCCGCCTCGCGGGCCTCCCCCGGCCCGTTGACGATGCAGCCCATGACCGCCACCCGCATCGGCGCGTCGATCTCCCCCATGCGCTCCTCGACCGCGTTGGCGAGGGCGAACACGTCCACCTCCGCCCGTCCGCACGAGGGGCAGGCGACCAGGTCGAGCTTCTTGGGACGCAGCCCGAGGGCGCCGAGGATGGCGTTGCCCGCCTTGACCTCCTCGATCGGCGGGGCGGTGAGCGACACCCTGATGGTGTCGCCGATGCCCTCGGCGAGCAGGGCGCCGATGCCGACCGCGGACTTGACGATCCCGTCGCGTGGCGTGCCGGCCTCGGTCACGCCCAGGTGCAGCGGGTAGTCGCAGCGCGCGGCGAGCAGCCGGTAGGCGGCGATCATCACCGCGGGGTTCTGGTGCTTGACGGAGATCTTCACCTCGCCGAAGCCGACCGACTCCAGGATGCCGACCTCGAACATGGCCGACTCGACCAGCGCCTCCGCGCTGGGGCCGCCGTGCTTGGCGAGGATCTCCTTCTGCAGCGAGCCGGCGTTGACGCCGACCCGGATGGGCACGCCGCGGGCGGCCGCCTCCTGGGCGATCAGCTTGACCTTGTCGTGCTTCTTGATGTTGCCCGGGTTGATGCGCACCCCGGCGCAGCCGGCCTCGATGGCGGCCATGGCGTACTTCCACTGGAAGTGGATGTCGGCCACCACCGGGATGGTGGACTTGGCGGCGATTGCCGGCAAGGCGGCGGCGTCGTCGGTGTCGGGCACCGCCACCCGCACGATGTCGCAGCCGGTGGTCGCCAGCTCGGCGATCTGCTGCAGGGTGCCGTTGATGTCGGCGGTCTTGGTGATGGTCATCGACTGCACGCTGACCGGCGCGCCGCCGCCGACGGGGACCTTGCCGACGTTGATCCGGCGCGAGCGACGCCGGCCCGTCCCGGCGGCAAGGTCGGTCAGCTCGAGCGGGAAGGCCACGGAAGGCAGCTCCTTTGCGGTTACTTGAAGGGGTTGGCGATCGGGTTGGTGATGTCCAGCCAGACCAGCCCGACCGTGAGCATCAGCAGCAGGCCGACGATGACCGCCGCGATCGGGGCGACCTTGCGCAGGTCGACCATGCGGCCGGTCAGCTTCTCCCAGACCACGAAGCCGAGGTAGCCACCGTCCATCGGCGGGATCGGCAGCAGGTTGAACAGGCCGACGAAGACGTTGAACTGGATCAGCAGGAGCAGGAACGCGACCCACTCGTTGGCCGCGACCGCCTCGCCGGCGAAGCGGGCGATGCCGATGATCCCGACCGGGCCGCCGCCCGAGTCCCCCCCGCCGCCCCCGCCGGAGGGCGCGGCGCTCGGCGGCGGTCGCAGCCGGTCGCCGAGCCCCGGGATGATCTGGCCGAGGCCCTTGACCGAGCCGGAGGTCGCGGCCCAGAAGAGCCGTCCGCTCTCGCCGGCGCCCTTGACCGGTCCGAAGCGGCGCTTCTCGAGCGTGCCCCGGACGCCGAGGAAGCCGCGGACCTGGTCGCCGTCGCGCACCGGCACGGGAACGATGGTGGTCTCGTGGCGCTTGCCGTCGCGCTCGTAGACCAGCCGCACCGAGCGACCGGCGGTGCCGGCGAAGGCGCTGCGCAGCGCCTCGAAGTCGCCGACCGCGCGCCCGTCGACCTCGACCACGCGGTCGCCGGCGCGCAGGCCCGCCGCCGCGGCGGGGGCCTTGGCGCCGTTCGGGGCGGTCGGCACCACCTCGCTGATCCGGTTGGTGTTGATCTGTAGGCCGATCGCGACCAGCAGGGCGTAGATCAGCAGCAGGGCGACGACGAAGTGGGTGATCGAGCCGGCGGCGAGGACGATCGCCCGCTGCCAGGCCGGCTTGGAGTAGAACATGCGCTCGACGGGGGTCGGGTCGGGGGCGGGCCGCTCGGGTTGCGGCTGCTCGGCCACGGCGGCGTCGCCACGCCGCGGGCGCCGCTCCGCCTCGAGGAAGTTGCTGTCGCCCTCGTGCGGGCTCATCCCGGCGATCTTGCAGAAGCCACCGAGCGGCAGCGCCTTGATCCCGTACTCGGTGTCGCCACGGGTGGTCGACCACAGGGTGCGGCCGAAGCCGATGAAGAAGCGCTCGACCTTCATGCCGAACAGCTTGGCGGTGGCGAAGTGGCCACCCTCGTGGAACAGGATGGCCAGCATCAAGGCCAAGACGAACAGCAGAACGCCGAGCACGTTATCCATTGGCTCTCCTGGTGACAGACAGGTCATCGACCAGTGTACGGGCCAGCTCGCGAGACCACTGCTCGGCGGCGAGCACGGCCTCGAGGTCCAGCTCAGCCGGCTGCTCGTGGGCGTCGAGCACGCGGGTGACGACCTCGGCGATGCCGGGGAACGGCAGCCGCCTGGCCAGGAACGCGCCCACCGCCTCCTCGTTGGCCGCGTTCAGCACCGCCGGGGCGGTGCCGCCGGCGCGTCCTGCCGCCACCGCCAGGTCGAGCAGCGGGAAGGTGGCACGGTCGACCGGGGCGAACTCCAGGGTGAGGGCGCGCGACCAGTCGAGCCGGCCGATCGGCGCCTCGGACCGCTGCGGCCAGCCGAGCGCGAGCCCGATGGGCAGGCGCATGTCCGGCAGGGAGAGCTGCGCCAAGGTGGCGCCGTCGCGGAACTCCACCAGGGCGTGGACCAGGCTCTGCGGGTGGACGACCACCTCGATCCGCTCGAAGGGCAGGCCGAACAGCAGGTGCGCCTCGATCACCTCGAGGCCCTTGTTCATCAGCGTGGCGGAGTTGATGGTGATGACCGGACCCATGTCCCAGGTCGGGTGGGCCAGCGCGTCCTCGGGCGTGACCGTGGCCAGCGCCGCCGCCTGGCGGCCGCGGAACGGCCCGCCCGAGGCGGTGACGATCAGCCGGGCCACCTCCTCGGCGCGGCCACCGCGTAGGCACTGGGCAAGGCCGGAGTGCTCGGAGTCGACCGGTACGATCTGGCCGGGGCGGGCCAGCCTGGTGACCAGCTCTCCCCCGACGATCAGGCTCTCCTTGTTGGCCAGGGCGAGGCGCCGGCCCGCCGCCAGGGCGCGCAGGGTGGGGGCGAGCCCCACCGACCCGGTGACGCCGTTCAGCACCACCTCGGCGTCGGCGACGGCGGCCAGCTCGGCGACCGCCTCGGGGCCGACCTCGAGGCGGCAGCCGGCGGGCAGGTCGCGGGCGAGGTTGGCCGCCGCGGCCGGGTCGGCGAGGGCGACCACGGGCGGGCGGAACTCCCGCGCCTGGGCGGCCAGCTGCCCGGCGGAGCGCCGGGCGGCGAGGGCGACCACCCGGAAGCGGGTCCCGGCCGCGCGCACCACCTCCAGTGCCTGCACCCCGATGGAGCCGGTCGACCCGAGCACGGCGACGCCGGTCCCGCTCACTCCGGCCACCGCCGCTCGCGCACTTGCTCCGGGCGGCCTGCCAGGGCATCCGCGCCCGGCTCAGCGGCCCGCCCGGCACGGCCTTGCCCGACGGCGGCCGCGTCGGCGATGGCGGGGCCGGCGAGGGGCAGGGTGCGACGGCCGGGACGGCCGCTCGCGGTGCGGAGCTGGCCGCAGGCGGCGTCGATGCCCACGCCGCGGGTGGCGCGGATGCTGACCGGCACCCCGGTGGCCGCGACCGCGTCGCGGAAGCGGCGCGCGGCAGTACGCGAGGTTGGCGCGAAGCCGCTGCCCGGGGTCGGGTTGTAGGGGATCAGGTTGACGTGGGCGGCGTGCCCGCCCGAGCCGGGGACGCGCAGGGGCGCGAGCAGGAGGCCGAGCAGGCGGCCCTGCTCCGGGTCGTCGTTGACGCCGCGCATCAGGGCGTACTCGAACGACACCCGGCGGCGGGTCGCCCGCACGTAGCCCTCGACCGCGTCGAGCAGCTCGGCGACCGGCCAGGTCCGGTTGAGCGGCACCAGCCGGCCGCGCAGCTCGTCGTCGGCGGCGTGCAGGGAGACCGCCAGGTTGAGCGCGAGCGGCTCGGCGGCGGCGCGGCGGATGCCTGGGACCAGGCCGACGGTGGAGATGGTGACGGCCCTGGCCGACAGGCCGAGGCCCTGGTGCAGCCGCCAGGCCGCGCCCCAGGTGGCGGCCGGGTTGGCGAACGGCTCCCCCATGCCCATGAAGACCACGTTGGTGACGTGGTCGGGCGCGTCCTCGCGGGGGCGCAGGCCGGGCAGCAGCGCCCAGACGCGGGCCACCTGCTCGACCACCTCGCCGGTGGAGAGGTTGCGGGTGAAGCCGAACTGCCCGGTGGCGCAGAAGGTGCAGCCCATGGCGCAGCCGGCCTGGGTCGAGATGCACACCGTTGCGCGGCCGACGGGACCGGCGCCGGCCGGCGGTGCGCCTTCCCAGTCGTCCGGGCCGGGCGGCCCCTCCTCGGGGGAGGGGTCCGGGGGGGCGCCGTTCGCCCCGGAGGATCGGGGCAGCCCGCGGCCGGACGCCGGGTAGAACATCAGCACCGACTCGACGCTGTCCCCGCCGGCGAGGCCGAACAGGAACTTGTGGGTCCAGCCGCCGTCGCCGGCCTGGTGGCTGGTGAGGCTGAGCCCGCTGCCCGCGAGCCGCTCGGCCAGCCGCCGGCGGAAGCCGTCGGGCAGGTCGGTCATTGCCAGCGGGTCGAGCACGTGCCGGCGGTCGAGCCAGTGGCCGAGCTGGCGGCTCCGGTAGGCCGGCTCGCCGGCCTCCTCGACCAGGGCGGCCAGCTCCGCCGCGGTCAGGTCGTAGAGGGAGCGTGGCCCGGTCACGAGCGCTCGACCAGCGAGAACAGCGCCAGGACGTAGTACAGCGCCGGCGCCATCACCAGCAGGGCGTCGATGCGGTCGAGCATGCCGCCGTGCCCTGGGAGGATCGAGCCCATGTCCTTGACGTCGAGGTCGCGCTTGAGCATCGACTCCGAGAGGTCACCGAGCGGCGCCGCCACGCAGGCCACCGCGGCGAGGGTGAGCCCGGGCCCGAGCGTCCACGGCGCCCACAAGGGCAGCACGAAGGCGCCGACGGCCAGGGTGAGCACGGTGGCGCCGGCCGCGCCCTCCCAGGACTTGCGGGGCGAGACGCTCGGGGCCATCAGGTGGCGGCCGATGGTCGCCCCGGTCGCGTACGCGGTGGTGTCGTACACCACCACCAGCAGGGCGTAGCCGACCAGCGCGCCGACGTAGTGCTCGGCGCTGGCCACGACCAGCGACAGGTGGGCGGCGAGGAACGGCAGGTAGAGCACGGTGAACACGGTGGCGGCGAGGTTGCGGGCGACCTCGGTGCGGCCGCGGTCGACCAGGTACCAGGCGAAGGCGCCGAGCAGCGTCAGCATCATCCCGAAGGAGAGGGCCGCCGGTCCCTCGAGGTAGGCGCCGACGACCAGCACCACCGCCATGGGGAAGACCACCGCCGGGGCGGGGCGGATCGCCCGTGCCCGCAGCACCGTGGTCAGCTCGACCAGGGCCAGCAGCACGATGGCCAGCACGAAGCCGACGAAGACCGGGCGGGACAGCACCAGCGCGGCGAGGAGCAGCGCGGCGAGGCCGACGCCGGTGGCGATGGCCAGTGGCAGGTTGCGCCCCGAACGCCGCTTGGGCCTTGGCACCGGCGTCCCGGCCGGCTCGAGCGGCGGGCTCTCAGCCACCCCGCCGACGCCTCGTTCGCATGCCGCCCACCTCGCCGCTCAGGTTTCGAGCAGCTCGTGCTCCTTGTGCTGGAGCATGGAGTCGACCTCGCCGACGTACTTGTCGGTGAGCCCCTGCAGGCGCTGCTCCGCCCGGCGCAGCTCGTCCTGGGAGACCTCGCCGTCCTTCTCCATCCGCTCCATGGCGTCCTTCTCGTGGCGCCGGACGTTGCGGATGGCCGTGCGCGCCTCTTCCGCCCGGTGCTTGGTCAGCTTGACGTACTCCTTGCGGCGCTCCTCGGTGAGCGGCGGGAAGGCCAGCCGGATCACCTGGCCGTCGTTGGCGGGGTTGATGCCGAGGTCGGAGTTGCGGATCGCCCTCTCGATGCCGGCGGTGGCGTTGCGGTCGTAGGGGGACACCACCAGCAGGCGTGCCTCCGGCGCCGAGATCGAGGCGAGCTGCTGCAGGGGCGTTGGCGTGCCGTAGTAGTCGACCGTGAGCCGGTTCAGCAGGGCGGGGTTGGCGCGGCCGGTGCGGATGCCGCTGAACTCCTCCTTGGCCACCTCGATGGCCTTGCGCATCTTGCCCTCGGCTTCTTTGAGGATGTCCTCGATCATGCCTGGTCCCCTTCTGCGTCCTGGCGGTCGGCGGTCCCGTTCGGCGGTGGGGCCGGGATCGAGCCGACCACCGTGCCGATCGGCTCCCCGCACACCGCTCTCCGGATGTTGCCCTCGGTGAGCAGGTCGAACACGATGATGGGCAGATCGTTGTCCTTGCACAACGACAGCGCGGTGGTGTCCATCACCTTGAGCTCGCGCCTGATCGCCTCCA
>WNFV01008965.1_pt1 | contig 11199 bp, 7 predicted proteins | sample 5400101 | NCBI WGS metagenome assembly WNFV01 (sample SAMN13153361, study PRJNA577476) | soil metagenome | isolation source: 115 cm soil or saprolite under grassland replicate 1 | place: USA:California | collected 2016-06-15
TTCCAGCGCAAATGTCCGCTCTGCGGCGGAGACTTGATCCGCTCGGCGCACTCCACCTTCTCGTTCTGGAGAAAGCCCTGGGGGCGCAAGCTCTTCGAATGGGGAAGCGAGCGCGTCTATCCCTGGGCCTGCATGGGGTGCGGGGTCGTGCTCCTGTATCTGGACCGTCTGCCCGTTGTGGCCGGGGAATACAAGACGGCGCGGGACACCGCCGTCGCTCCGAAAGCACAACCGGCTCATTTCAAGTCGTGATCGCCGTCGCCTACCTCGATGGGCGGCGGCTCGCGCGGGCCGTCATCGCGGGGTCGCGCTTCGTCGGTGAGCGGGCCGAGCCGTTAAACTCGATCAACGTCTTCCCGGTTCCCGACGGCGACACCGGCACGAATCTGGCCTCGACGCTCCAGAAGGTTTCCGCGGGCATCGCGCGGGTGCGCCAGCGGCACGTCCGCGAGATGTCGCGCGCCGTGGCCGAAGAGGCCGTGGCCGGGGCCCGCGGCAACTCGGGGGCCATCATGGCCCAGTTCTTCTGCGGGTTTTCCGAGGCGCTGCCCGACGCGCCCCGCGCCTCGACCCGGGACTTCGCCGCGGCCGTCGTCAGGGCGGCCGAGTCCGCTTACGCGGCGATCGCACGTCCCGTCGAGGGCACGATCCTGACGGTGATTCGCGACTGGGCGGACGCGGTCCGTCTCCGGGCTGGCGAAGACGCCGATTTCGCGCGGCTTCTGCCCGAGTCGCTCCGGGAGGCGAAGAGGTCGCTCGAGAACACGCCGAACCAGATGAAGATCTTGCAGAAAGCGGGCGTCGTGGACGCGGGAGCGCAGGGCTTCGTCTATATGCTCGAAGGGATCGTCCGGTACCTGCGCGAGGCCTCCCGCCACGGACCGCCGGAAGCGCCGCCCGAAGAAGTCAGGGCGGCGGTCTTCGAGAAGCAGCTCGAGTCCATCCTCTTCCGCTACTGCACCGAGGTGCTGCTCGAAGGGGAGGCGATCGACCGGCACGAGCTGCGCCGATCCGCGGCCCTGCTCGGAGACTCGATCGTGATCGCCGGGAGCGCCTCGAAGGTGCGCCTCCACGTCCACACCAACGAGCCCGAGAAGCTCTTCGAAATGGCAGCGCGCCTGGCGGAAGTGGCTCAGACCAAGGTCGAGGACATGCGAGCCCAGCACGAGACCCGCTTCGATCAGAACCGGGCGGCGCGCGTCGCGGTCGTGACCGACTCGACCTGCGACCTGCCGCCGTCGCTCTTCGAGGAGCTGAACATCGGAGTCGTGCCGGTCCGAGTCACCTTCGGATCGGAGAACTATCTCGACAAGGTTACTCTGACGCCCTCGGAGTTCTACGCGCGCTTCGCGGTGACCACCCAGGTGCCGAGGACGTCGCAACCTCCTCCCGCGGATTTCACTCAGGTGTACCAGAACCTCGCGACCCACGCAGGCTCGATCGTCTCGATCCACCTGTCCGCAGCCGTTTCCGGGACATACCAGGCGGCCATCGTCGGCTCCCGCCCGGTCGAGAAGACTCGCCTGGAGCACGTGGACAGCCGAAACGTCTCGGTCGGCCTGGGCCTCGTCGTGCGCGCCGCCGCCGAGGCGGCCGCCGCCGGCAGAAGCGCCGACGAGGTTGCGGACATCGCCCGCGACGCGGCAGCCCGGGCCCGGCTTTTCATTGCCGTGCCAACGCTGGAACACCTGGTGCGCGGAGGGCGCGTTTCGCCCTTGAAGGGACTGCTCGCGAAGATCCTCGGCCTCCTGCCCGTCTTGACCCTCTCCAGAGACGGGACCGCACAACCGGCGGCGAAGGCCCGCGGGTTTCCCACCGCGCGCAGGAAGATGATGGCGCTCCTTTTCCAGTCGGCAGAAGAAGGATCGGGCGACGGCCGGCGTTTCGGCGTCGCCCACTGCGACGCCGCGGAGCTGGCGGAGTCCATCGCCCGGGAGATCCGGCAACGCTATCCCGAATCCGACGTCATGATCGTCGAATGCGGCCCGGCGCTTGGAGCGCACGGAGGGCCGGGCGCCGTCGCTGTCGCGGTGCTACCTTAAGAGGGGTTTCAGGTTTCAGGTCTCAGGTCTCAGGACGGGGCTCGCGAGTTCTTGAAACCTGAAACTTGAAACCTCAAGAGATCTGGACCGTCGGTCACTCCAGTCACACGTTCGAGAAATTCCTCGAGATCGTGGAGGCGCACCGGATCGAACGCCTGATCGACGTGCGCCGGTTCCCGGCTTCGCGCAAGTGGCCGCACTTCGACTCGAAGAGCCTCGCGGAGCGCCTCCCGGCGGCCGGGACCGGCTATGTCGGGCTGCCGGAGCTGGGTGGCCGCCGAAAGGCGAAGGCGGACTCCCCGCACACGGCATGGCGCGTCGAGGCCTTCCGGGGCTATGCGGACTTCATGGACACGCCGGAGTTTGCCTCGGGGCTCGGTCGCGTTATGGAGCTGGCCAGGGAGCGTCGGTCGGCCCTGATGTGCGCCGAGGCTCTGCCCTGGCGCTGCCATCGCTCGCTCATCGCCGATGCGCTTCTGGCGCGCGGATGGGAAGTCTTCGAGATCCTCTCCGAGAAGGAGTCGCGCCCTCGCAAGATTCCGGAGTTCGCGCGACTGGAGGGCACGCGTGTGATCTACGACGGCGGAGAATCTCGGCCGTGACGAATGGGAGCAGGTCCTTCAGTAGTGACTTGGTTTGAGTTTCGAGAGTCCTGATGGCGAAAAGGTCGGGCCGACGGGCCCTGTCGCCGTCGGCTTTCGACCGCGGCGTTCGCTGCGCGAACGGCGGTCGAGAGAGTTCAAACGGGGGCTTGGAGTCCGGCCGCCCGCGCGCGAGGTCTCCGTCCGGCGCCACCCGTCGGCCCTGGGACCCGGGCTTAAGCCGGACTGCAAGCCCCCGGGGCGAGACGCCTCCCGGAGGAGGCGATGAGCGAAGGAGCGCGCCACAGAGAATCTTTCGCCTCGCTCTGCCTGCGACTGAGCGACCAGCGACGGCCCGGAACTCTTTATCCGCGCGAAATCAATATCGCCTCGGTCCAAGCCCGTGGTTTGGACTCTCTCGGCCGCCTGGTCGCGAAGCGACCGCCGCGGCCGATGTCGGAGGCGGCCCGACGCCGGGGCGGCGTATTACCTTCGGTCTCAAACTAAGTCACTACCGATCCTTCGCCACGCTCAGAATGACAGAGCCTGAAACCCTGGACTCATTCTCGGCGCCGCGCGGCGAGGAGCACGACGTCAGACGGACCGGGAGAGATGCCGGAGGCCCTCCAGTCCGACATCGTTCGCGCGAGGGCGTCGTGGAGCGATTCGGTCGCCGCGGCCCCTGCCAGCTCCTCGAGGAGCCGTTCCGGCGGCCGCCGGTCTGTCTCGAATCGCATCCGTTCGAAGCCGCTCGACGCGACGATGGTGAGGTCTCCGGACGCAGTCTCGCATTCGGCGGTCAGGCGCCCGCCATCTCCCGAGGCGGCCAGGCGCACGGTCTTGCCGCCTCGCAGGAGAAAGGGGAGAGGCGCGCGAGACGCGGAAAGCCAGAGGCGGGAGCTCTGCCAGCGCGCGGCCGTCACGCGGCACGAGGGAGCGGCCTTCCAGACCTTCTCGACGATCTCGGCTGGGCCGGCCGAAGCGAGCAGCCCGCGCCCCCGGGTCAGGGCGCCGGCGAGCGCGCCAATGGAATCCTCGGGGGCCTCCCCGGCTTCGACTAGCAGAAGGGACAGGTATCCGGCGCCGGCCTCCGCGGCATAGGCCACGAGGTTCGCTTCCTCCGCCTCCCAGCGCAGAGGCGCCGCTTCGAAACCCGATGCGGCCGGCCAGGCAGCCGGCTCCAGCAGCGCCCGAACGCCCCGCAATGCCGTGGACGCTCCCTCTCGCCTCGCGCGGGCGACCGCCGCCTCGTGCTCCCGCACGCCTTCGACCGCGAGCGCCGAGTGCGTGCCCACCTCCGCGAGGAACTCTTCGTCTTCCTTGGTGAAGGTCCGGTTTCTCTTGTTCAACAGCTCGACCACCCCCACGATCTCTCCCGCGGGCGTTCTCAGAGGCGCGGCCAGGATCGTGCGCGTGTGGAAACCCGAAGAGGAGTCCGTGTCGGAATCGAATCGCTGGTCCTGGTAGGCGTCGGCGATGTTGATGATCTCGCCGGTCTTGGCCACCGTTCCCGCGATGCCGCGTCCGAGCGGAAGGAGAATCGGAGAGACCGCTCCTCCCTCCAGGATCTGGCTAACGATCGTGTCGGAGCCGGGCTCTCGCAAGAAGATGGTGCCGCGCTCGGCATCGGTCTCCGACGTCGCGGTCTTGAGGATGATCCTCAGGGTTTCGGTCGGATCGAAAGTGGCCGCCAGCGACTTGTTCGCTTCGAGGATGACCATGAGTTTGACCATCTTCGCCCGCGTGACCGAGACCTCGGCCAGGACCCGGTCCAGGACTTCCCCCTCGAAAGCGGAGATGGCGTCAGCGAGCGCGTCGGCGTCGGAAAAGCGCGCCTGCGGGTCCTTGGCGATCGCCCGGTCGAGGATCGAGAGCAGCTCGGAAGGCAGGTCCGGCCGGAGCGTCGCCGCCGCGGGAGGCGCATCCTTGATGATGCGGCGAACCAGGCGCGACGTGTCGTTATCGTCGAACGGGACCCTTCCGGTGAACATCTCGAAGAGGACGACCCCCATCGCGTAGACGTCGGTCAAGACGCTCGGCGCCTGCCCCCGGAGGAGCTCCGGCGCGAGGAACTGGGGCGTTCCCGGCACGGTCTCTTCTTCTCCATGAGAGACCGCGGTCTCGACGGCGATCCCGAAGTCCATCAGCTTGGGTGTTCCGTCTCCCGTCACGATCACGTTCTCGGGCTTCAGGTCCCGGTGCAGCACGCCGATGCGGTGAGCCGCCGCGAGTCCCCGGCAGATCTTCTTGGCGATCGCGAGCCCGCGACCCAGAGCCAGGACGCGCTCGTCGGTCTCCATCTCCTTCAAAGTCTTTCCCGGGACGAATTCCATGGAGACGAACTCCTCGCCGTCCAACTCCACGAGGTCGTAGACTCTGCAGACGTTCTCGTGCGTGACCCGGCGGGACAGGATGATCTCGTGCCGGAGCGTCTGTTGCCGTTCCTGCGACATCCGGTCTGGGCGGATGCGCTTCAGGGCGATGTCGCAATCGAGCTTGACGTCCCGCGCGCGATAAACGACACCCATGCCGCCGTAACCGAGGACGGACTCAATCTTGTAGCGCTCGCCGAGCACTGTCCCGGACTCGAGCGGCTGGTCGGCCGATGGTCGCGACCTCTTCCCCAGGGCTTCGCGGGTTGGAGACTCGCTGTCACGGGACACGGCGGGATTGTACGGCCTTTGACTTCGGCTCCGGGGGGGCATAGATTGGCCCTTCCAAAGCTCGAAAGCGAAGTTTTTTAAGAGGAGAGAAGCCGTGGCAAGACCTCTTCGGGTCCGATTCCGCCCCGTCTCTGGTCCACTGGCGATCCTGTTTTTCCTGACAGCCGCTCCGGCGTTTCCGTCCGGTTTTCAGCTGAACACGCAGGGGGCGCGGGCGATGGGCATGGGGCTCGCCTTCACGGCGGTGGCCAACGACCCGTCGGCCATCTTCTTCAACCCCGCGGGACTCGGCTGGCAGAAGCACTTCGAAGCCGAGGTCGGCAGCTCGTTCATCACCAAGACGCAGGGAGACTTCACGGGGGAGAACCCGTATCCGGGGTTCGGCATCTCCGAGAAGGAGCACAAGACCACCTTCGTGTTGCCGACCCTCTATGTCGTCGCCCCACTGACCTCGGAGATCAACCTGGGCCTGGGGATCTTCTCGCCGTACGGCCTCGGGTTCCGCTGGGACAACGCGGAGACCTTCTCCGGGCGCTTCATCGCCCAGAACGCCGTGATCCAGTCGGTGGACTTGAACCCGGTTCTCTCCTTCCAAGCCACTCCGGCGATCGCGATCGCCGTCGGGGCGGACTACCGTGTCTCCAAGGTCCAGCTCGAGAGAAACCAGGCCGCGATCAACCCGTTCACCAACTCGGTCGTGGACGTCGCGCACATCAAGCTGAACAGTGAGTTGACGGACAACCACGGCTGGGGATGGAACGCGGGCGTCCTGGTGCGCCCGATCCCCCAGCTCTCCTTCGGAGCGGCCTACCGGAGCAAGATCAAGGTGGACTACGACGGCACCGCCAAGTTCGAGCAGCGGCCGACGGGCAACGCTCAGTTCGACGGGATCGTGGCCTCGCAGCTGCCCCAGGGGAGCCATCCGGTCACGACGAGCATCGAGTTTCCCGGAAGCCTGAACCTCGGGGCCGCCGTCACGCTTCCCGGACAGTTCACGGTGTCCGGCGAGGCGGACTGGACAGAATGGACGAAGTTCCAGAGCCTGGATATCATCTTCCCGGACCTGACGGGACGAGACCTCCATCGCAGAACCGCCTGGAAGAACTCGTGGGCCTATCGCGGGGGGCTCGAGAAGAAGTTCTCGAACTTCGCGGTGCGGGCTGGCTACTACCGGGACAAGACCCCGCAGCCCGTCGAAAATGCCGGTCCTATCCTGGCCGACAACGACCGCGACGCCTATTCCCTCGGCTTCGGCTACGACACCGAGCGCTGGGGGCTGGATGTCTCCGACCTTTACATCAAGTTCAAGAGACTGGACACCGCGGGGCGGTCGCAGGACAACTTCTTCGGCCAGTACAAAGAATCGGCCAACGTCTTCGCGTTCAGTCTCAGGATTTCGTTCTAACCGAGGAGATGACGATGAGAACAACGACTTTACGCGCGCTTTCGCTCGGCGCCGGTCTGGCGCTTCTCCTCTCCGGCCCGGCGGCCGCCCAGACTCCGACCTTCACCAAGTACGTCGCTCTCGGGGACAGCTACGGTGCCGGCTACAGCGCTGACTGCCTCGTGCAGCGCAACCAGCAATTCTCCTACCCGGCGATCCTCGCCCGGCAAATCGGGATCGCGGACTTCCAGCAACCGACCGTGTCCGATCCGGGCATCCCGACCTGCAACGGGTTGAAGAGTCTGGTGCCTTCGGTCACCTTCGGACCGATCTCGACCAAGACCGGCACGCCGACCAACCTGACTCTGGCTCGCCCCTATGACAACCTCTCGGTCCCCGGCTTCAAGATCGCCGACGTCTCGGACACAGCGACCGACACCACGGGCCGCACCTTGGCGCCCGTCGTTCTTCGGACCCTCGGGCCGGCGCTCAACCAGGCGCTCTCCTTGAACCCGACCTTCATCACGCTCGGGATCATCGGAAACGACATCCTTCCCGCCGCAGGGGCGGCCCTCTTCCTGGACGGAGTCACGGTGACGCCGCTTGCGACCTATACGACGAAGTACAACGCCGTTGCGGCGGCTCTGAAGGCCACGGGGCGCACCGGCGTCTTCATTGGAACGCCCGACATTCGGCTGCTTCCGCTTCTCACCACGATCAAGCCCGTCGTGACGGACGCGACCGGAACCCCGGTGCTCGTCGGCGGCCTGACGATCCCAGTTCTCGGCCCGGGTAATGCCGCGAACCCGTGTCCCGCGGGGCAGACGGCCTGTCCTCTTCCCGCCGGCACACTCGTAACGCTCGGAGCGAACGCTCCGCAGGCGGCCCTCGGCGGTAAGTCGCTCCTCGCGCTCGGATTTGGCATCCCCTGCGCTGTTGCCCCGACACTGCCGCAGTGCGACAAGCCGCTTCCGGTAGGAAGCTTCACACCTCCCGCGACTGTCAACATCGGCGTGGTGGTCTATCCCGACGTGGTCGCGCAGTTGGACAAGCGTGTTCAGGACTACAACCTTGTCATCAAGGCGGCCGCCGAGGCGAATGGCTTCAAGTACTGGGACGCCTACGCGCTGTCGCAGGATCTGATCCAGAACGGCCGGACGTTCGGCGGAATTCACATCAGCAACGCCTTCGTGACCGGCGGCATGTTCGCGTACGGAAATGCGGTCCACATGTCCAACATCGGCTATTCGATCCTGGCTGACGAGTTGATCCAGTTCATCAACAGCGCCTACGGCGTCTCGATCGAACGGCCGGACATGTCCGCGGCGCTCTTGACCCCCGATGTTCCGGCGGCCGGGACGACGGGGATCGGGGCTTCGGTCGATACCTCGCTCTTCTTCACCGATCAGAGCTGGCGGGCGCTCTTCGACGAGTTCCCGCTCCAGGACGCCTCCATGAAGCTCGCCTTCCCGGCCCCGACCGATGAGACCCCCGGCAGGGCGCCGGTGCTTCTCCCCGGGTGGCGCAGCCCCCGCGACTGAGCTTCGATTCGGACACTTCGAAGCCCCGGGCGCTCCGCCGTCCGGGGCTTTTGTTTTGCGGGCTGGTCTGCTAGATTTCGCCCTCTTTTTTGGAGGACCGCAACGCCCCATGATGATCCCGGCGACTCAGCTTCGCAGCGGCACGCTCATCATCTACAACGGAGAGCTGCACCGCGTCCATGACGTCATCCACAAGACCCCCGGCAACCTGCGAGGATTCGTGCAGGCCAAGATGCGCAACCTGCGCAGCGGAGCCATGAACGAGCACCGCTTCGGCTCGACGGACCGGGTCGAGAAGGCCTCTCTCGACGAACGGGAAATGGAGTACCTCTACTCCGACGCCGCCGGCCATCACTTCATGGACCAGGAGTCCTATGACCAGGTCGCGCTCTCCGATGAGGTCATCGGCGAACAGATGGCCTACCTCCTGCCCAACACGGTCATCCACGTGGATTTCTTCGAAGAGAACCCCGTCGGCATCGAGCTGCCCAACACCGTGACGCTCAAGGTCGTCGAGACGCAGCCCGGGATGAAGGGAGCTACGGCTTCCGCGTCATACAAACCCGCCACACTCGAGACGGGTCTCCAGGTGATGGTCCCGCAGTTCATTGAAGCGGGCACGAGAATAAAGATCGATACTCGCGATAACAGTTACTTGGAGCGCGGCTGACTAATATGCTGAAAAAGCATAACTACCTGATTTGATTGATCTTTCCTATTGACGGCGGTTTGCGCCCTCCGGATAATCCCGAGCGTGCGAAAGGTGCCGGTCATTCCGGCGGTCCTGCTGGGGGCCGTCTCCGTTCTGCTGGCTTCGCCTTCGATCCTCGAGGCTCGGCCGGCCAGGAGTTCCGGTTCTCACCGCTCGGCCGCGCTCCATGCCACCAGGAAGGCGGCTCACCAGAAAGCGAAGACCCTGATCCGCCAGAATGAGGGCGGAGACGTCGTGATCGACCGGATGGAGGTAGTGGGACTGCACTTCTATGGACCAACGCTGCCCGCAGAGCCCCATAACTATCCGCAACCCATTTGTGAAGCGATAGATAAGGTGGTCGAGGTCCGGGTTCACGATGCCGAAGCTGGCAACCCGGATACTCTGGAAGGAGAGTCAGCGGAAGAGGTTGAAGTAGCCAGCAGCCCCGTGCCGAGTCAGGGCGTCGCGCCGGCCAGTCACGGTCTCTCCGCGGCGAGCCAAGGCATTTCCAGGATTGCCCGGAAACTGGGATCGTTCTTCCGCCCGAAATCCTCCGACGCCCGGGTACGCCCCGAGGACGTGGATCTGGACATGCTGCTCTCCCAGGACTTCCTGATCCCGGTCGAGGGAGTCGATGTAGAAAAGCTGCGGGATTCTTTTCTCTCCCAGCGTGGACGGTATGCTCAGCACCTGGCCATCGACATCGGGGCTCCCAGAGGCACGCCGGTGCTCGCCACGACCGACGGGCAGATCGTGCGGGTCGCGCGCGAGAAGAGGGGCGGCAAGTCCATCTATCAGAGGGACGCGACCGGCAAGTACCTCCTCTTCTACTGCCACCTCTCCCGCTACGCGGAAGACGCGAAGCCCGGCACGCTGGTCCACAAGGGAGACGTTCTCGGGTACGTTGGCGCGACGGGACACGTGATCGGAGGATCGCACCTGCACTTCTCGATCACCCGCCTCCCCGAAGACAGCGGCAACTTCAAGTCCGGCCTCGCCATCAACCCCTACCTACTGTTCCTCGCCGGCGTCCGCTAAGTAGTTTTCAGTTTTCAGTTTTCAGTTTTCAGTTTTCAGCTCTTAGTTTCAGTGTGTCAGTCTGAACTGACAACTGACAACTGACAACTGATAACTAAACGGTTCGTACATCCCGGAGGGTGAGGAGTCTCTCCAGCCAGAGGTTCGTCAGCTTCTCCGAGACGGTGTTCTGGCGCAGGCGGGCAGCAAGGTTGTCCCAGTCCATCTCGTCCAACTTCTGGTCCTGGTTGAAGCAGGAGAAGACGATCTCCTTCTCAGCGCCGGTCAGTGGATCCACATGGCGCTGGAGGCACTGCGCGCAGACCTCTTTCATCATGCACTGCATCGGCGAGTTGATCGAGCCGATGCCGATATGCCGGGGAGACAGGTATGGCGCGAGGACCCCGTGGCGGGCGCGAGCCACGGCGGCCATCATGCGGTCCGACCCGATGGCGATCAGCCGCTCCACGTCCGAGAGGCGGATCGGGGTCTTTCCCAGAGCCCCCGAGCCGTAAGCCACCATGGCCTCCACGATGTTGCCGACGAATTCCCGGTCGTCCGGGCGCCGGACCGGGATCGTTTCACCGTGGTCTACCGAAAGCACCAGCAGATCGGCCGCAGCCTCGATGTCTTCGCGCTTGTAGAAGTCCGCGGCTTTCTTGTAGCCGGCAAAGTAGATGACCCGGTTGCTCAGGGCGCGCGCCTTCTTGCCGATGGAAAGCAGGACGGCGTTGCCGAGCCCGCCGCCGCAAAGGAGCACGGTCGAGTTGCGGGGAAGCTCGGTCGCGCTGCCGGTCGGGCCCATCGCCAGGACGGGCTCGCCCGGCTTCAAGACGCCGCAGACCCGCGAGGACGCTCCGAGCTCGAGCGCGATCATCGAAAGGAGCCCCTGCTTCGCGTCCACCCAGGCCCCCGTCAACGCGAGCGGCTCGATCAAGAGCGGCGAGCCTTCGATCACGGGCGCGTGCGCCTCGTAGTTCTGGAGCCGGAAGAATTGTCCCGGCTCGAAGTACTCGGCGGCGGCCGGCGCTCGCACGACGACCTCGACGATGGTGGGCGTCAAGCGGTTGACGGCGACGACGCGGGCGGTCAGCCGGTCCTCCACGCGGCGGCGGAACTCCTCCCACTCCTCTTCCGGCGCGGTGGGCCTCTCCGGCGCGTCACCCAGGAGCACGGAGGTGATCGGAAGGTACCCTCGCCTTGCCGACGCCATGGCTTTGACCACGTTGCCGTTGAAGGCGGGATGGTTGTCCCCGAAGAAGGTGATGAAGCGTCCT
>WNFV01009249.1_pt1 | contig 11198 bp, 10 predicted proteins | sample 5400101 | NCBI WGS metagenome assembly WNFV01 (sample SAMN13153361, study PRJNA577476) | soil metagenome | isolation source: 115 cm soil or saprolite under grassland replicate 1 | place: USA:California | collected 2016-06-15
TCGTCGTCGGACAGGGTGGTGCGCTCTTCGTCCATCTCCTCCTCCTCTTCGCCTTGCGGCCGAGTGTGGTCAGGTCTAGATGCCCTCGATCACCGAGTAGCGGTAGGCGTGGTCGGTGATCCAGGAGAAGCGGGGTCCGACCGGACGCGGGATGTGACCCACGAACGATCCGATGATCACGCGCAGGTAATCCCCGTCCTTCACTGCTCCGAAACCTCCGAACTCGCCGCTCCAGGACTTCCCCGGCCCCAGTCGCCTCGGGAAGCGCAGGTGGAACTCGCTCGCGGAATAGCTCCGGTACGGGTGCGCGGCGGTACGGGAGTGGTAGAGGGCAAGCCCGGAGGCCGGCACGAGGCCGAGGGCCACCCTGCTCCGGTTCGTGAACGACGCGCCGACCGCCCAGCTCCCCTTCTCGATCACGATCGTGCGCACCGAGATCGACATCACGAGCGTACCGCGGTTCGGTGCCCGCTCGCGCCAGTTCAGTGGGACGACGCGCGCCGAGGTCGCCGCTGGGAGCACGAGCGAGAGGCAACTCGCGAGGATGCCCAGAGAGACGATGCGGCGCACGCCACGCATTGTTCCATGTAGATTCGCGCGCTCGGTGGATCTCTACGAGTACCAGGGCAAAGAGCTCTTCCGCCGTCACGGCATTCCCGTCTCCGACGGTCGGTTGGCGATCAGTCCGCAGGGGGCCGAGGCCGCAGCCCGAGAGCTCGGCGGCGCGGTCGTCGTCAAGGCGCAGGTCCTGACGGGAGGCCGCGGCAAGGCGGGCGGGATCAAGCTCGCCGAGGGCCCGGACGAGGCGGCCGAGCGCGCCCGCGACATCCTCGGCCTCGACATCCGCGGCCACGTGGTCCGCAAGCTCTGGGTCGAGAAGGCCTCGGACATCGCGCGCGAGTACTACCTGTCGCTCACCTTCGACCGGGGCGAGAAGAAGCCGCTCTTCATGTTCACGAGGGAGGGGGGCATCGAGATCGAAGAGGTGGCCGCCCGAGACCCCGCGGCGATCGTTCGTCTCCACGTCGACCCGTTCGAGGGCTACCAGCCCTGGCACGGGCGCCGGCTCGTGTTCGGAGCGGGCGTGTCCGATCCGGGAGAGCAGAAGCAGATCCAGCACATCGCCGCGCGTCTCTACGAATGCTTCGTCTCCTGCGACTCGATGCTCTGCGAGATCAACCCGCTGGTCGTGACGCCGGACGGTGAGGTGCGCGCGCTCGACGCCAAGGTGACGGTCGACGACAACGCCCTGGACCGGCATCCGGACATCGCGGAGATGCGCGACCTCGAGGCGTACCCGCCAGAGGAGCGAGCGGCGCGCGAGAAGGGCGTCGTGTACGTCAAGCTCGACGGCGAGGTCGGCGTTCTCGGCAACGGAGCCGGGCTGTCAATGTCGACGGTGGACGTGGTGACCTTTGCGGGCGGCCGGCCGGCGAACTTCTGCGACCTGGGAGGCGGCGGAGACGCCCAGGGAGTCGTCGACGCCCTGGAGGTGATTACCGCGGATCCGCAGGTGCGCTCGATCCTCTTCAACATCTTCGGCGGAATCACGCGCTGCGACGAGGTGGCCCGCGGAATCCTGCAGGCGCTCGAGCAGATGTCGATCGAGCTCCCGATAGTCGTGCGCCTGGACGGGACCAACGCCGAAGAGGGGAGACGCCTGCTGGCGGAGGCGGCACCGCCGAACCTCTACGTCGAGCCGACGATGCTCGACGCGGCCAAGCGTGCCGTGGAGCTGGCTGCATGACCGAGAGGTGGAGTGCTCATGCGGAGGCGTATCGCGAGAGCGAGGCGCACCGGGAGGGCGCCGACCTCGACCTGCTCGTCGAATGGGCTACCGGTGCGCGCACGGCGCTGGACGTCGCCACCGGCGGCGGGCACGTGGCGCGTCGCCTGCGCGAAGCGGGGCTCGAGGTCGTCTCCTCCGACCCCGCGCCGGGCATGCAGCCGGACGTGATCTGCCGTGCCGAGGACCTGCCGTTCGCGGACGGGAGCTTCGATGTCGTGTGCTGTCGCGTCGCGCCGCACCACTTCGAGGACGTCCAGGCCGCGGTCTCGGAGATGGCGCGTGTGAGCGGCGATCATGTGCTCGTCGTCGACAACCTTCACGCGGGCGCGCGCGTCGAGGAGGCCGAGCGCCTGCGCGACCCGACGCACGTCCGCTGCTACTCCGAAGAGGAGTGGCGCGGGATCTTCGAGGCCGCCGGCCTGCGACTCTCGGCGGTCGAGCTCATGGACAAGGAGATCGAGCTCGAGCCGTGGCTCGCGCGCGCTGGTTGCGAGGGCGAGGAGGCCGAGCAGGTCAAGGAGCTGCTCGCCGATCGCATCGTCGGCGGGCGGCTGACGCTGCCACGCATCGCGCTCAAGGGAAGCAAAGGCTGATGGCGATCGTCGTCGACAACGAGACGCGGCTCGTCGTGCAGGGGCTCACTGGCCGCGAGGGCTCGTTCCACGCTCTCCGCAACCGCGCGTACGGGACGAACGTCGTCGCCGGCGTCACGCCCGGGAAGGGCGGCCAGGAGGTCGAGGGCATTCCGGTCTTCGACACGGTCGCCGAGGCCGTCGAGCGGGCGTCGGCGAACACCGCCATGGTCTTCGTGCCGGCACGATTCGCCGCGGATGCGATCTACGAGAGCGTCGACGCAGGGATCGGGACGGTCATCTGCATCACCGAGGGCATCCCGGCGCACGACATACTGCGCGTGTACGGCCACATCCGTCCGCTCGGGGTGACGATGGTCGGGCCGAACTGTCCAGGAGTGCTCTCCCCGGGGAAAGCGAACGTCGGCATCATCCCGGCCGAGATCTTCTCCGAGGGAGGAGTGGGGCTCGTATCCCGCTCCGGGACACTGACGTATCAGATCGGCCACGAGCTCACGCAGCTCGGGCTCGGCAACTCGACCATCGTGGGAATCGGCGGCGACCCGGTCGTGGGCTCCTCGTTCATCGACGTGCTGGAGAAATTCGAGGCCGACCCGGAGACCGAGATCGTCGTGCTCGTCGGGGAGATCGGCGGGGACGAGGAGGAGAAGGCGGCGCGCTTCATCGAGGCCGAAATGTCGAAGCCGGTGCTTGCGTACATCGCCGGCTTTGCGGCTCCCCCCGGGAAGACGATGGGCCACGCAGGGGCAATCATCTCCGGGTCGGAGGGCACGGCCCAGGCCAAGAAGGAGGCGCTCGAGGCCTGTGGCGTGCGGGTGGGGACGACACCGACCGAGGTGGCCCAGCTCGTCGCCGAGGTCGCGACGGCCAAGGCCTGAGAGGGGCCCGGCGCACCGGGCCCCTCTCGCGGTCTACGGCGTCACGCGCGCGACGAAGACCTCCTGCGCGGTCGAGTCGCCGCCGGAGACGCCATCCCCGACGAAGATCGGCGCGACGAGCGAATTCGTGCTCGCCTGCCAGTTGTAGTCGCCAATGAAGGTGTTGTTCGAGGCGTCGAAGCCCGTGGTCGTGACCTGCTGGCTCGAGAAGGTCAGGCCGGCATCTGTCGAGAACGAGCACGTGGTGTAGAGCAGCGCGTTCCCGGCGGTGTAGCTGCGGTCCTGGTAGCAGACATCGACGCGGCCGTTGGCAGGGACGGTGATGAAGGGGAAGAACTGGTCGGAGCCGGACTCGGTCGCGTTCAGGTTCGTGATCCCCTGCACCTCGAAGTGGTCGCCTGCATCCTGCACGCGCATCACCTTCACGTCGGCGTCACCGGAGTTGTAGTCGGAGTAGTTGACGTAGATCTGGTTCGTGGTCCTGTTCACCGCGACCCAGAGGTTGTTGTCGGAGCGCCACGGCGCGTTCGGCAGCGGGTCGGGCAGCGGGATGATCTGCTGCAGGAGCTGGGGCGTCGAGAACGTCTGACCGCCGTCGGTCGACTTGGCGATGTAGATGCGGTTCCAGTTCGGCAGGCTCGCCTTCGAGAACGCGCCGAAGGTGACGTAGATCGTGCTCGAGCTCTGGCCGACGGCGCTGAAGGAGTCCTGGAAGGATGCGTTGCCGCCCCGATCGCTGATCGCCACGGGTGAGGACCAGGTCGCGCCGGCATCCGTCGAGCGAAGGAAGAGGATCCGCGGCTTGCCTGCGGCGGAAAACTCGGTCTCGGTGAGGTAGAGGTTGCCGTTCACCGGGTTCGCGCTGATGAACTGGTGATCCTCGAACTTGTTGACCGATTGTCCGGGATTGTTCTCCGTGTTGCGCGCCGCGACCGGTGCTCCCCACGAGATCCCGCCGTCCGTGGACTTGGAGACGAAGATCGCGCCCGCGGAGCCCAGGCTGGGCGGGAAGAGGTTAAATGCAAGGCACGTGTAGAACGCATTGCCGTCCTTGTCGAAGACGACGCTCGGGTCGCCGGCCTCGTCGAAGGACCCGCCGTTCGCCTTGTCGATGCCCGGAATGACTCCGATCGTCGGCCACGTCACGCCGCCGTCGAAGGAGACGCCGTAGCCGCACGTGTTCCCGGTCGGCTCGCGGGTGATTCAGGCGGCCAGGACGTTGCTCGGGTTCGTCGGATCGATCGCGATCGACGTCTCGGCGTCGCGGTTCGTGTCGCTCGTGACCTGCGCGACTCCGAGCGTGGCGGCCCCGGCGCTCCCACGATCAGCACCGCTGCGAGCATGACCAGCAGGGACAGTTGCAGAAACATCCGGTTCATGGCCCCTCCCCTTTCCGCGGAAGCCGATGATTCTAGACTGCCGGAGTGGAGCTGATCTCCTTCGCCCGCGGCATCCCGGCTTCCGAGCTCCTGCCGGTCGAGGAGCTGGCGGACTGTGCCCGCGCGGCGGTCGAGCGGGATGGGCACACGGTTCTGAACTACGGGCCCGTCGGCGGATACGGGCCGCTGCGAGAGTGGATCGCCGAGCGGCACGGGGTCGAGCCGGGACGCGTCCTCGTCACCAACGGTTCCCTGGAAGGCCTGAACCTCGTGCTGGGGCACTTCGTCACCCGCGGGCGCGTCCTGGTCGAGGCGCCGACCTACGATCGTCCGCTCAAGATCGCCCAGCGCCTCGGCATCGACGTGGTGGCGATCCCGCAGGACGACGAAGGGCTCGACGTCGACCGGCTCGAGGCCGAGCTCGAGCGCGACCCCTCGCCGGCCTTTCTCTACGTCCTGCCGACGTTCCAGAACCCGAGCGGACGGACGCTGCCGCTCGAGCGCCGCCGCCGCCTCGTCGAGCTCGTCCACGAGCACCAGCTGACCGTCCTCGAGGACGACCCGTACCGACTCGTGCGATTCGAGGGAGAGCCGGTGTCCACGCTCCACGAGCTGGAGGGCGGCGAGCGCGTGCTCTACTCCTCCTCGTTCTCCAAGATCGTCGCTCCTGGTCTGCGCGTCGGCTACTTCGTCCTGCCGGCGGGGCTGGCGGCGCAACTCGAGGCCGAGGCGGTCAACGTGTACCTCGCGCCCTCGTTCGTCGGTCAGGCGGCCCTGCACGAGTTCGTGAGCCGTGGACAGCTGGGCCCGAACGTCGAGCGGGTCTGCGCGCTCCTGCGCCGGAGGCGCGACGCGATGCTGATAGCTCTCGAGGACGGGCTCGCCGGGGCACGCTGGAGCCGTCCCGAGGGAGGCTACTTCGTCTGGCTCGACTTGCCGGCAGGCGTGGATGCCGGCGAGCTTCTGACGCAGGCGGAACCGGAGGGCGTGAGTTTCGTCAAGGGCGCCGACTTCTACCTGGGCGGGTCGGGCGGACAGGGATCGGCCAGACTCGCCTTCAGCTCCGTCTCGCCCGAGGAGATCGCGGAGGGCGTGGCCAGGCTCGCCACCCTGCTCGCGACGCCGCCCGTCCCTGCCTGAGCGCTAGGCGGCGGCGCCCTGCGTGAGCAGGTGCTGCTCCACCACCTGATGGAGCGGCCGAGGAACCAGACGCGGCTGGCGCGGGGGGGAGAGCGTGCCGCGCGTGTGGTGCCGGAAGGTCGGACACGGAACGTCTGGCAGGAGGGCGCACAGGCTCGCGCGGCGGAAATAGCAGTCCTCACACGTGGGCTGAGATCGCTTCGTCACTCGTGGATGTGGCCCCTCCTGGCCTGCTTGCTCGCCTGCTCCGACATGGCGATCCTAGACCCCGCCCAGACAGACGAAAAGGGGCATCGGCAAACAAAACGGCGCTATTTCCGCCCGATTCGGATACCCGCGGATTCCGGGTCCTTCAGTCCTTGGGCGGCAGCGTTGCCAGACGGTGCAACGCCTGTCGAAAACTGTCCACAGGGATCACGCGCATCCCTCGCCCGAATCGCCTGGCCTCGGTCGCGTTGTCCCCAGGAACGAGGAAGACATCGATTCCGGACCGCGCTGCGCCGAGTGCCTTCTGCTTGATCCCCCCGACGGCGTGCACGCTTCCGTCGACTCCGATCTCCCCGGTCGCCGCCACCCGGTAGCCGTGGTCGACGTCGCGACCGAGCTCCTCCATCAGGTCGAGCGCAAACGCCAGCCCTGCCGAAGGGCCCCCCACATCTCCGAGATCGAAATGGACCCGGAGGGGGACCTGGACGGCGACCGCCTGTCCGAGGAGCACGCCGATGATCGGACGCGACCGGTCGCGGGGATCGGGAACCGTTCCCACCGTGACCTCGCGCAGGCCTTGGCCGCTCCGGACGGAGAGCCGAACCCGCTCGCCCGGCCGGTGCCGGCGGATCTCACGCTGCAAATCGGCCGGGGTCTGCACCGGCCGCCCGTCCACCGCCACGACGACGTCGGTGGGAAGGAGTTTTCCGGCCGCCGGTTTGCTCGGATCGACGGCTTCGATCAGGGCGCCGCGGCGGCGGATCGTGACTCGATAGCCGAGCGCCCGCAGCGCGACCGCGGCGGCGAGCTGTTGCGAGGTCCGCATCTCGCGTGCGTTCTCGAGCTCGAGCTGGCGCCGGCCGAAGCCGGGCGGATTGAATCTCCGCGCCGAGACGAGCGACGCGCCGTCGCGGATGCTCGGGAACATGCTCTCGAGCAGCGTCGCCTTGCGCACCAGGGCGTCGACGAAGTAGATGCCGCCGCCGCCGTCGCGGGGGGGCGGCTCCCCCGGCACGGTCACGAGCGGCTCGAGCGGATGCGCACGGTCGGGGAGCAGGATGTAGTCCCCCGAAGGCGTGAACCACAGGACGGCACCCGTGACGAGCGCCAGTCCCAGACCGGTGCCCAGCAGGCCCCACGGGGAGAGCAGCCTCCGCACGAAGCCCTAGAGCAGTCCGCGCGTCAGGCCGCCGTCGACTGGGATCACGGCACCCGTCACGTAGGCTGCGCGGTCGGAGGCCAGGAAGCAGACGACATCGGCGATCTCGCGTGGCTGTCCCAGCCGGCCGACCGGGATCGCAGCGAGGTCCGCCTCGCTCGGCCCCTCGGGATAGACCTCGCGGATTCTCTCGGTGTCGATCCTCCCGGGCGCGATTGTGTTGACGGTGATCCCTCTTGGCGCGACCTCGCGGGCCAGCGTCTTCGCCCAGCCGGCCACGCCGGGACGCACCGCGTTCGAGAGCGCCAGGCCGTCGATTGGCTCCCGCACCGAGCTGGACTCGATGTTGACGATCCGGCCGCGGCCGGATCGCTCGAGGTGCGGGAGACACAGGTTCGTGAGCCGGACGGCGGAGAGCAGGAGAAGTGTGACCGCATCCTCGATCGCCTCGTCCGCAAGCCCCTCTGCGCGTCCCCTCGGCGGGCCGCCTCCGTTGTTGACGAGAATGTCGACGCCGCCGAAGGCGCTGATGGTCTTGGAGACTGCGCGCTCGAGGTCGGCCGGCACGGTGAGATCCGTGCGAACTGCCAGCGCGCCGAGGCGGTCGGCCTCTCGTTCGAGCACGTCGCGGCGGCGCGCCAGCATGGCGACGTTCGCGCCCTCCTCGGAGAGGGCCTCGGCCACGGCGAGCCCCATCCCGGACGATGCGCCGCAGACGATCGCGGTGCGGCCCTCGAGCCCCAGCTTCACAGCTCGTTCACTTTCTGGTGGGGCACCCCAACCCACCACCCGATTTCATCGTAGTGGGGAAGTTCGCGCGCATGGGTGACGGGAGTGTGCCGAAAGTGCGAAACGGTTCTGGGACGACGCGGGGCGGCGCTCACGCGCGCTTGAGGACGCCGACCACGTCGCGCACCGCCGCGGCCGACTCGCGCATCCACCGCCGTTCCTCCGTGGTCAGCTTGAGCCTGACGACCTCCTCGACTCCCCCGGCGCCCAGCTTCACGGGCACACCCATGTAGAGGCCGCGCACGCCGTACTCGCCCTCGAGGTATACGGTGCAGGGCAGCACCCGTTTCTCGTCCAGGCAGATGGAGTCGACCATCTGGGCGGCGGCGGCCCCCGGGGCGTACCAGGCGGACGTGCCCAGCAGGTTGACGATCTCGCCCCCGCCCTTGCGCGTGCGCTCGACCATCCTCCGGATCCGCGCCTTCGGTACGAGCTGCTCGAGCGGGATGCCGCCGACCGTGGTCGCGGAGACCACGGGCACCATCTGGTCGCCGTGTCCCCCCATGACCATCGCCGTGACGTCCTTGACGGACGCCCCAGTCTCCCAGGCGATGAAGGCCGCGAAGCGGGCGGTGTCGAGGATGCCGGCCATTCCGACCACCCTGCGCTTGGGGAAGCGGGAGACCACCTTCGCCACGTGGCACATGGCGTCGAGCGGGTTGGAGACGACGACGACGACCGCAGCTCGGGAGCGCTTGACGGCCTCCCTGGTCACCGAGGAGACGATGGCCTCGTTCGTCGTGACGAGATCGTCGCGACTCATGCCCGGTGATCGGGGCTTGCCGGCAGTGATCACGATCACGTCGGAGCCCTCGGTCTCGTCGTAGCCGTTCGCGCCGGTGATCTTGGGCTCGTGTCCCAACACCGAGCCGGCCTGGTTCAGGTCGAGCGCCTTGCCCTGCGGGAGGTTCGGGATGATGTCGACCAGCACGACGTCGGCATAGTCGCGCCGGGCGATCTCCTGGGCGCAGGTCGCCCCGACGTTGCCGGCGCCCACCACGGTCACCTTGGCCCTCATTGCACGAGCACGCCGAGCTTGTCGATGATCGCGTCCGCTACCTCGCTCGTCCCGACGGCGGTCGGGTCGTCGCGCGTGGGCTTCATGTCGTAGGTGACCCTCGTGCCCTCCCTGATCACCTCCGCGATCGCGCGCTCGAGGCGACCGGCGGCGTCCCCCTCGCTCAGGTGGCGGAGCATCATCACCCCCGACAGCATCTGCGCCATCGGGTTGACCTTGTTCTGGCCGGCGTACTTGGGCGCCGAGCCGTGGGTGGGCTCGAAGACGGCCACACCCTCGCCGAAATTCCCGCCCGGTGCGAGGCCCAGCCCACCGATCATGCCCGCGCAGAGGTCGGAGAGGATGTCGCCGTACAGGTTCGGGCAGACGAGCACGTCGTACTCCTCTGGCCGTTGCACGAGCTGCATGCACATGTTGTCGACGATGCGGTCGTCGAAGGCGACGTCCGTGTTCTCGGCGGCAACCTCACGTGCGACCCGGAGGTAGAGGCCGTCCGAGAACTTCATGATGTTGGCCTTGTGGACGGCCGTCACCTTGCGCCGGCCGTTCGTGCGCGCGTAGTCGAAGGCGAACTGGACGACACGGCGAGTACCCTCGACGGAGATTGGCTTCAGCGAGATGCCGGCGTCGCGATGCGCTAGTCGCGCGCCGTGGCGCTCGACCCACTCGATCAGCTCCTCGGCCTCCGGGGAGCCCTGCTCGTACTCGATCCCCGCGTAGAGGTCCTCCGTGTTCTCGCGCACGACGACCAGGTCGATGTCCTCGAAGCGCGAGCGCACCCCGGCGTAGGTCTTGCAGGGCCTCACCTGCCCGAAGAGGTCGAGCGCCTTCCGCAGGCCGACGTTGACGGAGCGGAAGCCGACGCCCACCGGAGTGGTGATCGGCCCCTTGAGCGCAACCCCGTTGCGCCGGATCGACTCGAGCGTCTGCTCGGGCAACGGGTCGCCCCCGAAGCGCTCCATGACCCCCTCGCCGGCGGCCTGGACGTCCCAGTCGAAAGCGACGCCGGTGGCCTCGAGCACCCGGCACGTCGCCTCGGTCAATTCTGGCCCAGTTCCGTCGCCGGGAATGAGGGTCACACGGTGGGCCACCGGTGCCTGACTCTACCGAGCGTGGGGTAGATTGCGCCCCGATGAGCTTCAAGCCAGGTCTGGAGGGCATTGTCGCGGTCGAGACCGAGATCGCAGAGCCCGACCGCGAGGGGGGATCGCTCCGCTACCGCGGCGTCGACATCGAGGAGCTCGTCGGCCACGTTCCCTACGAGCAGGTCTGGGGGCTGCTCGTCGACGACGACGTTACCTCGGCCATGCCGGATCCCGAGCCGTACGAGCCTGCGGCGCTCACAGGCAAGGCGCCGGCGGATCTTCAGTCCGAGACTGCGCGCCTGGCGAGCATCTGGCAGCTCGGCAAGCTCAACGAGATCTCCGACGAGCAGGCGCGCGGGGACCTGGGCCGGCTCTCGGCGCAGATGATGTCGATCGTCGCGCGCTCGGCACGCGTGGCCGACGGCTGCGCCGACTCGGTTCCGGACGAGGTGGTCGAGGGAGGCGACACCGCAGCCGAGAAGTTCCTGCTCCGCTGGCGCGGCCAGGCCGATCCTCGCCATGTCAAAGCGATCGACACCTACTGGATCTGTACGGCCGAGCACGGGCTGAACGCGTCTACGTTCACCGCCCGGGTCGTGGCCTCGACGGGTGCGGATTGCGGCCCAGCGCTTTCGGCGGCCGTCGGCGCGCTCTCCGGCCCGCTGCACGGCGGCGCGCCGGCCTACGTGATCCCGATGCTCGACGAGGTCGCGGCGGCCGGTGACGCGGAGAAGTACGTCACCGATCTCCTCGATCGGGGCGGACGCGTGATGGGCTTCGGGCATCGCATCTACCGTGCTGAGGATCCGCGCTCGCGGATCCTCAAGCGAACCGCGAAAGAGCTCGGCTCGCCCCGTGTCGAGGTCGCCGAGGAGCTGGAGCGTGTCGCGCTCGAGGCCGAGGCGCTGGCCGAACAGGGCTCCGAGCGCGAGCTGGCCGAGCTCCGCAGCCGCTGGGCCGACGAGATCGAGGGCGAGGCTCGGAGCTCCGACTACCGTCGGCGGGCCGTCGCCTACCGGGCGGTCGGGCAGTTTCGCTTCCGCCAGAAGCTCGAGCTGCTTCGCCGCGGGCTCGAGGACGAGAGCCCTGCCTGCCGCGGCTCGGCGCTCGTCTCGCTCGAGCGCCTCTCCCGCCAGGGGCCCTCACCCGTGAACGACGTGC
>WNFV01018842.1_pt1 | contig 11198 bp, 12 predicted proteins | sample 5400101 | NCBI WGS metagenome assembly WNFV01 (sample SAMN13153361, study PRJNA577476) | soil metagenome | isolation source: 115 cm soil or saprolite under grassland replicate 1 | place: USA:California | collected 2016-06-15
TCGCCGCCCTTCACGCGGCCGGACACGAGGCCTGGCTGATCGCGCCCGACGCGGGCCGGGTCCTCGTGGGCGGGGGCGCTTCCGAAGTCCGCGACCTCGTTCCCTGGGACGGGGCCGAGGTCGCAGCGCTCCTGGGGGGAACGCTTCCGGGCTCGACCCCCCTCGGTCGACGGCTCGCCCGGACCGACGCCGCGATCGTATTTTCGCGGAGCGCCGACGTGATCGCGGCCGTTCGGGCCCGCGTGGCGCGCGTCCTTGCGCGAGACCCCTCGCCCGCCCTCGGCCACGCATCGCTCTGGCTGGCCGAGCCCGCGCGCGAGCTCGGCGCCGACCCGTCCCCAGCGCCGCCGGATCTCGTCGCCACTGCCCAGGAGCGCGAGGACGCGCGCCCCTGGCTCGAACGACTGGGCCCTGGCTTCCTGGCTCTCCATCCCGGCAGCGGCTCGGCCGCGAAGAACTGGCCGGCCGAGCGCTTCCTCGCGCTCGCACAGGGGCTCGCCGGCGACCGGCCGTGGCTGCTCGTGGAAGGCCCGGCAGACGCGGCGGAGGCCGGGCCGCTGCGCACGGACCCGCGGGCCGTCCCCGCGCGCAGCCTCACCGTGCGCCACCTGGGCGCGCTCCTGGCGCACGCCGGTCTTTACGTCGGCAATGACTCCGGGGTGACCCACTTGGCCGCGGCCTTCGGGGCGCCCACCCTCGCGCTCTTCGGTCCCACCGACCCCGCAGTCTGGTCACCGGTAGGGCGACGTACCGCCGTGGTTCGTTCGCCGGATGGAATGATGCCAAGTCTCGCGATCAAGCCCGTCCTCTCGGCCGCCTCGCGGTTCACTCAGCCGCGCTCGTACTCGTTCCGGAACCAGTACGAAAGGTAACACGCGCGGCGCGCCTTTCGGTCAAAGCGTCTTGAGTTGTTCCGGCTACGTCATCGGCGAGCGCACGTCCATCCGGCTGATGAGCCGGTAGACGCTCACCGCCACCGGCCGGCCCCGGAGCCGCACCGGCTCGAACTTCTGCAGCCGCAGCGCGTCGAGCACCGGCTGGGCGAGGATGCGGTCTCCCGTCAGGAGCGTCACCGCCGAGACCGAGCCGTCGCGGGCCACCACCGTCTCCAGGAAGATCGTCCCCTCGCCCATCTGCGCGAGGATGTCCTGCGAGACGCGGCCCCCGGGGCGCGCGCGCGGCAGGCCAACGTCCGCCGACGGGAAGAGCGGGTTGGCCTCGGTCCCGGAGGCCGGCATGCCCCCGTTCCACGAGGACGCCACCGGCGGCAGCGGCTCGTCGAGCGATCGCCAGGCCCGGTCGAGGGCGACCGCTCCCGCCAGGACCGTGACCACCAGCAGACCCGCCGTGACGAGGCTCGGGAAGATCAGCGGGCGCCGCGCGCGAGAAGAGCGGAAGACCATCGCCAGGCCGGGGCCCCGGGTCTCCACTTCGAGCCGGTCGAAGACCCGGGCCGCGATCCCCTCGGAAGGCGAGAGCGTGGGGAGCTCGGCGAGCATTCCGATGGCGGCCCGCAGCGACTCGAGATGGCGGGCGCAGGCCGGGCAGGCCTCCAGGTGGCTGCCCACCGTCCGCGCCGCCGCGGGGCCGAGGTCGCCGTCGAGGTAGGACGAGAGCTGGGAGCGGACCCGCGTGCACGTCATGTCCGATCCCCCTCTTCCAGGCAGGCCGGGAGCCGCGCGCGCAGGGCCTCGCGCGCGCGGGCCAGCCGGCTCTTCACGGTTCCTTCCGGGATGCCCAGGGTGGCGGCGATCGCCTCGCACGAGAGCTCTTCGACTTCCCGCAGCAGCAGGATCGCGCGGTGGTCGAAGCTGAGGCCCAGTAGCGCCGCCTGGACCCGCCCGGAGCGCTCCCGGCGACGCACCTCCTCGTAGGGGCTGGCCTGGCCGCGATCCCCCGCGACGATCCGCGCCTGGTCGGCCGGGGTCAGCTCGTCGAGAGGCCGGGAGCAGTCCTTCTTCCGTCGGCGCCACCAGCGGTGGCGGTTGTGGCACTGGTTCACGACGATCCGGTAGATCCAGGTCTTGAGGCTGCTCCGCCCCTCGAAGCGGCCCAGGGTTCGGTAGACCTGGAGGAACACGTCCTGGGCCACGTCTTTCGCCTCCTCGGCGTCGCCGATGAGGCGGGCGGCCAGGTTGAAGACCATGCCCTCGTGCAGGGCCACCAGCCGCGCGAAAGCCTGGGGATCGCCCTGGCGGCACCGCTCGACCAGCACCCGGTCGGGGGCGTTCCCTGGGAGCAGTTCGGCCGAGCGGAGCGACATCTCCCCCGTGGCCATCGCGACCTCCGTGCTGCGCCTCAGAGGATGAGACACCGGCCGCCTCCTCCCGGTTCCCTGAATCCATCGTAACCCGTTTCGCTCAGAGGCGTGCGGCTTATACTCGCGGCCATGCCCCCTCGGGAGAGCGCCCGGTGGTTGCGCGGCCTCGCGGCCGCGCTCCTTGCCGGGCTGCCGGCCGCCCCAGGATTGGCCGGAGAGCCGTTCTCGTTCGCCGGGGGATGGCTCCGCCTGGGGGGCGAGGCGAGCGGCACCTTCTCCGGTCCGGACCGCGCCTACTTCAACTACACGGACTACGAGCGCAGCAACCTGCGGCTCTTCCGGCTGAACCTGGACGCCGAGGTGAAAGCGGGGCCGCACGTCGCCTTCGTGGGCGAGGTGCGCACCGACAACCTCGACTCTCCCCGGCCCTACGCCTTGTATCTTCGCCTGCGGCCGTGGACGAGCCGCTCCTTCGACGTCCAGGCCGGGCGGATCCCGCCCGTCTTCGGCTCCTACGCACGGCGGCGCTACGCCGCGGACAACCCGCTGCCGGGCATGCCGCTCGCGTATCAGTACCTCACGACCCTGCGGCCGGACGCGCTCCCCTCCTCCGCGGACGACCTCTACGACCGCCAGGGCAGCGGCTGGCTCGTACGCTACCCGATCGGCGCCCAGGACGCCGCCCCGGGCATGCCGCTCGTGAACGCGGAACGCTGGGACGTCGGCGTCGAGGCGCGGATCGGGTCGGAGCCGGTCGAGCTCGCCGTCGCCCTGACCCAGGGCACGCTCTCGCACCCGAGGGTCGAGGACGACAACGACGGCAAGCAGGTGTCCGCCCGCCTCGCCTGGCGTCCGTTCATCGGCCTGGCGCTGGGCCTCTCGGGTGCCCGCGGTGAGTACGTCGCCCGCGAGGCGACGGACGCCCTGCCTCGGGCGGATCGCGGGCCGCTCCGGCAGCATGCGGCCGGCTTCGACGCCGAGTACGCCGCCGGCTACTGGATACTACGGGCGGAGGCGGTGTGGAGCGGCTGGGACGTGCCCCCCCTCGCGGGGACGACGAACGACCGCCTGGACGCCCTGGGCCTCATGCTCGAGGCCCGCTACAAGGTGGCGCCCGGTTTCTACGTCGCGGGGCGGGCCGATCATCTCGCCTTCAGCCGCCTGGAGACCGCCTCCCGGTCGTTCCCCTGGGACGCGCCCGTGACCCGGCTCGAGATCGGCGCCGGCTACTCGATCCTGCGCAACCTGCTCCTGAAGGCGGCGTTCCAGCACAACGCGCGGGAAAGGGGCCGCATCCGCGGGCGCGACTTCCTGGCCGGCCAGGTGGTCCTGTGGTTTTGAAGTGACGCGAACCTTTCTGGCGGCGATGCTCGCGGGGCCCTTGGCCCTGGCCAGCCCCCAGGCGGGCGGAGGGCGAGGGCCCCTCGGTTCGATCCGGGGACGGGTCGAGGTGAGGCGCGACCTGCCGCCGATCGAGCCCCGCCCGGCGGTGGCGTCCCTCGGAATGGAGGGAACGCGGGAGGTCCCCGACCGGAGGCGCAGCGTCGTCTACCTGGCCACCGCCCCCCAGGGAGCTTTCGAGGACGCGGAGCGCCCGCGGGCCGTCCTCAATCAGCGCAACCAGGCCTTCGTCCCCTACGTGCTCGCCATCCGCGCGGGCACCACCGTGGACTTCCCGAACCGTGACCGGACCTACCACAACGTGTTCTCCTTCTCGAAGCCCCGGCGCTTCGACCTCGGGCGTTACGCGCAGGGACAGTCCAAGTCGGTCAGCTTCGACGAGGCCGGAGTTGTGCGGGTCTTCTGCGAGATCCACTCCCACATGAGCGCCTTCATCCTGGTCTTCGCGCATCGTTACTTCGCGACCACCGACGGCGAGGGGCGCTACCGGATCGACGACGTGCCTCCGGGGACCTACACCGCGGTCGCCTGGAACGACGGTGAGCCCCGCGAGACGCGCACGGTCCGGGTTCCCGAGGGCGGGGGCCCGGTCGAGCTGGACTTCGTGATCGACTGATGCGGCTCCTCTCCTCGCTGCAGAACCGCGTGTTCGTGGCCACGGCGCTCCTCGCGGTCCTGCCCATCGGGGTGGCCCTGCACTTCGTGAGCACCCGGGTCACGCGGGAGGGCGAGGAGCAGCTCCGCCGGGGGCTCGTCGAGGCCGCGAACATCGTGGAGCAGCAGCACTCGTCCCGCCGCGAGACCCTGACCGAGATGGCGCGCATCGTGGCCGACCTGCCCAAGCTCAAGGCGGCCATGGCAGACCGGCATCCCCCGACGGTGGAGCCGGTGGCCATGGACTACCGGAGCCAGGTCCGGGCGGACCTGCTTTTGGTGACGGACGCGGGCGGCGGCGTGCTCGCCGCCCTGGGCGCCTCGGCGTGCTGGGCACCCTCAGCCTGGGCTTCGCCCTCGACGACGCCCTGGCCGATCAGTTCAAGAGGCTGACCGGGAGCGACGTGGCGTTCGCCTACGACGGGCGCGTGCATGCCTCGACCTTGTCCCCCGCCCCTGATCTGCGGGCCGTCCTCGCCGGCGAGGGGACCGCGCTCGTGGCCTTCGAGGTGACGGACTACTCGGCCCTGCCCCGAGCCCTCGGGGCCCCGGGAGGTGCCAAGGCGGTGATCCTGCGCTCCCGGGTGGAGAGCCTGCGCTTCCTGCGCACCCTGCGCACGGCCCTGGCCCTGGCCACCCTCGCGGGGGTCGCGGTGGCGGTGCTGCTGAGCTACGCGGTGGCCCGCACGGTCACCCGGCCCCTGGCCGCGATCAGCGCCGCCATGCGGGAGATCGCGGAAACCGGCGACCTCACCCGCAAGATCGCCCTGGGCCGGATCTGGGACGACGAGGACGCCCGGCTGCTGGCCCGCACCTTCAATACCCTCACCGACTCCATCGCGGGCTTTCAGCAGGAGGCCGCCCTGCGCGAGCGGCTCTCCGCCCTGGGCCGGCTCTCGACCGTGATCGCCCACGAGGTGCGCAACCCCCTCATGATCATCAAGGGCTCGCTCCGCACCCTGCGTCGGGAAAGGCTCTCGGGGCAGGAGCTCCGGGAGGCGGCCGCCGACATCGATCACGAGGTGGCGCGGCTGGACCGGATCGTGGGCGACGTCCTCGACTTCGCCCGGCCGCTGCGCCTGGAGTGCGCCCCCACCGACCTGAACGTGCTGTGCGCCGAGGCGGCCCAGGCCATCCTCGCCCGTGAAGGCGATCCGGCGGTCGCCCTCTCTCTCGACCCGGGGCTGGCCCCCCTGGTGACCGACGGCGAGCGCCTCCGCACCGTCCTCGTGAACGTCCTCGTCAACGCCCGCGAGAGCGTGCTGGCCGGGGCCAACGCGGCGAACGGCCACCCGTCGGCGGTGGAAGTCCGGACCGAGGCGGTTTCTCCCGGCCGCGCCCTGATCGTGGTGGCGGACCGCGGGTTGGGGATCTCGCGGGAAGACCTGCCCCACGTCTTCGAGCCCTACTTCACCACCAAACGGACGGGGACCGGCCTGGGTCTTGCAATAGCGAAGAACATCGTGGAAGCACTCGGCGGGGTGGTCTCGGCTCGAAGCGGGCCCGGCCAAGGGACGGAGATTCGCATCGAGCTGCCCCTGGCGGGCCCCCCCGCGGCCCGGACCTGACGTGGAACCGCGCGGCGCCATCCTGCTCGCCGACGACGAGGAACGCATCCTCAAGACCATCGGCCGCGCCCTGCGTGAGGCGGGGCACGAGGTGGTCGCCACCGCGAGCGCGCGGGAGGCCCAGAGGTTCCTGGCCGACCGCGCCTTCGACCTCTTCGTGGTCGACCACCGCATGCCGGAGCGCAGCGGGCTCGAGCTGATCCGCGAGCTCGTCGCCACCGTGCCCGAGGGCGAGCGCCCCCAGATCATCATGATGACCGCCCACGCCACCGTGGAGAACGCGATCGAGGCCATGAAGCTCGGGGCCTTCGACTACCTGCAGAAGCCCTTCGAGGTGGACGAGCTGCTGGTGGCGGCCCGGCGGGCCCTCGAGCACCAGCGGCTGCGGGGCCAGCACCGGTACCTGCTCACCGAGCGGGACGAGGAGTTCAACCACTACGGGATCGTCGGCAAGAGCCGGATCATCCAGGACGTGATCCGGAAGCTCGAGCTGGTGGCACAGTCCAAGAGCACCGTGCTCATCACCGGGGAGACCGGCACCGGCAAGGAGCTGGCGGCCCGGGCCATCCACGATCGCAGCCTCCAGCGCGAGATGCCGCTCATCAAGGTCAACTGCGCGGCCATCCCGGAGACCCTCCTCGAGTCGGAGCTCTTTGGCCACGTGCGCGGCGCGTTCACGGGCGCCACGTCGAACAAGCGGGGCAAGTTCGCCCTCGCGGACGGGGGCACCATCTTCCTGGACGAGATCGGCACCCTCACCACCGCCATCCAGGCCAAGCTCCTGCGCGTTCTGCAGGAGCGCGAGTTCGAGCCGCTGGGGGCGGAGCGGACGCAGAAGGTGGACGTGCGGGTGATCGCCGCCACCAACCGCGACCTGCGCGCCATGGTGGCGGACGGGCGTTTCCAGGAGGATCTGTTCTACCGCCTGAGCGTGATCCCGATCGAGCTGCCGCCCCTGCGCGAGCGCCGGGAGGACGTGCCCCTCCTCGTCGACCACTTCGTCCGCAAGCACCTGGGCCGCACCGGCAAGCGCATCGAGCGGGTCGAGAAGCCGGCCCTGGATGCCCTCGCCGGCTACGACTGGCCGGGGAACGTCCGGGAGCTCGAGAACACGATCGAGCGAGCGGTGGTGCTCGCCACGGGTCCCGTGATCGACGCCGCGGCCATCTCCATGCTCGGGGCGACCGGCGCCACCCCGCCCGGCCTGCCCTCCTTGCGGCTCCACCAGAACGTGGAGTGGACGGAGACGGAGTCGATCCGCCGCGCGCTCCGGCAGGCGGGCGGGGTGAAGAAGGACGCGGCCGAACTGCTCGGCATCAGCCAGCGCGCCCTCAGTTACTACCTCGCGAAGTATCACATCGATTAGTGATCTGGGGGGCGCGGTGACCGCGCCCCCCCGCCCCCCTGCTCGCTCCGCCGAAGTGAATCCGGCTCCGCTCGCCGCCCGTTCCCCCTTTCTCTCTGCGTAACGGCTTACGGAGGGCGTAAAGGCCCATGCGCCCTCTGCCCGGGAAAGGCGCCATTCGCAGAAGCTCCGAGGCGGCACATGCCTTGCTGTACCAGGGGCGTGGGGCGTGGGCGGGCCCGGCGCGCCGGAGGAGGCGGGAGGGCTTGAGGTGGATCGCGGCCTGGATCCTGGGCAGCGTCCTGCTCGCGGGCGGCCCCGCCCAAGACCGCGACCCTCCCCCGCCGAGGGTCTTCGAGATCACCGCTTCCCGGTACCGGTTCGAGCCGGCGATCCTCGAGGTGACGGAGGGAGACCGGGTGATCGTGACCCTGCGCTCCGCGGACGGCACGCACGGCTTCGCAATTCCCGACTTCAAGGTGAAGGCAACCGTTCCGAAGGGAGGGGCAAGCGTGACGGTGGAGTTCATGGCGAGCAAGGCCGGGACGTTCCCGTTCGCGTGCTCCGAATACTGCGGCTCAGGGCATCGGCAAATGAAGGGCCGGCTCGTGGTCGCGGAAAGGGGCCGGTGACGAGCCCCCGAAAGCCGTTCCCCTTCGCGGCCCGGGCCGGCCTGGTGGCCTTGGCCCTGGTCGTCGCCGTTCCCGCCACCAGGGCCGGGGACGGGTCCGGGTCCCTCCCTGCACCCGACTCGTCCTCGGTTTCATCGGCCGCTGCCACCGACCCAGACGACATGGAGGTGGACAAGGCCGAGCCGGATTTCACCGTCATCGACCTGCCCACGAACCTCCGCCTCCCCCGGCACAAGCTGGCCTTCCGCCTCACCCATCGGTTCTCGCGCCCGCTGGGCCAGGGCGACTTCCACGACCTGGTGTCCGACTTCTTCGGGTTCGACGGCGGCGCCCAGATCGGCCTCGGCCTGCGCTTCGGCCTCTTCTCGGGAACGCAGCTCGCCTTCTACCGCCTGAGCGACCGCACGATCCAGTTCAGCCTGCAGCGGGAGCTGCTCCGCCAGGACCAGCACCCCGTGGGGTTGTCCGTCGTGGGCTCGATCGAAGGCCGCGACAACTTCGGCCAGGACTACTCTCCGGCCGTTCAACTGGTCGTCTCCCGCAAGCTCGGGTCGCGCGGCGCGGTCTACGCGATCCCCGCCTGGGTCGGCAACACGAACCTCACCGCGGAGAACGTCACCCCCGACGACTCGACCCTCGTCCTGGGCCTGGGCGCGCGCCTCCTCGTGAGGCCGTCGGTTGCCCTCGTGGGCGAGTACCAGCCGCGCCTGGCCGGCTACAAGGGCAACCGCGGCTCCGGAGACCGGGCGTCGCTCCTGACCTTCGGCATCGAGAAGCGTGTGGGGGGCCACGCCTTCCAGCTCAATTTCTCCAATGACCTGGGGACCACGCCGGCGCAGACCGCCCGTGGCCAGCAGGGATCCCACGATTGGTTCATCGGCTTCAACATCACCCGCAAGTTCTATTGAGGCATCCCATGTACGAAATCAAGACGCTCGACCGTCGGACATTCACGCTGGAGGCGGCGCTCGCCATCCTGAGCGGGGTGACGATCACGATCTCCGGATGCGGAGGCGGCTACGGAGGCAGCAGCGGCAATCCGTATGGCCCGACGCCGACCCCCACCCCGAGCACGGGCGATAAGGTGGGCTCCATCTCCGCGAACCACGGCCACAGCGCGATCATCATGGGTGCCCAGCTCACGGCCGCAATGGCGATCAGCCTCGACATCCGGGGGACGGCCGACCACACGCACACCGTCGAGCTGAGCGCCGCCGACATCGCGGCCATCGCCGCCAACAAGCAGGTCTCCAAGGCGTCCAGCGAGAGCGGCACCGGGGGGCCCTACGGCGACCACCTGCACACGGTCACCTTCAACTGATCGGGTGACCTCGCTGAGGGCCTCCGCCGCGCGGCCGTGGCGCTGAGCCGTCCCGCGACCGCCCTCGCGCTGGGCGTCGCCCTGCTGGTGGCGGCGGAAGCAGGCCTTCATCACTGGCGGACCCGCAACGTCGGCCCGGTCCAGCGCGGTCTACGCACGGCCTCGGCCCGCGGCTGCTTCACGTGCCACGGGCCCGGGGGGGCGACCGGCCTCGCGGACGCGGGAACCGGGATCGGCAGCGTCCCCCCCTTCTCGCGCGAGGAGGTGCGCTCCTCCGCCCGCGACGACGGCGAGATCAAGGAGTGGATCCTGGACGGGTCGCCGCGGCGCCTTCGTGAAGCAGCCGGTGCTCCCGAGGGGCCCGCGCCGCTCCTCCGGATGCCGGCCTGGCGAGGGGTGCTCTCCGACCGCGAAGCGGGCGATCTCGTGGCCTACGTGAAGGCGGTCTCGGACTTCGATCTGCCCCCGGAAGGCCCCATCGACGAGGGGCGACGCGTGGCGGCGAAGCGCGGCTGTCTGGCCTGCCATGGGCCGCAGGGGCGGGGCAACGCGCCCAATCCCGGCTCGCTCAAGGGCTACATCCCGTCCTGGGACGGGGCCGACTTCCCCGAGCTCGCCCGCGACGAGGCCGAGGTCCGAGAGTGGATCCTGGACGGCAGCCCGCGACGGCTGCGCGCGAACCCCTTGGCGATGTTCTTCCTGCGCCGGCAGGTCCTCCAGATGCCGGGCTACCGCGGGCGACTCAGCGATGACGAGGTGGCCCGCCTGCTCGACTACATCGGTTGGCTGCGCCGGGGGTAGCGTGTTACACCCAACGGGCGGACCGACTATCAGTCCTCGAGCAGGGCCGGTCGGCGGGCGGAGGACCGCGAGACGTCCGCCCCGCCCCGCCCTCCAGGCGAGCCCGGCAGGCCCGTAAGGCCCAGCCGCCGCATCTTGGCGTGCAGAGCCTGGCGGGTGATCCCCAGGGCCGCCGCGGCCGCGCTTCGGACCCCGCCGTGGGCCTCGAGCGTGCGCTGTACGTGCCCGCGCTCGGCATCCTGGAGGAACGACCGCAATGGGGCGCGGGGGACGGCAGGGGCGGCGGCCACCCCGGAGGACAGGTCGTCGGGACCCACCGCGCGACCCCCGGCCATCACGACCAGCCGACGCATCTCGCCCTGAAGCTGCCGAACGTTGCCCGGCCAGTGGTAGTGGCGAACGGCCCGCCAGAACGCAGGGATGGGTCGGGGCCGGGCCTGGCCCTCGCTCCGGACGGCCTCGTCGATGAAGTGCTGGGCGAGGAGGAGCAGGTCTTCGCCGCGGGAGCGCAGGGACGGCACGGAGAGGACGAGGTCGTTCAGGCGATACAAGAGGTCCTCGCGGAAACGGCCTCGCGCGACCTCCCGCACCAGGTCGACGTTCGTGGCGGTGAGCAGCCGGACGTTGGCCCGTCGCACCGTCGGGTCTCCCAGCCGCTGGTACTCGCGCCCCTCGAGGAAGCGAAGCAGCTTGGCTTGGGCGCGGGGGCTCAGCTCGCCCACCTCGTCCATGAACAGGGTTCCCCCCTCGGCGGCCGCCACGTAGCCCGGACGGTCGGCCACCGCCCCCGTGAAGGCACCGCGCACGTGGCCGAAGAGCTGGGCATCGAACAGGTCGTCGCTCAGCCCGGCGGCGTTGACGGGCACGAACGGACGCCCCCGCCGGCGCGAGCGCTCGTGCAGGGCGCGGGCGACCTTCTCCTTGCCGGTGCCGGTCTCACCGTGGATGTGGACATTGACCTCGCAGGCGGCCGCCCGGGTCATGTCCGCGAACAGCTTCTGCATGGCCGGCGACCGGCCGAGAATCTCGGGAAAGAGCTCCATCCATGACCTCCTTGGCACGTGTGGCGGGTCCGAGGCGACGGAGCTTATGTGAGAGCGCCCACCGCGGCCGGCCGCCTGTAACAGAATCTCGACCGTCACAGGCACGTCAGGCCCGTCTTTCTTGACAGCCCCCGAGCCAAGCCCTAGTCTCCGAACGGAATGCTGCGTTTTCT
>WNFV01019418.1_pt1 | contig 11198 bp, 8 predicted proteins | sample 5400101 | NCBI WGS metagenome assembly WNFV01 (sample SAMN13153361, study PRJNA577476) | soil metagenome | isolation source: 115 cm soil or saprolite under grassland replicate 1 | place: USA:California | collected 2016-06-15
CCGCCGATGTGGTTCGTCTTGTTGTGGATATCGGTCCGGACCAGCTGGAGCCTGCCAACGTCCTGGTGATGATGCCAGGTGAGACCCGGAATCTTGGCCAAGCCTCTGTCGATCGCGTCCAATTGCCGCTCGGTGAACGCGCTCGCCGGCACACGGCCCGCGTCAATGTCCTCCCTGAGCTTCCCCGTTGCCTCCCGAAAGTGCGAAGGCCGATCCCTGATCAGCGCCTTCTCAGGCGAGATCCTGAGATCACACTCAGCGACTCCGTCAAATACGGGGAAGCCACGCTCGTTGAACGGGATCTTGGTGACCGGGTGCTCAGCTCCGGCCAGATGGACATTCAAGTCGTTCGGCCTCGGTACGGTCGTCGATTTCACCAGGCCGGGATGGCGCTCTTCAAGCGCCTCGCGGGCCTCCCACGCGTTGTACGAGCGCTCGACTTCCCTGCCGGGCGGCGGGATCTCTGGCTCGATCGGCGTGGACTCGCGGGCAGGAGCGTGATCCGGTAGAGGCGGCTCTGGTGTATCCAGGCTGTCCAGCGCTTCGTAGCCGCCGGCGCCGTCGTCGTGCTCGGTGGCGTCGGGGGCGGTCGGGCGGTGGGCCTCGGGGCGGACGTCATCCGGCATGGTGACGGCCTGCTCGGCCAGCTCGGGCAACTCGACCAGCTCGGCGCGGGCGCTATCCATCGCGACCTGTCCTGGCGCGCCAGCGGGCGGGGTACAGGCGGGCGGCGGGCCACGGGGCGCTCACCGCCAGGAACTCGATCGCCTCCTGGAGCCGGTCGATCGGGTCCGGCCGCTTGCTCAGGCGGGCCACGGCGCGCTCGAACGCCGCCGGGTCGCCCGCACCCACGATCGACCGGTAGGAGGGCAACCACAACCAGGGCAGCCGCAACAGCTCCTGGTACTGCTCCTGCTGGGTCCCGCCCGCAAGCTCCAGGCCGCGGGCGGTCCACTCCGCGGTTCGTGGATGCGGCCGGCCGCGGTCCCCCTCGTCCGCGCGCAGGGCTCGAACCACGTCCACCCAGCGGAAGCGGCCCGCCTGCCACTGCACCTCGTCGCCATCGCAAGCGCGGACCTGACCGGCGATCCGTCGTCCGGCGCTGGCGGCCAGGTGCCGTGCCAGCGCCTCGGGCTGGTAGTCGGCGGCGAGGCCGCTGTAGCGCGCGTCGATCGCCGACTGCACCAGGTGGGCGACGGCGCACTCGAGCGTCCGCCTGGCTGCGCGACCGCGAAGCTCGTCCAGCCACGCCTCGTCCGGTCCGGGCGCGGGCTCCCCGACCAGGTGGGCGACGGTGAGCAGCTCGATCCACAGGATGAGGCGAGGGTCGTCGGCGAGCAGCTTGGCCTCGGTCATCTCGCGCAGTGTGCAGGGGCGCGCGCCGCACTCGGCGCCGCAGGCGACGCTGCGGGCGCGGGCCACCTGGACAGCGCGCGAGGCGCCGGCGGCGGTCTCGCGCGCCTCGCCAAGTGGCATGCTCACCAGCAGGGGGCGGTCCATGCCGTCCGAGAACACCGCCGCCCTGCCTGGCGGCAGCGTGACGACGTACTCGGACTGCTCGGCGTCCAGGTTCATGGTGGCGCCCACGGTGAAGCGGTCGTCATGGGCGGGCAGGCGGTGGACGATCTTCAGGGCGGTGTTCTTGATCACGTCTGCCAGGATCTTGCTGGGGATCTGCTCGGCGACGACGATGCCTTCCCCATAGGCGCGGATCTCGGCCAGCAGACCGGCGAACAGCTCCACCGCATGCGCGGCGGGACTGCCGCGCTCCACCACCTTCAGCAGGCGGTGGGCCTCCTCCACCACGGTCACGTGCCGCAGCTCGACGGGCTGCTCGCTGGGCCCGTACCGCCGGCGCAGGCGCTCCACCAAACGGATGAGCACGGTGCCGATGAAGAACGCCTTGTCCTGGTCGTTGCCGATGTCCTCCAGCTCCAGCACGACGTTCCGCGCCAGCAGCTCACCGATGTCCACCGGGTGGCCGCCTTCGAAGAACCGGCCGGGCGTGCCGAGGCGCAGGCTGCCGAGGCGCACGTCGATGAACCCGCGGACGTCGGCGGTCACCTCCTTGCCGTAGCCGATGTGCTCGACCACGTCGATGGCGGTGCGCTGCAGGTCGCCGAGGCTCGGGTACTTGGGGACCACCCCCGCCAGCCTCGACTCGCCGAGCGCCAGCTCCCATCCCAGGTCCTCGTAGCAGCGGCTGAGCGCGTAGCTCAGCACCTGGGGGAACGGCTCGTTGGCCTCGAACGAGGCCAGGAACAGGGCTCGGACCAGGTCGATGTGGGACTGCAGGGGAAAGCCGGGCTCGGGCTCCAGGGGGTTGAGCGAGGCGGGGATCGCGTCGGCCTGGCCGGGGCGGATCACCAGGACCTCGCCACCGCCCCGCAGCCGGCCAGCCATCCGCGCGTACTCCGCTTTGGCCGGCTCGATGACGAGCCACGGGATGGCCTGCGCGTGAAGCTGCTCCAGCAGCCCGCGGACGGTCTGCGACTTGCCGGCGCCGGTCGCGCCGCACACGAAGACGTGGCGGTTCAGTGTCCGCGTGGACACGCGGAATGGCCCGGCCGGCTCCAGCCCCTCGTCGAGCACGGTCCCCAGCGGGATGTCACCGCCGCCCTCGGGGGTGACGTCGAAGGTGCTGGGGGCCACCAGGTGGATCCCGGGCAGCTCCCTGGTCGGCGGCCGTGCGATGGCGGCGAGCAGCTCGCTGGTCGCCTCGAAGGGCGACGCCCCCGCCGGGCCCTGGTCGAAGGCGCTGGACAGGATCTTGGCGAAGCTGTCCACCTCCGCGCCTGGACGCAGCCGGTACGGCAGGCGGACGGGATCGCTGGCGCTGCAGAGCTGGGCGGCGGTGCGGCGGGCCGCCTCCTGGCTCATCCCGCCGACGAGCACGTGCACCTTCCACCATCCCGCGGTCTCGGCCTGCGCCAGCTCCCGGTACCTGGCCTCGCTGCGCTGCAGCTGCACGCGCTCGGCCTCGGAGCTGGCCTGCCGCTCCCGGATCCGCGGGATCTGGTACGCCAGCTCGCTCATCTCCGCATCGAGCGTCTCGCGCTCGACAGGCTCGGCGATGACCAGCCAGGCGAACGGGGTGCGGGCCAGGTGGGCAACGAAGTCCTCGAACGTCCCTCTGATCGGGGCGGCTCGCCCCTCGGCCGGCGCGACGGCGAGCACGTCGCTCACCCCGCCGCAGCGCAGCCACCTGGGGAACGAGCTCAGGACGTCGACGGCCTCAGCCGGAGGCAGTCGCCGGCCCCGGCTCCCGGGTGGGTACAGCGGCCGGACCTCGTCGTCATCGGTGATGCCGAGCGCTTCGTCCCCTCCGACGATGACCTCGACGGGACCGCGCGGGGCCCGGCGCAGCCAGGCGGTCACCACCTCGCCCCCGCCGGCGTGCGCGCTGACCAGCGCGGCCAGCAGCTGGGCAGCGGTCGGGTCGGGCCAGGGCTTGTCCCGGTCCTCTGGCCGGGCCCGGCGGGGGACCTCGTCCAGGCGGCAGAAGCGGCGGCCGCTCCCGAAGATCGTGTCGCCGTCGAGCTCGACCATGGCCGCTGCTCAGCTCCGCAACGGCTCGGCCGAGACGTTCGGGAGCATCAGGATGTCAGGGTTGCAGTCGCCCAGCCTCCCTCGCGGCCCTTGGCCGCCGTCGTGCTCCACGTACAGGAAGGCGGTCTCCGGCAGCGTCTGGAGGGTGCGCGGCTCGACCTCCAGCTCGTAGACGCGCTGCTGGACGGGCGACACGTTGGTCGTCGTTGCCGTCGCCACGCTCCGGCTCTGTCCCCACGTGCGAGAGGTCGACCTGCCCTGGGTGTAGCTGTTGGAGACCGGGAGCGGCATGAGGAACCGGGGCAGCGCCGTCTCAGCCGCCGAGGTGCTCGTCCCGACCGTGTCGGCGACGCTGTCACCCGCCGTGCCGGTGACGCTCTGGCCGCTGGAGCGCGTGAGCTGGTGCAGCGTGAACCTGTGCTCACGGCCGATGAACTCGGCAGCGCCGGCCGCCTCCCTGGCGTTGCCGAGCCGCATGAAGAAGGCGCCGCCACCTCCGAGCAGCTCGACGGCCTCGTCGCGCAAGTGGCGGAACAGGTAGACGAGGCTGATGCCGCGCTGGCGGGCGAGCTGGTCGAGCCGCTCGAGATGGCGACGCCGCAAGGTGTCGGCTCCGGCCACCAGCAGCACCGCCTGGCCGGACCCGGCCGTCCCCTCCCGTCGCATGGCCCTGATCAGCAGCTGTAGGAGCAGGTGGGCGAGCATGTCGTTGAGCAGCTCCGAGCCCTCCGGGCTGATGGCGATCACCCGCAGCCTGGCGGCGGGCGCCTCCAGCGGCCGCCGGCCGGCCTTCCGCCCAGCGTCCACCAGGCTGTGCAGGCGGACCTCGAGCGCGGCGATGCGCGGCTCGGCGCTCGTTCGGAAGGTCTCACCGAACAGGTCGCTGATGCGCCGGTACTCCTCCGGCGCCAGCGCGCCGCCGCCCGGCGGCGGTGGCTGCTCCTGGCGCAGCAGCACCCGCAGACCCGCGCAGATGCGGCCGAGCGACAGCGGCGCGGGTGCGAGCGCCTCGCAGACGCCGCCGAGGATGCGCGCGTCCATGCTGCGGGTCTCGTGGGACGCGTCCCGCTCCTGCCCGTGCAGGGCCTCCACGATCACGTCGCACGCCTCGCCCGCGGTGAGGCCGGCGAGCAGGTCCACCTCCCGCAGCTGCTCGGGGAGCACGAGCACGTCGACCGCGTGGCCGTGCAGCTCGGCGAGCTGGGCCAGCTCCGCGGCCGGGGCGTCCTGGGAGAGGTCCACGACGGTGAGCCGCGCGCCGGAGGCGAGCAGCGATGCGCCCGCGGTGGTGATGAACGCCTCCCAGCCCTGGGAGGTGCCGCCGTAGAGGTCCACGCGGTCGGTCGGCCTCGGGCGGATGGGAACCCACTCGGGGCTCGCGGCCAGCCGCAACCGCTCCCGCTGCTGGTGCCTGGACTTCTCCCTGGCCCAGTTGCGATGCTGCTCGCGGTAGCGGTCGTGCGCGGCAAGGCAGGCCTGCATCCACTCCCGGTGCCGCGCTCCCGCCTCGCGATGGAGCAGCCACGGCCGCACCAGCCCCAGGAACGCGACCACGCCGGCGATCGCCAGCAACAGCAACGCCCACACGACAGCGTGCAAGTTGACGGCGAGCGCCACCAGCGCGGCCAGCGCCGCGCCGACGGCGGAGACCGCCCGCCTGCTGTCGGCCCGGTCGAGCCTGGGGCCGATTCTCGAGGCCCATTCCGGCAACGGCACACGCAGGACGGGACGGGGATGGGGGAAGGGCGCCTGGAGCGCCTCCGGCTCCCTGTACTCCCAGCCCCAGCGCTCCTCGGGAGTGAACAGGCGCTCCAGGAGCGAGGTCTGCTCTGTGGTGAGGATCTCACGCATGTCGCGGCGGCACGCTCCGATCTTGGAGGTCGAGGGGCTGGGCACGCAGCGCCGCGATCTCCCGCTCGGCGCTGGCCCTGGCGTCGTCACGGTCGAGGTTGTCCCGCGGGCCGAACTCGCGGCCGCAGCACCGGCACCACCTGGCCTCGTGGCGCGACCAGCCCTGGCAGTCGGGGCAGCGCCGATGGGTGAGGTAGCCGGTGAGCCCTTCGATGCGGTGCTCGGCCCGCACCCACCAGTCGAACCGCTCCTGCGCCTGCCTGACGTGCCCGAGCAGGTCGACATCACGGACCGGCCAGCCACCCGACGACCTGACGGCCCGCTCGATGGCCCTGAGCGCGCGGCGCATGGTCGCGAGCTGGTTGGCCAGGGCCCTGCCGCCGGCGATGCTCTCCGAGATCGACGCCGCGTCCAGCCGCACGCGAAGGTCGTTGGAGCGCTGGCCCACGGACACGATGACCGGCTGGAGCCCCACGATCACGGCCTGCAGCTCCACGGCGGCATCCCGTCGTGTCCAGGCGTGGTGGCCGCTCAGCTCACCGGCGGCTGCGCCGCCCGCCGTCGCTGACCATCCTCCAAGCTCGGTGAGCGCCAGGTGGATACAGCCGATGGCCTCCGCGCCGACCTGACCGGGGAAGACGAAATGCGCGTAGCGAAGCCGGCGGGCCGGCGGCGTACGGGGGGCGGGCGCGGGCTGCTGTCCCCACATGTGGGAACCCTTCAGTGCGGACGCACGCCCGGTGTGGTCCTGGGCCATCGAGGCAGTCGCTGGTGCTGCGACTGGTCTCCCATTCTAGAGCTTCATGGCGGTTCAGGAAGGCCTGGAAGGTCCCGGGTCACCAGGGGAAGGGGCCGAGTCGAGCGCCCAGCCGCGACTGCAGCGTGCTGGCGTCGAGCGGGCCGTCGAACAGGCGACCCTGGCCGAGCTGGCAGCCGAGCCCGCGCAGCAGGTGGAGCTGCTCGACGGAGGCCACCCCCTCGGCGATGGTCCGCAGACCGACCGAGTGCCCGAGCAGCACGATCCCGCGCACCAGTCGCTCGCCGCGCGGCACGTCACCCTCCCCCATCGACCCCGGGTGCAGCAGGTCCACGTAGGACCTGTCGACCTTGAGCGCGTCGAGCGGGAAGCGCGCCAGGTACTGCAGTGACGAGTAGCCCGTGCCGCAGTCGTCGACCGCGAGCCGGACGCCAAGCTCCTTGACCCGCTCGAGGGTGGTGCCCACCGCATGGTCCTCACCGGCAGGCCTCAGCGAGCGTCCAGGCGCCGATGGGCACGATCTCGCCGGACTCCTCCGCGGTCGGGATGAAGGCGTCCGGCGACAGCAGGCCGCGGGTCGGGTGCCGCCAGCGCAGCAGCGCCTCCGCGCCCACGATCAGCAGGGTGGTGAGGTCGACGATCGGCTGGTACAGCACGACCAGCTCGCCCCGCTCGAGCGCGAGCCGGAGATCAGCCGCAAGGTCCCTCACATCACCCGAGCGCGATGGACCGGGCGGATCGGCAGCCGCATTCTTGATGCTCATCATTCCTAGATCGACAGAGCTGGCCGGGAGCTGAGGGACATCGCCAGACCGAGCACTCTACACGTTTGGGGTGCTTGGCGGCAGTGGTACCTTCGACGCATGAGCACAGCCGCCGGCTACCTCGAGCACCTGGGTGACTCAGATCTCGCCCTGCTGGCGGGCGTGGCCGGCCGGGTGCTCGGTGCCAGGCCGGAGCCGGGCCGCCTGCGCACGGACCCCGAGCTGGTCGAGCGGCTGCTCAGCGACCCGCGCACCTTCCAGGCCGTGCTCGGCGAGACCGACGTGCGCGACCCTCTGCTGGCGGCGTCGCCCTTCCTGGTCTTCGCGCTCGCCGTCCAGCGGGGCGCGACCGACCTGCGCGAGGCGGCCTTCGTCGGCGAGTGGGCCGGACCCAGGCGGCGGCTGCCGGTGTTCGACGCCGCCAGCCTGCGCGAGTTCCTCGCCGCGCCGGCGCGGCGCCTGTTCCTGGCCGAGCTGCTCGCCTCCTACGTCCACGTGACCAGCGGCAGCGTGCTGGTCCAGACGCCGCGGGGCTGGCGCCGCCAGCGCTTCAGCGAGCTGGACCCGGTGCGGCTGGCGGCGCTGCTCGACGTGGTCCCAGCGACCGAGCGCGCGGGGGTCTACCGGCGCCTCGGGGACCTGGCCCTGTTCCTCACCGGTGTGTTCCCGGACCACACGGCCACGCGCGCCTTCGCCCCCGCCCACGCCGACCGCCTGCTGCGCCTTGCGGGCCTGGCCGGGGACGAGGACCGCCGGGAGTCCCTGCCACGGGACCCGGGGGCGCCGACCGGCGGGGTCGCGCTGCTCGAGCGGCTGGGCCAGCGCTGGTACCGGCTGGCCTGCGCCAGCGCCCCGGTCCGCACGGCCCCGCTGCGCGTGGTCGAGGAGATCGCCGAGCGCTTCGACCAGGCCAGGCGGGTCCTGAACCTGATCACGGATGGTTACCTGTTTGGGTTCCGCAGCCGCTGGTTCCCGGGCAGGGCGTAGGTCCTTCAGAGCAGGTCGTCCAGGGACTTCTTCTTGGGCCGCTCGGTTTCGGCGAGCGCGTCCTCGAAGGACGGCTTCTGCTCCCCGCGGCGCATGGCCTCGGCGAGCGGGTCCTTGCCGCCCAGGTCCCTGCCGGCGGCCAGCAGGTCCTCCAGCGAGGCGCGGTGCTTGCCCTCCAGCCGCAGGCGGATCGCGGTCAGCGCCGACGACTGCTCGGCCGTGAGCCCGAACTGGGTGTGGAGCTGGGTGAGCGCGAGCTCGGCCCGCTCCAGCAACTGGCGGTCGACCTCGCTCGGCTTGTCCTCGGCTGTCATGGCCTGGCTCCTCTTTGCTCGTTCACAGCGTCTACAGCTTCCGCGCGACCAGCTCGGCCACCGGGCTGCGCTCACCCTTGAGCAGAGTGACGTGCCCGAACAGCGGCTCGCCCTTGAGCCGCTCGATCAGCGCGACGACCCCAGAGTCGGGGTCGACGTAGGGGTGGTCCACCTGCGAGGTGTCGTGGCACAGCACCAGCTTCGACCCCTCTCCGAGCCGGCTCGCCAGCGAGCGCAGCACGCCGTACTCGACGTTCTGCGCCTCGTCCAGGATGGCAAAGGTGCGCACGAACGTGCGACCGCGGATGAAGGTGAGGGGCTCGAGCTGCACGGTGCCGTCGTCCAGCAGGCCCTGCACCAGGTCCTGGGTGTAGCTCTCGCGCCGGTCGGAGTCGTGTGAGCCGCGGAAGAGCTGCGCCAGGGTGTCGTAGATGGCCTTCATCCAGGGGGAGATCTTCTCCTCCACGTCGCCGGGCAGGAAGCCGAGGTCCTGGCGGCCGACCGGGACCACCGGGCGGAACACCAGCACGCGGTCGTATTCCTCGCGCTCCATGGTGGCGTCGAGCCCGGCGGCCATGGCGAGATAGGTCTTGCCGGTGCCGGCGTTGCCCGCCAGGGAGACCAGCGCGATCCTCGGGTCGCGCAGCATGTGCAGCGCGAAGTGCTGCTCCTTGGAGCGGGCGCGCACCCCGAAGGTCTCCGGCGCGTCGGGGACGAGCTGCACCTCGAGCGGCTCGCCCGCGGCCACGGTCCTGCGCACCTGGCCGAGCGCGCTCTGGGTGCCGGAGCGCAGCACCACGAACTGGTTGGCGTACAGCGGCTGCGCCGGGGTGATCTCGCCGCCCCGGTTGGCGTAGATCGCGTCCAGGCCGCCCGGCACCTCCAGGGTCCCCACCCCCAGGTAGCCCTCCTCCACCGCCACGCGCTCGTGGCGGTACTCCTCGGCGGCGAGGCCGAGCGCCTCGGCCTTGATGCGCAGGCTCGCGTCCTTGGAGACCAGCACCACGTCACGCTCGTCCCCCAGCTCCTTGGCCAGGTTGGCGGTGGTTGCCAGGATGCGGTTGTCGTCGGAGTCGTGTGCCAGGCCCTCCGGCAGGCTGAGCCTGCCCGCGTGGTTGACCTCGACCCAGATGCGCCCACCGCCCGGAAGCGCCACGCCCTCCGACAGGTTGCCCTGCACCCGCAGCGCCTCGAGCATCCGGATGGCCCGGCGCGCGGACGCGCCCGTCTCGTCCAGGCGGGTCTTCAGCTTGTCGAGCTCCTCCACCACGGTGAGTGGGATCACCACGTCGTGCTCCTCGAACCGACCGGACGCCTCCGGGTCGGCGATCAACACATTGGTGTCGAGCACGTAGGTACGCTGCGGGACGTCGGGGCTGGTCCTGCGTGTGGCTCTCGGCATGGACGAACTCCTATCTCCGGCTCGGATCGAGCGTGTCGCCCGGCGAGCCGGAGGTCAACCACATTGAAGAAATCTCTGAGTCGCTTGTGACGTTTCGGTCCCCTCGCGCAGGACCGGGCATCCTGCTCGGTACTGACTTGAGTTGACTAGATACTGTGAACTAGGCTCTCCACGGAACGCCCCACCCGCTCCCTGAGCCGGGGCGCGGCTGGTCCGGCCACTTCTCCGGCGTCTTGCTGCTCTGGCAGGCGGCGACCGGAGCAGTCGTTCCGCGGGGGCGGATGCGCGTGGTCGTCTCTTGCCCAGAGCGACGGCGCCCGGACGCGGGTCGCGGAGCCACCGCGGCCCGCGTTCCGCTTCCCTGGCGGTCCGTCGGTGCCGGATCATCGCCGCGGTGCTCGAGCCAGCGCTCGAGCTCAATCGCTCCCCGCCCCGGTCTCCCTGACCGCGGCGCCGATCTCCTCGAGGTCGTCGGCGTCCAGCCGCAGGGTGCCGGCGGCGAGCCAGGCGTCGAGCTGGGAGGGGCGCCGGGCGCCCACGATCGCCCCGGTCACGCTCCGCTGCTCCAGCACCCAGGCGACCGCCACGGCCGCCACCTCCACGCCGTGGCGCTCGGCGATCGGCCGCAGCCGCTCGGCGAGCGCCAGGTTGGCGCTGAGCCTGGGCTGCTGGAAGTTGGGGCTGCGAATGCGCCAGTCGTCCTCGGGCAGCCCGGCCACGCGCTCGTTGTCGAAGCTGCCGCTGAGCAGGCCGGACTGCAGCGGGCTGTAGGCGATCACCCCGGTGCCGTGCGCCTCGCACCAGGGCAGCAGCTCCCGCAGCGCACCGCGGGTGATCAGGCTGAGCGGAGGCTGCAGCGAGTCGACGTGGCGGATGCGCTCGCACCGCTCGAGCAGGTCGACGGTGAAGTTGGAGACGCCCACCCAGCGCGCGGCGCCCTCCTCCACCAGGTCGGCCATGGTCGCCCAGGACTCCTCCACCGGGGTGCCGGTCGTCTGGTCGGGCCAGTGGAACTGGTACAGGTCCACGTGGTCGCGGCCGAGCCGCTTCAGGCTCCGCTCCAGCTCGAAGCGGATCGAGGCGGGGCGCAGGTCGTTGACGATCGAGCGCCCGTCGCCGCCGTACCAGCTGCGGCCGCACTTGGTGAACACCAGCACGCCCTCGCCGCGCTCGCGCACCACCTGGCCGACGATCTCCTCCGAGTGGCCGAGGCCGTACACCGCGGCCGTGTCGACCCAGTTGATCCCCGCGTCGAAGGCGCGGTGCAGGGCGGCGATGGACTCGTCGTCGTCCTGCGGTCCCCAGCCAAAGGTCCATGGGCCGCCGATCGCCCACGCGCCCACGCCGACGACGGAGATGCCCGGACCCTGGCTGCCGAGGTTGCGGAACTGCATGCTGTACTGCCTCCCATGACCGGGGGGGCTACCGCTTTGCCGGCTCAGGGCCCCGGGCCCCCGACGAGGGCCGTGTGAGCGGTCCGGATCTGCTCCCAGCCTACCCGAGCCCGCCCGTACCGGCCGACCCGGGCTCCCCGGCAGTACCGGCACGGCGCTCCTCTGTCCGGCGGCGACCGT
>WNFV01015321.1_pt1 | contig 11197 bp, 13 predicted proteins | sample 5400101 | NCBI WGS metagenome assembly WNFV01 (sample SAMN13153361, study PRJNA577476) | soil metagenome | isolation source: 115 cm soil or saprolite under grassland replicate 1 | place: USA:California | collected 2016-06-15
GCGCGACCTGCGCACCAAAATCGAAAAGTTCATCGCCTACTTCAACGCAACCATGGCAAAGCCCTTCCGCTGGACCATGGCTGATAAACCTCTAACCGGCTGAGCAAATGAGTCCTACAATTCCGCTCGGCAGTACTAGCCTCCACTAGAGCTATGCGGGATTTTGGGTGACGAGGCGATCGGGCGGCGTGGTTTGATGGCGCTTCAATGACCTCCGTTCCATCTTGGAAATCTGACACCTCCGATAACTTTCGGCAACTGATTTTCACCGTGGCACGTTCTGTGCCGCTGGGCACTCTAACGCAGCAGATTAGCCGGCTGATTTCCACGCAGGACGGCTCGGTAGTATCATGGCCCGCGCGATTACGTCACCAACGCGCTTGCAAATGACAGGATCATTGAAACGAGGGTCAAGCTCGTAAGGCGGGGCGGGCTCTTGCGATTCCAAGATCGCATAAGCGTCAGAAAAACGAAGGTCTGAATTACCGACTCTTGGCTGTGGCATTGAGGCACCGCCAATCTACCCTTACTGCTAATCATCCCGCGGGTGTATTGTTCCCGGTTCCCGATAATCCGAACCCCGTTTCGGTTGATCGGGGGCTTCGACCGTGCGGCGCCAGGATTTCTCCCGCCAGGAACGGGTTTGCAGAGGCCAGAGACCGGAGGCCGAAAACGACCGCGGACCGATTTTCGTGACCGGCTGAGACCGCATACCCGGCAACTCAGCCGCGAAAATGTCCGCAAATTGCGGGCTCTTCGTCAGAGACCTGGAAACGTCTCCAACCAGACCGTTATGAGCGACATTCCCAACAAGGACGATCCAGGAAAATCATACACTTAGGGCTCGTCCGCGAATAAGTGAATCGCCGGGGTGTTGATTTTTTGCCTGGCTGGATTCTCGCAGGACTCGCAATACTATATCGGATTCGTGTGATTGATGAATTGGCGATTCGGCTGCGGTTCGAGGCGCTCGCTCCGGTGCTTGATGAGCGGGGGCGGCGGCGTTTTGCGGCGGCCGAGGCAGCGGCCGCCGGTCGCGGCGGGGTGAGCGCCGTGACGCGCGTCACGGGCATTGCGCGCAGCACGATCGGGCGCGGCGTGGCCGAATTGCGCGCGGGAGAGAGCCCCGCCGGCGACCGCGTGCGCCGGCCGGGCGGTGGCCGCAAGCCGATGAGCGAGACCGATGCGAGCCTGCTCGATGATCTGCGCTCGCTGGTCGAGCCGGAGACGCGCGGCGATCCGCAATCGCCGCTGCTGTGGACGTGCAAGAGCCTGCGCAAGCTCAGTCAGAGCCTGCGCGACATGGGCCACGAGATCGGCCGCACGCTGGTCGGCGAACTGCTGCACAAGCTCGATTACCGCTTACAAACCAATCGCAAGACCCGCGAGGGATCGAGCCATCCCGATCGCGACGCCCAATTCCATTACATCAACGATCGCGTGAAGGAAGCGCTTGCGGCCGGCGAGCCGGCGATCTCGGTTGACACCAAGAAGAAGGAACTCGTCGGCGACTTTCGGAACGGCGGGCGGGAATGGCGGCCGCGGGGCTCGCCCGAGGAAGTCCGCGTGCACGATTTTGTCATTCCCGAACTCGGACGGGCGGTGCCCTATGGCGTCTACGATATCGCCGACAACGCCGGATGGGTGAGCGTGGGCATCGACCACGACACCGCAGCTTTCGCCGCCAACGCCATCCGAAGCTGGTGGAAGCTCATGGGAGCGCTATCCCAACGCCCGCAGCCTGCTGATCTCCGCCGATGGCGGCGGCAGCAACGGTTCGCGCGTGCGATTGTGGAAGATCGAGCTACAAAAGCTGGCCGACGAGCTCGGCGTTCCCATCACCGTATGTCACTTGCCGCCCGGCACCAGCAAGTGGAACAAGATCGAGCATCGCCTGTTCTCGTTCATCACCGGCAACTGGCGCGGTAAACCGCTCGTCAGCCATCAGGTCATCGTCCAGTTGATCGCCGCAACGACGACGAAGACCGGTCTCAAGGTTCGTTGCCAACTCGATGAAAACACCTATCCGGCCGGCATCAAGGTGTCCGACACCGAAATGGATGCCGTCAACCTCACCCGCCATGACTTCCACGGCGAATGGAATTATACCGTCAGCCCAAAAGCACTCGCCCTGGAGCAATAGTTCTCGGACGGGTCCTTAGCGGAAATTCAGCTATGATTGTTCGCGTTTGCTGGCGGGGTTTCATTGGTGAAACGTTGGTGGTGAACTACCTGCGGGTCGCTAGATTGCCATGTGCAAGGCGGTCTTTCCATATGACCGGCGCGCCCACGCGATATCAATTTATGGGGTTTACAACTTGAGTGACCAGGTGGCGTCATGCGTAGGGTTGAGATCGTCGAAGAACCAAGTCAAACGTACAAGTGGATTGCGATCGACAAAGGCACGCGCCAGTCGTTGCTGCGCCTGTCCGACGGGGACGGCGCGCCGTGCCGCTCAACACCGGCCTCGCCTTCCGGATTGCGTAGGTAGTTGGGTCAGGTTCGACAACAAAAGGAGCCCCGGTCTAATGGACGCGAGGCTCCTGTGGTCTGCTCTCCCGACTTGTCTTTTTTCCTCCCTAGAGAGCACCACGTTACTACGTCTTCGTTCGGTTACTACTACGTCTTCGTTCGCCCGGGGCGCTCTAGTTTTTCGGCTCTATCTCGGAACACTGCAACCAATTCAAGCAGGGCCGTGTTCACGTACCACTCGTTGGCTTCACTCATAAGCTCGACGCATTCATCGGCTCGCTGTCGATACTCCTTCGAAGTCGGCATGATGATCTCCCCCGATCTTTTCCAGTCCCGGAGGACAAATGAACACACGTGGTTCTGGTTCCGGCAACTTAACGAAAAAAAATGGCAGAGGCCCCGCGATCGAAATACGACCGGCTTGATCCCCCGCCGGCTTGTGTCGGCCGGCGGTGCCCGGATGACCCTCGAAATTCGGACGTCAACACCTTACGCACATTGGCCTGGGAGATCCCGAATTGTCTCGCTATGCGGGCGGGCGTGATTCCGGCCTTGAAGTTGGCGCGCACTGCATTCACCTGGCCTTGTGTCAACGCGACCTTGGGCTCGTCTGGCTTCCGCCGTTCGGACGGATCTTCCGTTGCCATTGATCGCTCAGACGCGCGCTTACCTGTTCCGTACCGGGCCGATCGAATTTCTGGCGCACTTGTCGTCAGCCTGCCGCGTCGTTCCAGCTCATGCCAGGTAGCCGCAAGCAGCCTATCCAGCTCCAAGTCGTCCAACTGCCGGACGGCGTTGGAAAGGGTCCGCGGCAGCACGTATCGCGGTGAGGATTTATCGGCGATGCTTACGACCGCGGCGGACAGTTGTGCGGATGTCTGATGTACAGGAGTGCGACAAGGCTCTTGAGCGCCTGCTGCCCAGAATAGGTCCGCCGTTGGATCCTGAGTGCGACTCAATGGCATGTAGCGAACTATGCCGCCGGCGATCAAACACAGCAAGTGGGCCAAGAACCGAGCGGACCAAAAACAGAGCAACGAATTGATCGCAGGATGGACTGGATTTCGACCTGCGAAGCGTATTGCCGGCTCGAACTCTACCCTCGCAAGCGCGAGGCGCCGCCGCGGGGATATTCCATGCTCCGATCTGCCCGAAACCAGCAATAACATTATCCAGAAAGGACTGGCATTCGGGCGCGGACAGAGCGGTAGTGTGACCGTTCCGGGCACCAACCGTGCCTCGGGATCCTGCCCCGCCGGCTCCGTGGCCGAGGTGGGGCTGTGGTGGTGGCGGCAACGACGCCGCACCAACGGAGGATCCCGATGTCAAGACTCACCGATACGCAGCTCGTCATTCTGTCCGCGGCCTCGCAGCGCGATGATCGCGGAGTTGAACTGCCGGCGAACGTCAAGGGTGAAGCGGCCCGAAAGGCTGCCGATAAGCTCATCCGCGCCGGCCTGCTGGAGGAGGTTCGCGCCGCCGGCTCGCTCCCGGTCTGGCGCCGCGATGACCGCAATGGGCCGATGGCGCTTCGCATCACCGAGCAGGGCCTCGAAGCGATCGACGTCGACGGCGCGGCGGAGGCCGCTCCCAAGCAGACAAGCGTCCGCCCGGCTCCCGCCCACGAAGTCGAAGCAGCCGCAGCCGAGGTCATCGCCTCCCGCAAGCGGATTTCCGTTGCAACGCAGAAGTCAGCCCGGAAGAAGCATCACCCGGGCAAGGCAAAGACCACGGCTGGCTCGCCGCATGAAAGCCGGTCGGGCTCGAAACAAGCTCGCGTGCTGGCGATGCTGGGCCGACCTGAGGGAGCGACGATTGCTGCCATCATGCGCGCGACCCATTGGCAGCAGCACTCGGTCCGCGGCTTCTTCGCAGGGGTGGTGCGCAAGAAGCTCGGCCTTGATCTGCGCTCGGAGAAAGCCGACGGTACCAGGGTCTATCGCATCGTCCACAGCGGCGGTGCACGTTCTGAGTCCCGCGGCTCGCGCCGTCGCGCAGCTTGAGCGCCATGCCACGCGTGGTGATCGATCCGGCGGTGCTGGATCGAGCCTCGCTCGACATCGAGATCGCGCGTCTGCGCGGTCTCGATGTCGGCGAACTGCGGGCCAGATGGCACACGGTGTTCAGACGCCGCGCACCCCCTCACCTGCCCCGCCACCTGCTGTTTCGTATTCTGGCTTATCGGCTGCAGGCCGATCGGCTCGGCGAATTGGATGCCGACAGTCGGCGCCTGCTTGACCGGATCGGGTCGGGGTCGTCGGACGGGATCGACCGGCTCGTTGCCGACTTCAACCGGTCCAGAACCGAGTTGAGGCCCGGCACGCTGCTGACGCGCGAGTGGGATGGCCAGCTGCAGCGGGTCATGGTGCTGGCTGGAGGGTTTTGTTGGAACGGTAAGACCTACCGAAGCCTGTCCAAGGTCGCCTTCGCCATGACCGGCACCCACTGGTCTGGGCCTAAGTTTTTCGGCCTGAGCGATAAATCGGCATCGCAGGTACAGCCATGAAGAGGGTGTCGATCAAGCCGGTCCGCTGCGCCATCTACACCCGTGTGTCGACCGACCACGGGCTCGAGCAGGACTATAACTCGCTCGACGCCCAGCATGATGCGGCGCAGGCCTATATCCGCAGCCAAGCCCATGCCGGCTGGGCCCTGATCCGGGCCCGCTACGATGACGGGGGCTATTCCGGAGGCTCGACCGACCGCCCTGCCCTGCAACGGCTCTTGGCCGACATCAAAGCTGGAAAGATTGATGTCATTGTCGTTTACAAGGTCGACCGGCTGACCCGCTCGCTGGCGGACTTCGCCAAGCTTGTCGAATTGTTCGACGGTCATGGCGTATCCTTCGTTTCGGTCACCCAGCAGTTCAATACGACGACCTCCATGGGGCGGCTGACGCTGAATGTCCTGTTGTCGTTTGCCCAGTTTGAGCGGGAAGTCACCTCCGAGCGCATTCGCGACAAGATCGCCGCCTCCAAGCGCAAGGGCCTGTGGGTCGGCGGCATGGTCCCGCTCGGATACGTGACCAGGGACCGCAAGATCGTCGTGGTTGAAGAGGAGGCCGAACGGATCCGGACCATCTTTCGGCGGTATTTGGAGCTTGGCAGCCTCAACCGCTTGATGGCGGACCTTCGCGAGCGGGGGGTCGTGACCAAGGCGCGATCTCTCAAGAGCGGGCGCACGGTTGGCGGGATCCCGTTCACCCGCGGTTCCCTCGCCCATTTTCTGCGCAATCGGTTCTACATCGGCGAGGTCGTGTTCAAGGGCGAGGTCTTCCCCGGCGAGCAGCCCGCCATCCTCGATCGTGATCTCTTCGACGCCGTGCAAGCCAAGCTCAACGACCAATGCCAAAATCACACCGTCGCACGCGGGACATCCGAAGCCCTGCTCATCGGTCGCATTTATGACGACCGTGGCAACCGGATGAGCCCGAGCCACGTCCGCAAGGGAGGGATCAAGTATCGATATTATCTCTCATCACCCCTCCTGCACGCACAGCCTGGGCGTGTCGGATCGGTGCGCCGGGTGGCGGCGGCCGAGGTCGAGGCTCTCGTCCAATGCGCCGTCCGCGAGCATCTCGCGGATTGCACAGAAAGCGATAACAGTGACCTCATCCGTAGCCACGTCGTCCGAGTCGAGGTCCAAGCGGATCAATTGGCAGTCGAGCTCAAGGCAGAGGCATCGAGCGATCCGCCCAACGCGGTGGACAATGAGCGACTTGTTTTGCGCGTCCCATGGAAGAAGACGCCAATGAAACGGCGACGCGAGATCATCGTGCCGGCTTCCGTGTCTTCAGAAGACCGTCGGCCGATTCGCGCCGAGACCCGCGTCACACTCGTTGCCTCCATCGCGCGTGGCCGGCATTGGCTTGATGAGATCATTGCCGGCACCGTCACCGGTGTCGAGCAGATTGCTGCACGCGACAAATGCAGCATTCGACAAGTCAATATGACGATCTCGCTCGCTTTCCTCGCGCCCGAACTGGTGAAGGCTGCCGTCGAAGGGCGACTGCCTCGCGGCATCGGCGTCACCCGTCTGCGCGATGCTCCTGCTGAGTGGTCGCGCCAATACGCGATGCTCGGCTTGTCCATTTGATCCTGGCGGTCTTCATGTGCAACCGGGGACGGCGCCAGGAACGGGTTTGGACAGCACAGAGACCGGGAAGATCCGTCGAGAAGATCATCCTCGTCGGCTTCGTAGCGAACACCTGCATCGAGGGCACCGCTCGCTTCGGCATGGAGCTTGGCTACCACGTCACGCTCATCAAGGATGCGACCGCTGCCTTCGACCGCGAAGGCATGCACGCGGCGCACGAGGTCAATGGACCGCGCTTCGCACACGCTATTCTGACCACCGATGAGCTGCTGCCCTACTGCCTGCATCAGCGCAACGCGCGTCCGCCTCGCAGGCAGCCTGAAGGAAGACCGGCATGCCTTACCTGCACCTTGATTTACCCGGCACCTATCCCATCGAGGTAAAACGCGAACTGGCAACACGGCTTTGCAAGCTCTACGCGGAGGTCATGGAGACGCAGTTGTGGCGACCGAATGTCGGGATCGCCGAGCTCGGCAAGGACAATCTCTTATCACCTCGGTTCCGACGTCGGTGTCACTCGCCTTCGCGATACTCCTGCCGAGTGGTCTCGCCAATACGCGATGCTCGGTTTGTTGATTTGATCCTGCAGTCTTTCATGTGCAACTCAGGCCGGCGCCAGGAACGGGTTTGGAGAGCCCAGAGACCGGGAGCCAAAATCCACGCTATCGCGACCTCTGCCGGCGGCAGAGACCGCACATCCCCCATTTGAACCCGCGAAAACGCCCGCAAATTGCGGGCTATTCGTCAGAGACCGGGAAACGCCGGTTCGCATCGGACTGCGTGGTGGAGGATGCAGTCCTGATCGAACCAGTCTCAAGGCCCAAATTCCCGATAGCTGGGAAAATAAATGGGAATTTTTCGGAATTAGGGCCGGTTTTCAAAATTCCACGCCTTTTCAACGAGCAAAGGCAGTGGCTTGCCACCACCAAAATTCCCGGTGCAACAGAATTGGGAATTTTGCCGGGGGTATCTGGGAATTGACAGCCGCTTCGGCCGCAGATGGGAATCTTTTGAGCTTCGTGTCTAAGTAATGTCATATTTGACATTCATTAAATCCAGCGTATTTATGACGCATGGAATTCCGATACAGGCACATAGAAGCCGCTCTGGCGGAGGTGATGAACATCAAGCCAAAAGACATGGGTGCATTCCGCGCCCGACTGCGGCATCTCCGAAACATTGGAGTGCCACGGCTACCGAATCCGGGCAGCGGTCAACCGATCGACTACTCTCGCCGTCAGGCCCTTGAACTGCTGATTGCGTTGGAACTCGAGAAGTCCGGACAAGCTCCAAAAAAAGTGGCCGTTACTACGGAAACGATCCTGCAAACAAAAGAGTTGGCTCGTCTCGCGGGAACGATCGTGCGACAGTCGCCCTATGGGAAGTATAAAGGCAGAGACTGCTACGCAGTTGTCAGTGAATCGAGGCCGGGGGTCACGATGGCATTTGGTTTGAGGGCCTTTTCGGAACTGATGAAATCCGCTCCCGACGTTTTCCTGGTCATCAACGTCTCAGCTTGCGTGAAGAAGCTGGATCCGGCGCTGAATCGAGCCCTGGCTTCGAACTGAAATTTTTTTGGTCAATTAAATGTCATAACTAACATTCGAAAGGACGCCTCAATGACAAGCAAACCACGACCACCTGCCGAACATCTACTTGGAAGTGCTCGCTCGTTCCAACGTCCGCCCGGCACGCTCGAACAGCAAAACGTGCTTCGTGCGCCGGACTCGCTTCGGATCAATCCCCGAAACGCACGCACCCATTCAAAGCGTCAAATCCGACAGCTTGCCTGTAGCATCGAGGCGGCGGGGTTCATCGGCGCGATCGTGATCGATGAGACAGACATGGTCTTGGCCGGTCATGCACGGCTCCGCGCGAGCATGCTCCTGGGCATGAAAGTCGTTCCAACGATCAAGGTGGCGGGACTGAGCGAAGCCCAGAAGCGGGCATTCGTGCTGGCCGACAACAAGATCGCCGAGAATGCTGGCTGGGACCGAGAAATCCTAGCGCTAGAGCTCGGCGAGCTCGCCGAATTGCTGCTGCCGCTCAACTGGGATCTGACCCTGACCGGCTTTGAGCCGGGGGAGGTCGATCTCCTGCTCGCCGACCATGGCGACCCCAAACCAGACCCAGCCGATACCGTGCCGCGACTCAATGACCATGCTGTCACGCGACCCGGCGACCTGTGGTGTCTCGCTCGGCATCGCCTCCTGTGCGGAGATGCCCGTTTGCGGGTCGATCTCGATCGGCTCATGGGGGATAGGCGGGCGCACATGATGTTCGCCGACCCGCCCTACAATATTCAAATCGCGGACGTCCAGGGACGAGGCCGGATCAAGCACCCAGAGTTCGCCTTTGCGTCGGGCGAGATGAGCGCGGCGCAATACATTTCCTTTCTCGAGGAAGGTCTCGGCAATGCCGCGCGGGTCTCGATTAATGGCGCCGTCCACTTCGTATGCAGCGACTGGCGGCATATCGCCGAACTGATCGCCGCCGCGCGGACGGTCTATGGCAGCATGCTCAATCTTTGCGTTTGGGCGAAGACCAACGCCGGCCAGGGGTCGTTCTATCGCTCGCAACATGAACTCGTCGGGGTCTTCCGGGTCGGGAATGGAGGTCACCAGAACAATGTCAAGCTCGGTCGCTTCGAGCGCAATCGCAGCAACTTGTGGACCTACCCTGGAGTCAACTGTTTCGGCGTGGGGCGCATGGACATGCTTGCGATGCATCCGACGGTCAAGCCGGTCGCGCTCGTCGCCGATGCGATGCGCGACTGCACCACCAAGGGTGACGTTGTCCTGGACCCCTTCCTTGGCTCCGGTACCTCCATCCTCGCGGCGGAGAAGATCGGACGGCGCGGCTACGGGCTCGAATTTGAGCCACGCTACATCGATGTCGCGATCCGGCGCTGGGAAACCTACACGAAGTCGGAAGCCGTGCTTGAAGGTGATGGCCGCACCTATGCGGAAGTGAAAGCCGAGCGTCTTCAGGACAACAACAACCCGCAACCTGCGACATCACCCGGCACCACCAAGGATGATGGCGCGAGCTCCAACTCTTGCGATGGGGGTGACCGGGTGGGGCTGTGCGAGGCGATTGCTGTCACGCCGACCACAGGAGGGGACAAATGAGCCCGTCAGGAGCGCCCAAGGGATCTCGAGGCACCGGGAAGAAGGCCGGCTTCGATTACGAGGTCGGCTACAAGCGCCCGCCCATTGCCGCGCGTTTCCGCCCAGGGGGCATTGGTAATCCGAAGGGGAGGCCCAAAAAGCAAAAAACGGTCGGTCAAGCGATACAAGAGGCCCTGATGACCCGGGTCAGGATCGAGGAGAATGGCCGATCCAAAACCATGACGGCTCAGGAGGTCATCATCCGGAACCTTGTCCATGCTGCGGCGCGCCGCGACACCCGGGCCATCCATTTGCTCTTCACATTGAGGGAACGCTACCAAGATAGCCCTGAAACCACGCTCAACCCGACCGAGCTTGAGAGCGAAGATCGAAAGATCCTTGAGGAGTATCTCGCGATGCTGCCGACAAACGGCACCGATGTCGCTTCGAACTCTTCTACGGACAAAACAAATCAGAATACCAACGATGGCGAGCCGATTGCGAAGCCTGAGGGCTCGGACGGAGACGCATCATGAGCAGCCTCGACCGCGTCGTCTTCAACGCGATCTTGCGGCAAAATTTCCATGCCTTTGCGCGCAAGGTCTTTCTTACCCTCTGCCCCGGTCAGACCTTCATCCCGGTCTGGTTCATCAGGGCCCTCGCCTATCAATTGGAACGGGTCCGCCGCGGAGAGAGCAAGCGGCTCATCATCAACATGCCCCCGCGCTCGCTAAAGTCGATCATGGCCTCGGTGGCATTCCCGGCTTTCGTTCTCGGCCACGATCCGACGCGACGGATCATTTGCGCAAGCTATTCCGGCGAGCTTGCCCACAAGCTGTCGAACGACTTCCGCGCCGTCCTCGCAAGCTCCTGGTACCAGACGATCTTCCCAAGGACCCGGATTGGTCCCTACAAAGATAGCGAGGTCGAAATCGAACTGACTCAACGCGGGTTTCGGCTTGCGACCTCGACCGGCGGCACCCTGACGGGCCGCGGCGGCGATCTCATCGTCATTGACGATCCGCTCAAGCCCATTGACGCGCTGTCCGATTCGAAGCGGAACGCCGCGAATGAGTGGTTCCTCAACACGGTCGTTTCGCGCCTGGATGAGAAGCGCACCGGCGCGATCGTGATCGTCATGCAGCGCGTGCACATGGATGATCTGACAGGTTTCGTGCTCGGCCAATCGGATGAATGGACGGTGTTGAGCTTGCCGGCGATTGCTGAAGGCTTCGAGAGTATCCCGTTGAGCATGGTTCAGATTCATGAGCGGCGACCCGGCGAGGTCCTTTCACCGGATCGCGAGCCGATGGAGGTTCTCGAGCAGTTGCGTCTCCAGCTCGGCTCGGATTTATTCTCAGCCCAATACCAGCAATCCCCCGTTCCGCCGGGCGGGGCGATGATCAAGCGCCACTGGATTCGACGCTACACTCAAGTTCCCCCCGCATCCGCTGGGAGCTTCGTGGTCCAGAGTTGGGATACAGCGGCAAGAGGAGGCCCCGACAATGACTGGTCGGTCT
>WNFV01009101.1_pt1 | contig 11195 bp, 8 predicted proteins | sample 5400101 | NCBI WGS metagenome assembly WNFV01 (sample SAMN13153361, study PRJNA577476) | soil metagenome | isolation source: 115 cm soil or saprolite under grassland replicate 1 | place: USA:California | collected 2016-06-15
GAACCAACCTACTACGGTAGCGGCAAGGATGATCAGGGCAAAAAGCACAAGCGGGGGCAAACCACCGACTGCGGAAACGCCCAAGCGGGCGTACGTCTGGCCAATGACGATGTAGTACGGAAAGATCGCCAAATCGCCGACCAGCAACACCCACAGTGCCCAGGCTCGCCCTTGGCGAAGTGCAAACCAGGTCACTCCGAGATGAACAATGGCGAAAGCCATCATATATGCACACATCGTGTCCATGAGGCTCACGAGAAAGGCTCCCAGCCTGGGATCGGCCCTATCCAAATCAGCTAGGGTGCGTCCAACTAGCATGGCATCGGCCTCTGGGTCAATTACCAGTGCGCCTCCCGCCCCGCCAGCGCCATTTATATGGAGTGACAGGGGGACAAACACCGCGGCCAATACATTAATTGCCCCATACAGCAGGAAGAGCACAACAGCGAGTCCAAGCCGACTTCGCCAACGAAACGACCATAGGTTGGGCATTTGTGTGGACATGATGACGCCTTCCTCACGGGTCACAACACGATTCGTTGTAAGCCGCACTAATAGTTGTCCAGTAGCTGATATTGAACAAGGGTGAGCCGCCCCACTATGAACTTGGTTGGCAGCCTCAACATAACAACTGATATCTGTCATTCTTCGCTTTCTTGCAATTTAGAATGACAATGTCACATTCGCGACAAGTCAGCGTCGAATCTTTCCAAACCAGCGCGGGACTTTATTCTTATATTCACGATAAGCCTCACCAAAGTGCGCCTCCAAAATACGTTCTTCCTGCGGCATCGCGTAATAATTGAAGAATATGTACCAAGCTATAAAGGCGATCAGGAGAGCGACGCTCCCATAGAAAATTATCCACCCCAATAAGAGAATCAGTTCAGAGAGATACATCGGGTGGCGCGAAAAAGCGTACATGCCGCGCATCAGCAGGTAACTCTTGTCTAACTCCCATTCGATTCCCTGGGGAGACGCAGCAGAGTGTACGGCCACGCCCCAGAGCAGGCCGATCGTTCCTATCAGGACGGGGATCAGTCCGAGAATATTCCAGATGCTTGGGCGACCCTCTACCCATCCATAGCGGGGAGTAAGCAATGAAATTGCCCAAGGCAATACCCACCAAACGATGAGAGCCAGAGGATAAGCCAGCCAGGGGGAAAGATGCTTGACTTTTTTAGTTTGCTCTTGTTTTGAATGATCAGTTGTGTTCATGACTTTCACTTTCTGCCTGCCCAAAGGCTGGCTTTACACATAACAATTGTTACACGTATTAAGAGACAATGAAAACGATAACCACTTGAGATCACTCAACAAGCTTCACCATGTTTCGGATATTGCCGCGTACACCACCAACTCCTTGTTTGAACTGGCGGTCTTGCTTGTAAACCACCATTGGCATTCCATGTTTCGGAGTGAGAGTCACGTGCACAAGCCGGTCCACTCGTGTCCCTGTCACGAACTCTAAGCGGTAACGTTGCAGTACCAGCGCCAAAATCACCTTGAGTTCCTGCATGGCAAACGAGGACCCAATGCACATGCGGGGGCCGCCACTAAAGGGAGTAAACTGGAAGACGCTCGGCTGGATCGTCAGCCACCGATCCGGATCGAACTTGAGCGGGTCAGGATAGATCTCCTCGATGCGGTGCGTGTGATAGGTGCTCATCACGATCTCCGCCCCTGCCGGAATGGAATAACCTCCCAAATCATTTGCCTCCGCGGCAACCCGGTGGATAACAGGAAAGGGCGGCAACAATCGCAGACTTTCTTTTATGATCCGCTCTAGCAGTGGTAGTCGGTCCAACTGCTCAACGCTGGGAAGATTGCCGCCTAGCACATGGTCAAGCTCATCCACAACACTCGCGTGGATGCCAGGGTGCTGAGAGAGTAAGAATAATGTCCAAGTAGCCGCATAGACAGAAGCATCGCGGGAGCCCCACAACAAAAGGCTGATGTGCCCAATTAACTCGTCTTCAGACAACGATGAACCATCTTGGTCACGGGTCTGGATCAGCATGGAAAGCAAAGAATGATCTTTCGCCCCTTCTGCACGCTTCGCCTCGATCAATCGGCGGGTCGTTGTTTCGATTTCCTTCGAGAGATCCAGCCAGCCACGATAGCGAAAACCCGGGAGATCAAAAGGCATCAGATGACTCAATGACATTACGTAGTCAATCCACTTTCCCACAACCAAGCCAACTCGTTCGCCTTCATCGACGTTTTCTTGTCCAAATAATGTCAATGCTGTAATTCGCATGGTCAATCGCAGCATTTCCTGGCTCACGTCAAGCCGTTGGCCGTCCTGCCAAGCGTTAAGCATTTCTAGTGTGGAGTTGACCATATCGTTATGGTAAGTCTGAACAGCCTGTTTATGAAAAGCGGGCATCATGAGCCGGCGATGCTTGCGATGTTCATCTTTCTGTAAATAAGGCAGACCCGTCATGATGCGTGTCACTGGCTCTTGGCGCGGGGAAATCTCGCCGATTGGATAAAGGCTAAGAGACATGGCAACCCGATAATAGGAATCATGCTCTGTCGTTACTTGCTGAATCAGCTCTGGACCGTAAAGAAACACAGTCCCGGGGTAATTCGGATTCGGTGGCGTAGCCATGGGAGGCGTTTTTACCCATACGAGTTTCCCATATTCCCCAAACAGAGTATCCAGATAGCCAATTGGATCATTAAAAAAGGAAATCGCAGCACGATAGGGTCCCAGGAAGGATTGGGGACCTGGTATGGCTCTTGACAAATTTTGTTGAATCGTTGTCATTCTTCACCTCTAAAGCTTTTTGTCTCAAACGCGAATAAGTTTAGCCTTGAGTCAATGCTCCTTCATTTTTCCTGGTTGAATGTTGCCGTATTCATAGATTATCTCGGTATTGCCCACCGTCGACACGAATATATGTGCCAGTGATCCAGCCCGCGCGTTCGGAAGCGAGGTCATCTATTCTCCCTATAAACACTAATAAAGAGAAATAATTCAAGATCAACCCAGTCGTAGGCAGAGTAACTTCGAAGATAAGTGAGCCAATCTTGTCTTCGAAGTAGAACGGATATTTAATTGAAACTCATTTGTCTAAACATCATTATATGACTAAGGGATTTCATTTGCAACACCTCTACTTCACAATCCTGCTTTTTCCGGCGATTCGATGATAAAGCTCACAACCCATCTATATGTGTCAGCTTTGCTATTGGCTGTGCCATGCAGTGTGTGTATACCTGCAGGCGGGTTTATAAGCACTACATCCCAGGCCTTCACCTGCCGGAAGATTTCCCGAATAGGAGATGGGCTAGGCGCTAGGTCTGGCAGAACGTAGGTATATAACCCGAAAGCCGCTAAGTCCAATGGGTGTCCGTCCAATGACAGTTGCCAAGTAAGCGCAGACCAGTCTAAAGCTTGTAAAGCTTGATCCGTCCCTTCAAATGGCTGACCAATTGCCAGCTTGGACAATGATGGAACATGGCAATCCACAGCAATCATGCTATCGCTTTCCCGTGCGGCAGAGCAGAAAGCCCGTAGCGGCGGTGCCCCCATTGTGCCAGTGGTAATCACCATGCTGTCCATTTTGTCGCCTGGTTTGAGCAAGGGATCGTCGGCAGACTGCCAGGCTGGCTGGCAGGCCAGGATTACAACCGCTGCCAATAAGCTAAAGGCGAACAACAAAAATTTCTTCATTATTAAACTCCTCATTCAGAATGGTGGAGTTGCCACGGGAATCGATAAGACAGATGGCTCGCTTGCTGCAACCCAGGCAAGGACTGATGTTTCAGATAGAACGAGGCGGGTATGTGACGCAGGCGGGATTGGAACCGAAATAGGGCTAATCGAATTTTTTACAACAGGTATTCGGTCCGCCTGATAGGCACCCTGGGTTGATGATGTCAAATTACCCCAGATTGCGGCAGCAATCAAAGCAAAACTTGTAATGATTAGGATTGCGATGAGTCCAATTACCAGTGCACGTTGGACACGAATCACATGCGGATCAGTAAGCGTGGTTGTGGACATTGCGTTTTCCTTTCTCTATCAATGCACTCACTAGAAACCGGTTAGCTATGAGCTACCGATCAGAATACCAGCCGCGAAGACAACCACTCCGCCGACGACTACTTGAAATGTTGCTGCCAGTAAAGGTGTGTCCATGTAGCGGTTACGAATCCAAGCAATCAACAATAACTCTACGATGACAACTGCTACTGCGATCAGAGCTGCAGTTAGGAAGGCAGGGATCAGAAACGGAAGTGTGTGACCCAAGGCGCCTAAGAAGGTCATCAAGCCGCACACTGTCCCGCGCAGCCAAGGGCTGCCGCGCCCACTCAACTTGCCATCGTCAGACATGCCCTCTGAGAAAGCCATGCTAATTCCTGCGCCGACCGCGGTGGCTAAACCAACCAAGAAAGCCGTGTGACTGTCGCGTGTGGCGAAGGCGGCGGCGAACAAAGGCGCCAGCGAGGAAATAGATCCGTCCATCAAGCCAGCCAGGCCTGGTTGGACAACGCTCAGAATGAACGCCCGCTGCCCTTCTGGGCTAGACCTTCCAACTGAACTTGAAATTGCATCATTCTGAATCATTTTATTCTCCTTATTTCTAAATAAACTACCTTGAATGAAAATCTAAAGTTGCTTCTATTTAAACAGAAATGGAGACTCAATTGGTCTCCTTTAGGTATACAATAAGGTAGACGAATTGGTATACACAATTTTCTGCTCTTTGTTTTAATGAACGAATGGAAACTACAATTTCCTTTGGATATTGGATACGGCGGCAGCGTAAGGCGCTTGGCCTGACACAACAGGCCCTAGCTTCTGGTTCCCTCTTCGATTAAATCCCTGACCTTTTCCCTGCCTCGGGATTCGTAAAAGAAGTGGTTCATGGTCAATGCTCCTTATCGTGCGCAGGTTCGATACGCTGACAACAGGTAGATTAACCCGCCATCCACACCAGTAGGTCCATCCTCCGTGTACGCCACCCGCATACCAGCTTCTTTCACATATTCAGTGTGGAGTGAGTAGCGAGAAGGCAAACTTTTACACGTTATGACAGAATCTGTCCCAGATGCAATGGCAGTTGTGGCGATGGCTTCCCGAACGGTGAGGGCGAGTGCCAGCATTAATACAATAGCAATCAACACATTGAATAAACGATGCTTTAGCATTTTGATCTCCTTTGGCCGGGAGAGATTTGCGCTCGAAAGTGCAGGAGTTCTTGCTGCCCGCTTGCGCGCCGGCCCTTTCACACTTTCACTGTAGTGTCTGGCGACCTACCCCACTTGCCATTTCCTACCAAAATTCTCCAAATGGCTTGAGGATGTGCTATGCTATTCTTATAAGCGGGAAAAATTGGGTTTTCGTGTGAAAGGATGTGCAGATGTCCATTTCAATCCCTGAGAACACGCTGGAGAAATTCACCACCTTCGGTGATCTGCTTCGCTTTTTGAGACGCCGCGCGGGTATCACGCAGTTGGAGTTATCCATTGCCGTTGGATACAGTGACGCACAGATCAGCCGCCTCGAACAAAACCTGCGCCCGCCAGACATTCCCACGATTGAAGCCCGTTTCGTTTCTGCTCTTGGATTGGAGGATGAACCCACAGCCGTCGCGCGGCTATTGGATTTGGCGGCCCACGTACGCCGCGAAGATGCGCCCAGTCTCGGTCTCTGTCCATACAAAGGATTGAACTATTTCGATGAAGCGGATGCAGACCTATTTGTGGGACGTGAGGGGTTAACCGCCAAGTTAGTCGAGCGCGTTCTTTCCCTCACTTCTAGCGGGTCACCGAATCAGACACGTTTCCTCGCGGTGGTCGGTGCTTCGGGCAGTGGCAAGTCCTCGCTTGTGCGAGCAGGGTTAATTCCCGGATTACGCTGGAACAAGAAATCGATTGATTGGCCGATCCATATCTTTACACCCACCGCGCATCCACTGGAAAGCCTCGCAGCAAGCCTTACTCCTGAAAATGAGACGGTCTCTGCCATCGCAACATTTATGGATGATCTGACGCACGACCCGCGCAGTTTACAAATCTTTGCGAAACGCAAGATGGGTTCAAAGAATGGATCGCATTTGTTGCTGGTAGTTGACCAGTTTGAGGAGCTATTCGCGTTGTGCCGCTCAGAGGAGGAAAGAGCCGCGTTTATCGGCAACCTGCTCACGGCTGCGTCTGAAGTGGACAGTCCGGTGATTGCACTCCTCGCGTTGCGTGCGGATTTCTATGCTCATTGCGCGCATTACATCCAATTGCGCGAAGCACTGGCCCAGAATCAGGAATATATGGGTGCCATGAGTGAAGAAGAATTGCGGCGCGCGATCGAAGAACCGGCCCGCCGCGGTCGCTGGGAATTTGAGCCTGGATTGGTTGATTTGTTGTTACATGATATCAGCCACGAGCCAGGTGCTTTGCCACTCCTCTCCCATGCCCTATTGGAAACCTGGCAAAGACGGCGCGGGCGCATGATGACATTAAGCGGTTACACCGCCTCCGGCGGCGTAGGCGGCGCCATCGCGGAAACAGCAGAGGCTGTATTCGCCGATCGATTTACGCATGATCAACAGGATGTTGCCCGCCGCATCTTCCTACGCTTGACTGAATTAGGTGATGAAAGTGCCACCGGCGATACGCGTCGACGCGCTAGTTTCAAAGAACTGATTCTGAAACCGGAAGAAACGAATACAACACATACTCTATTGAAAGTATTGGCAGATGCCCGTCTGATCGTTACAAGTGAGTATACAGTGGAGGTGGCGCACGAGGCCTTAATCCGTGAGTGGCCGAGACTACGCGGCTGGCTTGAAGATAACCGGGAAGGATTGCGTTTGCATCGTCAACTGACAGACGTGGCACAGGAATGGGATGCGCTCAACCGCCAGCCCGATCTGCTCTATCGCGGCGTACGTCTGGATCAAGCACGTGGGTGGGCACTTACATACGCCGATGAAATGAATCCGCTGGAGCGCGAATTCATGACAGCATCGATCGAAACCGCTGAACGTGAAGTCAAAGAAAAAGAGGCGCAGCGCCAACGTGAATTGGAAGCGGCGCGAAAACTGGCTGAATCCGAAAATCAACGGGCGGAAGTGGAAAGTCAACGAGCTCATGAGCAGACACAGTCTGCTATGCAACTCCGCAAGCGCGCCCGTTATCTTGCTGGCGCATTTGTGATAGCCCTTATCATGGCATTCACCGCATTGTTCTTTGGTTCGCAGGCTCGTCGGGCAGCCATCATGGCACAGGAGAGTGAGCGCACCGCTTTCTCTCGCGAACTGGCTGTGCAGTCTAAACTCAACCTCACGGTGGATCCAGAGCGAAGCATTCTACTCGCTCTTGCTGCTTTGGATCAGGCCCACTCCCAAGAAGCGGAAAATATGTTGCACGAAGCGTTGTCTGCTTCACGTTTGCTCCTGACTTTAAGGGGCCATGATGGGCCGGTATATGACGTGGCCTATAGCGCGGATGGAAAACGAATTGCCAGTGCTGCAGGGGATAGAACGGCGAGAATCTGGGACGCGGAGACAGGTGAAGAGTTGCTCACCTTGGTACATCCGGCAGAAGTCGGTAAGGTGATTTTCAGCCCGGATGGTGCACAACTTGCAACTGGCGCGGCCGATGGTTTGGTCAGACTTTGGGATATGGAATCAAGACAGGAACTGCTCAAAATTACTGGAGCGAAGGAACCGAACACACCAGATCCCCGAATCGTGTTTATCGCTTTTAGCCCGGATGGAAAACTTCTGGCAACTGTAGGCAAAGGTGAGGGCCTATTGAAATTCTGGGATCCAGCATCAGGAACTGAATTGTTTAGGATTAGCGATCCGGATTGGCTTGACGTTGCTCCTGGCACGAACCTGGTTCCTCGTTCAATTGCATTTAGTTTCGATGGAACAAAACTGGCAATTAGCCTTATCAGCAATGGCATAGGTTTGGGAAGAATTGAGATCTGGGATATGACAACGCATCAGAGAATACAGATGTTAGTTGGGCATTTTGACCTCCCATACCCCATAGTCTTCAGTCCGGATGGGACGCGCATTCTTGCTCCATCGGGCCCGGAGAGCCCAACTCCCACCATCTGGGACGCGGCATCCGGGGATTTGTTGTTCACATTAAGAGAACCCGTGAACACAATCATTTATAGTGCGGATGGGAAGCGGCTGCTCAGCGCAAGTCTTGGAGGGATCGCCAAAGTGTTCGACGCCGAGACCGGCGATTCATTACTGTCACTGACGGGGCACTCAGGTCGCGTCTTTAGGGTAGCCGAGAGTCCTGGTTGCGTTCAACCACCCGAGGCACCCTTTGCCTGGTGTGGCACCCGCCTCGCCACGGCCAGTGATGATGGGACTGTAAGAGTCTGGGATATCTCACCGGCCGGGAACCGGGAAGTTCTGACCTTACCTGAAATTGAATTTGCGCTTAGTCCCGATGGGACTCGCCTAAGCACGCTCAAATTGAACCCTCCTCCGCCAGCAATTGTCTCTCATGCTGTCATTCAGCAATGGAATTTGCCCACAGAAGTACAATCAGATCAGATTTCTGACTATAGGTCCTCCTCCATCAAGTTCGGTGACAATCTTCGAGCGTCCTGGTTCTGGTTCTTTCCCCACAAAGGTGTCTTTATTGCGGCATTCAAAAACAGTTCTTTGAAGTTTTGGGATGTGACTAATGAGGGCAAAGTAATATACTCAATATCCTGTTGTACTTGGACCCCGGGTATGGCTTTGTCTTTTTCAAACCGAAGTGAGCCCCGCCTAGCAATTGGAAATCCACAGAAAGGGACTGTGGTGATCTGGGATCTCCTCGCCGACGAAAAGATTCGGACGTTGCAGGTGGCTAAACCGAATGATCTTGTTGCATTTATGGACCCCGCCTCCTTGCAGACGGGTAACTATTCATATGGTGACAGTCCGATTGCCCTCAGTGCAGATGGGAAGCGATTGGCTACCCTCAAAAATGATACAACAGTTGAGATCTGGGATGTAATGACGGGCCGGAAACTCCAGACCCTGCCGGGGCCCGCCGTCATCGATGGTGCTCATCTGTGGTTCAGCCCGGACGGAAATTGGCTGATTATAGCGGACTGCACAGGAACGGCGATTGTGCACGAAGTGATAACCGGTGCTGAAGTGCATCGTTTCTCTAATGATGGCGCCTGCATCACTGGGGTTGACTTTAGTCGTGGCGAGAAATTGATGGCGGTGACCAGTGCTCAACTGGAGACGAAAATCCTGAATTTAGAAACGTGGCAGGAAGAGCTTACATTGCCGGGAGGCTGGCTGGTTCAATTCACACCGGATGGAACACGCGTCATCATCGGTAGGGATGAGCCGACAGGACTAACCAAGTCTGCCGTGCGTATGTACCTAGTAAATTTAGATGATGTCGTAACAGTGGCAAGGTCCCGTGTCACCCGCTCGCTAACGACCAAAGAATGCCAGCAGTATTTACACATGGACTCATGCCCCGATGAGCCGTAAGACTTGATCCCATCCATCAAGCCCGCCAGACGGGGTTAATCAATGTTCAGGATAAAAGCTCGTTGTTCATCTGCGCCTGAAGCGGAAATGGAGACTCAAATGGCTTTCTTTGGGTATACAATAAGGGAGATAAATTGGTATAAACAAATTTCCGGCTTTGCCCTAATTAACGGATGGATACCACAAGTTCTTTTGGCTATTGGATACGTAGGCAGCGCAAGGCACTTGACCTAACGCAACAGGGACTGGCGGAGCGGGTGGGCTGTTCGCTGGCGGCGATCAAGATGATTGAAGGGGATGAGCGCCGTCCGTCGCGTCAAATTGCTGAGCGGCTGGCGGACATTCTAGGTGTGCCAGCCGCTCAGCGCGAGATGTTCCTGGAAGTTGCGCGAGGCTTACGACCGGTGGATCAGCTTTTATTAGGTCATGAACCGCTTGTCTCAACCCACCTACCAACAGGCCTTGTGACCTTCCTATTCACAGACATCGAAGGCAGCACTCAACTTTGGGAACAATATCCGCAAGCTATGGAAGAGGCGCATGCGCGCCATGACAAAATCTTGCGGGAGGCGATTCAATCCAACAATGGTTATGTGTTTCAGATGATAGGTGATGAATTCTGCGCGGCATTTGATACTGCTGAGATAGCAGTGCGTGCGGCGGTGAAATCTCAGCTTGATTTGCATACTGAAAATTGGGGAGAGACACCCATCCATGTGCGCATGGGTATTCATACGGGAAAAGCTGAATTGCAGGAGGATGGGGTTTACCATGGATATGTCGCGTTGAGTCATGCAGAGCGAGTGATGTCTGTTGCGCACGGGGGACAGGTATTGCTTTCCTCTACTACGCAGCAGTTGGTGCAGGATGAGTTACCTAAAGGTGTTGAACTGCGCGATTTGGGGCAACAGCAACTCAAAGACTTGAGCCGCCCCGAACATCTCTTTCAACTCAATATTGCAGATCTGCCATCCGATTTCCCACCGCTCAATACGCATGCGTCCGCTCGTCATAACCTGCCTGTGCAATTGACCAGTTTCGTTGGTCGCGAGAAAGAATTGGCAGAGGTCAAGCATCTTTTGCAGGAAACGCACATATTGACGCTGACTGGCCCGGGCGGTACAGGCAAGACACGTTTATCTTTACAGTTGGCGGCTGAAGTATTGAAAGAGTTTTCGGATGGCGTATGGCTTGTCGAGTTAGCACCCCTTGCGGACCCGACCCTCGTTATACCGACCGTTGCATCCACACTAGGTGTTCGTGAGCAGCCCGGACGCACGATCTCGGATGCGCTCATGGATTATGTACGCGCGAAAAGCATGTTGCTACTCTTGGACAATTGTGAACATCTCATTGAGACCTGCGCACAGCTTACGAATGCTCTCCTGCGAACGGCGCCGCGTTTGAAAATATTGGCAAGTAGCCGCGAGGCGCTGGGCATCGCGGGTGAAACCGCGTACCGCGTGCCCTCGCTTCCCCTGCCGGACCCTCAACAACTTCATGACTTCGACGCGCTTGCACAAAATGATTGTGTGCGCCTCTTCGTAGACCGCGCACTAGCCGCCTACCCATCTTTCCGCCTCAAAGAAAAGAATGTATCCGAGGCAGAGCGCTTGCTTTTACGTCGACTTGCTGTTTTTGCCGGGGGTTGGTCATTTGAGGCCGCCCAAGCAGTATGTGGTGAAAATCTTGTCGACGACGTGCTGGATTTGCTGACCC
>WNFV01010293.1_pt1 | contig 11195 bp, 12 predicted proteins | sample 5400101 | NCBI WGS metagenome assembly WNFV01 (sample SAMN13153361, study PRJNA577476) | soil metagenome | isolation source: 115 cm soil or saprolite under grassland replicate 1 | place: USA:California | collected 2016-06-15
CAAGGAACTGGAGGTCGAAGATGACCGAGCTAAACGTGCTTCAGTCGTTATTTGCGGTTTTCTACGCTATCTTCTGGGGTGTTGTTGCAAACGCGCAGCCGAGGTGGCGAGCATTCAACTGGCCGGTCGCTTTCAAATTCACTCGGACACGTCGTAGGCTTGCTGTCGCAATCTGGCTCCTGAATCTGGCACCAGTTCTGGTTTTTGTAGTTTTCCTCGTAATGTTTAGGGGCGTGACTTTGGAATGGGCGCCCTCTGGGGTCCCATGGCTTGCGGGCTTGCAGATATTTCTCGCCATCGTTGCGGCACAAGTCCCGTTTGCCCTCAATCGACTATGGATCGGCACCTTGGAGCATGAACCAACCCGCTACTACTATCAGCGCTCCGAAGAACTCAATCTTCTGGCTGCCCATGAACCGAAACTCGATGAAAAAGACGAGGGAGGTGTTGCTATTAGTAAGGTTTGGTCACGGGGGAACCTACTAGCGAGCACCGGACATCTAGTCGTGTGCATTGCGGCAGCCGTCGCAATTAATCAGGGAGGGGCTTGGCGTCTTCTTGTTGGCGCTGGAATTGTTTTGTTTCTGATTTATGTCGCGGTGTGGGCCTTGAGGTCGAAAGAGTAGACTGCGATCCGCGCGGACTGAGCACTGAGGCGCGAATTATGGAGAATCTACTGCCGTGAGGGGACTGTCGATTGAGAATGATGCAACCCTGGCGCGAGTTTCTGATTCCTAACGCGGTGTTCCCGATCCGGGCCTGGATGCTGGCAGCACCTCTGCCCAAGTAGCGGGAAGACCAAGGGCCCCTGCCCTGGCTACGTTGTTGACCACATAATGCCGCTCTGTGCTGGTGGTCCTGATGCTCCCTCAAACATGCAATGGCAAACCATACGGCAGGCCAAGAATAAAGATCGGCTAGAACTAGAGCAGTGTAAGCGGCGCTGAACAGGGTCGGGAGTGGCGAAGGACCAAAAAGCATCTATGTGGAGCGTCGCCTTCACGACCCCGCGACAATCACCAGCTCGTTCTTCACCGACTTCACTCCCGGCACGCCCGCCACGACCTTCGCGGCCTTTTCCCGGAGCGCCCGGTTGTTCGCCGTTCCGTAGAGCGTCACCGTGCCGTCCGAGGCCACGGCGTCGATCGCGAGGAATTTCAAGGCCGGATCGGCGCCCAGCGCGGACTTGACCTTGTTCGCCAGCACTTTGTTTTGCGCCGGTGGCGGGATTGGCTTTCTCTTCGCTTTTCCACAGCGACTGGATCTGATCGCATGCGGCGAGGCTCAGCACCAGCGCGCCTGCGGTCACGGCGGAAAGGGCGCCGTGTCCTTTTCTATTCCATTTCATGACTCGTTCCTCCTTGAGAGAATATCCACCTCAGACACGGGACGATTCCGATAAGTTTCCCGGAATGAAACGAATTTCGCAAGCGCCCAACTGTACTGTCGCCGCCGCCCGACAGTCGCTGTCTGCGCTACACTTGCGCTGCCCAAGGTCCGCCAAAAGAAAAACCCGCGCTCCCGCAATGCCCGGTCCGCTCAATCTTGACGCGAGGCTCGCCGCGATCCACGCGGCGGAGTATCCGCGCTTCTCCGACGCCGAGATGGCGCGGCGCCGCTCGGCGCTGGCGCGCGTCATGGAGGAGGCGGAAGTCGACCATCTGCTCGTGTGCGGCGAGCAGCGCGCCGGCACCGGCGTCGCCTGGCTCACCTCGTGGCCCGCTACGGTCGAGGCCTACGTGATCGTCGCGCCGCGCGAGCAGCAAACGATGTACATGGAGTGGTACAACCACTGGCCGCTCGCGCGCAAGCTCGCGCGCGACACCGAGGTGCGCTGGGGCGAGCACCGCGGCATCGACAAGGCGATCGCCGACCTCAAGGCGCGCGGCGCAAAGCGCATCGGCCTGATGGGCGCCCTGGGCCTCGCGAACTGCCGCAAGCTCGAGGCGGTGTTCGGACCGCTCGTCGATCTCAACCGCGAGTACGTGCGCCTGCGGCTGGTGAAGTCGCGCGAGGAGATCGACTGGATGCGGATTGCGGCGGCGCTCACCGATCTCGCGATCGAGGGATTGCGGCGCGAAGCGAGGCCCGGCATGACCGAGCACGAGCTCGGCGCCATCTGCGAATCGGCCTATCACCCGCACGGCGGGGTGACCTACATCCACTACTTCCTCGCGACGCCGATGGCGAACCCGGAGTACTGCGTGCCGCGCCAATTCGCTTCCAGCCGCAAGGTAAGGCCGGGCGACGCGATCGCCACCGAGATCACCGCCCAGTTCTTCGATTATCCGGGGCAGATCCTCCGGTCCTTCACCGTGGCGGCCGAACCGACGCCCCTCTTCCGGAAACTCTACGACACGGCGGAAGCGGCGTTCGATGCCGTGACCCGCGTCATCCGCCACGGCACCAGGATGCAGGAAATCATCGACGCCGCGCGCGTCATCGAGGACGCGGGATTCACTGTATACGACGACCTCATGCACGGATTCGGCGGCGGCTACTTTCCGCCCGTGCTCGGATCGCGGAGCCGCCCGGCGGGACCGCTTCCGGAAATGACGTTGCAGGCGGGAATGACCTGCGTCGTGCAACCGAACGTCATCACCCCTGACCAGAAAGCCGGAGTGCAGGTCGGCGAGCTCGTGCTCGTTACCGAAACGGGCTTCGAGCGCCTGCATCGCGTCGAGCGGGGGTTGTTCAGGATCGGCTGAGGCACCGGGTTTGCTAGATATCAGTACGTTCGGCTGGCTCGTTTCCAAATGTCGACACGGCCAGCCCTCTCCTCCTTTGGGCGGCTGTTATTGTTGTGGTAGCCTTAACTCTTGGCATCCTCTTCCTCCATCGGCGCATTGATCGCCACATTCAGTCGTTGAAGGGGCTATGACTATGGACATCATCGTCGCTGCCTTAATGGTTATCGTCGCGCTCGTCTTTGTCGGCATAGCCATCCACGCTGCCCGCTGATACGAGAGGGCGCGGCTGACCGGCCAGGTCAAAAACCCGACTCCCACCGAACGAATCGAAAGGCGAATCGATCATGCCCACAGGTACCGTCCGACTTCACCGCGTGCTGCGTGCGAATCCCGAGCGGGTCTATCGGGCGTTTTTAGATGCCGACGCAAAGACCAAGTGGCTTCCGCCGTACGGTTTCACCTGCAAGGTTCACCACATGGATGCCAAGGTCGGCGGCACCTACAAGATGTCGTTCACGAACTTCACGACAGGCCAAGGTCACTCCTTTGGCGGCAAGTATCGCGAGCTCGTGCCATTCGAGACAATCCGCTATACGGACAGGTTCGACGATCCGAACTTGCCCGGAGAAATGCAGACGACGGTGACCTTGAAGAAAGTGTCGTGTGGAACTGAGCTCAACGTAGTGCAAGAAGGGGTGCCTGAAGCCATTCCGCTCGAGATGTGTTATCTCGGCTGGCAAGAGTCGCTCGCACAACTTGCGAAACTCGTCGAGCCCGAGATTCCGGGGTAACGAGGTGATGGTGGCCAAGCCCGATGAATGAGATCGCAAAGCTCATCTTAGCGGTCTCGGCATTGCTACTGTGCCATGAGCTTGCGGCTCAGACCTTCAAATGCACAAGTCCGGCCGGAAAGATCACGTACTCCGGCACGAAATGCAGCGAGCTTGGGCTGAAAGATGCTGGTGAAGTCAAAGACCGGCTCAATGTGAACCCGGCCTACCGACCGCCAGCCCGGGCAATCGAGTCGCCGCCGTCGCCCGCTCCCGCCGCGAAAACCGAGGACACGGAAATACCGGCCGCCGCCGCAGAACCTGCCGATCCCGAGCGGCGCTGCTTCACCGTACGTACGGCTAAGGGCAACGTCACCCGCTGCAACGACAAGCCCGATGAATGACAGTGGGGCGTCTCTCTTCCGCGCGCCGAGAACAAGGTCTCACGGAACCCTGATCGCCTTCCCGTAGCAGACGAAGGATTCCGAGCCGAAGGAGAAGAGGCCTCCGTCGCCGTAGCAGTCGACGTTGATCAGCCCGTTCGCGCCCAGCGCCGCCGCTTTGTCCTGCAAGGCGGCGATTCCGTCCTTCGGCGAGGAATAGCTCGGCACCCAGAACGGCGTGCGCCAGGTTTCGACCCACAGGCGCTTGACGGTTTCGTACTCGCCCTGCCTGAGCTGCGCCGGCGTGTAGACCTTCACGTCCCCGGCCTTGAGCGCGGCGCACCCGGAAAGACCGCCGGCCAGGATGATCGTAGTCAGCATTGCAATTCGCTTGTTCATAGTTCTCAGCCGTCGGTCCGACCAGCGATTATATTCTCACGACCGCGGGGATCGCCGGCGGTCCCTTTCGCCGCGTCGCCGATCCGCCTGGCCACTGGCGCCGGCATGCCCTTGGGCTCGCAGCCCTCCTCCCGTCAGCACATACGTCTTATCGGCCGTCCTCGCCGCCGCCGCCGAGTGAGTGACGAGTATCCCCGCCGCGCCTTCGCTCTTCACGCATTTGCGCAGCAGCGCGAGCACTTCCCTCGCGCTTTCCGGATCGAGGTTGCCGGTCGGTTCGTCGGCGAACACCAGGCGCGGCTTGTGCACCAGAGCGCGCGCGATCGCGACGCGCTGCATCTCGCCGCCCGAGAGCTCGTGCGGCATGCTTTCGCCGCGCTCGCCCAGCCTCACCGCGTCGAGCAGCGCGCCGACCCGCCTGCGCATGGGCTTGTTCCCGACACCGTTCAGCGCGAGCGGGAGCGCGACGTTCTGCGCCACGCTCAGGTAAGGCAGGATGTGAAACGCCTGGAACACGAACCCCATGTGCTTGCGGCGGACCAGGGTGAGGGCGTCGTCGCCGAGCGCGCACAGGTCCGCGCCGTCGAGGAATACCTGTCCGGAATCGGGCCGCTCGAGCCCGGCGATGAGATTGAGGAGCGTCGATTTTCCGATTCCCGACTCGCCCATCACCGCGACGTAGTCGCCCGCGGCGAGCTCGAAGCTGATGTCCCGCAGCACGGTCTTCGGGCGCGGGCCCGAAAAGGACTTGCACAGGTTTCGAATCGACAACACCCGGGCGAGATTACGTGTGCCCGGGCTTCCCGGCAAGCGCGCCGCGCCCGTCAGACCCCGAGGTAGCGGTGCTGCAGCTCGCGATTCGCCGCCAGCTCGGCCGAGACGCCGCTCCAGACGACGCGGCCTTTCTCGAGCACGTAGTGCCGGTCGGCGATGCGCGTCAGGGCGCGCAGATCCTTGTCGATGATCAGGATCGCGAGGCCCGAGGCCTTCAGGCCCTCGATCGCGCGGTAGATCTCGATGCGGACGAGCGGCGCCAGGCCCTCGGTGGCCTCGTCGAGGATGAGCATGCGCGGATTGGTCATCAGGGCGCGCCCGATGGCGAGCATTTGCTGCTCGCCGCCGGAGAGCTGGCTGCCGAAGTGCCCGCGCCGCTCGGCGAGTTGCGGGAAGAGCGCGAACACGCGCGCCAGCGTCCAGAGCTCGGCGGGCCCCGCGCGCCTGGCCGCAGTCGCCACCAGGTTCTCGCGCACCGTGAGGTTGGGAAACACCTGCCGTCCTTCCGGCACCAGGCCGATCCCCGCCTGCGCCACGCGGTACGAAGGCAGGCCGTGCAACGGCTTGCCCTCGAAGGTGATCGTGCCCCCGTGCGGGCGCACCATGCCCATGATCGAGCGCACCGTGGTGGTCTTGCCCATTCCGTTGCGGCCGAGCAACGTCACTGCTTCGCCCGGGCGCACGCCGAACGAGACGCCGAACAGCACCTGGCTCCGCCCGTAGGCGGTCGCGAGCGCATCGACCTCGAGCATCACGCCGCGATCTCCTCGCCGAGGTAAGCGCGCCGCACCTCGGGGTTGGCGCGGATCTCCTCGGGCGCGCCGGTGGCGATGATGCGCCCGTAGACCAGCACCGAGATGCGGTCGGCGAGGGAAAACACCGCGTCCATGTCGTGCTCGACCAGGATGAGGGTCTTCCCGCCCTTGAGGGAGGAAAGCAGCGCGATCATGCGCTGCGTTTCCTCCGCGCCCATTCCCGCAACCGGTTCGTCGAGCAGCAGGAGGCGCGGGCGGGTCGCGAGCGCGGTCGCGATCTCGAGCGCCCGCTGCTCGCCGTGCGCCAGGTTCGCGGCCAGCACCCCGGAGCGCCCGCTCAGGCCCACGTCCTCGAGAATCGCGCGTGCGGGCGAGCTCAAGGCCGCCTCCCCGCGCGCCGGCCGCCAGAATCGGAAGCTCGAGCCGGAGCGCGCCTGCACCGCGAGCATCACGTTCTCGAGCGCGGTGAAATCGGGGTAGATGCTGGTGATCTGGAAGGAGCGCGCGAATCCGCGGCGCGCGCGCGCCGGAGCCGACAGCGCGGTGATGTCCTCGCCGGCGAAGCGCACGCGGCCCCGGTCAGGACGCAGATTGCCGGCGAGCTGGCTGATCAGGGTCGTCTTGCCGGCGCCGTTCGGCCCGATGATGGCGTGTGTCTCGCCTTCCAGGATTTCGAGGCTGACATCGTCGCACGCGAGCAGCGCCCCGAAACTCTTCGTGAGGCCGCGGACTTCGAGCAGGATCTTATTCATTCTTGCCGAAGAGCAATCCCGCGAGGCCGCGCCTCAAGAAGAGCACCGACAGCACCAGCAGCGGCCCGAGGACGAGCTGCCAGTGCTGCGTCCAGCCCGAGAGCGCGTCCTCGACCAAGAGCAGCGCGAAGGCGCCGAGCACCGGCCCGGCGATGCTCCCCATTCCGCCGAGGATCACCATGAACATGAGTTCGCCCGAGCGCGTCCAGTTCATGAACTCGGGCGTGAGGTACGCGGTGTGGTTGACGAGCAGCGCCCCGGCGAGCCCGCACACGGCGCCCGCGATCACGAACGCCGCGAGCCGGTACGGGTACGGCGAGAAGCCGATCGAGCGCGTGCGCAATTCGTTCGACCTCGCGGCGCGGATCACCATGCCGAAGCGCGAGTTGACCAGCCGGTGCCCGAGGAAGAGGGCGAGGACCAGGATCGCGAGCACCAGGTAGTAGAAGGCGTTGGCGTCGTTGAGATCGATGAGTCCCGGAAACCGGCTCTTCACCGCGAGGCGCATGCCGTCGTCGCCGCCGAACTCCTCGATCGAGATGCCGAGGTAATACAGCATCTGCGTGAACGCGAGCGTGATCATGATGAAGTAGACGCCGCTCGTGCGGATCGATACCGCCCCGATCGCGAGCGCCACCAGCGCCGATGCGCCGATTGCAAGCGCCCATTGCAGATATCCGTTGTGGATCCCGTAGTGCGCGAGCACCCCGACGGCGTAGGCGCCGACGCCGAGGTACGCGGCGTGCCCGAACGAGATCATGCCGCCGTAGCCGAGGATGAGATTCAGGCTCAGCGCCGCGATGGCGAAGATCATGACGCGGCGGAAGAGATCCAGATAGAAAGGCTGGTTGGCGAGCGCCGCGAACGGCGGCACCGCCGCGAGAAGCGCGAGGCCCGCCGCCAGCACGATCGCGCGGGTGCGGGGATTCATGAGCGCGCGGGAAAGAGGCCTTGCGGCTTGAGCGCGAGCACGATCGCCATCAAGAGGTAGACCAGCATCGAGGCGAGCGCCGGGCCGGCGGCGTCGGCGGCGGTCGGCTGCAGCACGGTCGCGAGCATCGGCCGCACGAAGGCGCGGCCAAGGGTATCGGCCATGCCGACGATCAGCGCGCCCGCAAGTGCGCCGCGGATCGAGCCGATGCCGCCGATTACTATAACTACAAACACCTCGATCAGGATCAACTCACCCATCCCCGGCTGCACCACGTGGATCGGGCCCGACATGAGGCCCGCAAGCCCCGCGAGCGCGGCGCCGAAGCCGAACACGAACGTGTAGAGCAGGCGGACGTTCACGCCGAGCGCGGCCACCATGGCGCGGTTGGACGCCCCGGCGCGGATCAGCATCCCGAGGCGCGTGCGCGCGACCACGAACCAGAGCAGGCCCGCCACCGCGAGACCGACGGCGATGATCACCAGACGGTAGAGCGGGTAGCGGAGGCCTGCGAAAAGCTCCACGTGCCCGGTCAGGTAGTCGGGAAGGGTGGTGTAGATCGCGGCCCGGCCCCAGAGGACCGCCATCAGCTCGTTGAAAAACAGGATCAGCCCGAAAGTGGCGAGCACCTGGTCGAGATGGTCGCGTTCGTAGAGCGTGCGCAGGGCCACGAGTTCGACGACGATTCCCACGACCAGCGTTCCGGCGAGGCCGAGCAGCACGCCGAGCGGGTACGACCCGGTGACCTGGTAGAAATAGGTGGCGAGGTAGGCCCCCACCATGTAGAGCGAACCGTGCGCGAGGTTCACCAGGTTCATGATGCCGAAGACGAGCGTGAGGCCCGCCGCCATCAGGAACAGCATCACCCCGAGCTGCAGCCCGTTGAGAGTCTGCTCGAGGACCAGGACGATGTTCATGCGAAAACAAAAGGGGCGCGGTCAGACCGCGCCCCCGGATCGTTGCAGAAGGGCCGCCGCCGCTACCACCTCATCCCGCATTCCTTGCTGTAGGAATCCTTGTGGTTGGTGAAGACCGTTTTCTGGATCTCCATCACCGGATCGGCGCCGGGTGTCGGGCCCGCGACCGCCTTCAGCAGGTAGAAGTTCTGGATCGGGAAATGGTTGGTGTTGTAGGAGAACTTGCCGCGCGTGGAGGCGAAGTTTGCCCTGCGCATCGCCGCGATCATGCCTTTCTTGTCGGCGAGATTGCCCTTCACGGCGCGCACCGCCGAGTCGATCAGCAGGATGCCGTCGTAGCTCTGCGCTCCGTAGAAGACCGGCATCTTGCCGTATTTCCTGCGGTAGTCGGAGACGTACTTCTCGTTCGCGGGGTTCTTGAGGTCGGGGCTCCAGTAGCGCGTTTCGAACTGGCCGAGGGCCGCGTGCTTGACGGCCGGAATCGAGATCTCGTCCACCGTATACACCGAGTACAGCGGGAACTGCCCGCGAAGCCCGGCTTCGGAGTACTGCCGCAGGAACGAGATGCCCATGCCCCCCGGGTAGAAAACGAATACCGCTTTCGGATTCTTGGAGCGCAGCTGGGAGAGCTCCGCCTGGTAGTCGGTCTGCCCGAGCCGCGTATACACCTCGTCGACGATGCGGCCCTTGTAGGAGCGCTTGAACCCGTTGACCATGTCCTTGCCGGCGGCATAGTTCGGCGCCATGACGTACACGTCCTTGATCCCCTGGTCCTGCATCACCTTGCCCATCGCCTCGGGCGTATCGTCGTTCTGCCAGGACGTGGTGAAGAACATCTCGTTGCACAGAGCCCCGGCGAGCTCGTGCGGCCCGGCGTTGGTGCCGATCATGAACGTGCCCGCGTCGGTAACGGTGGGCGCGACCGCAAGCATGACGTTCGACCAGATGATCCCGGCGACGAAATGCACCTGGTGCTTCTTCAGCATCTCGTCGGCGACCTGCTTGCCGACGTCGGGCTTGACCTGGTCGTCGCCGTAGATCACCTCGACCTCGAGCCCCGCCATCTTGCGCCCGAGGTGATCGAGCGCCAGCTCCACCGAGTTCCTCATGTACTCGCCGACGACCCCCTGAGGGCCGGACAGCGTCGTGATGAAACCGATCTTGACTTTCTGCTGCGCGAGCGCCGGCCCAGCGGCGAGCAGCGCGGCGGAGAAAACGATGGCGCCGGTGCCCAGCGTCTTATGCTTCATAAGCTTATCCCTCCGTTTGGATGATTCCGCGCGTTGAACGGCGCTAAGCGTCCGTTCGAACGCGCGGAGTTAAAGCGGCGCTTTGTGTCCGCTCCAACCTTTATTCTACGAGAACCGGCCCTTGATACGCCAACGCAGCCTCGATCGCGAGCCCCGCCGAGAGGACGCGCTCGTCGTCGCCGGAAAACCCGACCACCATCAGCCCCACCGGCGCCTCCCTCGCCCGGTGGATCGGAAGCGTGAGCGCGCAGCCGTCCAGGAAATTGATCAGATTGGTGTTGCGCAGCATGTTGGCGTTCGCAAGGCGGAAAGTGTCGGGGTTGCGCTCCAGGGCCTCCATGGGAGGCGCGATGCGCGGCACCGTGGGCATCAGCATGACGTCGATAGCGTAGTTCGCCCGCGTGAAACGCCGCATGAGGCGGGCCCGGGTCGCGAGCAACTCGATGTAATCGGCCGCCAGGACGAATCCGCCGCGCAGGATCCGCTCCAGCACCCGCGGATCGATCTCCTGCTCGCGCTCGATCCATTTGCGGTGCACGACGTAGGCCTCCGGCGGGGAAATCCCCCCGCCGGCGTTCGCTTTCGCCGCCTCGTCGAACTCCGGCACCGCGAGCTCCACGATCTTTCCGCCGCGACGCGACAGGCGCTGGATCGCCGAGTCAAACGCCTCCATCACTTCGATGTCGAGGTCTTCGAGCATGGTGTTCTTCGGCACGCCCAAGCGCAGCCCGGCGAGCGCCACGGCGTCGAGCGCCTGCGGCGGGTCCCCCGCCAGAACCTGGAAGACCGTCGCGCAGCAGGCGACCGTGGGCGCGAGCGGCCCGACCGAATCCAGGGTCGTGGAAAGCGGAAACGCTCCCGCGAGGGGGACGCGCGCTCGAGTCGGCTTGAACCCCGCGATGCCGCACAGCGCCGCCGGGATGCGCACCGAGCCGCCGGTGTCGGTGCCGAGCGCGAATGCCGCCATGCCGTCTGCGACCGATACGGCGGCGCCCGAGGACGATCCGCCGGGAATCCTCCGCTTGCCGCGGTCGTAGGGATTGGCGGGCGTTCCGTAATGCGGGTTGATGCCGATCGCGGAAAAAGCGAACTCGGTCATGTTGCTGCGGCCGATGACCACGGCGCCGGCCGCGCGCAGCCGCGCGACCGCGACCGCGTCCGCGCTCGCCGGAGGAGCGTCGCGCAGGATCTTCGAGCCGGCGGTCGTGACCTCGCCGGCGATGTCGAAAAGATCCTTGATCGAGACGGGCAGGCCCGCGAGCGGAGACGGTACCACGCCTTGCTTTCGCAGCCGGTCCGAGGCTTCGGCGGCGACGAGCGCGCCCTGGGCGTGCACCTTGGTGAAAACGCGCCCGCCTTCGCCGCCCGCGTCGGCGATACGCGCGAGCGCCGCTTCGACGAGCCTGCGGCTCGTGGTTTTGCCCTCGGCGAGCTCCTGCGCGAGCGCCGCGATCGGGCGGACGACAGTTTCAGCCATGGATCACGACTCCGGCCGCCTCGGCGGCTAGCGCTTCGCGCTTTCGTCGTAGTACCGCACCTCGAGCAGAAGGCAGCCCGTTTCCGACCTGCACGGG
>WNFV01010727.1_pt1 | contig 11195 bp, 15 predicted proteins | sample 5400101 | NCBI WGS metagenome assembly WNFV01 (sample SAMN13153361, study PRJNA577476) | soil metagenome | isolation source: 115 cm soil or saprolite under grassland replicate 1 | place: USA:California | collected 2016-06-15
AGCCGGCGCTGGGCGAAGGTGGCGGTGGCCAGCCCCGCCCGGACGGTCTGGCAGAACGCCTCGATCCCGTCGGCCACGGCGCCAAGCTCCAGCCGCTGCTGGGCGATCGCGTCCAGCTGGCGCTGCTGGGCGGCCAGCGTGGCGCGGCGGCGGTCCAGCTCTTGCCGCTTGCGCTCCAGCTCCGCCAAGCCGACCACCTCGGCCAAGTAGGCGTCCAGCAGCCGCTGGCGCTGGCGTTCCAGCTGGCCGAGGGCCTGACGGATGGTCGTCTGCCTGGCGTGGAGCTCTTGGGGCAGCCACGCCCCACCCCGCGCCCGCGCAAGCGCACGGGCGACGTGCGCGGGGTCGGTCAGCAGCGCGCACAGGTCGGCCCAGACCAGCTCGTCCAGCTGCTCGGCGGGGGTGTAGCGGGCGGTGCAGCGCTGCCCCTGGGCGCGCCGCAGCGCGTCGGTGCGCCCGCGGCACTGGTAGTAGCGGTAGCCGGCCTGGGTCTGGCGCACGGTGCACGACAGCCGACACGCCCCGCAGCTGATCAGCGCGCGCAGCAGATACTCGTGGCGGGTGTTGCGCGTGGCGAGCTGCTGGTTGCTGTCCAGCTTGGCCTGCACCCGGGCGAAGGTCTCCTCCAACACGATCTGGGGGACCGGCACCGCGATCCAGTCCTCCGGCGGGCGTGGCGCGTGGCTGTCGCCCGGGCCGACCGGCAGCAGCGCCGACTTGCGCGTCCTGGCCGGCGCCACCCGAGTACGGTTGGTCAGCGCCCGGCCCGCATAGGCCGGGTTGCGCAGGATGCCGCGCACGCTGGCCACGTTCCAGCGCGGCTTGCCCCTGGGGGTCGCAACCCCCAGGTCGGTCAGCCGTTTGGCGAGCCGGTACAAGCTGGCCTGCGGCTCCAGGTACCAGTCGAACAGCTGGGCGACCAGCACCGCCTCGCCCGCCTCCACCCGCACCCCGGCCGCATCACGAGGGCGTTCGGGGTCCAGCCGGTAGCCGAACGGCGGTGTGGTCCACGGCAGCAGGGTGCCGGCCCGCAGCTTGGCCTGCCGACCGCGGCGCATCCGCTCGCAGATCAGGGTGCGCTCGTACTCGGCGACCGCCCCGCGGATCTGCAGCAACAGCTGATCGTGGGGGTCTTGGCTCATGGGATGGTCCAAGAACTCCACCCGGCAGCCGTGGCGGTCCAGCTCGTCGATCAGCAGCACCTGGTGGACGTAGTTGCGGGCCAGCCGGTCGGGCGCGGTGACCAGCACCAGGTCAAGCTCGGCCAGCGCCGCGTGATCCCGCAGGCAGTCCAGACCTGGCCGGCCGAGGCTGGCGCCGCTGTAGCCGTCGTCGCGGTAGCTGTGCCGCTCATCAAGCGTCCAGCCGTGCTCAGTGACCGCCGCCCGCAGCCGGTCAAGCTGCTGCTGGATGGTCTGCGCCTGGGCTTGACGGGTGGTCGAGACCCGCGCGTACACCGCGACGCGCATCAGGCACCTCCTGTGCCATCGGTTCCACCGGCCGGGTGGCGTCGCATTCAAGCCCCGATCGTCGCAAACGCAGCGGCCGGTGCCACCAAGACAAGCCCAGCCGCACTCGCCGCGTGCAGCAGAACTTGCCGTTTGTGATTAGACCATCGAGACGATCTTCCGCGACACCAAGCAGTACGCCGGGCTGGAGGCTTGTCAGTGCTGGTCGGACGCGGCGATGGTCCGCCACGTCGCCCTGGTCCTGGTCGGCTTCGTCGTGCTGCAACAGCTCCGCTTGGACCGGACCGAAAGCGTCGCCGCGGTCAAGGAGCGCTGGCAGCTGACCATCACCCGCCAATGGGAGCAACCACCCGCCCCTCTCAAGGCCTGCCCTGCTCACCTCCGCGCCACCGCGTAACTCCTGTCACTTGAGAGCATGTACGGGCCGCCGTTAGACAATCCGGCCCGGTCGAAGGAAGCGATCGAGGTGAACCCCCAGGATTACTCCCACCGCACCACCTACCGGCCCCCAGCTGCCTGGTACCGGCGGCTCAACTGGCTCGGCGTGGCCCTCACTCGCTTGGTCTGGCCCCTCGAGACGCCGTGACCTTGCAGGTCCGCGGCCGCAGGTCAGGCAAGCCTCGTCGGACCCCGATCCTGCGAACTCCCTACCGGGGCCAGGACTACCTGGTGGCACTGGCCGGCGAGTCGCAGTGGGTCCGCAACGTCCGGGCCGCCGGGGGCCAGGCGATCCTGCGCCGCCGGACCGCCCACCGGGTCCATCTCCAGGAACTCCCCCCGGAGCAACGGCCCGAGGTCATCGGGGAGTATCTGCGTCGCGGCCGCCAGCGCAGCGGCGCCAAGGCGGCCGCCAAGCAGGCTCGCTCCTACTTCGGCCTGAACCCTGATGCCTCTGTCGAGGAGATCCGGGCCGTGGCCGACTACTACCCGGTGTTCCGGGTCCTGTACGCAGACTAGGACCGCTGGATGGCAGTACGCGCGTGGTGGTAATGCTGCTGGGGAGGCAGGAACTCGTCGATCAGGAGCTTGGATGTCCTTCCCGCCCCGGCGTCCTTGACGGACGTGGGCCTCAGCCTAAATCCACCGATCCCGTTTTCCCGAGGCAGATTGTGGCGCCTCGGTGACCCCGCGTGACGGTGTGGTCGCGTGCAGTGATGGTGTAGCGCTTTCCGCGGCGACTGGTGCTCGGTGGTGGGAGCGGTGGGCCGTCTTGGCGGAGACGTAGCCGGGGACGTGGCCCAGCCGCTCGACCGCGTAGACCAGGTTGTCCACCATCCCGGCGGCCAGCTCCCACTGGCCCTGCACCACCAGCCCGAGCAGGGTGAAGTAGGTGTCCCAGTAGACGAACATCTTGAAGAAGCCGCCCGGCGGCACGTAGGGGTGCGGCAGCGGGAAGGCCAGCCACGCCCCGGGCCGGGTCAGGTCGGGCCAGTGCGCGGCGACGTGGGCGAAGGTCCGGTCGAGCGCCGGCTCCGGCGTCCTAACCCAGGCGACAGCCATCGGCTCCATCCTCGCAGGATCGCTGCGTCCAGGGCTGCTTGGTCCTGCCATGCCTGCCGCGCTTCCATCATGAGCCGGGTCCGCGGATGATTTGGTCGGGAGGCGACCATGGGCCAGTTCGTCAGCCGCTACCAGCGCCTGAGCGTCCAGGACGCCGGCTTTCTCTACCTTGAGCACGCCGGGCTGCCCCAGCACGTCGCCATCCTGGCCGTCGCCGAGGGTGGCCCGCTGCACGACCTGGACGGCCGCTTACGGTTGGACGCCGTCCACCAGCAGCTCGGCCGCCGTCTGCACCTGGCGTCCCGGCTGCGCCAGCTGGTGGTGTGCCCGCCGTTGGGGCAGGGGCTGCCGTTGTGGGTCGATGACCCCACCTTCGACCTGGCCAACCACGTCCGCGCCGTGCAGGTGGCGGCCCCGGGTGGCGAGCAGGAGCTGCTGGCGCTGTGTGACCGGCTGGGCCTGCGGCTGCTGGACCGCACTCGCCCGCTGTGGGAGCTGTGGCTGGTGACCGGACTGGCCCACGGCCGGGTCGGGCTGGTCCTCAAGCTCCACCACGCGCTGGCCGACGGGCTGGCTGCCGTCCAGATCGCCGGCGCGCTGCTGCTTGATACCACCCCCGACGTCCCAAGCCGCCAGCCGCCCCCCTGGCAACCGCGGCCGGCGCCGTCGGGGTGGGCGCTAAGCAGGTGGCCAGAGGTTCTGCTCGTAACCGGCGGTGAGGGATCACACCAAACGAAGTAGCCTCGCGGGTCGCTGAAGCCTTCCACAGCACAGCCGACCCGACGAGGCCGCCTGAAGTATGCGTCCCCCCAACGTGTACGCCAAACCCTCCTGCCCCGCCGGCTGCCCCTGCGACCTGCTGGGCCTGCTGCACGGCCCGCACCGCATCGGCTGCCGCCTGGTCATGATCCTGCTGTCGCACCACGGCCTGTCCGCAGCCGAGATCGCCGGCCTGCTGGGCTGCGACCCGGCGACGGTGCGCCGCTGGATCCACCGCTACAACGCCCACGGCGCCAGCGGGCTTGCCGACCGGCCGCGAGCGGGCCGGCCCCGGCTGGGCAGCTCCCGCCTGCACCAGCGCATCCGCCGGCTGCTGGCCCGACCCATCGCGTGGACGATCGGCCGGCTGTGGTTCCAGCTCGGCCGACCCCAGCTCAGCCAGCGCACCCTGCGCCGACGAGTCCGCCAGGTCGCAGCCTGGCGCCGGCCCCGCCTGGTCGCCAAGGGCGACCCCGACAGGGAGCAGATCCTCGCCGACCTGCATCAGCAGATCAGGAACCTGCCCGCCGGCGCGGTGGTGCTGGCCGAGGACGAGACCCATATCAACCTGCTGCCGTGGGTGCGGGCCACCTGGGTGGTGCGCGGCACCCGCCAGCAGGTCATGACCCCTGGGACCAACCGGCGGCGGACCATCTTCGGCGCCGTTGACCTGCGCACGGGTCGCTTCCTTTACCAGGTGGCGCGCAAGGCGGTCAGCGCCTCCTTCACCGCCTTCCTGGCGCAGCTGCTGGCCGCCTACCCGGTCGCGCCGGTAGTGGCGGTGGTCTGCGACAACGTGATCATCCACCACTCCAAGATCGTCAACCGGTGGCTGGCCGCCCACCCCCGGGTGGTCGTGCTGCACGGGGCGCGCTACAGCCCCCACGACAACCCGGTCGAGCGCATCTGGGGTGCGCTCAAGGCGTGGCTGGCGAACTCACCGACGCTGACCATCCAGGGCCGCCTCCGCCAGGTCCACGCCTTCTTCCGCCAGCGCAGCCCCACCGACATGCTGGCCACGGCCGCGCCGCACAGCTCACCGTGGCTACCCGAGGGTTATATGCAGAACTTCAGGCAGGCCGCTTAGTGGCCGACAACCTGCAAGGACGCGCCGCCGCGCTGGCAGCGGCGCTGGCCCGGCTGCGCCACCCAGGGAGGCTGGCGGCGCAGGCGCGCGTGCTGGCGGGGGCCTGGCGCATGGTGCAGGATGGCCGGCAGCCCCGGCGGCACTCCCCGCTGCGCCGGCCGGTCGGCGGCCGTCGGCGGCTGGTGCTGGCCCGTGCGCGCCTAGCAGTGGTCAAGGACATCGCCCACGCCCACCAGGCAACGGTCAACGACGTGCTGCTGGCCGCGGTCGCCGGCGGCCTGCGTGCCCTGCTGCTGGCCCGGGGGGTGCCGGTGGCGGGGCTGACGCTGCGCGCCTCGGTGCCGGTGGCGCTGCGCGCGCAGGCCGCCGCGGCCGCGCTCGGCAACCAGGTGGGGCTGATGGTGGTGCCCCTGCCGGTGACCGAGCCCGACGCGGCCCGGCGGCTGCGGCGCATCGCCCAGGCCACCACCCAACGCAAGCGCCGGCCGGAGGTGCTGGCCGGGCTGCGGCCGGTCGGGTCGCTGACCGTGCTGCGGGCGCTGAACCGCTACAGCCGCCACCAGCACCTGGTGGACCTGTTCGTCCCAACGTCCCCGGCCCCCAGGTGCCACTGTTTGTGGTCGGCGCTCGGCTGCTGGAGGCGTTCCCGGTGGTCCAGGTGGCCGGCAACGTCCCGCTGAGTGTGGCCGTGTTGTCCTACGACGGCCAGCTCAACCTCGGGGTCCAGAGCGACCCTGACGCCCTGCCGGACGTGGAGGTGTTCGCCGACGGCCTGCGCCGGTCGCTGGAGGAGCTGGCCGCGGCCACCCGGCCCCTCCCAGGCTGAGCCGGACCGGCAACGGGCCGAGCCCGGCTTAAAGAGGTTGGCCGCACCGGGCTGGAGCTGGCTGCCGGGCCCTTGGCCGGACAGGCTGACCGGTCGCACCAGCAGGTGTAGCGTCCTCCGCCCGATGCGCTGCGGCAGGGCAGGGTTGCCGGTCGCGGTAGCAGGTGCGCGCCGCCGTTGGCGGCCAGCACCGTGGAGTCCACCGCGCTTCAACGACCGCCGGTCGGCTGCTGGCTTATCTGGGCGCCACGTTCGTCAGGGATGCGGGTCGCCGTGCTCGCCTCTGCCGGGTGGCTGTCGGCGTCCAAGGACCCAGGCGGCTGCGGCCGCGACGCCGAGCAGCCGCCATGGGTGTGCGCTTGCCCACAGGACGGCCCGCAGGCTGCTGCGAAGCCCCGCCGCCAGCGTCGCCCCCTGCGGCGGCGTCACTGCTTGTGCCCAGTCGAAGGCGCGCAGCCGCTCCAAGAACCCCTGCTGCACGGAGCCTTCGAGACTGTGGACGTACAGCTCGTCGCACCAGTGCCGCGCCAGCCGCAGGTCCCGCGCCAACTCCTGCCAGTCCAGCGCGGGGACCTGCGACGAGCCGGGGATGTCGGGGCCTCCGCCCGTGCTGCCCACGGCTACGACCTGCGCCTGCGGCCCGTAGCTCCAGATCATCCCCGGACCAAGGCCGCGCACAAACGAGGAGTACAACATCCAAACCTCACGGTCGGTGCGGACATCCACCAGCCCCAGCAGCCGCTGCAACAGCGTCGACCCTGCCCGACGCTCTTCGGTGATGAAGGGGAACTGGTAGTTCTCCACGCTCCACCCGTCGGCACGGATCCGGTCGACCAGCGCGGCGTAGGCGACACCTGCTCGCCGTGGCCGTTTGGTGTCGGCAAGCCGCGGCGCCAGCAGCAGCGGCAGCCGCCGCGGGTTGTCGACGATCTGCTGGTAGAGGCGGACGTCTGGCTCGATGTCCAGCCCGACCCCGTCCCACACCAGCCCGTGCTGGGCGGTCCACTGCTTCCACTGCTGGTACCGCGCCGCCGCCCGGGGCGCGTTGTCGGCGGTGAAGTAGTAGCCCTGCTCGTAGGGCAGCAGCGGGATCGCCACCACCGGGATCGCGGCGGCGTTCAGCCGCTGGACGGCGGTGGCCTGCTCGGGGCTGAAATCGGACAGCATGAGGGTGACGCGGGCGCCGAGCGCGTGCAGGTCCTCGATCACCGAAGCGTCGGCCACCATGGCTGCCAGCCGCGCCGAGTCCAGTTCGCAGGCGAACGTCAAGCGGGGTGGCTGCACGGTCGATCCCCTTCGAGGGCTCGAAGGCGGCGGCTACCTGCGCGCAGCGTGAAGCCTGCGCACGGCGGCGGGGCCCAACGCCATCCACAGCGGCACCAGGACCCACACGCGCCCGTGGGCGAGGTCGTAGTTGTCCAGCAGTTGCGACCATGAGTCGTGGGTGACGTAGTGGCCAAAGCCGAACTCGAACAGGACGGTGAGCACCAGCCACGTGCCGCCGATCGCCAGGGCGCCTTCGGTCGTCGGGATGGGCCAGCGCCGCTCCAAGACCCACAAGTACCAGGTCAGCAGCGCGAGCAGGGTGGCGGTGGAGAGCTGGTGCGCGACCAGCTCGCCGACCCGGTTCTTGTAGAGCAGGTCACGAACCGTGCCGTTGGCGATCCCGAGCGCTGAGCCGCCCAACCAGGCCACCGTCCACCTGCGCCAGACCCGGTCACGGCGCAGGCGGCGGGGGAGCAACCTGAGGACGTCGTCAGCGGTTAGGGAACGCCCGCTGGTCTGGGGCTTGCTGTCGAGCAATGGCATCGCCGCCTCCTCGTCCGCGCTTCGAGCGCTGCAGCAGCGTCGCGTCTTATGATGTCCTGGCTCAGAGGGTCGCCGGTCGGGTCGCTCACCGCGGGCGTGAGCATCGTCGGTGCTTGGGGTCCAGCGAGAGCAACGCCGCGACGACCGACGTGGGCAGGATGGGCGTGGGCGAGCTGGTCGGCAAGGTGCTGGCCGAGGAGCACGCCGACCTGCTGCGCCAGGCCGTGCGCTGGCTGGCCGAACAGCTGATGCAGGCCGAGCCGACGGCGGCCGCCGGCCCCAGCTACGGCCAATGCCACCCCGACCGTGCGGCGCGCCGCAACGGCTACCGCCAGCGGGCCCGGGACACCCGGGTCGGCTCGGTCGAGCTGGCATCCCCAGGCTGCGTCAGGCGCCTACGTCCCCAGCTTCCTGCAGCCACGCCGCCGCAGCGAGCAGGCGCCGGTCGCGGTAGTCCACTCAAACGATGATGACGACCTCGCCACCGTGGAGCGCTGGTTCGCGATGGTCGACGGTTGGGCACTTACGCCCTCCGTTCCTGGGTAACGATGCCGGCGGGCGTGGTGAAGATGGAGGTGTCCGTTGAGCGAGAGACGGATCGACCGAGCCATCCTGGATGCCTTGATGGGCGTCCCGCTGTTCGTCACGTCGCCGCTGTTTCGCCGTTGGCACACGCGCTGGGGCGCCACCGACGCCGAGGTTGCAGGACCAATGCCGGGAGACGAGCTGGTGCCCAAGGCGTCGTTCAACGCGACCCGAGCGATCACGATCGATGCGCCGCCGGAGCGGGTCTGGCCGTGGATCGTGCAGATGGGCTACCAGCGAGCGGGCTTCTACACCTACGCGCTGCTGGACAACGCCGGCTACCAGAGCGCCGACCGCGTTCTGCCCGAGGACCAGCATCCCAAGGTTGGTGACTGGATGCCGATGGCCAAGAAGGTCAACCAGACGACGGCGTTCAAGATCAAGGCGTTTGAGCCCAACCGGTGGTTGCTGTGGGCGAAGCCGGACAGCACCGGGTCGTGCAAGCTTGTCCCACTGGAGAGTAACCGGACCCGTCTGATCACGCGGCTGAAGCAGCGGTACGCCTGGGAAGCTCCGGCCTCGGCGATCTCGGCGCTGGTGCTGCTGGAGTTCGGCGACTTCCCGATGATCCGAAGGGTGCTCAAGGGATCAAGGCCCGGGCCGAGCACCGCACAGTCAGCAATGTCACGACCTGAGGGGAGCCGTGATGTGGACCTTCAAGAACCTCCTGGCGGTCGGCCTGTTCCTGTTCGGGTCGACCTTCCTGTGGATGACCCCGGCCTTCGCCGGCAAGACGCCGCCGCCGACCGGAACCGCCTGGACGCTGGCGAACATCCTGGCGCTCGTCGCGGTGGTCGGGTTCGCGGTCGCGGCATGGGGGGTGTTCAAGCAGTCCTCGTGGTGGGAGACCACCGCGCTGGTGTCCGGCGTCGTCGGGCTGGTGGCGGTCGTCCCCTTCATCGTCGGGCAGAGCCAACTCGACGTCGGGCTAGGGGACCCAGGCGTGCAGATCAACCTCTGGCTGCACCTCCTGGGCAGCGCGGCGGTGATCGCGATCGTGCTGCTGCCGGTCGCTCATAATTGGGTCACGCGGCGCCTGTAACGCGACCGGCCAACTCGTCTCGGTAGCGTCAGCATGGAGCCTGTAACGAACCAAGAGGCTGGCCCTTGTGATCGACCCAGCAGGGCGTGACCGATGAGGATCGCCTACGTCTACTGGATGAAGGACGACCCCGACCGGATCAGGACGGTCGCGCCGCAGCACGCCGCGTATGGGGGCGATCTTGGATTGCCCGGGTACCTTGGCGGGCCGTTCGCCGATCGGTCGGGCGGCCTGATCATCTTCGAGGCCGAATCGGTCGAGACGGCGGAGAACATCATCGCCGCCGATCCCTTCGTGCGGGAGGAGCTGCTGGAGAGTTCGGTGGTGAGGCAGTGGATGCCCGGGTAGGCCGTCGCCGAGCGGACCCGCACCAGCGATGGCGGCGAGGGGCCGACCCAGCCACTCGTCAGCGGCCTCAGCGACCGCGTGCAAATCGTTCCCTGGGCGAGCGTCCACCCCGGACCTCGGGCGGGAGGAGTCAGAGACGTGAGCCAGCGTGGCTGGGTGACCGTCGAGAACACCGTTGAGATCGCGCGGTCGCCCGAGGACGTCTTCGACTACCTGACCGACATCACCAACGAGGCTCAGTGGAACCCCAGGACCAGGCATGTCGAGAAGCTCACCCCGGGCCCGGTCGGCCTCGGCACACGATTCGGCGCGGAGTGGATCAAGGGTAACCCGACGGTCGTTGAGTACGTCCGATTCGAGCGCCCGACGGCCTGGGCATCGATCGCTCGTTCGCGACGCCTGGACGCGAACGGCGAGGGGCAAATCTCACCCACGGAGCATGGCTCCCGGGTGGTGATCAGGACCCAGCTCCGACCCAAGGGCCTGCTCGCGGTCCTGATGCCGTTGATGCGTCGGACGATGCACCAGCGAGAGGACCGGAACCTTGCGTCGGTCAAGGCCATACTGGAGCGACCAAGGTCATGATCGCCGTCCTTGTTTGTGCGATCTCCCTACGGCCTGCGACCTCGGGTGACAGGAGGCAGCGTGGGCACGTATCGCGATGACATGCGCCGCGCGTGGGAACGCATCAACTCGTTCCCAACGCAGAGGCTTGAGACGCGCCTGGGGGCCATCGAGTACGCCGATCAAGGCGAAGGCGTGCCGCTGCTTGTATCCCACGGCGTCCTGGGCTGTCACGTCGACACCATCGACAGCTGGTGGGCCAGTCTCCCTGGGCCCGGGTTTCGGGTCATCGGACCGTCCCGCTTCGGCTACTTCGGTTCGACGCTGCCGAAGGGCGCGACGCCGGCCGACCAGGCGGATGCCTACGCCCTGCTCCTTGACCATCTCGATGTCGATCGCGCTGTCGTGATCGGATTCTCGGCGGGAAGCGGCTCGATCCTCGAGCTCGCACGGCGTCATCCACAGCGCGTGATCGGGCTGATCCTCGCCTGCTGTCGCCTGGGCGGAGGCATCACCACGCCCAAGGCGTTCGCACCTGTCTTCCGCCTCGCCTACAGCGCCGACCGCCTGTTCTGGATCTTCAAGAAGCTCATACCAACGGCGTACTCGCGGATGATGGGGATGCCGAAGGGCTACAAGCCCTCGCCGCAGGAGGCAGACGCGGTCGCTGCGGGGATGAACCTGTTGTTCCCCCTCAAGCCTCGGCGTGAGGGTGCCGTCTTCGACGGGTTCATCTCGAACCTCGCCGCGGACCGGTTCCCCTTCGAGCAGATCGCCGTTCCGACGCTGGTCATCAACGCCAGGGACGACAACACGTTCGCGCCGTATCGGTCCGCCGCCAGTGCGGCGGCCCGCATCCCGGGAGCCAAGCTCGTCAGCATCGAAAGCGGTGGCCACTGGTTCCTCGGACACGCCACCGAGGTCCGAGAGGCGATCGGCGCCTTCGTTCGCGAGGTGACCTGAGCTCTCCGCCGCCGCGCTCAAGCTCCCACGGTCGTCTTCGCCGGCCAGTCCATGAATGCGATGCCGACGACCAAGGCGACGTTGACGGCAAGGATGAATAGGTACCAGGGGTTGAAGTACAGCAGCAGCAGGGCGGTCGACACGCTCAGCCCGACAACGACGATCGGCCGCCACCACCCGCCCTGGGCCAACAGCACGATGCCGGCCACGATGAGGATCGTCGCGGCGGAGAACGCCAGAACC